>Ga0194053_10000102_pt1 | contig 63066 bp, 51 predicted proteins | sample SepL228m_MetaG_FD_161684 | JGI IMG/M metagenome (GOLD analysis project Ga0194053, IMG submission 161684) | Anoxic zone freshwater microbial communities from boreal shield lake in IISD Experimental Lakes Area, Ontario, Canada - Sep2016-L227-8m | ecosystem: Environmental > Aquatic > Freshwater >...
GCGCAAGCGCCAAACCGCAACGTCCGGCTTGCGGTTGCTCAACCAGCAGCCGTTGCACGGCTGCTACGTCCGCAGCCGTGATCGTTGGGCCACGAATTACCCGCGATTCGATTATCTCCAGCCCAGCATCATTCAATTATTCCATGCATTCTAACCGATCTCCGTGGAGGCGCAAATGCTAAATGGCGCTGTAGTGCTAGGTATTTCTGGACTTTTTTGCATGCCCGGTGTCCAGCCAAAAAGATGTGGGTAAAGATCAGCTCTCCGCAGGGGGAGAGGGTAGGGTGAGGTGGTTCGGGTCACCGGCCCTGCACCCCAACCCGATAGTGCGCCTTAATGTGTGCATCCACTTCCGACCACTTGAACGCCACCGTCCGGCCCAGCTTGTAAAACGGTACCATGCCCAGGGCCATGTATGTATCCACGCTCCGGACCGTCCGCCCAAGCCGCTTCGCCAGCTCCCGCTTGTCGATGTAGCCCTCAGGCCCAGCAGGCACGGCCACCGCCGCCACTCCGTTAACGGTTTCGATTCCCATATCAGCCTCTCACCTCCTCTCCCGCTGCGGTCCGCCGCCCACGTGCCGCCGTCCGGCCCGCCAGCGCGGTCCGCACCAGCTCCATATCGAAGAACACCAGGTGCCCAATGCGCACATGGGGGATCGACATTGCCTTCGTTTGCGTCCTCAGCCACCGAAGGCTGGGCTTGCACTCGGGCGCGAACAACTGCTCCAGCAGTTGCTCCGCGCTCACCAATTTTCCTTTGATCATTGTCGCGTTCATCACTAATGCTCCGGAGTCAACGCGCCGACGGCCCACGCCTCCGGATTCCCGGCCCGCTCCCGGGCCGCCGTGGATGGGCGCAGCCACACCGCGCCGACTTTCACTGCATGTATTTGCAGTCACGGGCATAGCTTGCCCCCGACCGTCTACCTCCGCATGGGTTCTATTCTCGCCGCATTTATCACACGAGGCGCCTCCGTCCAACGCGCCCACTACTAACCATGAACGCTCTACCGCTCCGCCTTCTTCCCCTCGTCCACCCGCCTCCTCAGCTGCTTGTCTCTCAATTCCCGCATCCTTAATCTCGCCACCATCTCCCAGGCTATGGCGTCCGCGGTCTCCCGTGCCCGGACTGGCACCGTATTGCCCCCAAAAGGCTGCTCCTCCGGAGCGCGCGGCCTCTTCGCCGCAATGGACCGAAATGCCTGCTTAATCTTTGCCTTAATGTCCCGCCTTATCAACGCCCGCGCATTTTTTTCGCCCCTATACGCCGCGCTGCGCCAGTAGTGCTTAAATTCTGGCCGGTCCTCAAACGCCGGCCCGTACCTCTGCATGAAAAGGGGCTCCGCTGCCTCCCACCACTCTCGATAGTTCCCCCGCGACAGCGGCAGTAAACCAACTGCCAGCGCCCATGCGCTCTCAGGCGGCTCCACCTCCCCCATACGCTTTGCCAAGTCCCCGTTCACCCGCCCATATCGCATGCGCCCGACCTCGCCCTCCAACTCGAACGCCACCTTGACCTCCGCGGTCTGAGCGCTCCAGGTCTTCCCCTCGTAGTTGATACCCATCCACGATCCCACTCCCAGGCGCGTGATCCTCTCCTTGTTCTTACGCTCATCCTCGCGGTTCAACGATAGGAACCCCGGCCACTTATCAAGCAACCCTGCGCTAATTCGCAACAGGTTGGGTTGTGCATCCACCAGGTTGTCGAGCCGGCGCACGCCATGCCGCACCACAAAAGCCAACGCGCTCGCCGCCTCCACGTCTCCACACTCAGCCAGCGTAGCCAGTCGCGCCATCAGTCCATAAGCCAGCCATTCCAGTCTCTGCATCCACCATCTGTCGCCCTTAAGACAGCCCTCCGTCACCTCATCTATAAGCTTCTCACACCGCCTCTCCAGCGTGACAGCCCGCTTACGCTTACTACCATCCACGGCGCCCACACCAGCCGTTTTCTTCTTCATCAGCCCAGACTACCGACGCGCCCCCCAGTCCGCAACCGCCCACCGCTCACCGATCACTGATTACTGATCACGCCCTCAGTCCTCTGCCCTCTGATTTCAGCTTTCAGCTTTCAGAATTTCAGCTTTTGCCCTCCACCCCCTCGCATGCACCAGCCGCCTCTCGGCCAGGTAAGCGCGGACCATTTCCACATCGAAGAACACCAGCCGCCCAATCCGGACACACGGAATGGCCTTCGCCTTGGTCTGCGTTCGCAACCACCGCAAACTTGGCCGGCACTCCTCGCTGAACAACTCATTCAACAACCCCTGCGCGTTAACCAGTTTTCCCGTCACTGTGATTCTCACTTCTTTCATGCCCAAGCGAAGTGCAGCCACCGGGCCCCCCTTGTCAACCGCCTTCACTGAAACAGCGCACACCCGCCCGAATTTCCGTGCATATCTCCGCGCCCCGTCGCATCATTGGCCGACTTTTCATCATGGGCGGCACAAGTGCACAGTCAGCGACCTGCCAGGTGTCCCTCTCGGGCCACACCGCCGCCCGCGTCGCCCTTCGACGTACGATCCCCCGGCAACACTGGCCCGCAGGCACCTCCCAGAACGCACGCCCCCTATGAAAGACGACACGATCCGACAGCGCCTCGCCGACTTAGCAAGCGGAAAAGACCATGAGTTCCTGGCCGGAGCCATCTTCGCCGAGCTGCTCAATTATCCCGTAGCGCTCGACCCCCTGCCACGCCACAAATGGAACCCCGACGTGGCTGCCCTGGTCAAAGAAGCGCACGTTCTGAACAGCGCGGGAGATTTCAAAATCATCCACTGCCAAGTTGAGCGCCTGCGGCGTGGCACACAGCGCCCAATCATCCACGAGATTCTAAAGCACAGCGTCCCATCGGCGTACTTCCTCACCGTCTTTTCCACCGGCGACCGGACCGCCTGGGATTTTGTCAGCCCCAAGATCCAGAGCGCCAAGTCGGCGCCCTTATTGCGCTTCCTTCCCATCCGCAATGACGACCGCCACCACACGGCCTCACAGATACTGCTCGGAACGGAATACCGCCGAGGTATGGAGGCCATCGAGGTCCAAGCCCTTTTTGACGCCGCCTTTGACAAGGAGCAAGTTACCGACGCGTTCTTCCAGGACTTCCGCGAAGCCTTCGCCTTACTCGCCGCCGAGCTCGAGACCCAGAACCACGGCATGAGCGCAGAAACCGCGGAAACCCTAGCACAGGAACTCCTCGATCGTCTGTTGTTCCTCTATTTCATCCAGAAGAAAGGCTGGCTCAACGGCGATTTCGACTACCTCCCCAAACGCTTCGCAGCCTTTCGCGGCCAGCCCAAGGACGCCAGCTTCTACTCCAAGTTCCTCATCCGCCTCTTTCAGAAGCTGTCCATCGCACCCGCTAGGGGCTTCGAAGCACAAGACCTCGGCGCCATTCCATTTCTCAATGGCGGTCTCTTTGACTTCGATCCCACGACAGGCGGCGAGGACATCGTCTGGTACCGCCTGAAGATTCGGAACCAATTCTTCGAGACGATCCTCGACCGCAGCAAAGGGCTATTCGAAAAGTACAACTTCACCGTGCGCGAAGACACCCCGCTCGACACGACTGTCGCCGTTGACCCTGAAATGCTCGGCCGCATCTTTGAAAGCTTCGTCCTAAAAATGGAGAAGGGCGAGGACCTCCGCAAAAAGACGGGCAGTTTCTACACGCCACGTGTTTGCGTTCATTCCATGTCACAGGAAGCACTGCTCCACTACCTGCTGGGGAAGGTGCGTGCCCAGTGGAACAGCGAGGACAAGGTCCAAGAGTGGCACACCAAGCTGACAACCCTGTTTCAGGTCAACGCCGCGGACGGCGTTGACCCGGAAGAAGAAGGGATCATCCAGAAGACCCTCACCTTGGAGGACGCAAAATGGCTCCGTCAGGCAGTCCTAGCCTGCCGCGCATGTGACCCCGCCGTCGGCTCAGGTGCATTCCCGATCGGCATGCTCCACGAAATGGTAAACCTGATCCGCATCGCCGACGCACGCATCCACGGCGCCAACGCGCTCACACGCCGGAACTACGACTTCGACCTGAAACGGCAAATCATCGAGCAGTGCCTCTACGGCGTGGACATCCAAGAAAAAGCGGTCCGGATCTGCGAAGTCCGCCTTTGGCTCTCACTCGTCGTTGACTACGACATTGGCATCGAAGTCGAGTCTGCATCCAAAGACGAACTCGCAGAGGCGATCAGCAAAATACCCACTCTCCCAAACCTGACATACCATGTACGGTGCGGCGATTCCCTAGTGGAGAAACTCTTCGGCCACCCGGTCCACCTCCAGGAAGTAACTCGCCACGACGCCGACATAGTCGCGGCTATCACGGAAGCCAAGAAGCAATACTACGACGAACGCGACCTCGACACCAAGCGGAAGATAGAACTCACTGTCCTGCAGCACTACTGTCAGCTCGCCGAACGTCTTGTCGAGCGCCGCAAGAAGTCCTTCGCCGGCATCCAAAGGGACTTCCTCGGCGAAAACAAGGCAGAGCGCGTAGAACGCGAGCGCCTTGAAGCAGAACTCACTGAGTATGACCGAGTGGAGAAACGCGCCAAACAGGTAGACCAGCTAATACGAAGCGCTCTTCAGCGCAAACGCATACCAGAAAAGGAGCACGAGAATATTCGTGCACAGTTCCAAGGTAACGTCGTTTGGGCTCTGGACTTCGCAGAAATCTTCGCCGCCAACGGGGGCTTCTCAATCACCATCGCCAACCCCCCTTACATCAGCTTCGGCCTGCGCGGAAACAAAGCTGCCAAGGCAGAGTGGGCTGAGTATATGCGCAGATGCTACCCAAACTCAGCAGAGTACAAGCTTAGCGTCTACGCCATGTTTATGGATCGGGGCATCCAGCTCTGCTGCCAGACCGGCGTCATGACCTACATCACGCCAGACAGCTTCCTCCTCGGCCGGTACTTCTCAAAACTCCGCAGATTCATCCTAGATACATCCCCGCCCCGGCATATCACGATGTTCGAGGAGGACTTTTGGCAATCCGGCGTTGTCGGGCGCCCGACAATCATCACCGTTAGCCGGCCACCCTCTAAGAATCAGTTCCACACCTCTCTTTTTCGCACCATCACAGACTTTCGAAACGGCTCCGGCCAACACTATGCGTACCCCAATGCCTACTTCGAGAAAGTCCCATACAACCGGTTTCGCCTCTTCTTCAATTCCGTGGCCATGAGGTTCGTGCAGGCGATTGAACACCAGTCGGCCCCACTGTCCCAGTTTTCCAGGATAACGACAGGAGTCCGTTCGAAGATTGGCCAAGAAAACATCTCAGCCACCACCAAGAAAGGCTCAACCTGGAAGCGCGGCATAATTTCCGGCGGCCAAGTCACACCCTACACGGTCAACTGGGAGGGCCACTATCTCAACATCGACCCAAAACTCCTGTGGGCCGGCGGTTGGGACGCCTCCATAGTCGAACACCCTAAACTCATGATACGTCAGACCGGCGACTCACTCATCGTCGGCCTAGATGGACAGGGCCTTTACCACCTCAACAACGTACATTCGCTCGCACCGTTTGACGGCACCCTTCACCTGACCTACCTCTGCGCCCTCCTGAATTCCCGCCTTATGAATCGCTACTACCACCTCATCTCCCTAGAGAGCGGCAGGGCGATGGCGCAGACAGACATAGAGACTCTCGACCTCCTTCCCGTGAGAGAGCCCCCAAAACAAGTCCTAACGCAGATCGACAACCTCGCCCAGAACATTCGCCGCCCGGAGTCCCGAAACCAGATCGACTCCCTCCTAGAGACACTTTACGAGCTTCCCCCCGACCTCACCCGCTACCTCAGGCAGGACTCCCTGTACCCGGACTAGGAACAAGCCCAACACAAAGGAACGAAATACCATGAAGATCTTACTCGGCTGCAAAGCATGGACCTCAGGTGCACAGCACGGATTCAGAATCTACGCCACCGGCATAAGGAGCTTGGTCCCCTACCTCACTTTCCCGTCTGCCAACGGGCGCTGGCCAGCCCTGGGCGACTTCTACAAGGAAGCGGCAGCCGCCCACCACCCCCAAGCATACTCCAGGCACGTACTAATCTCCGACGGCACCAGGACCATCGCCGCAACGGCAACCCTCGCGCAACACGGAGCCTCAGTCCAAGGCTACATCACGGCCGCCACCGGAACATGGCTGAACGACTACGTCGTGAACAGGCTGGGCGCCGACCTGGAATGCGAATACGCCCCCCAGAGAAACCAGGACTTCATTCTCATCCCCAAGGCAACCGAATCAGTGCCCGACAGGTTGGAGGCCGTCGAGAGCGCCGCACGGCGGAAAGTCAGGACCGATCTCCGCAGGTTCGGCGCTCCACCAGACGCTGCCGAAGTGGGTCTCTTTTTCGAGCGGGAGGAGCTGACACGTCTCCAGGCCGAGTTTGCAAAACCTGCATGGGAGGTTCGCCATAGGTACCCGGCAATTGACAGCTCCGTACCCCTTCTCAGGCAGAACGATATTTCCTGCGACATCGACGTAATATCTAGGGCGGGCAAAGTAAGTCGCTGCGTTGAGGTGAAATCTATTAGCGGCGCACCAGGCTCCCCGTTCATCCTGAGCCGACGCGAATGGAAGTCTCGCCTGTGGTGCAGAAACCGCAATCTTCCCTACTCCACCGTTGTTTACTACCACACCCACTGCCAGATCATCGAGCGCCGGGTCATTCCCGAAACCGTCAATCTCAAATTCGAACCTTTCGGTTACATTTGCTACCACCCGGACCTCAGCACCCAATAACCAGCCAATGCCCCACGACATCCTTGATAACCGCACACCCGAGACCCTGCTGACAGCCCACCTCCAGAAGGTGCTCATCGGCACCGACAAGGCCAAATTCGCCATCGGCTACTTCTTCCTCTCTGGGTTCAAAGAAATCGAAAATAAACTCGACCAGCTCAAGGAGTTACGCCTACTGATTGGCACCACCACCACCCGGGACACAATCGAGCAACTGGCCGAAGGCTACAAGCGCCTCGACCTCGTCGAGTCAGTCACCAAACGCGCTGCCACGCTGACTAAGGACGAAACAAAGGCGGCATTACAGCACACCGCAGCCGACGCCCAGGAAACACTATCCCTGATGGACCAGACCGACCAGGACCAGCAATTGGTCAGTACACTAATAAAAATGGTCGAAGAAAAGCGCCTAAAGGTGAAGGTGTACACGAAGGGCCGCCTCCACGCAAAGGCGTACATCTTTGACTTCCCACCAAATAGCCCGTACGGCCTCGGCCAGGCGGTGGTGGGGTCCAGCAACCTCACTCTCGCCGGCATCAAACACAACACCGAGCTGAACGTCGTCGTCCATGGAGACAAGAATCACGAAGAACTAACCAAGTGGTTTGAGGACCTCTGGGCGGAAGGTAAGGACTTTGACGCGGCACTCCTCCAGGAACTCAAGCAGTCGTGGGCCGCCCAGCAGCCCACACCCTACGAAATCTACCTGAAGACGCTGTGGCACCTTGTCAAGGACCGCCTGGAAGGCGGCGAAGACGTCCAGTTGGTCCTTGGAATGGAGATGCCAGAACTGACCGACTTCCAAAAGATCGCCATGAAGCAGGCCATCGCCCTCGTCGAAGAGCATGGCGGGTGCTTTGTGGGCGACGTGGTAGGCTTGGGTAAGACCTTCATTGGCGCAGCCATCCTCCGCTATTACAAGGAGCGCCGCAAAATGAAGTCCTTGATCCTTTGCCCAGCATCGCTCGAGGAAACCTGGAACGAGTTTAACGAAGCCTTTGACCTCAACGCACGCGTCGAGTCCACCGGAATGCTACAGGAGGGCGACGGGCGCGGGATCGACCTTGCGGACAAAAAGTACGCTGACCGGGACATTGTCCTGATCGACGAGAGCCACAACTTTCGCTACCCAGACACCCAGCGCTACAAGAAACTCCAGCCATTCCTCACCGGGAAGCGCACGGTCCTTCTAACGGCTACCCCCCGCAACAACAGCGCCTGGGATGTTTACCACCAGATGCGCCTCTTTCTGCGCGATGAAAGCACCCTCCAGATCGACCCGCCCCAGCTAAAAGGTTACTTCGAGTGCATCGAGCCGCTGGGCGAGAAGACCAAAAAGCACCTCCGCGATCACCCAGACCAACGCCGTGAGCTCCCAAGCGTCCTGCGGCCGGTCCTCATACGCCGGACGCGTAAACACATCATCGAGCACTATTCGCACATAGATGAGAAAGGCCGCCCGTACATAATTGTCGCCGGTAAGCACCGCTACTTCCCGAAGCGCGACCTGGAGGTCATCCAGTACTTCGTGGACAAGGCTTACGCGGGCAACTACGAGGAGATCCGGCAAAAACTTATGTCGTTGGCCTACGCCAAGTACGGCCTCTGGCTGTACGTCGAGCCCTCAAAGCGCGACCAAGAGCCATACGCATCGCTCCAGCGTGCCGGGAAGAACCTGCGCGGCATAATGAAGAGCCTCCTCTACAAGCGCCTCGAGTCGAGCGTCAAAGCTTTTCAGGTGACCATCAAAGATCTCACCACCGTCCACGAGCGGTTCCTGAAGGCCCTCGACAACGGCATCGTCGCCGTCGGCGAGGAGATGCAAAAATTTCTGTATGAGACGGACCTTGATGACGAAACCTCACTCGTGCAGGCGCTTCAGGGCATGCCCAGCGCCGGCCTGTACAAAATCGAAGACTTCATCCAGAAGGGCGTAACGCTCAGAAAGGAAATCGCCCACGACATCCGCGTCCTTAACCAGGTTTCAGCGCTCGTTGAACCCCTCGGCCCCAAGCAAGACGACAAGTTGCAGACCCTCTTGCGCTGGCTCCACGGGGGTTGCAGGGAAGCCAAACCTCTCAAACCGAGGGACACCAAAATCCTCATTTTCACACAGTACGCGGAGACAGCCCGCTATCTATACGACAACCTCAAGCATCTCGGTGGCGTGGCCTGGATCCACAGCGACACAAAGAACCGCTTCGGCCTCATCCGCCGCTTCGCGCCCACGGCGAACAATTATGCCATTAAGCCCGCCGACGAACCCATCCGCATCCTCATTTCCACCGACGTGCTCTCAGAAGGCTTAAACCTCCAGGACGCCAGTTGCGTCATCAACTACGACATTCACTGGAACCCGGTCCGTCTCATCCAGCGCATCGGGCGCATCGACCGCATCGGCTCAGAGTACGATGCCATCCACGTATTCAACTTCCTTCCATGCAAGGAAATCGACCGCGAGCTGCACCTCTACGACAAGGTCCACAAGCGCATTGACGAGTTCCAGGAAACCATCGGCGCCGACTCGCAGCACCTCGACCGGACCGAGCGGATCAACGATAAGGCAATGTACGCAATCTATCAAAAGGAGGTGGCTCAGCTCGACCTGTTCGACGAGGAGCAGGACACTTTTGGCCTCGCCGAAGCCGAGGAATTGATCCGGCAGTTGGAGAAAACTAATCCCGCCCTGCTCGACCGAATCAAGAACCTGCCGGACGGCGTCCGGTCCGCCCGCAGTGCGAGCGGCCAGGTCGGTACATTCGTCTTCTTCGAGGCACGCAAGTTCAAGCGGCTCTGGCTCGTGGACCCCGAAGGAAAGGCCGTGGAGAAAGATGCCGAGCGCGTCGTAGCAGCCATCAAGTGCGACGAGACCCAGACAAAGCTGCCGCTCCCCAAGGGCTATAACGAACGTCTGAACGGCCTCTTTCAGCAATTCAAAGCGGATGCCAAACTACGCACGGCGGCCCTCGACCACACCGCCGCACTTCACCACGCACAGAAATACGTGGTCCGCGAGCTAAACGTGATCTACCGCGACACCAACGACACCGAACTCAAAAGCAGACTCGAACTGCTGGACCGCTTCGTTCGCCAAGACCCATCCGTCCCGTTACTGAAGGAGTATCACTTCCTAAAGCGACAGGGCCTAGTCGGCGAGCCTCTCGTAAAGCGCGTCACGGACCTCTACTTCAAGTATCCGCATGACCAGGCCCCCCACACCGACGAGCAGGGCAGGCGCCTGGTAGCCGAACGCATCATCTGTAGCGAAGCGCTCCTTTAGCGAAGCCACGAAAGAGTCCGAAATATGAATACCGTCAAAAACAAATACAGAGGAACGACAAACTACGTACACGTCCTCGCCGCACTTGTCCGTGCGGCGCAGTATCGTGGTGTCACCACGTACCAGGACATCGCCGTAATCATGGGCCTGCCCATGAAGGGTAGCCACATGGGGGCGGAGCTGGGCTGGGTTCTTGGAGAAATCGCCGAAGACGAGGTCAGGGCTTCCCGGCCCATGCTGAGCGCCGTGGCCGTCGGGGTCAGCGGCAAGCCCGGCCCCGGCTTCTTCGACCTCGACCGCGAGCTGGGCAAGCTTGGCAAAGCCGAGAGCGATCAAGAGTTCTGGCGCAACGAGCGCGATGCCGCCTACGAAGCCTGGAAGCGCCCGCTCGCCGCCGCCACCGACGGCCGGGCCCGCCACATTCGGGACAAGGGCTTCGACAACCAGTATTACCGGGACCTCATCGTCCAGATCATCCGGGAGCACCAGCCAGTCCCAAGGGAGGAAATCGACACACTCCTCCTCGACAAGCTCCCCGAGATCCTCTCGCCAGAGCAAAAACGCCGGAAGATCCACAACCTCCTCATGACCCTCTCTGGAAAGGAACACCGTATCCGCAATGCTGGGAGCCGCCGTTACTCGCAGTGGGTCCTCGTTGCCGACTCCGAAACTCCTGCCTCGACGAAAAACAAAGAAGAACAAAGCCCTTGAACAAAGAAGCCTTCAGAAACCCTCACAAAACATCGATCTCTCCTTTGTTTCCCACCGTTTCCTAAGACTCAAAAAAACAAAGAAACCTCCCATAAAGCCGTGCCAACCCCCTCCCACCTCAGCACAAAGGCCTCCGAAAGTGGCATTCTTGACTCCCTCAACACCACCCAGTAGCGCTTCGCCCTAACCCGTTCAACCACGGTGCAAGGAGCCCCGAATGGTTCTCTACAAATATGCAGGCGCGTCTGGGCTAAAGATCCTGGACGCCCTTAGGCTGAAGGTAACCCCGCCCAACGAGCTGAACGACCCCTTCGAGCTCACCCCGCGTTCACAAGACTGGATGACCCGGCAGTACCTCCTCGACAAGGCCAAGCACGATCCAGAGCACTTTCGCCCCGCATATGACGAATGGAGGGAGCAAGAACACCGCTCGGAATCCTTCAGCGTCTTCTTGCGCGCCCTTCACCTGATGTCCCGCAAAACGTATTCCCATTTCCTGCACCTTTACCGAGCGGCCATCGTCGAGGCCGACCTCAGAGCCGTCCACGAAGCAAGCGAGCACATGGTCGTCCTCTGCCTTTCAGCCGTGAACAACAGCATCCCGATGTGGTCTCACTATGCAAACCACCACAAAGGCATCACCATCGGCTTGGACGCCAACGACCGTTGCCTCCGCTTTGGCTCACCGCTCTGCAGAGTGAAATACCGTAAAAATCGGGTAAGCCTGAACCGCCCGGCCACCTCCACCCCACAGGCTCGCCTGAAAAAGGTTATCGAGATGATCCTGACGAAAAGCCCAGACTGGGAATATGAGCAGGAATACCGATTTTCCTACGCCAAAAGCCGCACCCTGCGCCAGACCACCGACGACGGCCACACTATCCACCTTATTCCCGTTTGGCCAAGCGCCATCAAAGAAGTCATATTCGGCTGCTCCGCCTCCCAACAGTACGAGGACAAAGTCCGCCGGATGTTGGACCTGAACCGGTTCGCCCACGTGCGCATCCTCCGAGCACGCCGCCACCCCAAACACTTCCGCCTCGACATCGTCCCTGCCTGATCCGCCCAGCAGCACCACCCCGCCAGCAACTTCGCCCGGAGGCGCGCAGTTGCTTCTAGAGTGTTGTTTCCCTCGCCCGACGTTGCCCTCCCGCCGCCCCGGAGCCAACCTCCGCTGCCTGGTCGGGTAAAGCGGGGCAAGCCTCTAGCCCTCTGGCCGGGCAGGCCCGCCGCGCAAGGCGCCTCTACCCCTGCCGCGGGACCTGGTTGCCGACAAACCAGCCCCTGCCAGCGTGGTTCTCAATAAACTTTACACACCCAGTAAACTCAAACGTGATGCAGGTCGCGTGAAAAACCGACAACACCAAGTCCTGCAGTACCTGATCCTCCTCCAGCGCCACCACTTTCAGGCCCTTCTCCCCGGCCAGCGCGAAGTTAATCGGCCGCCCGTGCGTCTTGTGTTCCACTGCCCTCCCGAGCCACTTCGCTATCGCATCCGCTCTGCTCGCCGCGTCGGCCTCACCCTTGAACATGTACGTTGCGAGCCACGCCGTAACCTTCTCCACCGACAAGTCCGTCGTTCGCTTGCAGGTGTTCAGAATCCCCGGCGGGTAATCCCGAATCTTATTCACCCAAATCGGGGCCACCTTCGCATCCGCGCTGACCTCCGCCTTCGCCTGGGCAAACTCCGCCAGCAGATCAAATGCCGGCGCGGTCCGGAACCCGTCCTTTGTCGGGAAGGTTATCTGCGGGTCAATCGGCCCCAGCGCCGACTGCTTGCCCATGACAATCTCATCACACGCACAAGCGATCATCGTCGCCGCCGACATCGCATTCTGCGGCACAATCGCCCGGATGTAAGAATACTTTGCGCGCAGGTACTGCACCACTTGCTCCGCCGCCTCCAGCGAGCCGCCGGAGCTGTGCAGCAACAAATCGAGCTTGTCCCCCTTCAACCCATGCAGCGCCGTCATGAACCCCTGAATGTCCTCCCCGGTGATCTGCAACAGGTAAGGCGGAATTTGCCCTATCTTCGACGAGGTAAAAGCCGTGGCATAAATTACCGTGTCATGCCCAGTCTTGGCCTGGAGGCTCTGCAAATACCTCCGCCGAATCAGGTCCTGGCTGGTAGTGCGGAGGAGGTTTATCTCTGCTTGGATCTCATTCCTGGCCGGCATAAACGGTACCCTCAGAACCCACGACCCCTTGTTCTTCCGACACCGTTCCGTCCGGTTGGTCCCTCAAACCTTCCAGCAGCTTGAGCACCTCCGGATCAATGCTCCTCTCCATTTCAGCCACCAGAGCAGTCCGCTCCGCTTCAAGATCAGGGCACAGGTTAGTCATAGGCGCGCTCATGCAAGCCCCAGTTTCACAACTTGTCAATCACGAGATTCATATCAATATACACCATCGGCTGATTCTGCCACCCCCTTTAGCCCTCCCTCATGCCGCCGCCGCTTTCGGCAGCTTCACAATCTTCCCCTCCGCCCCGCTCTCCCGGGCCGCTTTCGCCGCCTCGACGCTGGCCGGCGTGATCCCAAACCACTTTTCCGCATCCACCGGGCGCACCAGCTCGCGATAGTTCGAGAACACCATCCGCGGCGAATTGCCCGCCTCCAGCGCCACCTGCGCTACATTCTGAATCTGAGCTACCCGGTAGCTGATGAACGAATGCCGCAACGCGTTGTGTTTCCAGGAGAACGCCTTGGGCGGCTCTTCCTTCCGCAGCGCCGCGTCCACGGACTCGGACAGCCACATCAACTGCTTCGGCACGTTGGCATACCCGCACACCTTGCCCTCGGGCTGGCGATGCTTCTCCAGCCACGCCTTCAGGTTCGGCAGAATCGGCACCAACCGCCGGCTCGCTGTCTTCGCCTTGCTGGCCTTGATCTCGATCAGGTTTTCCTCCAGCCGCACTTCCGACCAATCCAGCCGCTGAATCTCCGCATGCCGCAGCCCGGCAAACGCGCCAATCGTCAGGAACGGGATCAGCGCCGGCTCCGCCAACTCCAGCACCCGCTCCAATTCCCCTGGCCGGAAGATCTCGATCTCGGTCTCCTCCTCCCGCGCCAGAGCCACCGAATCCACCTGGGCCATGCCCTTCGGCAGGTACCCGCGGGACTCAGCAAAATAGAACAGCGTCCCGATCGCCCGCCGGTAATTATTCCGCGACTTTCCTGACAGCGCCTTCCCCGCCCGCTCCTCATTCCTGTCCTGCGACTTGAGCCCGCGCAGGAAGTCCTCGATCTCCGCGCTCGTCACCAAACCAATCGGGCCCTTGAACTTCTTGGCAAACCGTCCCAGCCGGCCGCGCAGGTCTTTCACATAGACCCCGCTCATCCTATCGGCCTCCTTCGCCAGCAGCAGCTCCTTTACGATCTGGGGCACCGGCGTCGGCGTCCGCAGCGGATTCTGTTTCACGTAGTAACGCACCGCCTCCAGCAGGGAAGCGCCCTCGAGTAGTTTGTGCGCTTCGGCAAACTGCATTGCCGCCATCTCCAGCGGCACCCCGGTAGGCTTCAGCGCCTCGACCGCCCGCGCGTAAGCCAGCCCGTCATGGTTGGTGAGCGTCAGCGCATTCAGTTCGCCCGCCGACAGCCGATTGGCGATCATCTCCGCTTCCATCTTCGCTAGGTTTAGGTCAGCGAAACTCTTCCGCTGGCGCTTATCCCCCAGGTAGGAAACGACCGTGAAAGCCTCGAAACCGCGTGAAGGAGTCAGGTAGATTTTGACGATGGTGTGGCCCCGTTTCACCACCATTGGGAACTTAGGTTTACTCATGGGGCGATTCTGTCAGGAATCTGTCAGGAGCACAAGCTTTTTCTTAAAAATCTTAAGAAAAAGGTGGTGGAGGCGGCGGGAGTTGAACCCGCGTCCTTAGCAAATGTGCCAGCCGCGACTACATGCTTAGTCAGGAGAGAGTTTTCTACCGGGCAATAACGGCCTGACACCGAGTCGCCCAGCCTAGCCCGCAGGATAAGAGTTTCAACCCAACGCGCGCAGGCGCCACGCCGGGCCTAACCTGCTGTGGCGTTCGTTCGGCGTAGCAGGTGTCCACCGGCGAACGTCGCGACACTTTAGGCCGCGAGAGCTAATTCTTGGTTAGCAACTAATGTTTGGTTCGAGGATTAACGAGGCCAACGAACCGTCCTCGGCATGCCGCCTCTGGCGTATCTACCAAGTCGAAACCAGTACGCCCCCAGTTCGGCAAAGCAATAATCGACCAGATTGCTCCCGAAGTCAAGTGCGGGATCGGGCAGGGCAGCAATTCATTTTGACGGGGCGTGGGGCAGGTCTCCGACCTGCCAGTCCACGGAGTCTCCGACTCCGTGCAGGGCCAGAGCAGGAGTAAGAGCAGGAGCAAGAGCAAGAGATCTGCCCCACGCTGCTCCCGGGTGTAGGGCAGGTCTCCGACCTGCCAGTCCACGGAGTCTCCGACTCCGTGCGCGGCCAGATCCCCCGCAACCGGCAGATCAACAGGTCTGCCGGACGCTGCTCTCCAAAGCAAGACGGATTCATGTTTTAAACACCACGCGACCCGTCTGCGAAAACTATTTGTCAAACCTGGCACGAGAGGCGACTGTTTTCGTCGATATGTCTGAATTGAAGCCGCTGCCCACCCATCTCATTGGGGGAAATTTTCTGCTCATGGAGACGGACTACACCCTCGTGTTCACCCCGGAGGATCTGTCATCAGACCAGCGGCTGATGGCGCAAACGGCCGAGAAATTCATGGATAAAGAAGTCCTTCCGAACCTCGAGGCGCTGGAGCATCAGGAGGAGGGTCTGACGCCGAAACTGTTTCGCAAGGCTGGCGAGCTGGGATTGCTCGGGATGGAGGTGCCGACCGATTACGAGGGTCTGGGGTTGGGCAAGACGAGCGCCTTGGGGGTAGAAGAGCAAATGGCGCGGTTGGGCGGCTTTGGGGTGACCTGCGGCGCGCACAGCGGCATCGGCACCCAGCCGCTGATCTTCTTTGGCACGGAGTCGCAGAAGAAGAAGTATCTGTCGAAGCTGGCGACGGGCGAGTGGATGGGGGCCTACGCTTTAAGCGAAGCGGGCTCGGGTTCCGACGCGCTGAGCCTGCGCACAAAGGCCACGCTTTCTTCGGACGGCAGCCATTACATTCTGAACGGAACCAAGATGTGGATTTCCAATTCCGCCTGGGCCGACTTGTTCACGGTCTTCGCCAAAGTGGATGGCCAACATGTCACCGCCTTTCTCGTCGAGCGGACCTTTCCGGGCGTCTCAACCGGCAAAGAAGAGCACAAGTTGGGAATCAAGTCTTCCTCCACCCGCCGGTTGATTCTGGAGGACGCTCAGGTGCCTGTGGAAAACCTCCTGGGCGAAGCCGGGAAAGGAGCCTACATCGCTTTCAATATTTTGAACTCGGGCCGGTTCAAACTCGGCTCCGGCGCAATCGGCGCTGCGAAGGAATCGCTCAAGAATGCCACTCGGTATGCGATCGAGCGGCAGCAGTTTGGCCGGCCCATCGCTTCGTTTGGTCTGATTCAGCAGAAGCTTGGGGAAATGGCGGCGCGCATCTTTGCGGGAGAAAGTGCTGTCTGCCGGACGGCGGCCATGATCGAAGCCGTGCTCGAGACCCATGAGACGATGGATTCGATGAACCCGCCGTTTCCCCGCGGCCTGGACGAGTTCGCCCTTGAATGTTCCATCATCAAGATCGCCTGCAGCGAAATCCTGGATGATGTGGCGGATGAAGCCCTGCAAATTCATGGCGGATACGGCTACACGGAGGAGTTTTCCGCGGCCCGCGCGTGTCGGGATTCACGAATCAACCGAATTTTTGAAGGCACCAACGAGATCAACCGCCTTTTCATACCCGGGCTGCTCCTGCGCCGGGCGCAACGCGGCCGCATCCCGCTGAACCAGGCGATCACGAAGGTCAGCAAGGAATTACTGGAACTGCCGCCGATTGAGGACAGCGCGGGCGGAGACGAACTGCTCAGCGCGCGGGCGCTCCTGGCGAACGCCAAGAAGCTCGTGCTCTTGGTTTCGGGCGTGGCTTGCCAGAAATACGGCGACAAACTCATTGAAGAACAGGAGGTGGCCGCCAGCTTAAGCGACATGATTGTGGATATTTACCTTGCGGAAAGCGCACTCCTGCGAACGCTCAAAGCGCGCGCGGTCACCGGTGTTGCCCCGGTGATGACCGATTTGGCGCTGGTGTTCGCCAACGACGCTGTCGGCCGATTGGAACTTCAGGCGCGAGGCGCGTTGGCGGCCATTTCGCAGGGTGACGAGCTGCGGACCCAACTCGGAATTGTGCGGCGCTTGCTGCGCTGGCCCCCCTTGAATGGGGTGGCCCTGCGCCGTCGCATCGCAAAGCGTTTATGCGATCTCGGCAGCTTTCCCGCCCTTGTCTCTGTCACATAGCCAGATGACCTATCCGTCCACCACACTTCCGCAACTGCTGGAGCAGACCGCGGCCCGGCGGCCCGGCGCAGCAGCCCTGATCTACTTTGGCGCAACGATTTCCTACGGGCAATTGCAGCACCATGTGATTCGGATTGCCGCGGGGCTGCAGGCGATGGGAGTCGGGAAGGGCGACTGCGTGGCGTTAATGATGCCCAACTGCCCGCAGTTTGTGATCAGTTACTTCGGCGCCTTGCGGGCTGGGGCGATTGTGACGGCGACCAGCTCAATGTACACCGCGCGAGAGGCAGCCCTCCAGTGGAACGATGCCGGCGTAAAGGTCGTCATCGCCGACCGCCGACGGCTCCCCGTTGTCCGAGCCGCGCTTTCCAGCCTGGCCACGACGCCGCGAATCGTGCTTATCGGCATGAGGCAGTATTACCCGCATCGATTCGGTGAGCTATGCGCGTCGCTGAATGTATCCCCGGAGAGGAGGCAATTCAAAGCCTCGAAATCAGCGTCGTGCGGTCCGGCTCAGACCACGGCCCCGGCAATTCACTCCTGGGAAGAACTGCTCTCAATGGCTCAAGCTCCACGCCCGGAGGATTCGATCCCATCCGACGTTGCCTGTCTGCAGTACACCGGCGGCACGACCGGATCATCCAAGGGGGCGATGCTGACACATGCCAATCTCGCGATAAACGCTCGCCAGACCAGTGACTGGCTTGCGATGGGCCAGTGTGGAGCGGAGGTCGTGGTCGCCGCGCTGCCCTTGTCCCACATTTACGCCATGACCTGCGTGATGATTTCATCGGTCCTGAGTGGCGGCAGCGTGGTAATCCTGCCACGCTTCGAGCTGCGCGCCGCCCTGAATGTCATCCGGAAATATCACCCTGCGATCTTCCACGGCGTTCCCACGATGTACGTCGCGTTCAACCAAACGCCCCATGTCGAACGCTACGGCTTCAACTCGATGCGCATTTGCATGAGCGGCGGGGCACCCCTGCCGGTCGATGTCCGGGAGAAGTTCGAGGCTCTGACAGGCGGGAAACTGGTGGAAGGCTACGGGCTTACCGAAGCCTCCCCCGTCACCCATATCAACCTGCCTTCAGGATCGCCCAAGGTGGGCAGCATCGGCTTGCCGGTCGAGGATACAGATGCTCGGATCATGGATCTCGAAACTGGGCTTTGCGAGGTGGCTGACGGTGAAATCGGCGAGATTGTTATTCGCGGTCCGCAGGTGATGAAAGGATATTGGAACAAGCCGGAGGAAACCGCTCGGGTGCTGCACGACGGGTGGCTCTACACCGGCGACATTGCCCGGAAAGATGCCGACGGTTATTTCTACATTGTTGACCGCAAGAAAGATCTGATTATCGCAGGCGGTTACAATGTTTATCCTCGCGAGGTGGAGGAGGTTTTGTGGGAGTTTCCGAAGATTCTGGAGGCGGTCGTGATTGGCGTGCCCGATTCGTACCGTGGTGAAACCGTCAAGGCGTTCGTTGTCCTCAAACCCGGCGCCCCAGCCACCGTTGATGAGATCATTACTTTCTGCCGCGGTCGCCTGGCAGCCTACAAAGTTCCGCGGCAGGTTGTTTTCCGGGATTCCCTCCCAAAATCTAGCGTCGGGAAGTATCTCCGGCGCGCGCTGCGAAATTTATAGCCGGCAATTAAGAACCGAGCTGAGCGAGTCGGACTCGGAGAACCTGAACCGCTTCCTTTTGGCGCGACACTATGACATACAGCCACCCGTCGTGGATGAGGGAGGTGGGGTAGCCATATTCACCCCCCTTGGCATGTCCCGGGCGGCGTTGCGAGTAATGTTCATCGCCAAGGATGAAGTGTTCGCCAAATCGGACACCATCGCGAGACAGAGAGAGAACCAACGGTGTGCGGCCTTGCCCAATCGGATTGCCGACGTAGTAGAAGCGGCCGTTGGGCAGGCGACCGAAGTGGAACTTGGCATTGGTATCGCTGAAGTCGGTCTCGATCGGTTCAGACCATGTGGCACCATCGTCCCGACTCTCGGTAATCCACAGGCGATGGCCTAACGAGCCTTTTCTCTGGCCCGCATTGCGCAACAGCATCTGGAGCGTGTTGTCGTCAGTCTGATAAAACGAGCCCTCACAAAGTGCCGCCGCCCAGTCCTGCCAGGTGGCGACTTCCCGGAACGAGGCCGGATCGTCCTTGATCGTGCTGTTCATGCTGGCGGGATAGATGCCGCTCATCTGCCACCCGCTTAGCCCGCTCCGGTCATCGGACCAGGGAAAGGAGATGTTGCCGGCGATGATAAGTCGCCCAGAGCGGGTGGCCTGGGGGCCGTGATTGGGATTAACCGGAACGCCGATTTCGCGAATGGCGCTCCAAGTCTGGCCGTTGGTAGTCGTCATCGCTTGCAGCCGGGTTCCCTCCTTGTGAAGGCCGTAGTTGCCGAAGTAAGCGACCAACGTGCCCTGCCATTGGTGAAATCCGGCCGCGGTCAGCACTCGTTCGGCGCCCTTCGCATCCCGGATTGAGTCTGCCAGCGGACGCGGTTCGGTCCAGTGATCGAAGTCTTCCGATGTGGAAAGAAGCACGCGTTGGCCCAGGTCGTCCTCATTCGTGCGTCCGTTGGACCAGATGGCGAAAAAGCGCCCCTGGAAAAAGGTCAGGCTGGGATGGTGAGAATAGGTCCATTGGGATTCAGGCCGATAGAGATAGACACCTTCAACTTTCGGATGCCGCACCGCTGGCAGGGCGGCGGGAACGCCGTCTTTCCATTCGGCGAGGTTTGTGACGGGGCTGCGACGCGGAGCGTTGGTGGCGGTATCGGCGACGGCGGCCAAGGTGGCGCATCCGAGCAAGACCAGAGCCAGATGTTTCGACTTCATAAGCATCATTTTGGGATAAACTGATGTCGCGGAAAAGTCCTCTTTTGAGCCGATGCAGTCGCAGCAGGGTGGGGTAATCATGTCCTTTGTCCCGGGCGGCCAGTAGGATTTTATCAAGCCGGGTTGGAAACCGGCCCTCCGCCAGAGCACCACGGACTCGCGAAAGCGCCCAACCGGCAGGCGGACAAGAATGTCCAATGCCGCTAGGATTTGAGACTCCTCGTCCCGGAGGGATGGCCGACAATAGCCCAACGTTTAAACGTTGGGTGCGCGGGTTTAGAGGGGCATAAGTCCCGACAGGGACGGCTGAACCCTTGCAAGATCGGTCAGTCGTCCTTTCAGGACTTATCGTGCTGCGGGCGCTGGTTCCCAACGTTGAAACGTTGGGCTATTCTCGAATGTCCCTCCGGGACAAAGGCTTGGACCGGTTTCGGGGGTATTCTTGAGAATCAAATCCTAACCAGGCATTGGACAAGAATGTCCGCGCTCCATGCCGGTGCGCGCACGGTTGCGGACAAGAATGTCCGCGCTCCATGCCGGTGCGCGCACGGTTGCGGACAAGAATGTCCGCGCTCCGCAAATAATCTCGACCGCTGCGAGGGCTTCTCTTTTTCCACTCGCACACGCTTCCCTTTCTTGCACCCGCTGTTCAGCTCACTGACCTGGGGACAAGACGGCGCGGAATCCGATGCCGTTGTCGCGGTTCGACGGGAGGTTACCGTTGCGAAGGGCCGTTCGGGAGTAAAACGCGTTGCTCCACCAACCGCCACCCCGAATCACGCGGGCCGAGCCTGAAGCGGGACCACGCGGGTCGGTCTGCGAGCCACTTGAATACGAAACAGACGACCAATCCCAACACCACTCCCACACATTCCCCGACATGTCATACAACCCATACCCGTTAGCCGCAAAATAACCCGCCGGACTTGTGTAGGGATCCCCTCCGATCTGACCGACTGCGTTGTAGCCATTCGGTCCCAAATCGTAGCTATAGCTGCCGATAGCTCCGGCGTAGTTGGCCTGGCTTTCGGAAATCGTGTTGCCCCACGGAAACCGCTGTCCGCTGGCTCCGCCCCGCGCTGCCTTCTCCCACTCCGCTTCCGTCGGCAACCGATAGCCGCTGCTCCACTTCACCCAGTTGGTCTGCACAGCGGTCTGCCCACTCCGATACGCCGTCGTCTGCCCCGCGCTGGTGTAGTAGGCCGGCGTCCGCCCCTCCTGCTCGCTTCGCGCATTGCACCACTTCACCGCATCATACCATGTCATTCTCTGCGCCGGTTGATCGGTCCCCTTCCCCTCCGCCCCAGTCTCGAAACTGTAACCGTGGTTCGTCGCCCAGTTGTAAACCCAATCCCACAACAATTTCGTCACCTCACACTTGTCCATGTAAAACGCGCTGATCTGGTTGGTGTGCAGCGGCAAGGCGGAGCTATCGCCATCCAAGCTGTCACCCATCGTGAACGGGCCGGCCGGGATGATCGCCATGCCAGGTGGCACCGGACTGTTCGTCCCGAGCGCGAGCACACGATAAAACCGACGCGGCGCTGGCGGCGCGTCCACGTCCACAAACCAGTACGGGTTTTGCGCCACCACCAGGTTCGTCAACACCACCCAGTTGGTCTGGCTCAGGTCGGTGCTGTATTGAATTTGGTTGGTGACCCCCAGATCGCTCTGGATGGTAAACCTTGGCACCAGCGCGGTGTCAGTGATAACTGGCGCCGCCCCCTGCGCCGCCACGACGGCCCCGATCGCCAGAGCGCACAGGCCGCTGCTCATTGTTCGTGATTTGGTTTTCATGCTCTTGTTCTTGTTCTTCATTATTTGAGTTCGCGCCCGGCATTGAGGCCTACCACTGGCTACGCTTCGGCACTAATGAAGCAAAAATAACGATTGCCAGCAAGCCTGGCTCTTTAAGAATTATGCTTGTCGGCGGGCGACATCTTTACTTTGCTGGTGGCGAGGCGTGCCAAGTGGGACGTCTCAATGGCGGATCGGAACATAAACTCATCGAGAGCCAGTCAAGACGGTGAGCAAGTCAGCCATGACAGGAATGGCAAGCGATGTTGCCCCCAGGTCCAAACTGTGCCGCCCAATTTCATATTTTGCCTGATTGCTTTCAGTTGATTCCGAAACTGGGCCATTTCCGCCTCATTTCGGGGCCAGGCCCGGTGGGCGCTTGTGGGCAGCACCACCGGAGCGCCGGCTTTAGCCGGCTTACGTCGCAGTCTTTTACTGGTTGGCAGCATCGCTTCTCGGCAGTCCGAAGCTTATGACAAACTTATGACAAAACGTATTATTCTTGCGGTAGCCGCCATTGGGCTGGCAACGAGTGCCGCGCCCCTGACGGTGGTGGCGGCGGCGGAGTCGGGTAAAGAGCCGGTCGCGATTGGGTCGCGCGTTGAGATGTTTGTCGATCATTGGCTGATTGATTTGAACCGTTCTCCCGGCAATGTGTCACTCCAACTACAGTCTCCCACGAAGCGCGAGATTGTGCTGGTCACCGACAAGCCGTGGGAAGGGCCGGACAGCGCTTACTTCACCGTATTCCAGGATGGGCCGCTGGTGCGGCTTTATTATCGTGGCATTGTGCCGGCGGGCGATACCTCGATCGGCCAGGTCACTTGCTATGCAGAAAGCACGGACGGGATTCATTTCACGCGGCCCAACCTTGGGTTGGTTGAATTCCAAGGTTCCAAGGAGAACAACATTATTTACCAGGGGATCGAGGCGCACAATTTCGCGCCGTTCCGAGACGCAAATCCGGCTGCCAAACCCGAGGAGCGTTACAAGGCGCTGGCGGGCATCCTCAGCAAGCTCTACGCGTTTGTGTCGTCTGACGGCATCCATTGGAAGAAGCTGCAAGCCGACCCGGTGATGACCAAGGGCGCGTTCGATTCACTCAACCTCTCGTTTTGGGATGAGCGGACCCAGAACTATCGCTGCTTCTCCCGATACGGCGATGACGGCGTGCGGGCCATTCAGAGTTGCACTTCGACGGACTTCGTTCACTGGACCGACCCGGTGCCGAACCGCTATCCTGGACGCCCGCCCAAGGAACATTTCTACACGAACGGCACGCGGCCATGTCCCGGCGCGCCGCACATTTATTTGTCGTTCCCCAAGCGCTTTGTTCCCGAGCGCAAGAAATTTGCCGACTACAAGGAGATGGGCGTCTCGGATGCGGTGTTCCTGAGCAGCCGTGACGGGGTGGACTGGGACCGGAGTTTCCTGGAAGCGTGGGTGCGGCCTGGTCTGGACAGCCGCAACTGGACGCAGCGCAGCAACATGCCCGCGTGGGGCATTGTGCAACTCGATCCAGCCGAGTTCTCGATGTACATCACCGAACATTACGAGTGGCCGGACCACCGGCTGCGCCGGATCACGGTGCGCCGGCACGGCTTTGCCTCCGTCCACGCCGGCGCGGCGGGCGGCGAGTTCACAACGCGACCACTGACATTCACGGGCAAACATCTGATTCTTAACTACGCGACGTCCGCCGCCGGGGCGATTCAGGTTGAAGTGCAGGATGAGCAGGGCAAACCCATCGAAGGCAGGACACTGGCCGACATGCCGGCGCTGTTTGGCGATGAGCTGGACGCGGTTGTTAGCTGGAAGTCCGGCAGCGATTTGTCTGGCCTCGTGGGCAAGCCGGTGCGCTTCCGATTTGTCCTGAGAGACGCGGACCTTTTTGCCTTGAGAACTGGAACTTTATGACCGACGCAAGATCAACAAAACATTTGGCGCGACACCTGACCACAGGCGGCGGGCTCGTGATTGGCTTCGCGGTGTTGCTCGCCACCGCGGCCGCGGGCCGGGCTGCGGAGCTTAAGTTTCCGCTGCTATGGCAGACCGACTTGCAATCGTTTCTCGAAAGCTCGGGCCTCGTTGCCGACCTGAGAGGCGATGGCTGCGAGGAAGCGGTGATTGCGGGGCGTGAAGACCTCTTCGCTCTCGATGGTCACGGCAAGGTATTATGGCGATGGCGATGCAAGGGACGTTTCATGACGTATCCGGCGGTGCTGACGCGCCCGGGACATCTCTCCCTGGTTTACGCGGCCGACTACGGTGGCAGGCTCAATTGCGTGAATGGCGCGGGCAAGGAGGTTTGGCAGGCGAAGTTGAACGGGCCGTCGAGTTGGTCCGCTTGCGTCGTTTGCGATCTTAAGGGGGATGGAGATTTTGAAGTCATTCAGACTGATGAGACTGGCGCGGTGTGGGCGATGTCGGCCTTGACGGGCAAAGTGCTGTGGCAGACAAAGATCAAAGGCATTCCCGTCAGCCCGGCTGTTGGCGATCTGGACGGGGATGGGAAGCCGGAAATCGCAGTGGCAACGGGACAAGGGATCGTTACGGCCCTGTCGGGCGATGGGCGGGTTTTGTGGGAGCGGAGCATCGGCGGTTCATCGCCCTCATGGGCGACGGCGGCGTCCGTTCTGTTCGCAGGTTCCGACGGGCGTGGACGCGTGGCCGCCGCTTCAAGCAGCGGCGAGCTGTTATGCCTGGACAGCAAGGGCGATGTGCTGTGGCGGCGGCCAACGCGCGGCGCGGCGGCGTCCACGATCTCAGTCGGCGACCTCGATCTGGATGGCCGGGCGGACATCTGCCTGGTTACCCAAACGGGTGTGATCCATCGCTTTGACGAAGACGGGCGGGCAATCTGGGAAATTGACATGCAAGGCCGGAGCCTGGCGCCGGGGGCGATTATTGATCTGAATGGGGATGGCAAACTCGAGTATGTGCTCTGCACGCAGGACGGTTTCCTGCAGGTTCTGAACGATCAGGGCGAGTTTTTGCACCGTTTTCACTTCAGCAACCGCACCATCAATGTGACGCCAACTTTCGGCAAATTGTCGGCGGATTCGCCGGTGCTTGAGATGCTCATCACTGGCGGCGAATCAGGCATCGCGTTCTGCCTGGGCACACCGGCGGCCACCAACGCGGTCTCACAGTGGAAATCCTACCGATGCGATACGCGCAACAGCGGGTCGTGGTTTGGCCTGCGGCGGACTGAGGCGGTCCGGATGGCGCCAGTGAATCTGGCTGCCGCTGCTTGTGCGCGTGCAGATCGACTCCCTGACCAACGGGATCGTGGTGATTCCGCATCGATCGGTGGGTGTGCCCACGTCCTTGGGCGATGTTGCGTGGGATGCGCTGCCGGAGCTGGACGAGACCGGCACGCTGGCCATTCCGTCCCTGGCCAGCCGGGAATTATGGCTGGATATGGATTTGGGGGCGGCGAAACCTGGCGAGCATCAGATCAAGCTGCGTTTGCAGGCGCTCAACGGCGCCGGCGTGCTTGATGCGCCGAGGCATCCTCATACCGTGCCGCCACCGGAAACGGGGGTTGAGATTGCTCTCCATGTGGCGGACTTTACCATCGCTGGGGCGGGGGATTTCCGGCTCTGCACGTGGGCCGCGCCCGAGGAGGCGCAACTGCCCGACCTCCTGGCTCATGGAAACAACGTGTTCGCTGTTTCGCTGCCCGAGGTGAAATACGACGGGCAAGGCCAGATGGCGGGAGCTGATTACAGCAAATTGGATCCGATCCTCAAGCGGTTGAAAGGGAAGGATGTCATTCTGCTGCTGATGGGGATTCCGGCTTTGCATGGGGAATCCGGCAGCGCAGCATACCGGGGCGACTTGAAAAAGTTCCTCGACGAACTTGTCAGCCAGATGGCGGGGGCGGGTTTCGACACAAAGCATTTCGCGCTCTACCCGTTCGACGAACCGGGCGGTATCGGGTGGAGCTTGGTCAATCAACTGGTCGAGTTCGGGAAGCTCGTCCGGGCGGCCAATCCGGACGTGATGATGTATGTGGACGGCGGGGGAGAATTCTCGATGTTCCAAGCCATGTCATCCTGCATCGACATCTGGTGTCCAAGCATCTACATGCTGGCCGAGAAGACGCCGCTGATGGACGTGGTGCGCAAGAGTGGGAAGATGCTGTGGTCCTACAATTGCGTTTATGCCTACAGCCGGCCTGTCGGCCCGAATCTCAAGAACATGAATCTCGTTGGCGATTACCGTGCCGCCGCGCTGTTCGCATTCCGCCATAACGCGACCGGCATCGGCTTCTGGTGCTACAACCAGGGGGGCGATCCATGGGGACGCATCGACCTGGAATACATGCTGGTCTATCCGGGCCGAACTAAACCCGTGCCCAGTCGTCGCTGGGAAGCGGTTCGGGAAGGCATTGACGATTACCGGATACTGGCGGCCTTGCGAAGTGCTCTGGCGGAAGACAGAGGGGCGAAACTGTCGGCTGATGCGCGCAATCGCATTAAGCGGTTGCTCGAAGCCGGCCTTTCCGGCATGTTGGATGGAAGCTTCGATGAAATGACGCGCGGGCTGGGGCGGAACGTGATCGACGCTAGCAACAACGATGCGACGGTGGGCGCGTTCCGTCGCGAGATGTTCGAGTGTGTGCAAGCGGCAACGATGGGGAGAACCAAATGATTTCAGCAGATACCCTGCAAGTTATGCGAGTCAGCTTGTTGATCTCGGTCCTGGCAACAGCGGTGGTGTGCAGCCGGGGTGAGACCGGCGCCATCACGCCGGCAGCGATGACTTCGTGGAAGATCGCTTGTGACCCGGCCGCCACGGAATCGGAGCGCTACGCCGCGACCGAGTTCCAACGGCTATTCAACGAGATGACGGGCGCGGTGCTTCCGGTGGTGGCGGCTGCGCCGGCCAACGCGGGCGCCGTGTTCATCGGACCCGAGGCGGTCGCCCGGTCCGGCCAACCCCCGAACCAGGGCGCTCTGAGGGAAGAGGAGTTGCGCATTCGTGTCACGCCTAATGGCTTGTTCATTGATGGCGGCCGCCCGCGCGGAACTTTGTACGGGGTCTATGAGTTTTTTGAGGAGCTATGCGGCGCGCGGTTCCTGACCTTCGATAGCACCTATTTTCCTGAAAAGGCGGCGCAACGGCCGATACCCTTGGGGATGCATACGGTGAATCCTGCGTTTGCCTTTCGCTGGTCGTATTATGGCGAGACCAGCCGATATCCGGAGTTTGCGGCGCGTCTGCGCGTCAACACGGTAAGCGACGAACCAAAGCTGGGCGGGCGCACGGGATACCGGTTGGTGAGTCATAACGTTGCCTACCTGGTGCCGCCGGCAAAATTTGGCAAGGAACACCCGGAATACTACGCGTTGGTGGCGGGGCAACGTAAACTCGAGCAAGGGGGCGGCGGTCCGCAGTTATGTGCGAGCAACCCGGAAGTGATCGAGGCGGTCGTCAGTGCCGTGCTCGAGGAGATCAAGAAGAATCCCGACGCCCGGAACATCAACATCGCGCAGATGGACAACGAAGGTTATTGCACATGCCCGAGCTGCGCGGCGATTGACGAGCGGGAGGAATCTCATGCCGGCGCCACGCTGGCGTTGGTCAATGCCGTGGCCGAGCGGATCGAGAAGGCGCATTCCGAGGTGTTGCTCAGCACTTACGCCTATCTCTATACGCGCAAGCCGCCCAAGACGCTGCGTCCGCGGCACAACGTAATGATCCAGTTGTGCAGCATCGAGTGCTGCGACCTTCACGCAATTGATGACCCTGGCTGCCCGCTGAACCGGTTATTTTGCCAGGACATGGCAATCTGGAAAACGAAGACGGACCACGTTTTCATCTGGCACTACAACACCAACTTCAAAGGCTACATGCTGCCGTTCCCAAACCTGCGCAGCATTGGCCTGAGCGTGTCTTATTTTGCCAAAAACCACGGTCAGGGCATCTTCATGCAGGCGGCAGGCAACGGCTTTTCCACGGAGCTGAGCGACCTGCGGAATTATGTCATGGCGCGATGTCTTTGGAAACCGGGCCGGGACAGTTGGCACGAGGCCGAGGAATTCTGCCGACTGCATTACGCCGAGGCGGCGGGGCCCATCCTGGCCTATCTGAAGTACTATCATGACCTCGTTGGCGTGGCGGGAGTTCATCCAACCTGTTTTCCGACCGAGAAGTCGTTGTGTGTCAACCCGGACTCGGCGCGGCGCATGATGGGCTATTTCCAGGAGGCGTTGAGACTGGCACAGTCGGATGCGGTGCGGGCCCGGGTCGAGAAGGCCTCGCTTTGCGCGTATCGAGCCGCGCTAAGCGCATCCAGCATGCGGCTGGTTTACCGCGATGGCGTGTGCCGTCCGGACCTCGAGGGGTTTGACCCTGGTTTGTTGGAGCGTTACGCGGCTTTGTGCGCGCGCTTCGGGGTCACGATGGATGACGAGATGATTTCGACCGGGCAATATCTCGGCGCAATGCGCCTGCTGCAAGGCGGGTTAAAGGCGGTCCGACTCGAGAATGAGTTCTGGCGGGTGGTCGTGCTGCCGGAGAGCAACGCCAAGGTGGTGGAGATGACCTACAAACCCACCGGCCGAAACATCGTTCAGGCTCCGCGGTCGTTCAACCGTTTCCGGCACGAAGAATGGGTGCGCCAGGGCGAGGGGCCGACAGCCGAGAAGATACTGGCTTACGAAGTCCGGATGGAACCTACCAAGGCACTCTTGTCCCTCACGGTAAAGGACGGCGCGCGCATCGAGCGGACCATTGCCCTCACTGGCAACGCCGTCCGGTTCGAGACGACGATGGCCGCCAACGAAGCCCGGCAATTCGATTTTCTTGTGCATCCGGAATACGACACAGCCACCATGAGCGATAATCCGCGCGCGCTAGGCATCTATGTTAAACAGCCCGAGTGGACGCAAGCCAATCGGGACTGGCTGGAAGCCTCGCCCACCGAACAACAGCTTGCGGCCATCAGGAACGGGGCCGCCGGCGGTGTCTTTGCCTACTTCAACCATCAGGCGAAATTCGGCGTGGAACAACGTTTCAACGCCAGCGAGATCAGCGCGCTTGGACTCTTTTGGAATCCTTCACGACAACAGATCAATCTGGAGATGACCTCGAAGGCCGTCTCCCTCGAGAAAGGGCAGCAGGCGCGATATGCTTATGAAGTGCGCTATCTCACCGACGCCCCTGAAAAGCCAAACCCGTCCCAGCCCGACGGAACCCATCCAAAAACACCATGAGAGAACAACTCGCACATAGGACGATTGGCCGCCTGCCAGTCGTCAAAACCGCCGCCAGCAGATTCGTGTTAGTGTTTGCGGCGCTGCTGCTGGCCGCCGCAGTTTTGCTGGCCAATTCTGCGTCCGGCGGCACAGGCGCTCTGTTGAGCAAGGAACGAATGGTGATGGCCGACGGCAAGCCTCAGTTCATGCTCGGCCTGTATGAGAATCCCCGGGATGATGCGGTGCTCAAGGAGGCGGTCGAGGCCGGGTTCAACCTCTTTCAATGCGCCCCTGAAGCCGCCGAACTGGACCGGGTGCATCGCCTGGGGGCCAGGGCGTGGGTGAACGTCGGCGGGGCGCTGGATTTGAGCAATGATGGGGCGAACCGGCGCCAGCGACTCACCGAGATGGCCAGACGTCTGGCGGGGCATCCGGCTCTGCTGATTTGGGAGGGGCCGGACGAGATTCTCTGGAACAACTGGTGGGCGACAACCGAGCAGATCGGCCCGGAGATTGAAGCGATGCGCGGAGCGGGCCAGGGAACGCCAGAACTGGAGGCTCTGGGCCGGCGCGCGCGGGATTTGTATGAGCGCGGCCTTTATGCTGAGTTCGAGAAAGTCCGCGCCGAGTTCTGGCGCAAGGCGGGTCGGCCCGCGCCCAGCGCAGGGGCCCACATCGATGATGCCGCCGCGCGCGTTCGCCGAAGCGGCATTGGCATCACTGACGGTATCCACGCGCTGCGCGAAATTGACAATCGGCATCTGGTCTGGCTGAACCACGCGCCACGAAATTCCCTCGATGACCTGCGACTTTACAATCGCGCAGCGGATATGGTCGGCTGCGACATCTACCCGGCCCCGGCCAATCTGACCGTAGGCCATAGCGATCTGTGCGATATGGGCCTGACATCGGTTGGGGCCTACACCGAGAGGATGCGGCAGGCGGCCCCCGGGAAGGCGTGTGCCATGGTCCTGCAAGGGTTTGGCTGGCGAGACTTGCAGACCAAGACAAATGAACACGAGAGAGCCGTCGGCATCGGCCGGCGTCCGACGTGGGCCGAGTCGCGCTTCATGGCCTACGAAGCGGTTATTCACGGCGCGAATGCGATTCTCTATTGGGGCACAGCCTACATGAAACCCGTGGAAGACGATGGTTCTTCCGTCAGCGGTCGCCCCCGGCTTTGGCACGATCTGCTCCGGGTGGCGCGCGAACTCCGGGCGCTGAATCCGGCGCTGGTTGCCCCGCCGCTCAGGTCCCCGATCGTGCGCCAGGCCGAAACTTACGGCTCGATTGACGGCACGGGAATCATCTGCTCTGCCCACCGGGTGGGGGATGACTTTGTGTTGCTGGTTGTCAACGAGACGGGAAACGGGCTGTGTTTTTCCCTTGAAAACCTGCCGGCGAAACTCAACGGGCGCACGCTCTTCCGGCTCTACTCACCCGATGAGCATTCGGTCGCTGGCCGCCGATTGACGGATGGCATCAGGGCTCGAGATGTCCACGTGTATGCGACATCGCGACGATTCGAAGATCCGTTACGTGGTGATTAGCCTCCCACAAAACCCGCGCGCGGGGTCTCCATCAGATTCATCTACGATCCCGCCGTGCAGCCATTGGAAATCGTCCGCATCTTGAGCGGCTATCGAGCCGAGAGAACTGATGCCAGAACCAGCCAAAGGACGGAAGAAAAACCCGTTCTAGATCGGCAGTTTTGCATCACGTTCGCGCCGCCGCTGACACTCGCGAGCCGGGCGGGAGAGAAGACAGAAAAATGAGGAGGAAACCCATCTTTCTCATTTTCCTGTCTTGAATCTTTCTGTCTTTAGCGTGGTCCCGGCTTCGCTGTTGGTCCGTGTTCCCTCGGAGGGGCAGGGGATCATTTCGCCTCGGTTTGGAGGCTCACGTCCATTTTGAGGGTTACTGCCTGCGTCTGGCCGCCCATGTTCATCCCGAGGGAGAACTCGGAGTGAATGTTAACACTTCCCGCTGAAGGCAGAAGTTGCGCCAGTTCAACGATAGCCTCGCCGGCGCCTTTGCCAACCATTTTGGCAAGATCAAGTTTCAGCGATGGCATCGCCGGAATCTGCATCTTCTGGTTCGAGGCGCGTTGCGCGATTATGCTTTTGACGACAAGGCGATCACCCTCGATGGATGCCATTTGGTAGGCGGCGGTTTGATCGATCGTTATGCCTTGCGACTTGATGGGAATCTTAGCTTCCCATTTGGCGCCGGAGCCAATGGCCTCCTCGGGCAAAGGGGTCACGACGGCGGTGAAGGCTTCTTTCATCTGATCCATGATCTGCTGTGTCTGCGGGTCGGCGTCTGGCGGTGCTTTCATGTCGAGCCCTTTGCTGCGGCCACGGTCGGACATCGCGCCAGTGCCGGACAGCCCCTTGATTTTGGCGAGTGCGGACTTCAGGGCCTCAGCAACCTGCGGCATGATTCCCGGTTCGTCGGTGACGCTGGCGTCGTTGAGGACCATCTCGTAGGTGATGTCGCCATCAGCGGAGACGGTTTTGACGGTCATTTCCGAAGTCATCTTGATCGCGGGCGTTTTAATCGACTGGCCCGGCATTTCTCCCATTGTCATGTCGATGGCGATTTTCATGATCGTGCTCACCACCTGCTTGTCGCCCGGCTTGGGATGCAGGCGCAACACTTTGCGCGGTTCGGCCCCGGGATTGAGCAGCTTTACGTCCGACGCCGTGGCCGATGGCGGGGCCTTGGCGGCGGGTGGCGCTTCCCGCGTCCCGGCGGCTGGGCCGGCGCCGGCGGGCGCGACAGGTTTCTCCGACAGAGCGGCGACCTTCTCAGCCAGGTACTTGAAACGGTAAGAAACCATTTTGGCATTCCAATCCGGGTTGGTCTTTTGGAAGCGCTGCAAAGCGATCTGCGCTTCCCGGTATCTTGCGAGGGCATCACCCGCCTGGCCCTTTGCGACCAAGCCATCCGCCTGCTCGATGATGCCGTACACCTGTAGGTACTGGTCATCCGCCGACCGTGCGTGCGCCCCTTGCAGAGCCATGAAGACCACCAGCAGGACCATGCCTGAAAACCATTTCATATTGGCGGAAAAATGCGCGCTGGGAGCGGCGGCGGCGGCGAGGCCGGTCGGACTGCTGTTTTCATTCATCACCCGCAGGCTAAATCGCCGCCGGGCGGCGTCAATCCAAAAGGACTGCCTTCAGCTCCGGCTGAGCACCAGGATCGCCAGGTCTGCGTTGAGGTTGGGGTCGTCAAAGACCTCTGCGCCAGCCTCGGTGTCCAGCGCGATTCGCCGATGCACCCGAATATTCTTCTGGCGGCAAAAGTCTTCAAAGTCAGAAAGGGTGAAAAAGCGAATGTTGGGTGTGTTATACCATTCGTGGTGCAAAACCCCGCCGGATTTCGGGGCTCGGCCTTCCTCCACCAGCATGCGTCTGAGTCGGTGGTAGCCGAAATTGGGGATGCTGACGATGCAGCTTCGGCCGACGCGCAGCATTTCCGTCAGCACGCCTTCGACATCAAACACCGCCTGCAAGGTTTGGGATAGCACCACGCAATCAAACTCCTGGTCGGCAAAGGCCCCGAGACCCTTGTTCAAATCAGCCTGGATTACATCGAGACCGCGGCTGACACAGGTCAGGATCTTTCGTTCGTCGCGCTCCACTCCCATTAGGTGAAGATGGTTCTGGCGCTTGAGGCGGGCCAGCAAAGCCCCGGAACCGCAGCCAAGGTCCAGGACGCTGGCGCGGTCGCGAGTCAACTCAACGATGCGGTCATAATCCAGCCGGTGCTGGTGGAAAATACTGGTTGGGCCGTGGCTTTCCTCGTCCTCTCCGGCGGTCTTCACGGTCTCTTCCCCAGCCATGTTGTCAAGGAAAGCGCGGATCATTTCTCCATAAATGGGGAAATCGTCGGGCAGGAGAAAGGCGTCGTGGCCGCAGGCGCTTTCAACGTTGCAGTAGCTCACCGGAATACGGCTGGCGATCAGCGCGTTGACGATCTCGCGCGACTGCTCGGGCGGGAACAACCAGTCGCCACTGAAGCTGATGACCAGCCATCGGCAAGGGGCGCAGCGGAATGTTGCCGCCAGTTCTTCCGGCGTGCTACCAAGGTCAAACAAATCCATCGCCATCGAGAGAGCGATATAGGTGTTCGCATCAAAACGCTCGACGAAGCGGTCGCCTTGAAGGCCAAGATACGAGCCGACGGAGAAAACCTTCTCGAAGTCGGTAGGCACGTTACGCGGGCGGAGACGATCGGCATCGAACTTCTTGGTCATCGCCTCGCGAGACAAATAGGTGATGTGGCCAATCATGCGGGCAATCGCCAGGCCGACTTCCGGCGTTCGTTTCTCGCCGTAATACTGCCCGCCACGATAAGCGGGATCACGCCGGATGGCGTTGCGGCCCACCACATCAAACGCCAGCGCCTGGCTGGTCAGCCGCGGAGAGGTAGCCACCGGAACAACGCCCTGCACACGCTCGGGAAACCGTGTCGCCCATGTCAGGGCCTGGTGACCACCCAGGGAGCCGCCGACGACGGCCAATAGCTGCGGGATGCCGAGGTGATCCAGCAGGCGGCGCTGCACTTCAACCATGTCGCCCACCGTAATGGTCGGAAACTCGCGCCCGTAAGGCTTGGCGGTCGCCGGGTTGGTGCTCCCGGGGCCGGTGGTTCCGCGGCAGCCGCCGAGCAGATTGGGGCAGATTACGAAGAACCGCCCGGTATCAACCGGTTTGCCGGGGCCGACCATGATGTCCCACCAACCCGGATCGTCCTGCTCGTCATGCCGTGCGACATGCGAATCGCCGCTGATCGCGTGGCAAACCAGGATGGCATTGCCGCGCGCCGGGTTGAGCTGGCCGTAAGTCTCGTAGGCCACCGTAACCTCGGCAAGCCGGCCGCCCATCTCCAATTCCAGCGGTTGATCGAGTTTGACGGACTCGACATGGCGCAACGGTCTGGCGTGCCGCGCGCTGTCGCTGCTTTCCAATAGATTCTGGCTCACAGTAAACTTCTCTTGTACGCGCTCGACCAGCTTAGATCAAATCCGAATCCGCATTAAGGAAAGTGCGATTCTTTTCAAATAGCGGCCAAACCGATGCTGTCAAACGCAGTCCTCGGCGCGATGGAGACATGGCGCTACTGCTGAACTTGGACCCTGCATCTTGACCCCGGGTCCGGTTTACTTCTGCGACGCAGTGAGCGCCTGGTCGATGTCGGCTTTGATGTCCGCCACATCCTCGATGCCGATCGAGAGGCGCACATAGTCGGCCGTCACACCGGTTTCGGCCTGTTCCTTCGCCGTCAATTGCTGGTGCGTGGTCGAGGCCGGATGAATCACGAGGCTCTTGGCGTCGCCAATGTTCGCGAGGTGCGAAAGCAGCTTGACCGAGTTAATGAATTTCTTGCCCGCTTCCAACCCTCCATTGATGCCGAAGCCCAGGATGCCGCCGAAGCCTTTCTTGAGGTACTTGGCGGCCAGCTTGTGGTTCGGATCATCGGGCAGGCCGGGATAAGTCACCCACGTCACGAGCGGATGCTGCTTGAGAAACCGCGCGACATCGAGCGCATTCTCGGAGTGCTGGCGCTGGCGCAAGGGCAGGGTCTCGAGCCCTTGCAGAAAAAGGAACGCGTTGAACGGGCTGAGCGCCGCCCCGATGTCGCGCAGAAGTTGGACGCGCGCCTTGAGGATGAAGGCGACGTTGCCCAGGCCGGGGAAATTGCCAAAGACATCCCAGAACTTGAGACCGTGGTAGCTGGGGTCCGGCTCGGTGAATTCCGGGAACTTGCCGTTGTTCCATTTGAACTTGCCGGAATCGACGATGACCCCGCCGATGGATGTGCCGTGTCCGCCGACATACTTGGTTGCCGAAATGACCAAAACATCCGCCCCGTGATCAATGGGACGCACCAACCCCACGCCAATCGTATTGTCCACGACCAGCGGCACGCCTGTCTCATGCGCGATCTTCGACAGCGCATCGAAGTCCGGCACGTCAAGCTTGGGGTTGCCAATCGTTTCGGCGTAAAAGGCGCGGGTCTTCGGCGTGACGGCGTTGCGAAATGCCTCGGGGCTCCGCGAATCCACGAACTTCACCGTCCGTCCCAGTTTCGGCAGCGTGTAGTGAAAGAGTTGGTAGGTGCCGCCGTAAAGGTTGTTGGCGGAAACGATTTCATCCCCCACCTGCGTGATGTTCAGCAGGGCAAGGGTCGTCGCCGACTGCCCGGAGGACACGGCCAGCGCCCCACTCCCGCCTTCGATCGCCGCGATGCGTTGCTCGAAGACATCGGTGGTGGGGTTCATGATGCGCGTGTAAATGTTGCCGAACTCCTTCAGGGCAAACAGGTTCGCCGCGTGGTCAGAACTCTTGAAGACGAACGACGTCGTCTGGTAGAGCGGCACCGCCCGCGCGCCAGTGGTCGGGTCTGGAACCTGCCCGGCGTGCAACGCCAGGGTGCTGATATTTTTCGATGAATCACTCATAGGCTTTGTTGATATGATGCTGGGTTGTTTTTGTTTAGCAAGGTCAGAACTCCCATTTGGTGATTTGATTGATGAACAGTGCGTAAAGACGCATTGCTTTCTTGGGGCATTGGTGCATTTTGTGAGTTTGAGATAAACGCACTGACTAATCTCCCATGAGCGAAACTTCAAACAAACGATCCGACGAATTCCTGAAGATCAGCGATCAATTCCAGCTTGGTGTGTTGACCACCGAATCTTCCCATTCGGTCACCGCGGACCTGAGCGAGACAGCCAAACGCGATGTTGCGGCGGCTTTGGGGCTGCTCTTTGATGCGGACGCTGACGTTTTGGGCAAATATCGTGAATTCGCCGAGTCGGGCCGGGCGCAGAGGATTAAGGAAACCGTGCTGCGCTCTTTGAAGAACGGCGGCAAGGTGTTCTTCACCGGGTGCGGCTCGACCGGGCGCTTGAGCATCCAACTGGTTTCCATCTGGCGCGATTACTGGCAACAGCAACGCGCCCGGGGGTTGGTCTGCTCTCCCTCGGCGGCGGAGTTCGAGGACCGCGCTTTGAGTGTCATGGCCGGGGGCGATTTCGCCCTCATCAAATCGGTGGAAGGGTTTGAAGACTTCACCGCGTTCGGCATGAAGCAGATCGCGGATTTGGGGGTATCGGGCAAGGACGTTGTCTTCGCCATCACTGAAGGCGGCGAGACCTCGTTCGTCATCGGCACGGCTTGGAAGGGTCTCGAGGCAGGCGCCAAAGTGTTTTTCGTTTATAACAACCCCGACGACATCCTCTGCAAGCATGTGACTCGCAGCCGCGAAGTGATCGAGGAGCCGCGCATCGAAAAGATCAACCTCACCACCGGCCCGATGTCCATTACCGGTTCAACGCGAATGCAGGCGACAACGATTCAGATCTGCGTCATGTTGACCGTGCTCGAAATGGTGCTGCGCGATCTGATGAAGGAGTTGGAGCCTAAAGGTTGCTGCGCGCTGGATTCGGCCAATGTCCCGGCCCAGTTCCTCGAGAAGCTCGTTGAAATGCATGCGACGCTGAAGTCGCCCAAACTGCTCTCCCAACTCGCCAGCGCGGTGTCGCTCGAAGAGTCCGTTTACCGGTCCAAGCACAAGAACAGCTATTTTGCCGACCGGTTCGGCATTGATGTGCTGACCGACACCACCGAACGTTCACCAACTTATTGCTCGCCGCCGTTCCGGAAATTCGACGACACGACCGCGACCGAGTCCTGGGCCTTCCTCTTTCTGCCTTATGAGGCCACGTCCCACGCTTGGGAACGAATCATCAAGCGCCAGCCCAAATGCGTCGAATGGAGCGAGAAGGAAGTGCGCGATTTGGTCAGCGAGGACAAGACGCAGCGCACCTATGAGATCGTGCGCAAGATTAGCTCTGCCGAGCTGATGCGATTCAAGGTGGGCCTCGATGGCCTCAAGTATCGGCCGCTGGGCAAGGGCGACTGTGCGGTGGGAATTGTATCTGAGGACGAGAAATCGTCTTTGCTCTCGCCGACTGGATTTCATCGGGTGCAACTCGAAGCAGCCCGGAAAGTCGGGGCTCGAATTGGCGTCATCTATCTCGGGTCCGAGGAATCCCACAAGGCGATCAACGATTTTCTTGCCAACTGGAATCCGGAAGGCATCTCGGTGCTGGCGGCGGTCCCGAAAACGGATTTTGTGTTGGATGGCGTCACCCGGGCCGGTCTCAAGATGCTGCTCAATGCGCTCTCGACCTGCACAATGGTGCGATTGGGCCGGGTTATGGGAAATCACATGATTTGGGTGGTGGCCAGCAACCTTAAGCTCATTGACCGCTCGACCCGCTACATCCAGAAGCTCACCGGTCTTGATTATCAAGCCGCCAACCGTCTGCTCTTCGAGGTCATCGAATACATCGAGCCCCGCATGAAGGCCGACCAAGCCTATCCGCCCGTTGTCGGGGTTGCCGTAATGCGGGTCCGTCACCGTCTCGGCAACGAAGAAGCCGAAAAGCGGTTGCTGGCAGAAATGTGAGTTGCCCCCTATACAGATTCATCGAGCTTTGGTAGTTTTTACGCACTTATGACATTGGACGACTTTTTGCTAGAGGCGGAAGACAAGATGAGCAAGACCGAGCATGTGGTCGTGAACGAATTTGCCGGCGTGCGCACCGGCAAAGCTTCGCCCGCTCTGGTCGAAAACATCCTCGTAGAAGTCTATGGTTCTCAAATGCGCATTCGCGAGCTGGCCGGCATCACAACACCCGAGCCGCGCACGCTCACCATCCAGCCGTGGGATGTGAACTCGCTGCATCCGATTGAAAAAGCCATCCAGAAGAGCAACCTGGGCCTCACGCCCTCCTGTCAAGGCAAGACCATTCGAATATTTTTCCCGGAGTTAAGCGAGGAGCGGCGTCAGGAATTCGTCAAGATCATCCGCAAGATGGCCGAGGACGGACGGGTGGCCATCCGCCACGTCCGCCGTGATGCCATGGAGCAGTTGAAAAAGCACGGTCACGACAGCGGGATCACCGAGGACGACGTGAAGCACGCGGAAAAAGAACTGCAAAAGCTTACCGACGAATACACCGCCAAGCTCGATACCCACCTGGCCCACAAAGAAAAAGAAATCATGACAGTGTGAAGACGGAGCCTGCCGCTGGAGTGATGGGGAAGCGGAGTGATCGAGTGGTGTAGGAACCCGAGGTGCGGAAGGCGTCAGCTTTTGCCGAGCTTGAACTCGGCATTCACGCGCCACCATTCAGCTTACCGCTGCGCGGGATGGTTCGGCTGCGGTTCTCCGAAGCGAATGACCGTTTCGCCCGTCCTCGCGTAGCCGAAACTCTCCCGGGCCAACCGTTCGACGGCTTTGGGGTTCCGGCGCAGCGCTTCGATGGATGCCCGTAACTGTTTGCCCGTTTCTTCTTCTTTCTGGATTTGGTTATCGAGTCCGAGGATATGCCTTCGCATCCGCTCATTCTGCTGGATGAGCGGCAGGTACCAAACGCCCACCATTAGAATGACCGCAATGAAGAAAAGGAAAACCACCATTCGGGTCAGCTTGCTCCAAATCCCAAAGTTTGCGTTCATGACATCGAGTTAATCATGGCCAGCGCGGCAACGGAAGCGAATAAAATCACCCGGCAGCAATCCAAAACCACCACCCTGGGTAATTGGAGCGCGGACATTTCTGTCCGCCACCGTGCGCAGTCATGCGAAAGGAGTGGGGACACAACCCCGTTGGGGTTGAAAATCGCACGGACGCCAACCCAAGGTAGCCTCGCGGACTCGGCAACACGGTTGCTGGGCTGGAGGACACAATCCCTTTGGGATTGCAGAACCACGAACCAAGGTCGAGCGGAAGTGCAAGGTGGGAGACGCGACATGTGGGACACGCCAAGGGCGTCATTCATACCAGCCCAGGGCAACGCCCTGGGTTCATCAGCCCAAAAAGCCATCAGGCGCTGAAAGCGCGATTCATCTTTCGTCCTACCAGCCGCCAGCCTGAGTGGATTCAAGAACCTGCAAAACCGTAGCCACCGACAGCAGTCGGCGCTAATCTCCGTAAATTGGAGAAAGTGCGCTGATTGCCGTCAGCGGCTACGATTTCTTGAATCCGCCCTGGGCGAATGGCCCACCGGTATTTAGTTGTCAGCTTTGGGGCTTGTCGGTAACACTACCACCGGATGCTTAAAGCGCTGCTGCTGATTTTCGAGCCGACGGCCACGTGGGAGGACATTTTCCGCGCCCGGCGCGGCGTGGTTTTCATTCTGGTGGGCTACCTCCTGCCGATGCTTCTGCTGACATCCGTCATGGAAGGCTATGGCCTGGTCCGTTGGGGCAAGCAACGAGGCGAAACTCAGGAGGTATCGAAAACCAAGTCATTCTCCCGTGGCGAAACCGTAATCTTCGAGACCACTCAAATTGTTCTCTCGCTGCTGGTGGTCTTTGTTAGCGCCAATCTGGTCAAAGCGATGGGCGAGACCTTCCATGGGCGGCACACTTATAGCCAAGCGTTCTCGGCCATCGCTTATGGTCTGAGTCCGTTCTTTCTGCTCCGTCTGCTGGACGCATTTCCCTTCGTCAGCCCGTGGGTGACATGGGCCATTGGAATCACCTTGTCCATCAAGGTGCTCTATCATGGTGTGCCGCGAATGATGGAACCCGATCCGCCCCATGCTTTTGGGCTCTTCCTGATGAGTTCGCTGTTGGTGGCCCTCATCACCGGCATGGTGCGGTTCGTTACATGGTGGTATCTCACAGGCAGATTGAGCAAACTCGACGCCCTTGTTTCCGACTTAGCCGCGCGATTGCCCTTTTGAGCAAGACCGTTCACGGCTGAGAATTGGAGGGCGAGGCTATTTCCGCGTCACGGAAGCGCTTGCCAGCCGCGCCAAGTCAATATTGCCGGGTTGTTCGGTCAGGTTCTGGCTGACCTTCAAGGTGCGCGGGTCGCGAGCATGCCACACATCGGAGTGACCGTCGGCAAAAACGAGCACGAAGCTGTAATTGTGGCGTCGAGGAGAGGTGGCCGGAAAATCAAACCAGATCTGGGCAGTCGGGTCAGTGACAAAGAAGCCGTCGTTGATGCTGCGCTCGTCTTCATCCAGCAGAACCCACAATTGGGATGGGCGAGGCATCTCGTAGCAGAACGAATAGAACGGAACGTAACCATCAGCGGTGGCGGGGACGAGGCCAACGCTACGATCCCGCGCACCCATGAAGCAGTTCATCGAGTAACTCCGGAGTGTCGGGATGGTTTTCCCGGCATTCTGAACGCCTTGGTCGGCGGGACAATGATAGAGGGCGACGTTCTGGTTGTAGGCGTACAATTTGCCTTGGCGGATCAAATTGGCATTGCCAGCTTCAGCGGGATTTGACATGTCACCCTTAACCCAAACATCGAGGCTGCCCGGATAGGATTCGGCCAATAGATCGTTATTGTCATCTTTGTACATCAGCCAGGCGATGCCGAGTTGGCGGAGATTGGAAAGGCAGTTTGTCCGCTGCGCCTTGATCTTGGCCTTGCCCAGGATGGGCAACAGTAGCGCGGCCAGCGTAGCGATGGTCGCTATAACCGCCAGCAGCTCGAGGAGGGTGAACCCCCGATGCCGGATTGACTGAGACGAATGCATATTCGCAAACACTGCGATCTCTGCCGTTTTCTTGCTAACAATTTAGGCTCCTTGCCACCAAAGGCAATTATATTTTTCGACTATTTGCGTGATCGTGCGCATCGCAGCAAACCAGTCGGAGAGCCGGCGGAATGGGCCGAGTAACTTGTCCGACTTGGCTTGGAGGTAGTTTCAAAGGCGGCAGCCGTGTGAGCTTACTCGAGAGATTTTTCTGGAGCGCGGACATTTTTGTATAATGCCACTAGGATTTGATCATCATGTCCATCCGGGACAAAGGCTTGGACCGGTTTCGCGGGTTTTCTCGGAGATCAAGTCCTGGTGGCATGGGACAGGGCTCGAGTCCTTGGTAACTCGGCAGCATATCAACGGCTGGCACAACCTCCCCAAACAGACCAGCGCCATAGTCCCCGCGCCGCAGGTCAAGTCTTCCGCCTGGCCATTATCCTCCGCCAACCAACAGAACTCGCCTCGGCTCTTGCATGTGTGCATGTATCTACCGTACCAATAACTACTTAGCACATTGACAATCAACCAGAGTCTCCCACCCGCAGCTCAAATTACACCATACTACCTCCGTATTGCTTACAAAGGTACTACGGAGGTAGTACGGTGTAAGGGGGCAATTCGAGCCAGCCAGGACTGAGACGGATCTCGTTAATTGATGGAAAGAGAGTGGAGGTAATTGATGGCCTGTGCGAAAGGGGAAAACTCTGGAGTGTAAAGGCGGGAGAACATATCGATTTGGTCTGCAAGCACCTAGCCAGACTACCGAGAGAAATCAGAAGAGTTCCGTACAAAACGAATAAATCTTTGGGCCCACCAATCTGACAATGATTCATCCAAACCCATTTAGCCCTGAGTAGTTACCTTGTGAGAGAGCACCAGTTACAGACGAACGCAATCGTGACTTTCTTCTTTCGAAGCTGGCCGGCAGCGGAATTCGAGGCGTCGGTGACGAAGGCCGCACGTACGAAAACCCTGACCCGCGTCATTGAAGGTACAAACGTTCTTGCAGAAGGAACGGTCTTGGGTGGCGCACACCGTCCCAAACCTGAAGGTGGGAACCTGTTCGGGCTGATGCTTAGGTTCGATTCAATGCGCGATGCTCAGGCGGCCGCAACAAGGATTCGGCATGACCCCGATACGGAGATGCGCCGCAGGGAAGAGGAAATGCGCCGTAGTTTCGACGACAGAAACACATGGCGATGACGTTTAGGTTGCGTAACAAAGCGCATTCAGCGAACCCCGCGATGAGCTTCCTGTTTCATGCCAGACGCCAGGGACGCGGGGTGGCTGACGCGCGACGTTAGCTGCTGCCGAGTTACCAAGGACTCGCGAAAGCGCCCCCTGGAACCACCTTGGGGAAATCGAGGTGGACATGCTGGTCGCCCGGCTGAGGGGCGTTGCGGAGGAGGCCGCCGAAGGAATCGTTGCTCAGCGCGCCGCTGCGGCCCCGAGGCCCGAGAGGAACACCGCCATTTTTCGGCGCGCGTAGAATAAGCGAGACATCACCGTGCCGATGGAACACTCGAGTTTGGCGGCAATCTCCTTGTAGGCCAGGTCTTCGAACTCATGCAGCACCAGCACGGCGCGATGCTCGGGCGATAACTGCTGGAGGGCCGCGTCAATGGTCTCTCGCAACTCCTCGCGCTCGAGACGCTCGGTAGGGTTGATGGTGACGACCGGCATCTGGCGTGAATACCCTCCGGATTCTTCATTGAGTTGCTCGAGGGATTCGGCGCGCTGCTGCTGGCGGCGGCGAAGCTGGTCCAGGCAGAGGTTGATCACAATGCGGGTTATCCAGGTCGCAAAACTCGATTTGCCCTGGAACTGATTCAGTTTCTGCCAGCTTTTGACCCACGCAGCCTGAGCCAGATCGAGGGCCTCGTCTTCGTTCTGCATCATGCTCAAGGCGCGGGCGTAAACCTTGTCCCGATGCCTTGCCACCAACTCTTCAAACGCATCCATCTGCCCCTGACGGGCCGCTTCGGCCAGTTGCTCGTCGCTGGCGGCGGAGAATGCTTCCATGCTTTGCACCACTTTTGAAGGTCGGGCGGGTGAGGCTGATGATACCGGGATCAACAGCGAGCTGCCAAGATCGATTGCCAGCGCGCTCATCGTTTCCCTTCTCTCTGGCGGGCTTTTGCCGGAAGGCGCACCAGGATGATCAGTCCGACGATGGTGAGAAGAAAGCCAATGCGTAGGACGCCAAATCCTCCGGCACTGGCAAACTGGGCCAATTCAATGGGTGTATGCATAGTGTCTTTTGTTGATTCGGTCTGTCGATTCTATTGTTGCTGCTACGTGTCATCGACCTATACGGAGCCAATTGCGTTATCTTGCAATAATTCGGTTTTCAGTTTCCTTGCCGAACCGGCCGATCCGGGCTGGTTTCCTGAGGTCTTCACAGGGCCGTGAGAATGAGATTGCCCGGGTGCTCAGGCCGACTCATCATACGGGGCACGATGGCCAGCTCGACAGAATCGCGGTTTGGATCAGGGCTGCGCGGCCTTCCGATGAGGCGACGCGACGGCACCTTGAAGCATGGCAGCCTGACTGGCACTGGCCGAGATTATGAAAGAACAACGACAAAGTGACTTTGAGAAGGCGGCCGCCGAACGGGATCGGAGTGGCTTCCTCCGCGAGTTCTGGGGTTTCCTGCGGCAGAACAAGAAGTGGTGGTTGCTGCCGATTCTCATCATGTTGTTGGTTCTCGGTCTGCTGATCGTCCTTAGCGGAACCGGACTGGCACCGTTCATCTACACGTTATTCTAGCGCAGCAGCCAAAAAAATGTCACTGCGATGAGCGTTGGTGGCAACGCCCCGAGGAACAGCCCCAGCGGGCTGATGCCCTCGCCCTCAAACACTTTCGCGTCTTTCAGGATTCCGATGCCCGCAGGGTTCGGCGCATTGGCAATCACGGTCAGCCCGCCACCGGCGACTGCCCCGGCTACCAGCGCGTATTTTAGTTCATCCGAGATGCCGTCCACCAGCGACCCGAGATACGTCAGCATCGCGTTGTCGGTAATCGCTGTCAGACCAGTGGCGCCAAAGAACAGAGCGTTGCCGCCGAGACTTTGGATTAGCGGCTTGAGCCAGTAAGTCTGCAGCGAGCCGAGCGTGACGAGGCCCGCCAGGAAAAAGCCCACCAGCAGCCCTTCCCGCAGTTTCAGCGCCTCCTGGTACTCGCGCGTCGCCGTCACCAACCCCAGGAACAGGACGAAAACCCCAACGAACACGCTCGGATGATGGGCGAAGGCCACGACTAGCGCGAGGAACATGACATGCAAAGCCGTCAGCCAAAGGGGCGTCCGCCCGCCTGCATCCCGCTGGACCTCGAGTCGGCTGAGCTCCCTCCAAAACATTGCGGCCACAATGAAGCTTGAAACCCCGCTCGCCGAGGCAGCGCGCCAGCCGAAGTGTTGGAACATGAACGCCATGTCCCAATTCCATTTGCTGGCGACCATCAGGACGGGTGGCGCGGCGAAATGCGTCAGTGTGCCCCCGATGGAGACATTGACAAAGAGCAGTCCCAGCGTGGCGTAGGCCAGTTTGCGGCTGATGCCACGGTCGAAATAGCGGCGTTTGAGCAGCAACGCCAGCAACGTCATTGCCGCCGGCTCGGTGATGAGCGACCCCAGCAACGGCCCGAGGAACAACGCCGCGATGTAAAACGCCACGCTTTCGCGCGCCGGAATCAGGCGCGCAGCCAGCGAGATAAGCGTTTCGGCCAGGTTGACCACCGGGCGGGTGGCGGCGACGACCATGATAACGAAAACAAACTGCGGTTCAGCAAAGCTAAGGCCCTCGATGTAGCTCACCGCGTCGTGGAACGACCCCTTGAGCGCTGCGATGCCGAGGAACAGCGTCGCCGCCCACAGCCCGAACACAACTTCGGTTTCCGCCAGGAAGTGCAGCAGGTTTTCCTGCACTGAAGCCGGCGGGAACCGGTGTGCCCAATGCGCAAATCGTTTTACGCAGAAGGTGTGCAGCACGGCCAGCCCAAATAGGACCGTGGCCAGCAGCTCGATGGCAGTGGGGTTCATGCAATCATTTGCTGCCGCACAGTTTGGGCGCTCATGTTCATTTCGCCGATGACAGTCCGTTCGGAGGAGTCGCGGCAGCAAGCCATGAACTGCCCCAGGGCTCGATCACCACCCTACCGCTGGTCGTGGCACTTCGCTCGCAGCCCCATATAGGCGTCCACCCCTGGCCCCCAGCCAGGCTCTCTTCCAGTTGCACCGACACCGGTTCGGGGCTGACATTGTGCAGGCACAGCACGGATTCGGCGTCTTGCGGGTCCTGGCGCAGGAGGGCGAAGACACGCGGGTCGAGTCCGAGGACGCGCTGCCGCGCCGTCGGGGCGAACGCCGGGTGCTGCTGGCGTATCCGCAGGATCTCCCGGTGGCCGCCGAAGACTCTGGCGCGCAACGAACCGGCCTCACTCAACTCGGCCTGCAGGCGGGCACCATCGAGTTTCTGGCGGTTAATGCGGCGCAGAATGCCGCTGGTTTCTGCGCCCGCGCGGTCACCGCGCGAACCGAACAGAGAATGAAAGTAGATGCCCGGCACACCTCGGAGGCTGAGCATGATCGCTTGGGCCGTGAGGAATCTGCGGACGATGAGTTCGACGGGTTCCATCGAGGCGGGATTGGAAAGGGCGTCAAGGTAGTTGATGTTCATCTCGTAAGGCAGGCGCGTGCCGTCCGGCATGTCCTTGTAGGAGATGAAGCCGCCGTGTTCCAGCGCGCGCCGCGCCAGCGCGTCTATTTCCGCGTCATTCAGGATGCCGCGCGCCGGATTCAGTCCAATGCCATCGTGCGAGGCGAGGAAGTTGAAATACGTCACGTGATCCGAGGGTAGCGCCAGCGACTGCGCCCAGCGGGTCAGTTTCTCCGCGTTGCCCGTGGCAAAGCTGTGCAGCACCAGGGGTGGGAGCGCGAAATTGTACACGAGTTGAGCCTCGTTCGTGCCGTCGCCGAAGTAAGAGACGTTGTCGATGTGCGGAACATTTGTTTCGGTGATGAGAAAGACGTGCGGGGCAACCTCGTCCAGCACGGCGCGCAGCAGTTGAATGACCCGATGCGTCTGCGGCAGGTGCAGACACGACGTGCCGATTTCCTTCCAGAGAAACGCAATGGCGTCCAGCCGGATGAATCGTGCCCCTTTCGCCACGTAGAACAGCAACACCTCCAAAACGGCCAGCAGCACCTCCGGATTCTTGAAGTTCAGGTCCGCCTGGTCTGCGCTGAAGGTGGTCCACACCTTCTTAGGCCCAGCGGCGGTGGGGAACTCCGTCAGCAGCGGCAGCGCGCGCGGGCGCACGACTTGGGAAAGGTCCGGGCGGCCTGCCACCGCGATGAAGAAGTCACGGTAGCGGGCGTCATCCGCAAGGAACCGCTGAAACCACTCGCCCTGCGCGGAGACGTGGTTGAACACCGCGTCGAACATCAAGTCGAAGTCCGAGCCCAGAAGCGCGATGTCCTCCCAAGTGCCGCAGCCCGGCTCGACGGCGAAGAAATCCTTCACTGAGAATCCGTCGTCCGAGGACCACGGGTAGAACGGCAGGAGATGGATGCCGCTGACCACGCCCTTCAGATGGCGCGCGCAGAACTCTGCCAGCACCTTCAAAGGGGGTTCGCCCACTTTGCGCGCCTGGTCGGCGTAGGTTATGAGCAGCACGTCGCGCTGGCTGAGCAATTTTGGCGCGGTTACGCGTGTGGATTCGGCGGAGTCGGGGACACCGTGGTCCATCAGGACGTTCAGCCGCCTTTCGACCTCCGGAGCCCACGAATGGTCATAGAGCGACTCGATGAGTTTGCGAATGGTCTCGCGTGGGGATCGGTTCGCTTCTGGGCGGGAAGCTTCTGGAACGGGGTTCATCTCAGAGTGCCCTTGCGCTCAGAAAAACCCGGCTCGGTCGAGCTTTGTTGGGTATGCACAGTCGTTTTATCAGCCGGGCGGTGAGGGGGACACGGCCGTTTATTTCAGCCATTATCAAGGCGCACCGCCTCGTTGAACTCCTCGAAGAAGTTTGGCAGAGCAGACTGCACTCGGTTCCAGTTCGGAATCAGCGGTGTCCACAGCGGGTCGTCCAGGAAAGCCTTCTCGGCGATTTGAATGCTCCGCACGAAAGTCGCCACCGCCTTTTCCTCCTCGTGGCGGGGAAAAGACAGCCCGTTAATTGCCGCGTCCGCTGCGTAAAAGCGGAGGGTGTCCTCGGCTTGGCGGAGGTATGTGCTCAGCAGGGTATCGAAAAGACCGCAATCCATCTTGATGCCTTCGGCCGCCATCCTCCCGAAAAAGGATTTCGCGATGTCCACCCCCATTTTGTTCAATCCCTTATCCACGTCGCGCGTGGAGAGTTCCTGGTGCTTGTGGTCATAATTCTCGCACAATTCGGACTGGCAAATGGCTCGGGGCGCAGCGTTGCGAAACACCTCCGCCAGCACCCCAACTTCCAAAGCCCAGTCATAGGGAATCCGCAGGCGTCTCACCAGGTCCACATCCAGCGAGAACTCTCCCGCCAGCGGGTAGCGGAACGTGTCCATATAGACGAGGAACGGGTGCGTGCCCAGGATGCTCTTTAGCGCGCGAATCAGCGGTGTGACCATAAGCCGCATGACTCGGCCATTGAGTTGGTCGCTGACCCGCGCGTAGTAGCCCTTGCAGAAGTCGAAGCCCAGGTTGGGGTGCGCCACCGGGTAACAGAGCCGGGCCAGCAATTCGCGGCTGTAGGTGATGATGTCGCAGTCATGCACCACCACCATGCGCGCCTGCTCGCTGGCCAGCACATAGCCGAAGCACGTCCACACGTTGCGCCCCTTGCCGCCGGAGCCGGCGCTCAGTTCCGCGTCATCGAGTTTCTTGTAAAGCTGTTGCATCCGCGGACCGTCGTTCCAGAGGAGCGTTGGCCGTTGCGGCAACTGGCGGAAGAAGGTGCGGGCCTTGAAGTAGTCGCGCGCGCGCGCCGCCCCATCAATGCCCACTACAATCTGCTTGATGTAGGTGACATTCTTGAGCTCGCGCACGATCAGCTTCAACGCCTGGGTGCCGAGCTCCTTGATGTGGCATGGCAGCACCAAAGCCATCGGGGTTTCCTCCGAGAATCTTTCCAGCTCCTGCTCGAGCCGCGGCAGATTGGGTTTTCCCAGCCGATGCAACGTGGCAATGGCACCCGTTTGAAAGAAGTCTGACATAAATAGTTCCCTTCTTCGGATGGCGGCCCGACCACCCGGGTTACCTCCGACAGCACGCGCCATCGGACCCTTGGGTTTGCTCTGCGAACTTTCTTATCGTTCGCAATGTGCGGAGATTCTCTTCGGAAAGCGACGCTGCGTCAATAAAATGTCGCCCAAAGGGAAGCTTAAATTCAAAAAGGTTCGCGCCAGCGCCGGTCTTGTGTGACATTTCAAACATTGAAGCTGGTCATTGTTCATCACCACTTTAGGCCCGGCGGCGTTCGGCGTGTCATCGAGGTTGCCACGCCGCACCTGGTCGCGCACTGGCCGGAACGTGTCCGTGCCGTGGTGCTGGCCACCGGTGAAGCCCCCGACCCGGTCTGGTTGCGGACCTTTCGCAAGCGACTCCCCGGCACGCCCGTCAAGGTTCTGGTCCAGCCGGCATTTGGCTACTTGTCCGAACTGGCCCGGGAGGGCCAGCGCGTCAGGCGGCGCGTGTTGGATGGCATCCTGCAACTGCTGGACGATGACATGCATGACGACTGCCTGGTTTGGGCGCACAACCTCGCCCTTGGTCGCAATCTCTACCTCGCGCGCGAACTCGCCTTCCTCTGCCACTGCGACGGTATTCCGCTCATCGCGCATCACCACGACTGGTGGTTCGAGAACCGCTGGCACCACTTCACGGCCATGCGCGAGCCGGGTTTTCGCACGCTTCGCGCCGTGGCCAGCGCCGCGCTGGCTGCCTCGCCCCGAGTCTGTCATGTCGCCATTAACCACGGTGACGCCTCGGTGCTCAAAAAGCATTTCCCCGGCTTGGCCGGCTGGCTGCCCAACCCTGTCGAGTCGGCGGCGCCACCTTGCGCCTCTCGAGTTCAAGCTGTCCGCGTTTGGCTGGGTCAACAACTTGGCGAGGAGGCGCCCGTATGGCTGCTGCCCTGCCGGCTACTCCGGCGCAAGAACATCGCCGAGGCGCTGCTGCTGACGCGCTGGTTGCGACCCGAAGCCTGGCTCGTGACCACCGGCGGCGTGAGTTCTGGCGAAGAACAGGCCTACGCGGACGCCCTCGCTGCCGCCGCGCAAACGCATGGCTGGCGTCTGCGCCTCGGCATCCTCCAGGGGGACGAAAGCCGGAAGCCCTCCGTCCCGGAACTCCTGGCCGCCAGCGAAACGGTCCTTCTTACGTCGCTTCAGGAAGGCTTTGGTCTGCCCTATCTCGAAGCGGCGGCACTTCGGCGTCCGCTCGTCGCGCGAGAGCTGCCCAACATCGCGCCCGACCTGGCGAAGTTCGGATTCAAATTCCCGCAGTCCTATCGCGAAGTCCGGGTGGACCCGTCACTGTTCAACTGGCACGCCGAGCGCGAGCGCCAGGCTCGATTATTCGCGGAGTGGAAGAGCTTGATGCCCCGCGCTGCCGCCAGCCTGGTCGGCACACCCGCCGTGCTCGCTGCGGGAGACACGCCGTGCCCCGTGCCCTTCAGCCGTCTCACCTTCACCGCGCAACTCGAAGTGCTGGCCCAGCCAGTCGAGCGTTCGCGGGAGCGCTGCGCCCCGCTCAATCCCTTTCTGACGACGTGGCGGGAACGGGCCGTTGCGGGGCAGCTCCAGACGAGTCCGTGGCCGCGTTCGGCGGCGCGATGGCTTGGCGGCCGAGCCTACGTCCGGCGTTTCCTTGCACTCGTCCCGCCGCTGCTTTCCAAGGCTCCGCCCGCCGGTGCCAGCCGGAGGGCGCAGGCAGAATTTCTCCGCAAGAAACTGCGCGCGGAATACCTCTACCCTCTCTTGTGGAACTCTCGCACATGAACGTCCGCGCTGTCATCTTGGACATCTACGGCACGCTTCTCGAAGTCGGCCCGCCCGCGCCCGACGCCGACGCTCGCTGGCAGCGCCTCTGCCGCGACCTACTCGGCGCCGAACCCCGGCTGAGCCGCCTCCAATTTTCCGTCGCGTCGAGCCATGTGATTGCCCGGCACCACCAGGACGCCCAGGCACGAGGCATCCCCTGGCCCGAAGTTCACTGGCCCACAGTTGTGGCTGAAGTCATACCCGAAGTGGTCCGGCTCTCGCGCCACGACCAGGAGGAATTCCTGTTCCGCCAAATCCAGACCGGCCACTCCACGCGCATGGCTCCCGAGACGGCCGCTGCGTTGCGCTGGCTCAAGGGCCGACCCGGCCTGCTCGGCATCGCCTCGAACGCCCAAGCCTATACACTGCGCGAACTCACGGAGGCGCTGGCAACTCACGCGCTCGGGCTGGACCTGTTTGAAAGCCGTCTCTGCTTCTGGTCCTTCGAGCACGGCTTCAGCAAACCCGACCCGCACGTTTTCCAAATTCTCACCGCCCGCCTCGCCGCCCTCGGAATTTCCCCCCGCGATACCCTCATGGTGGGCGACCGCCTCGACAACGACATCGATCCCGCCAAGGCTCACGCCTGGCGGACGTGGCAGTTGGGACCAGCGGCGAATGGGGATTGGGCCGGCTTGCGCGAAACCTTGCACGGACCACAACCAACGATTTTACCATGAGCATCTGCATCCTCACCACGGGCGCGCCCAAGCGCATTGGTTTTATCTCGACGCGCTTTCACGGCACCGATGGCGTCACCCTCGAAGCCCGCAAATGGGCGCACATTCTCAGCGGCATGGACCATTCCTGCTTCTGGATGGCTGGGCTGCTCGACTCGCCGGACGAGACCAGCCACACCGCCCCGCTCGCTTTCTTCAACCACCCTGAAGTCGCCGACGTGCAAAGCAAACTCTTCGGCGTGCCGCTCCGCACCCGTGCCGTCACCAATCAGATTCAGTCCATCAAGGAGCGGCTCAAGGACGAGATCTACCGTTTCATCGAGAAGTTCCGGCTCGAAGTTCTCGTGCCGGAAAATATCCTGGCCATTCCGATGCACGTTCCGCTGGGGCTGGCGATGACCGAGGTGATTGCTGAAACCAACTTCCCGGTCATCGCCCACCACCACGACTTCGCCTGGGAACGGGAGCGGTTCACCCTCAACGGGGTCAACGACTACCTCCAGGCCGCCTTCCCCCCGCTGCTCTACGGAATGGAACACGTCGTCATCAATTCGATGCAGCAAAAGGAGCTGGCCCGCCGGCTCGGCATCCCATCGCAGGTCATCCCCAACGTGCTGGACTTCGAGACGCCTCCCCCCGGTCTGGACGACTACAACCGCGACCTTCGCTTTGAAATCGGCCTGCGCGAGGACGATTGGTTCATCCTTCAGCCTACCCGCGTCGTGCAGCGCAAAGGGATCGAGCACGCCATCGAACTCGTCCGCCGCCTTAAAGATCCGCGCGCCAAGCTGGTCATCTCCCATCCCGCCGGCGACGAAGGCAACGCCTACATGGCCATGCTCACCGACCGCATCGCCGATGCCGGCATTGACGTGCGCTTCATCAGCGGTCGCGTCGGCCAAATGCGCGGCACGAACGCCGAGGGGAAGAAGGTTTACACCCTGTCCGATGTATATCCCCACGCCAACCTTGTCACCTATCCGAGCCATTACGAAGGCTTCGGCAACGCCTTCCTGGAAGCGGTCTATTTTGGCAAACCGGTGGTAGTGAACACCTATGCCGTCTATGCCCGCGACATTGACCCCCTCGGCTTCAAGACCATCGAGTTGGCGCAACTCGTGACCGGGGACGTCGTCGAGCAAGTCCGCGCCCTCCTCCAAGATCATGCCATGCAGGAAGACTGGGCCAGGACCAACTACGCCCTGGGCCTGAAATACTTCTCCTACGCCGTGGCCCGCCGCAAACTTGCCGCCCGTCTCGCAAACCTATTTGGTGAAGGCGCAGGTTGAAAAATGAATTGTCCCGGAAGCCAAATCAAGGCAACTTCTTCCCCCAATATGGACCAGGTAAATCTCGGAATGATCGGCGGCGGGACGGTGGGCAGCGGCGTGTTTCATGCGCTGCAGCTCAACGGCGGCCTCATGGCCTCTCGCATCGGGGTGAAGGTCAACGTCCGCTCAGTTGCTGTGAAGGCCTTTGACGAGCCGCGTCCTTACGAGATCCCGAAATCCTGCATGACGACAGACTGGCAGAGCGTCGTCAATGATCCGCATGTGGACATGATCGCGGAGTTGGCGGGTGGCACCGGCATCGCCCGCACCATGATTCTGGCCGCCCTGAAGCTCGGCAAACCGGTGATCACCGCCAATAAGGCGTTGCTCTCGGCGCACGGCCAGGAGTTGTTTGCCACGGCCCGGCAACACGGGACGAACCTTTACTACGAGGCGAGCGTTTGCGGTGGCATACCCATCATCAAGGCGCTGCGCGAAGGTTTTGTGGGCAACCGCATCACCCACCTCTACGGCATCGTCAACGGCACCTGCAATTATATTCTCACCCGCATGAAGCTCGAGGGGGCGGATTTTGGGGCCGTGCTCAAGGATGCGCAGGCGCAAGGTTACGCCGAGGCAGAGCCGTCGCTCGATGTTGACGGCCACGATGCGTTGCACAAAATCGGCATTTTGGCTTCGCTGGCGCACGGGTTTTGGGTGAACCCGAATGACATTTATGTGGAAGGCATCGGGTCGATTACACGGACCGACATCCAGTTTGCCAACCAGCTTGGTTACACAATCAAGCTCTTGGGCATAATCAAGCGGGTCGAAGCAGCCGCCGCCAGCCGTCGATCATCCTCCGGTATTCGTCCCACGCCACCTTCCCGCATCCAGGTGTCGGTTTATCCGACGCTGGTTCCGGACGGGCACGTTTTGGCGAGCGTAAACCACGTTTTCAACGCCGTGTTCGTCCGCGGCGACATCGTGGGCGACACGTTGTTCTACGGCCGCGGGGCGGGCAAAGACGCCACCGCCAGCGCGGTGTTGAGTGATTTGGCCGATGCCGCGCTGGACTTGAAATTTGGGACCAAGCATCGGGTGCCGCCCTTTGTGCCGCATGAACACAACGGGGCGGTGGTGCAGATCGACGAAGTCGTGTCGCGCTATTTTGTCCGTCTCAATGTCGTGGACAAACCGGGTGTGCTCGCTAAGATATCCGCGATTTTCGGCGGTGCGAACATTGGCATTTCGTCAGTGATTCAGCCTGAGGGCCACGAAGGCGAGAGCGTCCCGCTGATTCTGATGTTGCACGACGCGCCCAACGGGGCGGTGACCCGCGCGTTGCAGAAAATTGGCAAGCTCGTGGTGGTCAAAGGCGCGCCCGTGATGATTCGGGTCGAGAATTTTGGATAAATGGATAAACTATGGCACTCATTGTTCAAAAATACGGCGGCTCCTCGGTGGGCAACCCTGAGCGCATCAAGAATGTCGCGGCGCGCGTAGCCAAATACCGCGCCCAAGGCGAGCGAGTTGTGGTGGTGGTCTCCGCGATGAGCGGCGTGACGGACAACTTGATCAAGCTGGCGAAGGAAATCATGCCGCTGCCCAATGAGCGGGAGATGGACGTGCTGTTGGCGACCGGGGAGCAAACGACCATTGCCTTGACCGCCATCGCGCTGCACTCGCTGGGCGTGCCGGCGGTCTCCCTCACCGGCGCGCAGGCGGGCATCGTAACGGATGGCGTGCATACCAAAGCCCGAATTCAAAACATCACGCCGAAGATGATTCATGAGTTGTTGAACCAGGGAAACGTGGTCATTGTCGCCGGGTTTCAGGGGCAAACCATCGAAGGTCAGGTTACAACGCTCGGCCGGGGCGGTTCGGATCTGACAGCCATCGCGCTGGCAGCGGCGCTCAAGGCTGATCTTTGCCAGATTTACACCGATGTGGACGGGGTCTATACGGCTGACCCGCGCATTGTGCCCACCGCGAAGAAGCTCGAGGAAATTTCCTACGATGAAATGCTCGAGCTGGCCAGCCTTGGCGCGAAGGTCATGCAGTCGCGCTCAGTGGAATTTGCGAAGAAATTTGGAGTCATTTTTGAAGTCCGCTCCAGCCTTAACGAAAACCCAGGAACCATTGTGAAAGAAGAAACCAAGAACATGGAAGACATCGTCGTGCGCGGCGTCTCGCTCGATAAGAACCAGGCTAAAGTAACGTTAGTGGCCGTGCCGGACAAGCCCGGCGTCGCGGCGCGTATCTTTAAGGCGATCGGCGACGCAACCGTCAACGTGGATATGATCGTGCAAAACATCAGCCACGGCAGCGGCACCCCCGCCACAGACCTTTCGTTCACCGTCGATAAGCCTGATCTGCTCAAGGCGGAGAAGGTCATCGATGGCCTGAAACAGGACATCGGTTTCGGCAAAGTCATCGCCACGGACAAAATCGCCAAATTGTCCATTGTCGGTGTCGGCATGAAGAGCCATACTGGTGTCGCCGGCAAGATGTTCGAGACGCTCGCCCGCGAAGGCGTGAACATCGATATGATTTCCACCAGTGAAATCAAGATCTCGGTCATAGTGGACCTGGCCAAAGGAGAGCAGGCCATGAAGGCGGTTCACGCGGCGTTTTTGGGGTAGGGATCCGATTTGCAGAAGAATTAACAGCGAAGACGGGAAGGCGCGAAGGTCAAGGGGAGGCGAAACGTGGCGACGGATGTTGAATGGGTTCAGCCTCGGCTGGTTGCGAAATAGTTCTTGATTGGATGGGCTGCCGCTTGACAGTATGGCATCAATACCATATATTGGATGGCGTGAAGATGACAATGAACATTGATGGTGAGTTGCTGGCCCGAGTGATGGAAGCCACAAGCACCACCAGCAAGACCAGGGCAATCGACCTGGCTTTGAGAGAAATGGACCGCAAGGCCAAACTGATGAAACTGAGCGCCGCCGGTCTCGGGTTGGCGCCGATCGAACTGAGGGAGGCGGTTGATCCTGCCTATGATCTCGAGGCAACGCGCCGTCGCGATACCGCAACCAACTATGGCCGCAAGCCCCGTGCTCGTTGATAGCAGCTTTTACATCCAGATGCTGCGCGAGGGCCGGGATCCCGTGCGTGCGTTGGCCCTGACCGCCGCCACACGAGGGCTGGCAGTTTGTGGCGTCGTTCGTTGCGAGGTCGGACGCGCGCTCCGACCGCCGAATGTGCGGGAACAATTCCACGCCTTTTGGGACGTGATGATGAATGTCCCGACGGACAATCGTCTCTGGGAACAGGTGGAGCAGACGCTTTGGGAACTGGGCCGCCGGGGCGTCACCGTGCCGCTGACTGATGCTGTCATCGCTTGCTGCGCTCAGCGCATCGGCGCAGTGGTGCTCACTTACGATCACCATTTCAGCCAAATCCCCGGCATCAGCGTCACCGACAAACTGGAAGTGTAAAACGGTTCCGCACGGTTCTCCGTGCAATAAGAACGTCAAAACCCGAATGCCTTGCGACTGGGATGCTCAAATCGTTTGCTGGAGGAAGAAATCCTTTGACTTGCGGCGGGCTGAAGGTTAGACTTCCCGCATGAACTGGAACCTGGGCCTGCTGCTATCGAGCGCGCTGCTGCTGAGCAGCGCGGCGGCGGGGTTCTAGTCGTCCACGAGAGTTTACTGAACCTCACTGCCGAATCCGGCGGTGGGGTTTTTGTATGCCTGACCGCCGGGCGGCCTTAACCATAAACTGAAACAACAATGCTAAAGAAACCGTCCAATAAATACCGTCCGTTCCCGCCGGTGCATTTGCCGAAGCGTCAGTGGCCAAATCGCGTTCTGAAACGCGCGCCCATCTGGTGCAGCGTCGATCTGCGGGATGGCAACCAGGCGCTGGCCGTCCCGATGAATGTCGGCCAGAAGCTCGAGCTCTTTCAGACGCTCGTGAAGTGCGGATTCAAGGAAATCGAGGTGGGCTTTCCGTCGGCCTCGAACACCGAGTTTGCTTTCAACCGGCGGCTGATCGAGGAAAACCGCGCGCCCGACGATGTCTGGTTGCAGGTGCTCGTGCAGGCGCGAGAGGATTTGATCGAGCGGACATTCGAGTCTTTGGTGGGAGCCAAACAGGTCATTATCCACATGTACAATTCCACATCCCCGGCCCAACGGCGCGTGGTGTTTGGCATGTCTAAAGAACAAATTGTGGGTGTCGCTGTCCACGGCGCCAAGCTCATCCAGGAGCGCCTGCCGCGTCTCAAAGGCACCAAAGTGAGGCTCCAGTATTCGCCGGAGAGCTTTAGCGCGACCGAAGTTGATTTTGCCAGGGAGGTTTCCGAGGCAGTCATGGACGTGTGGCAGCCCACGCCGCGGCGGAAGATGATTCTGAACCTGCCGGATACGGTGGAGGCAGCCACGCCCAATGTTTATGCCGACCAGATCGAGTGGATGTGCGGGAATATTCGGAACCGCGATTCTCTTCTGATCAGCTTGCACACGCATAACGATCGGAGCACCGGGGTGGCGGCGACGGAATTGGGTTTGCTTGCCGGCGCGGACCGGGTTGAAGGGACGCTTTTCGGCAACGGTGAACGCACCGGCAACCTCGACCTGGTTACGGTGGCGCTAAACCTCTATATGCAGGGCATCGATCCCAAGCTCAACCTCACCGACCTCAACTCGATTTGCGAGGTGTATGAACGATGCACGGGCATGACGGTGCCCCCGCGCCAGCCTTATGCCGGCGAGCTGGTTTTTACCGCGTTCAGCGGCTCGCACCAGGACGCGATCAAGAAAGGGCTGGCAGAGTGGGCAAAGGGCGGCCGGCGGCATTGGGACGTGCCGTATCTGACGATTGATCCGACCGACATCGGCCGGGAATACCGCGAGGTCATCCGCGTGAACAGCATGTCCGGCAAAGGCGGGGTAGCCTATCTGCTCGAGAGCGAATTCGGCATCGAGCTGCCCAAAGACATGCAACGCGAGTTCGGTCCGATTGCCAACAACGAAGTGGACCGGCTGGGACGGGAGGTCAGCGGCGCTGAGCTGAAGGCGATGTTCTGGCGGGAATACATCGAGCGTGCCGCGCCCTGGCAACTCAAGCGATTCGAAGCCGAGAACCGCAATGGAACGGTGCGCTGCCGAGCGCGCTTATTGCGTGAGGGCAAGCCGGTCGAGTTCTCCGGCCAGGGCAACGGCCCGCTGGCGGCGCTGGTCCACGGGTTCGGCACGGCGGACGTGCCACGCTTCGAGATCGCGAACTACAGCGAGCATGCCTTGAGCGCCGGGGAAGAAGCTGCCGCCATCGCGTATATTCAAATCAAGCACCCCAACGGCCGCACACGATGGGGCGCCGGGGTGGATACCAACATCGAACTGGCCTCGGTCAAGGCTGTGCTGAGCGCCTTGAATCGCTCGTGAATTACAGGCCCGTGGCGAGGGGTGAGTCACCCGCCACGGGCTTCTTCCATATCGGCGCCACTTGCTTAAGTTGGTCGATAAGCCATTGGCAGGCGGCGAAGGCTTCGCCACGATGCGGGGCGGCCACTTCAACCCAGAGCGACGGCTCGCTCACTTTTACAACCCCAACGCGGTGAACCAGCCGCACCGATTCGAGGGGCCACCGCTTTTCCAGCTCATCGAAGAGCAGGCTGATCTGGTGCTCAGCCATGCGCTGAAATGCTTCATAATCAAGGGCGCTGATGTTCGTTCCTGCTTCGGTCCCGCGCACCACCCCCAGGAAATAGACCACCGCTCCCATCGAGCGCGAAATCGAGCGTTCCCTAAGCAGGACCGCCTCGTCAATCGGTTCAGCCGTAATCTCGAGGCGCCGTTTCATGCCTTCCAACAACAATCAGTTCCCGGAAATATTATCCCCCTTGCACCGGTGGGAATAGCGAGACCTCATCGCCTTCTTTCAACACGCAGCGCCGATCCTGGTAATCGACGCCGACAGCAATCAATGTCGAGCGCTGCGCTGCGGACAATTCTGGGAAGCGAACAATCAGTCTTTGCAGAAGCTCGTCCACCGTGCTTCCTGCGGGCAGGGTTTCTGTGAGCCGGCCGCAGCCAGTCAGATCTTTGAACCAGGAGTAGAACCCAACCGTCACACGCATGCTGGAGGGATCAGGCCTTGCGGTCTTTGGACGCTCGCTGGGACAGGTCGGAATTAACCCGCTGGCATGCTTCCTTGTAAATGTGCGGATGCAGCACGCCGACGAAAGGCAAGTTGCGGTAGCGCTCGGCAAAATCCAGTCCGTAGCCGACGACAAAGAAGTCGGGGATTTCAAAACCCACATAGTCTGCTTCGACATCTTCCACGCGGCGGGCGGCTTTGTTCAGCAGGACGCAGGTTTTGATCCGGCGCGGTTTGAGCGCCCGAAGCTTGTCCCGCACGCGGTAGAGCGTTTTGCCGGTGTCCAGGATGTCGTCCACAAGCAGCACATCCCGGCCGCGCACGTCAAGCCGGAGTTCCTTGGTAAAGACGAGGTCACCCGATTCGGTGCCGACGCCGTAGCTGGAGACGCCAATGAAATCGAGACGCAACGGCAGCGAGAGATTGCGGATGAGGTCGGCCAGAAACATCACCGTGCCATTGAGCAGCGAGACGACGACCATTTCGCGTCCGGTAAAGTCCCGGACGATGTCGCGTGACATCCCGCGGATGCGCCGCGCGATTTGGTCGTCGGTGATCAAAATACGTTCCACCTCCTTACGCCAGCGCATGGGCACGCGCGCCGTAAACCGGGTTGGAACCGTGGCCGCTGATTGTCTCATAGATGGGACATAATAAAGGGCGACTTCGGCTTGCCGAGATTATTCTTGAGCAAATTCAGTTTCACGAACCACGAACCTTGCGGTGGGGTTCGAGTTGCGGCAGCCGGGAACGATGCGGCGTGAGTTTAGATATGCTTTGAATCCTGTTCGTCCTTTACCGTGTAGCCGGTTTCCTGCCGTTTGAAGTTAACTTCGTTCTTCCGAACGTATGCTTGGAAAACGTCATCCGCGCTCATACCCAGCACTTGGGCGAGGCTAATGAGAAAGTGAAACAAGTCCACGACCTCGACGCGGGCGTTCTGCTCGTCGAACTTCTGGTACTTGGCCCACCATTTCCAGGGGACGCTGTCGGTCAGTTCGGCGATTTCCTGAGACATAGCGCGGCAATAATTGAGCAGCCATGTGGTCTTCTGGGCGTCGGTCATGCCCTCGGTGTGGACGCCGATCCGTTCATTCAGGTCTCTCTGCATCCGAAACAATTCGCCGAGCTGGTCTGGTTTGTCCATGAGACGAGAATACCAAAGGCCGAGGTTCGGAGATAGGGGAAAAATCCGAATTTGGCCTTTGAAGCGGAGCCGCGAGAGCGTATAAAGAACGGTATGCGAACGTTGCCGGAGTTGTTAGCCAACGGCGGGCTCATGCTGTGGTTGATTCTGCTGGTGAGCGCGGTGGCCGTGGCGGTGTTCATCGAGCGGTTTCTTTATTGCCACCGCGCTCAGATCAATTCGACCGAGTTCCTGAACGGCGTGCGAACGGTCCTCAAGCGCGACAACGTGGTCGAGGCCTTATCGATTTGCGATGCGACCCCCGGGCCCGTTGCGCGGCTGGTCAAGACCGCGATTGTCAATCGCGGCCACGGCCGCGAGCGCGTGCGCGAGGCGCTGGAAGAGACCGGGCTGGTGGAGGTGCCGCGTCTCGAGGAAAAGCTCAGCTTGCTGGCTACGATTGCCCAACTCGCCCCGCTGCTCGGTCTGTTGGGAACCGTCCTGGGGTTCATCAAGACCTTTGCCTATATGCAGGGGCAGGGCCTTTACGCGCATCTGGGCGATCTTTCGACCGGGATATGGCAGGCACTGATTTGCACCGCGGCGGGTTTGGCAGTCAGCATCCCGGCGCACGCGGGCTACAACTACCTGGTCAGCCGGGTTAACTCCATCGTGCTCGACATGGAACGCGCCTCCACGGAAATCACGAACATCGTCATGGAGGCCGGCAAACCGTGAAGACGCCGACTTGGCCATGAAATTCCACCGCAACGCCCGCATCTTCCAGGGCCGCTTGGATGCCGCCCCCTTTGCCGCGGTGCTTGTCTTGATGGTAATCTTTTTAATGGCGGGCTCCCTGGTTTATACGCCGGGCGTCCGTCTCCAACTTCCGGTCGTCAATGATTTGCCGGGCCTGGACCAGCGGTCTGTCCGGGTGGCGGTTGACAAGAATGGGCAACTGTATTTTGAAAACCAATGGATCGAGGAAACTGAGCTGCGCAACCGATTAACCAAGATTGCGAAGGATTCAAAAGAGCCGTTGACGCTGTTGGTGCAGGCAGACAAAGAGGCCACTAACGAGATGATTGTTCGCCTTACACAGCTTGCGTGCAAAGCAGGCATCGCAGAAGCGTTTCTGGCCGTGCTGCCGCGTCCGTTCCCCGAACCGTCCCGCCCGTCGCTGCCATGATCTGCGCCCCGATTGAACCGCGTAGCTGGCCGCAGCGCCGCTGGTGGTTTTTCATTGCGCTGGTGTTCAGCGTCCAGGTCGGCTTGATCTTTTGGCTGAGCGACAAGTCGCAGGCTCGACCCCGGCGGCCTGGCTTGGTCCCCGCGCTCCGTCTCGCCGGAAACGTTCCCGCCGACCTCCTGGCACTCAATGACCCCACGCTGTTCGCCCTGCCACACCGCCAGGGGTTTTCCGGGCTGGCGTGGCTGAGAATTCCACGGCCGCCGTTTCGCTCATTCGAATGGTCCGAAGACCCGCGATGGCTTCAGATTTCCGTTCAGCGGCTGGGCGCGGTGTTTGGCCGGGTCATGGAACCTGATGACCAGAATTCGCTGCCGACCCTGGCCAGACCCGTGCCCCAACTGACAATCGGCGAAATTCCTCTGCCGAGGGCCGATACCGGGCGATCACTGCTGCGACTGGAAGGTGATTTGACCAGGAGGAGGTTGAGCACCCCGATCGCATTGCCGTCCAGATCGTCCGGGGAACTCCTGACCAAAAGCATCGTGCAAGTCATCGTTGGCGCAAATGGCCGGCTGGCGTCGGTGCCAATTCTGCTTCCTCCAGGCAGCGGTGACAAAGACGCTGATGATTACGCATTGCGGCAAGTCAAAACCGCTCGATTCGATCCCGTGACCACCAGCGAACCGGGCAGGAGCAGCAACCCGGTGACACACCTGACTTGGGGCAGGATGGTCTTTGAATGGCATACGGTTTCGGTGCCGCTCACCAACCCGCCCCCCGCAGGTCCATGAGCGGTGAGCAACTCGAACGCATAACTCATGTCCTTGCCAAACTTGATCCTCACCTATCTCGTAACTCTGTTGGGCGGCATCTCCGGCGTGGGAATCTACACCGAGCTGCGCCGCCGGCGCTTTCAGCCGCCGCCGGCCGAGGACCGCATCTTCCGGTGCCGCCGTTGCAGCTACGTTTATACCGATGACCCGGATGTGGATCGTTCGCGCTGCTCTCAATGCGGACGGATGAATGAGGCGATTGAGTTCTAAAAGGACGAATGACGACTGATCGGCGGCCTCTGGATGCCAGATGCGGAGTTGCATGAGGTCTCGGACGTTGAATCTCGGATTTGCATGGCCCTTCGGCTAGCATTCTTTTCAACTTCCCGTCTTCAACTCCACGACATCGTGCGGGGTGGCCTCGCGCTGCCCTGCGGGGCTGACGCGGATGAAACGAGCCTTCTCGCGAAGCTGGGTCAGATTGGCTGCTCCAAGGTAACCCATGCCGGATTGAATCCCGCCAATGAGCTGCGCCAGCACACGATCCACCGAGGGGGACATTTCCTTCAACGCCTCGACGCCTTCGGGCGCCACTTTGCGCGCAGGATCGGCTGTATGGCCGTAGCGTGCCGCGGACCCTTCTTTCATTGCAGCGAGACTGCCCATCCCGCGGTATTGCTTGTAGAGCTTGCCGCTGATTTCCATCACCTCGCCCGGGGTTTCCGGGCAGCCGGCAAGAATCCCCCCGCAGATGACGGCATTGGCCAGCGTCAGGGCCTTGACGATGTCTCCCGATTTGGTGATGCCGCCATCGGCGAGAATCGTGACGCGCTTCTTCTGCGCCGCCCGCGAGGCAACGTAAAGCGCCGTCAGTTGTGGAATCCCCACCCCGGCCACAATGCGGGTCGTGCAAATCGAGCCGGGGCCCTGGCCGACTTTGACGGCATTGGCACCGCAGTCGGCCAGAAACTCCACCGCGGCGGCGCTCGTCACATTGCCGGCGATGATGGGCAGCTTGGGAAACGCATCGCGCAGCATCCGCACCGTGTCGCCCACCCCCCGGCTATGCCCATGCGCCGTCGAGACGGCCACCACGTCCAAACCCCGCTCCACCAACTCGCCAACGTGGGTGAGAATCCGCTCGCGATCAAGCTCGCCAAAGGCGTTGCGCGTCGCCGAAACCGCTGCGCCGCATAACAGCCGAAACTGGGCGTCGCGCGCCGGCTTAAACTGCGCATTCCGCTCCTGCGTAATACGTTCCACGTCACTCATCGTGAACAGCCCGTGCAACCGGTCCTGATCGTCCACCACCAGCAGCTTATGAATCCCCGGATGTTCGGTGAAGAACCGGTCGGCTTTGGCAATCGGGTCGCGGCCCAGTTCCTTCTTGTTGACGGTGTGGACCTGTTGACGCGGTGTAAGCGCCTCGGCAACCTTCCGCTTGGCATACCGGTGCTTGACCACGTGGCCCGGCAACAAACCCACCAGTTTGCCTTGACTGTCCACCACCGGAAACGTGCTGAACGCAAACCGTTTCTTCGCGATCAAATCCAGCACATCTCCAATTGACTGGTCCGGCGCTGCTTTGATTGGCTCCTGAATCAGGCCGTGGACGTTGTTCTTCACCCGGCTGACTTCTGAAAGCTGTTCCCGCTCGGCCATGTTGTAATGAATAATCCCCAGCCCGCCGTTCAGCGCCATTGCAATCGCCATGCGCGATTCGGTTACGGTGTCCATGTCCGAGGAAATCACCGGAATATTCAGACTCAATCCCTCGCCGAGCGTCGTATCGAGCTGTGTGTCGCGCGGCAAAACCTCGGAATAAAGTGTCGCGAGCGTCACATCGTCGTAGGTCAGCCCGATGCTGTTGTAGGTCAGAAAAAACGCGTCCGCCGACTTGTAGAACTTGGAATCGAGGCTGTCAGGCTCTTTAGATGTTGGCATGGATTCAGTAAAAACGTTCTTCTTGAGGATACATGAACGCGGAATCGAACACAAGGGGCGAACCCTCATCTTCTGTCGTTGCTACTCAGGGCGAAGCGTGGCATATCGGTCCCGTGAAACATCTTACTGAACACCTCTGGTTTGAAGTGCCAAACCGTCGCGGGTTTATAAACATCACGCAAACCGTGGAGAATCTCGTGCATAAGAGCGGAGTCCTGGAGGGACTTTGTCTGGTGAACGCCATGCACATAACGGCGTCGGTCTTTATAAATGACGCTGAAGATGGGCTTCTTCATGATTATGATGTTTGGCTCGAGAGGCTGGCTCCGCACGCACCCACATC
>Ga0194053_10000103_pt1 | contig 62974 bp, 49 predicted proteins | sample SepL228m_MetaG_FD_161684 | JGI IMG/M metagenome (GOLD analysis project Ga0194053, IMG submission 161684) | Anoxic zone freshwater microbial communities from boreal shield lake in IISD Experimental Lakes Area, Ontario, Canada - Sep2016-L227-8m | ecosystem: Environmental > Aquatic > Freshwater >...
ACGCATTACAGTTTGAAAAGTCGGAACGGTTGGACGCCCATCTCCTGGACGCGAATGGTTTGCTGTCTGCTCAGACCGAACGGATTCTGTCCAATAAGACGGTGCTGCCTTTACAGCGCGACCTGTTTGATCGGGATGCACTGATTTTCCTGAAAATCAAATCCCGAAAGATCAGTCTGTGTTCACGCCGGCATGCGCGCCGGGTGACGGTTGAATTTCCCGGTTATCCTTATCTGGGCATCTGGGCCAAGCCTGGTGCACCGTTTGTGTGCATTGAACCGTGGTATGGCCATGCCGATCCTGCCGGACATGATGGCGAAATGATGAATAAACCCGGGATTATCAAGGTGGATCCCTCGGCCTCTTTCTCCTGTACCTGGCGGGTAGGGGTAATGCCTAAAGACTGATACTTGAAAGGATGCGAAGGGAATTTTAATTATGGAAAATCACAATACCACTCAGATCGACTTTAAATCTATTGTGTCTCACTTCCGGGCGTGGGGGGATATGGTTGAGGTGCTACCCCATGGGAATGGCCACATCAATGATACGTTTAAAGTCACCTTCAGCATGGCGGGTGCCTCCGTGCATTATCTGCTGCAACGGATCAATCATATGATTTTTAAGGATCCTCCTGCGTTGATGGATAATATTCTCCGGGTGACGAATCATCTGCGCATGAAGCTGACTCAGAGCGGGTGCCCTGATGTGACGCGTCATTCTCTCTGTGTTGTCATTACCCGCGATGGCAAAACCTGTTTCCGTGATTCCGAAGGGAACTGGTGGCGGATGTATTTGTTCGTTGAGGGGGCGCTTACCTATGACAAGGTGGAGAGTGTCCATCAGGCCTATGAAGCGGCTCGTGCCTACGCACGGTTTCAACTCTATCTGGCCGATCTACCTACTCCCCGGTTGCATGAAACGATACCTGATTTTCATAATACCCCCTCGCGACTCAACGCCCTTCAGGACGTTATTCAGCGCGATCCCTGCAATCGAGCGGTGGAAGTGAAGGAGCAGATCACGTTCGTGGAAAACCGGGCGGCAAGTTGCGGGCGCTTATTGGAACGGTTTGCGAGAGGTGAAATTCCCGAGCGAATAACTCATAATGACACCAAATTTAATAATGTCATGCTGGACGAAAAGACCTGGGAAGGAATTTGTGTGGTGGATCTGGATACGGTGATGCCGGGGCTTGCGTTGTACGATTTCGGTGATATGGTGCGGAGCGCGACAGCATCTGCAGCCGAGGATGAGAGGGATGTGAAGAAAATCTGGATGCGCATGGAAATTTTCGAGGCGTTGGCTAACGGCTATTTATCGGAGGCTTCTGCCTTTTTGAATCCTGCCGAGCGTGAGGAATTGGTGTTCTCTGCACGGTTGATCACGATGGAGATTGGCATGCGGTTCCTTACGGATTATTTGCAGGGCGATACCTATTTCAAGATCAAACGCCCCAGCCACAATATTGACAGGTGTCGGGGGCAGTTCAAAATGGTGGAGAGTATGGAGTCTCAGGCAGAAGCAATGGAACGTATTGTGCAGATTTCATTAAATGGAAAATTGTAAGGATCATCATTTTATGGGTATGACATTAATTACAGGGGGCTGCGGGTTCATTGGTTCGCATATTGCTGAAGCGTTGGTTGCGGATGGGGTGAAGATTCGGGTTTTTGATAATTTTTCCAGTGGGAAGCTTGAAAACCTCAAAGGTTTTGGAAGTGAGATTGAGGTCATCCGGGGTGATGTCTGCGATCCGGCAGAACTGAGTGCCGCGATGAAGGGCGTTTCGTACGTGTTTCATGAGGCGGCCCTGGTGTCGGTGGCCGTTTCCGTGGAACAGCCCATCGATAATGATTCTATTAATATTCGTGGCACCCTGAACGTGTTGCAGGCCGCCCGTGCAGCAGGGGTAAAACGTGTAGTATTTGCCACTTCGGCGGCCGTCTATGGCAATAATCCCGTTCTGCCCAAGCGCGAGGATATGCTGCCGGAGCCAGAATCTCCTTATGCTTTGGGCAAACTGACGGGTGAGTATTATCTGAAACTATTTAGCAGCCTTTATGGAGTGGAAACGGTTGCCCTGCGATATTTCAACGTTTTCGGGCCCCGGCAGGATGGTAAATCCATGTATTCAGGGGTGATCTCGCGTTTCACGGATGACCTCCGGGCTGGACGAACGCCCACTATTTTCGGGGATGGCGAGCAGACCCGTGACTTTGTGTATGTGAAGGATGTCGTTCAGGCGAATCTTCTGGCCATGCGCTCCAAGAATGTTGGACGGGGCGAGGTTTTCAATGTGGCAACCGGAAAAACGGTTTCATTGCTTCAGTTGCTGGATACCCTTAAAAAAATCAGTGGTTCGCAGGTGGTCCCCCAATTCATGGATGCACGCCCCGGTGATATCAAACACTCTTTGGCCGATATTTCCAAGATACGTGCCACTCTGGGGTATGCGCCCAAGTTTGGTTTGGAAGAGGGTCTGAGGGCTACCTCAAACGTATGAGGTGTTGATATAACTTGCGTGACTTGCGTCTGAATATATAGGATTTTGCGCATGAAAACCTTGGGTTTGGGCTTTTTAGATCGAGAAGTAATGGAAGATGACGTCCGGCGAATTTGTCAGGAGGCCCTTGCATCTTGGAAAGTTCGCGGACGTAAAGTCTTGGTCGTCATCCCTGATGCTACGCGCTCCTGCCCGCTGGGAATGATGTTCCGGCTGGTTCAGGAAGCGGCCTCGGATGCGGCACAAGTGGACTTCATGGTGGCTCTGGGTACGCATCCCGCCATGACGATGGACCAGATTTATGCCCGCGTTGAGATTACAGCCGAAGATCACCGCTTGAAATATGCCCGCACGCGTTTTTTTAATCATGAGTGGAACAATCCCGATGCGTTGTTTGAAGTGGGGCGCCTTTCCCGTGCCGAAGTGCGTGAATTAACGGGGGGGCTTTTTGAGATGGACGTGGGTGTGTCCGTCAACCGAATGGTTCAGAGTTATGATCTGCTAGTTATTTTGGGGCCTGTTTTTCCCCATGAAGTCGTCGGCTTCTCAGGTGGGAATAAATATTTATTTCCCGGCATCGCTGGCGAAGAAATCCTGAACTTCTTCCACTGGCTCGGAGCGGTGATCACTAATCCGATGATCATCGGGAGCAAATGGACGCCAGTGCGCAAAGTGGTGGATCGCGCGGCATCCCTGCTTAAGGTTGAGCGCAAGGCGTTATGCATGGTCGTAAAGGGTCGCGCCCTGGCGGGTCTTTATGCCGGCACGCCTGAAGGCGCCTGGGAAAAAGCCGCTGATCTTTCTCGGCAGATTCATATTGAGTTCAAGGAGAAACCTTTTCATACGGTGCTTTCTTGCGCTCCCAGGATGTATGACGATCTGTGGGTGGGGGCAAAATGCATGTATAAGCTTGAGCCCGTTGTGGCGGATGGCGGTACGTTGATTATTTATGCCCCGCATATCACTGAGATTTCTGTCTCTCACGGAAAGTTGATCGAAGAGTTGGGCTATCATACCCGTGATTATTTTCTGAAGCAGTGGGATCGGTTTAAATCCTACCCTTGGGGCGTTCTGGCGCATTCAACCCATGTCAGGGGTATCGGGTCTTATGAGAATGGCGTCGAGAAGGGGCGCGTCAATGTGGTGCTGGCCACAGGAATACCGGAAGCGATTTGCCGGAAAATCAATATGGGATGGATGGATTATCGAAAAATCAATCCGGCTGAGTACGCGGGTCGTGAGGAGGAAGGGATCCTGTATGTGCCCAAGGCTGGCGAAGTTTTGTATCGACTGAAAAATGCCCCCAGGGAATTGGGTGGGGCGGTTAATAGTTAAAGTTAACAAGGAGACAATTCGATGGTTCCGTTTAAGGTTGATCTGAGTAAAGAGGTGGTGGTGGTGACGGGGGGCAGCGGCATTCTCTGTAGCTGCATGGCTAAGGCTTTGGCCGAATGCGGAGCCAAGGTGGTGGTGGCGAGTCGGCGTCAGGAGGCGGTTGACAAAGTCGCTTTTGAGATTCGCGCTACTGGCGGAATCGCCATGGGTATTGCTCTGGATGTCCTGGACAAGGCCAGTGTTGAGCGTGCCAATATCCTGGTTGAAAAAGAATTCGGGGTCGTTACGCTTTTGATTAACGGGGCAGGTGGAAATAATCCCAAAGGCAATACCAGTCGGGAATACCTGCTGCCCGAGGATCTCAAGGGCGAGACCATCGGCGTCACGACATTTTTTGACCTTGATCCCAAGGGCATTGAGTTGGTTTTTAATCTGAATTTTCAAGGAACCTTGATTCCCACGCAGGTTTTTACCCGCGGTATGGCTAAGGCTGGACGCGGCACGGTGATTAATATCACCTCCATGAGCGCCATGTTGCCCCTGACGAAGGTCATGGCCTATGGGGGTGCTAAAGCGGCGGTGAGTAATTTTACCCAGTGGTTGGCGGTTCACATGTCCAAGGTGGGCATTCGGGTGAACGCCATTGCGCCCGGCTTTTTCCTGACGGAGCAAAACCGTACGCTGCTTACGCAGCCGGATGGGTCGCTGACGGCGCGGGGCAACACGATCGTGGCCCATACGCCCATGAGTAAATTCGGGCGACCCGAAGACCTTACCGGGGTTCTGTTGTGGTTGGCCAGCCAGGAGGCGTCGGGTTTTGTGACGGGAATCGTGATTCCTGTGGATGGGGGTTTCAGTGCTTTCAGTGGTGTTTAAGGAATTGAATTAAGGAGAAATTTATGACGCAAAAAGCGGACATCGGATTGATCGGTTTGGCGGTAATGGGCGAAAATCTTGTGCTCAACATGGAGAGCAAGGGTTTCACAGTGGCGTGTTATAACCGGACCACCAGCAAGGTGGATGAATTCCTCGCGGGTCGCGGAAAAGGAAAGAATCTTCTGGGCGCCCACAGTATTCAGGAGTTGGTTGGCCAACTTAAGGCCCCCCGGAAAGTCATGTTGATGGTCAAGGCCGGTAAACCGGTGGATGATTTCATCGAACAGTTGATTCCTCATTTGCAGGCGGGCGATATCATTATTGATGGTGGGAACAGTCATTTCCCGGACACGACGCGCCGCACTAAATATGTCGAAAGCAAGGGATTGCTCTATATCGGAACCGGAGTGAGCGGCGGCGAAGAAGGAGCCTTGCTTGGCCCGTCGATAATGCCCGGTGGTTCCCCTGCGGCCTGGCCCCATGTGAAACCCATTTTTCAGAAGATCTGTGCCATGACGGACAAGGGCGAGCCCTGTTGCGACTGGGTAGGGCAGGATGGTGCCGGCCATTTTGTGAAGATGGTTCACAATGGTATTGAGTACGGTGACATGCAGATGATTTGTGAGACGTACCACATGATGAAGGACGGGTTGGGAATGACCAATGCCGAAATGCATCAGGTATTTGCCGAATGGAATCAGGGCGAGTTGGATAGCTATCTGATCGAGATCACTCGGGACATCCTGGGCTTCAAGAACGAACAGGGGCAGGAAGTGGTGGATCTGATTCTTGATGCCGCAGGCCAGAAGGGAACGGGCAAGTGGACCGTTATTGCCGCTCTGGACACCGGGATGCCGTTGACCTTGATTTCAGAGGCCGTCTTTGCCCGCTGCATTTCAGCCATTAAGTCGGAGCGTGTGGCGGCCTCCAAGGTGTTGGTAGGTTCCACGGCGAAGTTTAAGGGGAACCGGCAGTCCATGATCAGGGACCTCCGTAAAGCACTTTATGCCTCGAAGATTGTCTCCTATGCACAAGGGTATCAATTGATGCGTGCGACGGCGAAAGAGTTCGGGTGGGACTTGAATTACGGTGGCATCGCCCTGATGTGGCGTGGGGGCTGTATTATCCGGTCTGCTTTCCTGGGCAAGATCAAGCAGGCATTCACCAGGAACCCGGGGCTTGATAATCTTATGATGGATTCGTTCTTCCAGAAGGCGACAGCGCGGGCCCAGACCTCATGGCGGAAAGTGCTTTCCATGGCGATCAAGCTTGGCATTCCAATGCCGTCGATGAGTGCGTCCTTGAATTATTATGACGGCTACCGCTGCGAGCGTTTGCCAGCAAACCTGTTGCAGGCTCAACGCGATTACTTTGGCGCGCATACCTATGAACGCGTGGATAAGCCGCGTGGTGAAGCCTTCCATACGAATTGGACGGGATCCGGCGGTTCGACCGTGTCTTCGACCTACGTGGTTTAACTTGGAACGGACTACTTACTTTATCAGGCGTTTGTTGCTGGTGATCCCCACGTTTTTGGGGATCACCCTCATGTGTTATGGGCTCGTTCAACTGGTGCCCGGTGGACCGGTGGAACAGATCATCATGCAGATGAAAGGCATCAACGCCGGTGAAGGAAAGATGTCGGCCGGGGCCTCGGGCACGATCACCATGGAACAGCGCAAGGCGCTGGAGAAGCACTTTGGTTTTGATAAGCCATTTCTGACCCAATATTGGAAGTGGCTTGTTCACGATCGCCTGGGGATGCGGCAGGACTCCTTCAAGTATCCCAATAAGACCGCCTGGCAACTGATCCGGGAACGGGTTCCTGTGTCACTTGTCTTTGGTCTGACGGGTGTGGTTTTGAGCTATCTGATCTGTATTCCCTTAGGGATTACCAAGGCGCTTAAGAATGGGAGCCCCTTCGATATGGCATCCAGTGTGATTGTGCTGACGGGATATGCGATTCCCACGGTGGCGTTTGGAATGGTGCTAAAGATGCTGTTGTGTGGAACCGCTGATAATCTCTGGGATCTATTCCCACTGTCAGGCGTCCATTCCGAATCATATGAATCACTCTCCTGGCTGGGGCAGGTGTGGGATGCCCTCTGGCACATGGTTTTGCCTGTCTTATGCTATGTCATAGGAGGCTTTGCGGTTCTGACCTTGCTGATGAAAAATTCGCTATTGGATCAGATCGGTAAGGACTATCTGCGAACGGTACTGGCGAAGGGCGGCTCTGCCCGGCGGGCGGTATGGGGTCATGCCTTACGTAACGCCTTGATCCCGATTGCAACGGGGATTGGAGGGATCCTTGGAGTCATGTTTGCCGGCTCTGTCATTATTGAACAGATTTTCGAGATTCCCGGGATGGGGCGACTCAGTTTGGAGGCGATCGTGGGGCGTGATTACCCCGTGTTCATGGGGATTCTTGCCCTGACCTCCATTTTAGGACTTCTTGGTAACATTATTTCTGATTTTTGTTATACTTTAATTGATCCACGGATTAATTTTTCAAAATAGGTGATGCGATGACCATTATTGAGCCGCATATTCATATGTATTCAAGGACGACAGATGACTATGTCGCTATGTTTCGTGCTGGCATCAGAGCCTGTGTAGAGCCCTCGTTCTGGATGGGGCGCAATCGCCGATACGCGGGGACGTTCTTCGATTACTTTGACCTGATACTTGAGTTTGAAACGATTCGAGCCCGACGTTTCGGTATCGATCATTACGCCGCCATCTCACTCAACCCCAAGGAGGCGGAGGATAGCGTTTTGGCCAAGGAGGTCATTGACGGCATGATCCCGTATCTCAAACATCCCCGCTGTGTGGCCTTGGGGGAAATCGGCTTCAATGCCATTACGCCAAATGAGGAAATTGCTTTCGTTCGGCAGCTCCATATTGCGAATGAACATAAAATGCCCGTCATTGTCCATTTGCCGCATCTGGATAAACTGCGGGGAACCACTCGGACGATTGAAATCATCAAGGCAGAAGGGATAAATCCCGACTGGGTGGTGATTGATCACAACACCGAAGACACCATCCGGTTGTCGCGTGACAGCGGATGTTATTGCGGGATGACGGTCTATCCCATCTCCAAACTCAACCCCGAACGGGTGTCGGCCATCATACGTGAGTATGGTAGCGAGCGGATGATTGTGAACGGCTCAGCCGATTGGGGCGTGTCTGATCCCTTGAGTCTGGTCAAGGTTGTGGAACGACTCGGGTCGGACGGATTCCCGGAATCGGACGTGCGACGTCTGACCTGTGACAATGCGATGGCCTTTTACAGCCAATCCCCGAACTGGCGGCCAGATTTTGCGATTCAACCGCTAGATCCTCGTGAGTTTCAGAGGTAAGAAAAAGCTGATGGGTAGGTGATGTTAGCGTCAGAAACATAAAATATCAGGAGGTAAATAACATGAGCAATCTTCATCCTCTCGCCGGGAAACCGGCACCTCGCAACATACTTACCAATATTCCGCGGTTGGTTTCCGCGTATTACACAACTCGGCCGGATGCCCGTACTCCCGGGCAGGAGGTCAGTTTTGGAACGTCCGGGCACCGCGGCAATTCGCTTAAGGCGAGTTTTAACGAAGATCATATTCTGGCCATTGTTCAAGCTGTCTGTGATTACCGTAAGGCGAATGGTATTACCGGTCCGTTGTTCCTCGGAATGGATACGCATGCCCTCTCTGAGCCCGCCCATATCACCGCTATTGAAGTCCTGGCGGCAAATGGAGTCACCACCAAGATCCAGCAGGGGTTGAAATACACGCCTACGCCAGTCATCTCCCATGCCATTCTCATGCATAATCGTGCCGGAATTGGCGGTTTGGCTGATGGCTTGGTCATTACCCCTTCACACAATCCGCCTGACAATGGCGGTATCAAGTACAATCCGCCTGACGGCGGTCCTGCGGATACCTCCATTACTGGTGTGATTGCCAGGAGTGCCAATGTCTATCTGAATAGCGAGTTAACCGGGGTGAAGAGGATGCCCTATGAGAACGCACTGAAAGCGTCAACTACGATCATGCACGATTATGTGATGCCATACGTGCGTGATCTGGCAAATGTGGTTAACTTGGAAGCGATTGCAGGAGCAAAACTCAAGCTTGGCGCCGACGGCCTTGGCGGTTCAGGGGCAGCTTATTGGAGAGTTATTGCCGATACGTATAAATTGAACATTGAGACCTTCAATACTATTCCCGATTTCACCTTCGGTTTTATGTCTGTGGACTGGGATGGGAAAATCCGGATGGATTGCTCATCGCCCTATGCCATGGCCGGACTGATTGCCATGAAAGACCGCTTCGATATTGCGTTTGCCAATGATCCTGATTTTGATCGGCATGGTATCGTCACGCCCTCTGCGGGCTTGCTGAATCCCAATCACTATCTGGCGGTCGCCATTGATTACCTCTATCGGAATCGTCCGGGTTGGAGAACTGATGCCGTTGTGGGAAAGACCCTGGTGAGCAGTTCGATGATTGACCGTGTTGCCGCAGGGTTGGGGCGAAAGCTTTGCGAGGTGCCGGTCGGGTTCAAGTGGTTTGTGAAGGGCCTGGTAGACGGATCATTCGGGTTCGGTGGCGAAGAAAGCGCCGGTGCATCATTCCTCCGCCGTGACGGCTCGGTCTGGACCACTGACAAGGATGGAATCATTCTCGCGTTGCTGGCGGCCGAAATTACAGCGGTCACTGGCCGTGATCCCGGGCTCCATTATGTGGATTTGACAAAGAAATATGGTGCCCCAGCCTATGAACGTATTGATGCCCCGGCCAATGCAACCGAGAAGGCGGCCTTGCTGAATCTCACGCCAGCGGCGGTCAAGGTAAAGACGCTTGCGGGTGAACCGATCAACGGTATCTTTACCACCGCACCCGGCAATGGGGCACCCATTGGAGGGCTCAAAGTCACCACGGCGAGCGGTTGGTTTGCCTCCCGCCCGTCGGGAACCGAAGATGTGTGCAAGCTCTATGCTGAAAGCTTCAAGGGCGTTGATCATCTCCATCAGATCCAGCAGGAAGCCCGTAAGATCTGCCAGGATTCATGCCAGGTATGACTTGGAACAGCCCCCGCAGTTTACGCTCGCAAGCTCGCGAAACTAAGGCACAGTCAGGCATCCATAGCATGGTGCTCGGTTACCATCGTACTAAATGATCATTTTACCTACCGTGTCACGTGGTCGGAAGAAGATATGGAACGTCTCAAGCAAAGAATCACGTAATAATCCTGAGTTTGAAGTAGATGGCACGAGGAGCATATTGTCTGATGGTTTGTGCATTACCGGCTGACATCATGACACGTTGATGTGGATGTGGCGGAGTGATCCAGCAGGAACGCCAGCGCAAACATAATCGTCAACGGTATCCCGAGTCCACGAACGAGCAGCGGGTGCCAGATTCCGCATAAGGCGAACGACAGGATGGAGCCCAGAAGACCTAGGGCCAGTCCCCGGTCGCGAGGATAGGCGGGGGTGAAGAACTGACGGCTCGCCATGATCCCGAATGTAAGTAACATGCCAAGGAATGCGGCCAACCCGGGCAGGCCGGTGGATGAGGCGAACACCAGGTAAAGATTCTCCGAGTCGTGTTCCACAACGCCGGTGGGACGGGGTAGAATGCCAAAATACCCGCCAATGTTGTCCTGGTAATTACCAATACCAACTCCGAGCCAGGGATGTTCGGATAGCATTACCATCGCAGCTTGCCATTCACTGTAGCGCAGCGAGACCTCATTGTTATCGTTGAATAGGCGGATGGATTGATCCAACACCACATCATTATGGCGTGGAAGGCGTGGAAAAATCAGTATCATGATTACGATGAAGAGGGTTGAGAAGGTGATGAATGCCGGTTTGCCTCGCATGGCGCACAATACGGCTAGGGTCAGGGTGATCGCTATCAACGCCCCGCCGGATAGGGTGATCAGCAGGGCGAGAGTGACCATTGTCAGCATCCAGCCCCGTCGCCAGATAGAAGTCTCATAGAGGGCGATGCCGCACATGAACGGAACCACGAGCGCCAGGTATCCGCCGAACACATTACGGTTCCCGAAGGAGGCACAGACCTTGAAGTCTGTGATGCCGGGAAGCAGATACTGGACGACTCCCAGAAGGATTACCGCCGAGGCGACTATCAGAAAGATATCCGTCACCCGGCGCAGACGCTGGCGATCCGGAATGTTCACAAAGAGCATAAAAGCGGCGACGAAATACTCGATCAGTTGGAGGATGTCCTTGACGCCTTTCATCGGGTGGATGGCGCGACTGACCGATAACGCGGCGATCAGAATGAACAGGACAACCATTAAGGGTGGACAACGCGATGCAGGAGAGTTCGCGCTGTTCATGGTTGCGTCAGTCTCCGGTAACCGTCTTTGAATCGCGTTTCCTAATATCCACAAACCGAACACAAGCCACACCAGGGGATCCACTACGGAAACGTAAGTGTTCTTTGCAAGTTGGACGCCGTATTGGGTTGGCGACACTACAACGATAGTCAGCATTCCGATCCAGACCAGACGCGGAATAATTTTGGCTAACAGACTTGTCACGGCGTGGCCTCTTCTATGCCTACTGGGACGTACTTTTTGTCAAGCACCAGCAGTACTTGATCAAATTTCACTCCGTCCTGGCGATTCCGGATGGTGAGTACGTGCTTTCCCTTGGCCAGGTTCATTTGCTTCAAGCGAGGGGGGGCCTTGACCCAGTGCCAGGTGAGAAAGGTGGCATCCTTGCCAAAGGTGAACGGAAGCGAGCCGTCGAGAGACAGAGTGAAGGAACTGTTGCATTCGCTAATCCAATAGACGCGACACCACAGGGTGTATTCGCCGGGTTCAACAATTTCGAACGGGAGTTTGGCCTCGCCCTGATTGACTTTTGGTGGGTTGCCGGCACCCTTTGGAATTTCCAGATATCTGCCTCCTGACGCTCCCGCCACAACCGACGCCGAGTTGGACGTGGCGTCTACTATGCGCACGGGCTCCACAATTCCTTCGCTTGATTCAGCCTCCCTACAGATGCGGTCACCTGCGGAGGCTGGGTATTGTGCCAGAAGCAGGGAAAGCATTCCTGAAATCACGAGTATTAAGCGCTGTTTCATAGTGAACTCCTTTCAAAGCCTTCCCTCATACACCGACGAGAGAAGTTCGATCATATCCTCGAGACGGCACCGGTGCCGGAGGGACTCGCGTGCACGGTTACCCATAGTGGACCGTAACTTCCCGTTTTCAAGCAATTTCAGCATGGCGTCAGCCAAGGCGGTGGAATCCTCAGAGAAGACGAGAAACCCGTTGTCACCGTTTTTTATCACATCCGCCATCCCTGCCACACTGGAAGCAATAACTGGTTTTCCTGCCGCCATGGCTTCCAGCAAAGTGTAAGGCAATCCCTCCCACAGCGACGGCAGAACCACGACGTCGAAGAGAGGTACAAGATCGGGGACATCCTCACGTGCGCCGAGGAGGATGAATCGTTCCTGTAGACCAGCCGCCGCGATGTTGCGCTCAATGCGCTCTTTTAGTTCTCCAGCGCCAACCAAAATAAAACGCACATCAGGCAGACGGGCCGCTACCTGCTGCGCGGCAGCGACAAAATGAACATGTCCTTTCTGGAGTGTAAATCGGCCAACCATGCCGGCCACCAGGCATCCGGTGCCGATCCCCAGTTCGCGTTGCCGCCGATCCCGTTCCTCGACGTTGGGTGGCGGCGAAGCATCGATGCCGTTCTCAATAACCACCACGTGGGCTGGATTTGTCAATTGTTGGGCGGTAACTCGCTGGCTGGGACAGACGCATATAATACGGTCTGTGAAGTGGGCGGCGAACCGTTCCAGGTGAAAGTAAACGAACCGGACCGGCCTGGACGACTTCATTTGGAAAGGGAAGGTGTGTGGAGTATGGATAATGCGCGGAACACCTGTCAGTCGGGCGGCGAGACGACCGAGGAATCCCGCCTTTGAGCTGTGCGTGTGAACGACATCGAATCGCGTGTGTCGCATCAAACGAATGAGGCGCAGCAGGGCCAGTAGATCGCTGAAAGGAGTGATTGCGCGTCGCATGGGAATCAGATGAACCGTGATGCCTTTGGACTTCATGATGGCAATATCATTGAAAAAGGCTGGATCGCGCCGTGCTGAACAGGCCGCCGTGACTTGAAAGCGGGAGGGATCCAGAGAGGTCACAACGTCCATCAGGTGGCGCCGGGTTCCCCCGGTGGTGGCCTCCAGTATTTCCAGCACTTGACACTTGACACCTGACACGAATCACCTCCGTCTGACGAAGCTCCACATGGCGTGGACTTCAGGCATCCGCAGGGCAATCACTGCTCCCGCAAAAGCCAGAATCCCAGCCGTTGAGGCGATGCCGATTCTCGCGGCGATAAGTCCGGAGGCCATCCATCTTGTACCGCCTGCGACAGGAGGCAGGCCGTGTAGCAATCCGTTATGGACGGCTTGGACAACGATGGCCATGCTGGCGGCGGCCAGCAGCAGTCGCAGTCCGAATACGATGTTCTCACCCAGGCGTAGATCACCAAGCTTGGGTTTTAGCAGGAGGTAGAGTACCAACACTTTCGCGGTTTTGCTGATCAACGTCGCCAGGGCAATACTGCGATGCTGCATGCTGTCATGCAACGCGACGACAATGCCAACATGCAGGATTACGCAGACGACTCCCACGATGGCTGGGGAGAGGGTGTCCTGGGCCGAGAAATAGAACCGCATCAGAATAATTTCAAGGGCGAGTGAAGTCAGGGCGGCTGCGAAAAACAGCAGTGGCCCTGCGGTGAGCAGAACGGAGTCCATGCCGAACTTGCCGCGTTCGAAAACAAGCTGAACCACAGGCACCCGCAGGACCATCAGCGTCACTGAAATAGGAACGAGAATCAGAGCCATGGTGCGCAACGCACCCATCACAGCATCGGTGGTCTTGCGGCGGTCTCCACCAACGTTGAGGTCGGAGAAGAACGGATAGATCACCACGCCCACAGCGAACGGGATCAGGTTGATGAGAGTATCCGTCAAGCCCTTGGCATAGCCCAGGCTGGAAGCGAAGCCAGGGCCCATGCCTGAGGCAAAACGGTAATCGATCATGGTGCGGGCCTGTGCAATCAGGATGGATGCCAGTGTGGGCGGTAGCAGCAAGGCGAACTTTTTAAGCAGAGGATCATGCCAATCCACCGTAAGGCGTAACAGTTTCAGTTTGGATCTCAGGCCGATGAGCAGGATCGCCAGACTGGCACCCATGCCGGCCACAACGCCCATGGCCAGGCCTTTGATCCCGAAAAATGGGGCCAGCGCTACCATGATGGTAATAACCATGATTTTGTTTCCAGCATCTGCAAAAGCCGGCAGTGCAAAACGCTTGTCGGCATTGAAAATCAGGGTGGCCAAGGCGAACAAAGCCATGAATAAGGCGGCCGGTAACATGATTCGGACGAGTGTGATGGCGAGGTTTGCCGTTTCTTCTGATTGGAACGAGGAGAGGCCATGCACCATCCAGGGAGCCAGCACGATTCCCAGAGCCACCGCCGCCGTCATTACCACCGCCACGATGGCGACCACTGCGCCCGTAAAACGCCAGGCCGCCGACTCACCTCCGGACTCCTTACGTTCGATGAACAGGGGCAGAAAGGGGGCGAGTAGCTTGTGCGGGATGATCATGAATGTGAAGACGATACTACTGAAGGCGAACGTATAGGCGTCGGCGGCGGTTCCCGTGCCGAACTGTTGTGCGATTACGACTTTCTGGATGAACCCGCTCAGTCTTGCCAAAAGCGCAAAGGCACTGATGATCAGAGTGCCCCGGATAACCTTGCTTCCGAAAGATGCTGTCATATCGTTTTCCGCATATTATTAAATAGCTCTGCCAATGGAGCTGCATTCCGGGCAATATCAAATCGTTCCCGTATGGTGGTGGTACCGAAAGTTGACAGTATCCGACACAATGATTCGCTTTTCAACAATTCTTCGATCATTTCCGCCAAGATCCGGGCATCACCTGGTGGGGCCAAAAGGCCGGTACGACCGTGGACGATTACTTCCGGTATCCCGGCGACCGGAGTAGTGACCACGGGAATACCCGCTGCCAGAGACTCCAGGATGACATTTGGAAGGCTGTCCCGGTCGCCATCGGGTGCGATGATGCATGGGAGAGCAAATACATGGGCCTGTTTGAGCAGGGAGACAACTTCCTCTGTCGAACACTCGCCCAGCAGCTGAACCGTTTCAGCGAGTCCCAACCGGTTAATTGCGGATTCAAGATTACGGCGCTCGGAACCTTCGCCGACGATGAGGCATCGGAAGGCCAGGTGGCGGTCACGCAAGATTCGGCAGGCTTCGATCAGGATGACGAACCCTTTTTTTGGTTGCAAACGACCGACAGCCAGAATTAGAGGTGGGACAGGGCGTTCTGTTATTTGTCCGCCGTTGACTGGTGTCGGGGCTTCACTCGAAGAGAACTCGGACGGTGTTAAGCCGTGGTAGATCAGGTGGACCTTCTCTGGCGGCAACGGACCAGCCCGCCGGTTAAGTTCATCTAAGCCGTAACTGGTACATACGGACACAAATTTAGCCGCCTGCGCCTTCCGTGACAGGGCTGCACGTGACTGAAGATAAATGTCTCTGGCGTGGGCGCTGAAACTGAAACTTATATTCAGCAGAGTAGCCATCATACGGGCTACATCTGTGGGCATATAGGCGAAATGCGCGTGAATATGTTCCACGCCGAAGTGCCCGGCCCGGCGAGCAAAGATGGCGGCTACCGGGAGATTCCGAAGGCACTTCAACAGTTCAATCGGGTCATGCAGGGAAGCGGCCAGAGTTTGCAGCAGGGCGCGAAGTGTGCGGCGCGGATGCCGCAACATGAAATACCACTGAGCAGTGATCACGGCAGGTGATAAGAGCGACGGACGGTAATATACCAGATGCTTTGGGGTTAGGTTCCCGGCCTGGCGGCAGATGACGGCTGGGCGTCGCAGGGAGAAGATGATAATTTTGAATCCCTTTCTCCGGAGTTCATCAAGCTCTCTCTGGATGAAGGTCTCTGTCCGGGAAGGGAACGTTCCTAGCACATAAGCGAGTTTCATGTCAGGCATGGCTGGCGGCCTCCTCATACACGACTTCTGTGTCCGCCGCAACGTTGGCCCATGAGAATTTGCGGACATGGTTCAGGCCCCTCGCGATCAGGTCGGTTCTCACTTTGTCGTCAGTCAGTACCGTTTCCATGGCAGCGGCCAGTCGGTCGGTTGCGAGCGCGTCCGTGGTGATGGCTGCCGGTCCCGCAATCTCCGGCAGGGCGCCCCTGTCGGAGATAACCACAGGCGTTCCGCATGCCATGGCCTCAAGGGGGGGCAGGCCGAAGCCCTCATAAAGTGAAGGGAATACGAAAAGAGCGGCCATGTTGTATAGCAGTGGTAATTTATCAAAAGGAATAAAACCGGTAAAGATAACGTCCTGCTTCATATCCTGCTCACGAATAGCGCGTCTCACGTTGGCCTGATCCCATGATGGGACTCCGGCGATCACAAGTTGATGGGTGATGGCCGGGTTCTGTCGCAGTAAGCGATAGGCTTTGATCAGGCGCGTCAGGTTTTTCTTGGGTTCCAGTCCGCCGACAAACAGTATGAAAAGCTCCGGCAAACGGTATTCCAAGCGCATACGACTGAAGGCATCTTCGCCCAGCAGGATACGGAATTCAGGGCGCACACCGAGCGGTATGACGCGCACTTTGTTCTCGGCGGCAGGAAAATATCGCAGCAGGTCGGTGCGAGTGGTTTCGGAGGGAACGATTATTCTTGTGGCCTTGCGGACAGAGGGAGGCACCAGCAGGCGGTAGTGAAGCCGGTTGCTGAGTGTGCAAAGCTCGGGATGGGACAACGCGATCAGATCGTAGAGGGTGATCACCACCGGGATCCGTGACAGAATTGGGGCCACATAGCCTGGCGCATGGAGTAGATCGAAACACTGGTTTATCAGAAACGATGGGAGAACCAACTGTTCCCACAAGATGCGGATGGGACGAAGGTTGACAGGCCAGCGGGTAGATAGGGTCGCCGTTGACCGGCGGGCGCTAAGCGGCCCGCCGAAGCCGTGTGGAGTAGCGCCCGGTTTGTCTACCACGGACTGCGTGAAGAGGGTGTAATCATACTTGCCGAAAGCGGCCAGGGCTTGCACCAGGTTCAGGATGGAGCCTTCCACGCCGGAGTGGCGGTGGCCCAGAAGCATTCCATCTATGGCTATGCGCATGGTGTGCTCCTGTCAGAGAGAAGTTCGTCATAGATCGCCTCTATCTCCATGATTCTTTTCCTGACGTTAAAGTCTTGTTCAACACGTTGCCGCCCGGCTGCACTGAGTTGTTCTGCCAACAGCGGATTGTGGATCAGGCGAAGTGCCTCCCCAGCCAGATCCTCCGCCCGATCGCTTGCGGCTAGAAGTCCGTCAATGCCATGACGAATTATTTCGGCAGGGCCACAGGCATTCACCGCCACCACGGGTTTACCCCTGGCCATGGCTTCCAGTATGACCCGACCCAGTGGCTCTCGCACAGCGGGGTGGATCAGGATATCTATTGACTCCAGCAGCGGGGTCACATCCTGGAGGTGTCCCGTGAAAAGCAGGCGGTTCTTAAGACCCAGTTGCGCGATTTTGGATTCAAGCGTCGTCCGATAACCGCGATGTTCGTCGAAGAGATCGTCGCCAACGATTACAAACCGGGCGTCGGGCAGGATCGCGGCCAGCCGGACGGCTGTTTCAATAAAGGCGCCATGGTTTTTCCATGGCACCAACTGGGCTATCATGCCAAATACCGGCCCCTTGTGAAGCAGGCGTTCAGTCTGTGGTCCCACTGGTTCGTCCGGAAGACTGTTCTGCGATTTGCCGTGGGGTGCATTCAGGGTGGTATCGATGCCGTTATAAATGGTTCGCAGTTTATTTGGCGGGTGAATGCACGGTGAAACATGACGGTGAACGCAATCAGAAATGGCAATGGTGCGGGACGAGAAGCGGTTCAGCCAGGGTCCCAGTAAGCCTAAAGTCACCATGTCACGAGTATGCCAGATGCAGGGAACCCCGGACAGTCGTGCCGCCGGGCCTGCGTAGATCTGTGCGGTATTGCTGTTGGCATGAATGAGGGCAATCCGTTCCCGGCGAATCAGTCGTGTCAACTGCACGGTAACCTTGAGGATATTCAACAGGCTGACAGCGAGGCACCAGGGATTCGTGGTTTTGCAGATCCTGCGCAAGGGGAGGGGCAGACATCTCGCACCGCACTGCCGGAGCGATTCGGTTAACTCGCCGCCGGGGGGGAGCGCGACGATCGGATCAAACCTGTTCCTGTCAATATGCCGCAACATGTCCAGAAGGCTGCGCTCCGCGCCGCTGATGCGTGAGACATGGTTGACGAAGAGAATACGCGCCGGTTTCACCGGGACACCATCCACGTATCGGTCAGGTCAATGACCTTGCGTTCCCAGTCCAGCCCATAGAAACTATGGTTGGCGCCGGTAATCTCATGGACTTCCTGAGGGATGCCGAGTCGTGAACAAAGCGATGTGTAGCCAGCCTTGGAGGCCGCCGTCTCCGGATCATTTGTGCCGTGGATACAAAGTATGCGGCCCTTGAAGTTGCGCAGTTGGTTTAACCAGAGAGTTTCATCATGGATTTCCCTCTGTCCGGCGGCCTCCCTGGCTCCCACCGCTTTTTTTACCATCCTGACATTGATCCGAAACGTCAGGAGTTTGCGCCACGTTTCCAGCCGTAGCAACTTCCGGCCGTAAGTGCGCAGGGCATCCAGCGATTTGCGGTTCTTGCTGGAGGTGTCGCGCATGGGCCCCATCGGTTCGGGCGACCAGAGTGCCAGTCCACCAACCCGCGCGTCGGTTGCCGCCGCGCCGATCGCGACTTTGCACCCGGAACAGATGGCCAGCAGAACCACCTGGCGTTCGGGATACTGTGGCAAGATAAAGTCCAAGGCGGCCGTTGCGTCTGCGATCATCGATCGGATAGAGGCATCAGCAGTAGTGCCGCCGCTATCGCCACGTCCGCGGAAATCGAAACGCAGGCAGACACAGCCGCGGGCGGTCAACCGTCGAGCCATATGGACGAACATCCGGTGCGGGCCGAGGCGTGAGCCGGCCCACCCGTGTAGGAACACGACCAGTGGTCCCGCGCGATCCGGCTCCGGCTCATGAACGATGCCATAAAGAGTCTGGTCGTTTACCTTGAAATGGATGGGGTGTTCCATGGAATGTGTCAGGTATTAGAAGTGAGCAAATTAATCCAAGCCTTGGTCTTATCGATTAACGATGGACACTCCACCAGTCCGACCAGATTCCAGAACGGATCTTCTTCTGCTGAAATAAGGTCAATGTGGGCCCCGCCGTCAAGGCTTGCCTCCTTGAGTGCTGATAATTCCCGTGGCCCCGCACCGCTTGGCGCAATATGAACCAGCAGTACTTTGCGGGGCCTCTGTGCCGCCGCCTTGATCAGATCAATTGTGGTGATGTCATGAAACAGCCGCGAGTTTACGGCATAGCCATCCAGATCTATCGGCCGGCCATCTTCCAAATCTTTCAGCAAGGTTGCCCGCGTCACGCGGCTCTGCCCGAACGTCACCATTTCCCGAACCAATTTTCGGCGGAGTTCATAATCAAAATGACGGCGGCCATGGATAATGGGTTCCCAAAGTACGGTAAATTCGAGGGACTCAATCATTTGGGCCGCTTCAAAAGCCAGTGACGCGCCTAGACGCAAGCCCAGCAATCCGAGCCTGTTCAATCCAATTTGTCCGGTCATAAAACGAGCGGCGTGGGTGATATCTTCACGCCAGTCCGGGCAGGAGAAATCCTTAAAATCACCAGTACTATCACCGCAGCCGCAATAATCGAAACGCAGGACGGCGCAACCGTTGGCGGCAAAGGCTCGGGCGGCGTCAACCATAATCCGGTGGGAACTCTTGCGCTCCTCGAAGAGCGGGTTACACATCACCATTCCGCACCGAATCTCTCCTTCCGGACGGTAGAGCATGCCGGACAAGGTGTCACGCCCTCTTGGAATCAGAACGGATTGTTCCATACTCATTCGGCAGTCATTTTGCTGCCTACAAACGCGGCCAGAGCGGCGACAGTTGCGAAATGTTTAATGCTGAACTCCTCGTCGGGGATGACGATGCCAAATTCTTCTTCAATGCCTACCACCAATTCGAGCAGGCTCACCGAGTCCACTCCATAGTCGTCCATGAGCGATTTGTTGTCTTCAATCGCTTCTGGGGCGATTTTGAGAAAAAGCCTTGATGCGATCATGCGTTTCAGCCGGTCTTCAATGTTTTCTTCAGTCATAGTAATACTCCTAAAGGAAGTCTCGCACGTTGTGGCGGCACTTTCAATACTAACGGTTGATGCGTAAGTATTCAGGTCATCCCGGTGCGCGGTATTGCCTGCTATTCCGTCACTGGCAGCGTTGTTACCTCCGTCAGCTTTCCGACACGCAGGCGGCGCCAGGGCGTTTCCTCATCGGAAGGACCTTGCTCACTCTCGAACATGGACTGCCAGCGTTGCTTGAATAGCAGGCCATGGCGGATAATCAAGCCAGTGTTGGGTAGCGTTTGTGTTCCGGCCGTGGTGATACTTTCAAAATGATACATCTCCACCGTGGGGTCAAAGACAATGCGATGACCCTGGCTCCGGACGCGGTAACAAAGATCAAAATCCTCGAATTCGACGGGGTTAAAAGTCTCGTCAAAGCCTCCGGCATTCTCAAACAGTTCGCGTCGGATCATGAAACAGGCGCTGATCAGGCACTGGACATCCTGTTTTTGGCTGAAGCGGGGATCGTCCCGTCGTTCGCCCCGGCCGCGAAATAAGACCCGGCCAGTGCGTGAGATGCCGACTCCAGCACATTGGATCAGATGCGGGGGCAGGGGGTACACCAATTTTGGGCCTACTATGCCGACAGACGGGTCGGCATCAAGTGTCGATCCCAGTGTTGCCAGCCAGCTCCGGCTGCGGAGCGCCACGTCATTATCAATAAACACCAGCCGGGATCCGGACGCTATGGCGGCACCCTGGTTTCGGGCTGTGGAACATCCGACATTCCCCTTGTTGCGTATCAGTCGGACGTTAACACCTGCGGTTCTGGCCATAGCGGTCAACTCGTCGATTACCCAATCAGGCGTATGATCAGTCGAGCCGTTGTCCACGACGATCAATTCCCACTTTGCGCCTATGGACGCCAGTAATGACGGCAGGCAGAGACGGGTGTAATCTAGCTTGTTGTGAGTCAGTGTGACCACTGAAGTGAGTGTGAGTGGCATTACTCCTCCACCAGTTTCCGGGCCGCTTCAAATATCCGGCTTCGATCCGGTATGGCGGCTCGCTCGAGCGCCGGACTGGCGGATAACGGGATATCAGGTGTAGCCAGTCGGAGGAGCGGGGCATCGAGATAGTCATAGACAGTCTCGGAGATGCGGGCGCTGATTTCGGCTCCGAATCCGCCGGTTCGACAGGACTCCTGAACAATCAGGGCGCGATGCGTCTTTTTAACTGAGGCGATGATCGTATCCATGTCCAGCGGGATTAATGACCGAAGATCGATAACCTCGGCACTGATTCCCTGTGTGTTTAAATCCTCCTCCGCCGCACGCCCGGCTTCTGCGCTCATCCATGACCAGGCGATCAAGGTGATATCCGTTCCTGCCCTGGCTATTCTTGCCTTGCCCAGTGGGATTACGGTATCAGGTGCTTCGGATACTTCCCCGCGACAGCCGTAAAGCAATTTATGCTCCATGAAAACAACCGGATTATCATCCCGGATCGCGGCCTTCAGCAGCCCTTTGGCATCGGCTGGCGTTGACGGCGCCACCACCTTCAGGCCGGGAACATGCGTGAACCAGGCTTCCAGACTTTGCGAGTGGGTGGGACCATAGCAGCGTCCGCCGCCGCCCACGGTACGTAGCACCATAGGACACCTGGCCTGTTTTCCTAGAACATAGTGCAACTTGGCCGCCTGGTTCACCATTTGATCCACCGCCAGGGTGATGAAATCCATGAACATGATTTCCACCACCGGGCGGGAACCCGCCAGCGCCGCACCTATGGAGGCGCCCACGAATCCCTGCTCGGAAATCGGGGTATCACGAACGCGCTCGGCGCCGAACTTGTCAAGGAGCCCGCGTGTGACCCCGAAGGCCCCGCCATAGATACCGATGTCCTCGCCCAGGAGAAAAACATCCGGGTTGATTATCATTTCCTCTTGCAGGGCTTCCCGCAGGGCTTCGGTATAGCTGATTGTTCTCAAGCGAACACTCCTTCTTCAAGCGTGGCTGGATCGGGATCAGGGCTCTGCTTGGCGAACCGTACCGCTTCAGTCACAATGGCACGCGCTTCGCGACGGAGGTGCCGGTCGTTTTCCTGGTTTAGTGCGCCGCGCTTGATCAGTACAGCCCGGAAACGCCGGATGGGGGCGCGAGTCATCCATAACGCTTCCTCTTCCCGTGAGCGATAGATGCGCTGATCGCCGCGTGAGTGGCCGGAGTGGCGATAGGTCTTGCATTCCACCAGCGTAGGACCCTCTCCGTTACGAGCGCGGATACAGGCGGCCTGCATGACCTCGCGGACTGCCAGGAGGTCGTTGCCATCCACCACGACGCCTGGAAAGCCATAAGAGGCGGCGCGATCGGCTATGTAGGGTATGGGGATCGCCTTGTCCACATGGGTTGACATAGCGTACAGGTTGTTCTCGCAGACATACACGACGGGCAGTTTCCAGAGGCCGGCCAGATTCAGGGATTCGTGGAAAGTTCCCTGATTGGATGCGCCGTCGCCAAAAAAACACACCGCGATCTTTCCCGTATCCTTCATTTTTGCCGACAGTGCGGCGCCGGTGGCGATGGGAATACTGCCGCCGGTAATGCCATTGCCTCCGAGAAATCCCATCCTGTAGTCGGCCATAAACTGGCTGCCTCCGCGGCCCCGTGAATAGCCTGTTGCCTTGCCGAAAATCTCGGCCATGATCCGGCGTGGGTCTCCGCCACGGGCGATGAAATGGCCATGCCCCCTGTGGGTACTGGTAATGTAATCCCCTTTTTTCAGCACACTGCAGACGCCCACCGCCACCGCTTCCTGGCCGGTGGCCGGATGTGTCGTGCCGCGAATGACGCCATCTGAGAAGAGTCTTTCCACCTTCTCTTCGAAGAGGCGCATGACCAACATGGTGCGATACCAATTGAGCATTTGTTGAGTTGTCATAGAAATGATTTCAGGTTCCGGAGTCCATGCCACGCACAGCCAGACACACCACGTTACCGCCCGGATCAATGGAGTTGACCAGTGTGACACCGTGGTTTTTTGCATTCAATGCGGCGATCACGCGTAACGCCGCGTCGGCGCCCGACGTCTCGCCCAGTATGGCCTTGAGGAGGTTCACGGGCATTCGTTCCGGTCTGTCGCCTTGGAATTCCCTGATGGCAGCCATTTCCACCGGATCAAGATCACCGCCCGGGGTTGCTGCTGAAAGGCCTGTTACCTCGTCTTCCCTTTGGGCGAGACTGCGGCAGGCAAGATGCATGGCCTTACGGATGTCTCCTCCCGTCATACCGCCGCCCAGAATCTCTCCCTGAACAACGGCACCGCGTTGCCGGGCGTGGTCGGCATTCTCCAGCACGACTATTCCGGCGCCTTCGCCCGGCATGAATCCTTGTTGGTCATCATTCAATTCAGTTCCCCGCAGGAGCATCGGGCTCAGGGCTTCGAACCCGCCGGCGAAGACCAGCGGGCACCGGCCCGTCCGGACCATGTCATAAGCCTGCAAAAGTGCGCCGGATGAAGACGTGGCCCCGGATGATAAATTGAGATGATAGCCATTCAGGCCATACTCGATTGCCAGCAGGCTGATGGTGGTGTTGGCGTAGGCATGGGGGAAGAGTATCGGTTTGACAAAGCGGGGGCCTTTCTCGAGGTAATCGGTGAAGAAGAGCTGGGTGCTTGCGAGACAGCCGGTTGCGGAACCCAGAATCAAGCCCATGGAGGAGCGATCCATATTCTTAAGGTCAAGATTGGCATCTTCAATCGCCAGGCTCATGCCCGCAAAGGCGAGTTGTGAAGCGCGGTCCAGATAGGCTTTTTCAGTTTCCAGGTAGTCCACCACGTTGAAATCGCTGATCTCGGCGGCAAATTGTCCGATGCCGCTCCGGTAGCGGCGTACGCCCTCCATGAACGCTTCTCGTCCGATGCCGATGGAACTGACTGGTCCCACCCCTGTAATGAACACGCCTTTATCTTCCCTGGTTTTCATTCTGCCCTCCGGAAAATCACGGCCGCATTACAGCCGCCGATGCCCGCCGAGTTTGACAGGACAGCCCGGAGGTCCATGCTCTTTTTGACATTGGCGACACAGGGCAGATCGCATTCAGGATCCGGATCGCGGTAGTTTGTGGTCGGCGGGATCACCCGGTTCCTGATCGACAGGATCGAGGCGATGGCCTCGATACTGCCGGCTGCGCCCAGCATGTGGCCGGATGACGACTTGATTGAGGTAATGGGCATCGCATAGGCGTGCGTACCGAATACTTTTTTGATGGCCTGTGTCTCGGTGACATCATTGGGTTTGGTTCCGGTGCCATGGGCGTTGATGTGGTCAATTTCCTCCGGTTTCATTCGTGCGTCGTGGAGTGCCATCTGCATGACGGCGGCTGAACCCGCTCCCTCTTTGGCCGGAGCGGTCATGTGAAAGGCGTTGTTATTGGCCCCGTATCCCGCGATCTCGGCATAGATCGTGGCCCCGCGTTTGCGGGCGGATTCCGCGTCTTCAAGCAGCAGGGCTCCTGCGCCTTCACTGAACAGCGTACCGGAGCGGTTCTTATCAAACGGGCGAAGCGCGTCTTTGGTCATGGTTCGCAGGGCACTCAACCCGCTCCAGGCGAATCGGGACAGGGCGTCGTACCCGCCTGTCAGCACGGCTTTGGCATGTCCATGCCGGATGAGGTCCATCCCGTAACCGATCGCCGCCGTGCCTGAGGCACACGATAGAGACAACACGAAGCGGGGGCCGCCGAGATGCCATTGTTTGGCGACATGGTCAGCGCAGGACTGGAACAAAGATTCTGAATAGTCTGACGGTTGTGCCGTGTCCTTGCCTGACAGGTCGGTAATGACATTTTCGCCGGAGATGATGCCGCCGAAATTAGTGGCAAGCACCACTCCGGTTTCGGCCGGGTCAGGGACGCCATCCCGAAGCGCCTCTGCCGCCGCCGCCAACATGAACTGCGTGGCAAGGTCGGTATTTGCGCCTGTTGCGGCGCAGTCCTGTGGCAGGTGAAAATCGCGAATTTCTCCGCCCCGTGTATAGGCGAAATCCTTGAGGTCGAACCGGGTCAGGTCCCCGATGGCCGATTCACCGTTGCATAAGGCCTCCCACAGGCGCGGCACTCCGATTCCATACGGTGATACAGCACCCATCCCTGTGACGACGATTGTTTTCAAATGTGCAGCCCTCCATCCACACACAGAACTTGGCCGGTGATGTAGTGCGCTTCGTCTGAGGCGAGGAAGGCGACGACACGGGCGACTTCATCGGGTTGACCGAAGCGACCCTGGGGAATGCGCTCCAGTTGCTTCGTTCGGCGTGTTGCCGACATGCCGGCAATCAGGTCTGTTTCGATAATACCGGGGGACACGGCGTTAACCGTGATGCCAGAGGGAGCGAATTCCCGCGCCACGGATTTTGTCAACCCGATCAGGCCGGCCTTGGCTGATGCATAATTGGCGCGCATCATGTCGCCCATCAGTCCGGCGTCAGAGGAGATGTTGATGATGCGTCCGGACTTCTGCCGGATCATCTCGCGGCCCACCGCCTTGATGCAGTGATAGGCCCCTTTCAAATCAACGTCCAGCACGTCGTTCCACTCCTCGTCCTTCATGAAGGTGACGTAGTTATCGCGGATAATTCCCGCGTTATTTACCAGGATATCCACCCGTCCCAGTGCTTGCTTTGTCTGTTCAATCATAGCTTTGACCTGATCCAGATGACGCACATCAGCCTTGAAGGGAAGGGCCTGTTGGCCAAAACCGCGGATAAGGACGGCGACTTCCTCGGCGGCCGCCGCCTGATTAACGTAGTTCACCACCACATGGACGCCTTCGGTTCCCAGTGCCAATGCCACGGCCCGGCCAATACCACGCGCACCACCGGTTACAATGGCCACTTTACCTTTTAGTTTCATGAGATGTTTTGGGTTACTTCTTCTCCATCAGGTATTTGTTCAGCACGTTTTCAGTGATTACCTCCACCTTGTACTTAGCCTGCACCAGTGCGAGATCCGTTCCGTGTTCACGGGCGAGTCGGCGTGCGGCGGGAGTGGCCCGGAGTGCGCCGGTCACGGCTCCGGCTTGTTTGCCTTTTTCCAAGGAAACGTTTTGAACCTTCCGTGTTAGCGTCTCCATCAGACGGCGGTTAGAGGCGCTCACATCAGGCAAACTGTCGATCGTGTCTCCGATAAGGGCGACAACGTATCCTGCCGGGAGACTACTCTTCACTTCGGCCAGTGTTGCAAGCAACACTCCCGAGCGTGGTGCTTCCAACTCGAATGCCACCTTACTAGTGGACAGTTCGATCAGCGGATCTCCCTTATTGACGTACTCTCCCTTTTTTTTCAGCCAGGCGGTGATTGCCTGTTCTTCGTCGTTTTCGGTCAGTTTTGGGATTTTGACTTTTGTAACCATTATTTATTTTCCTGTTCTCGGCCGAAAATCACTACATGCAGCGGCATGGATAGATTGCCAGCTTTATCCCGTACGCGCAATGTCAGCCATCCGGTTTCTTTAACCGATGCGGGCAAGGAGTAGGGCGTCAGACTCATGCCGTTTGTCTGTAGTGTGTTTTCCCATTGGATTCCGGCGATACCACTCTCATCATAGGCGTCCATTTCTATCAGGTCAGTGGGACTCCATGGGGCAAAGACAAATACGCTTTGCAGTTGCTGCCGGAAGCGTTTGTCATTGCCGTCAGAGATGAAGGTCAGGTTTTTTACTACAAACTGGTTCGTAGATCCTGCCGGCAACTGGTTTTTGAGAAGTTTGCCCGCATCAATGATGAATGATTGCCAGGCATTTGAGGCCCAAGTCAAGGGTCGGGGAGGGGCCTGGAGAATGGCGTCCGCTGGAATTTCAGACAGACTAAATTTAAACGTATTGGTCGTTTCAGTCTCCAGAATGATAGCGACGCGGGGATTTTCGTTAGAGATCAATACGGGGTGTCGCAGTTGAAACGCGAGAAAGGGGTAACGCTGAACGTTCCATTTTGGGGAAAACACATGCGTCATGGCTCCGGTTGAAGTTCCGGATACCAGCGAAAGATAGGGAGCTTCGCCCAGTTGGCATTCCAAGGTTGTAGTCCCGCCGGCTAGTGAGGTAAAGGGAGGATTAGTTTCTGCCATTCTTGCGCTGACCGTTGTCCAGAATATGTTCGAGGGATAAGAGGCAGACAGCACTGTTGGGGGCGTATGATCGGCAGCGTAATTGATCCGGCGAGGGAATTCCAGGTCGGGCAAGACGTTCCCCGCACCATCCTTGATTTCCGACAGGATGATTTTAAAGGCTTGGCCGGAGTCCGCCTGATTCAATTGTTGGCGGAAAATAAGTGACCAGTTCAACGCGAGGATGTCGTAATTAGTTGAATGGCTTAGGGTTGAGCCCAGCGTGTGAGTGATGGGGACGATGGTATCGTTCCATTTGAGTTTAAGCGCTTCCATATCCAGAGGGGCCTCGCCATCCGTCTTGAATTTTACGCACAGAGAGGAACCGTTGCCCATGGCGTTGGTGGCTGGTTCAAAGGTACCGGTAGCGGATGGAGGCGTTCGGTCTATCAAGAATGGGATCGATGTGACCGGCGAAACGGCGTCCCTGTAATTCGCGGCTTTGAGGAAAATGTGCGCCAAGCCATTTCTCAGGGATTTGATGTCAGGCATAGTCTGTTGATTGTTAGGGATGTCGCGCCAAATGAGATCCGCGCATTGGGCGGAATTCAGGGACGGGTAGTCCTCCGGGCCGTTTCGGAGTGCCATTTGAACCTTTGTGACACCCTCAAAATCAAAGTAGTGCGGGGTGAAGGCCAGTTGTTCGTCCTTTGCCACGGAGGGTCCCGCCATCAGGTCGTCCAAGCTGAGTTCCGTGTATAGGCCGGTTTGGTCAACACTGTTGACCGAGCCGAACCGGAGTCCGCTCGCGTTGAATACCCCCGGTTGGCAGGGCTTCTCGATCAATGCATCGGTGACTAGTCCCCACCAGGTGTGCCACTGGTTGTCCAAGATCAGGTTGCCGGCACCACGAACCCCGCGCGCCGGTCCGTCCGGTTCGCTCAGGCGGACGGGGCCAACCGACCCACAGTCGAGCGACACTCGGGCCATGGATGTTCCGCGATACCGGAACTGCACCACTGGATACCGGGCGAACGGCAGGGGAGCCTCGAAATAGCTACTCAGGCGTTGCGCAGTGCCCTGATTATATGTGGTTAGGAAACTTTGTTGGACGGGGTCGCAATCGGATATCAGGGTGCGTTGAGAGGGTTGTCTACCGCAGACTTTACGCGATTCGAATGATTCAATCAGCGGGCTGATGCCATCCAATTTCAGGAGCATTGGGGGTGTGCGCTGCGTGGCGTCAGCCCATTTCAAGGCGAATACACAGGTGTTGGTACCATGGACAACTTTGACTATGAGATTCGAGACGGGTCCGGTGGCGGCGTCGCTCACACGTGGCACAGAGGCCTCCAGAGTATTGGGTGGCAGAAATCGTGTGTAAGCACTGGTTGATGCAATGGTGACGGTTGCGCCGGCAAGGGCACGGTCGGGTGAACCGGATGTTGACCGGAATTCGATGGTGTCTGGTTGCTGTTTGCTCCATGCACATGAGAGAGGCTGTGTCGTTGCGGCATGGTGCGGGATGGAGGCGAAGTTTTTGATCGCGTAGCCTTCGCCAGGCCCGTTGCCTGTCAGCCCTTGTACGATGTAACCGGCTTGTAGGTTGCCCAATCCTTCAATCTTGACGAGGACGTTGGAGTCGTTGATAGATGCGGCCCAGTCTGCAACAGGGATCCAAGCCGTTGCGGTCGTCCAGTTTCCGTTGGTGTGCCATGCAGTAATTCCATTGATGGGGGCGCTTCCTGGCACAGCCGTTTGTCCTGTTAGTTGATACTTGCCCTTTGAAAAACTTTCACCCGATAATTGGTGGAAATAGAATCGTTCCGGTGTATAGGTTCCCTGGGTGTTGCGGCGGCCGATGGAATAATACAGATTGAACTGACCCCGATCGGTTCGTTTGACGTCGAAACGCCAGCCTGCAAGACTGGAATAGGGGACTGGGGGGAGTGTGCAGCGGGTCAAAAGGGAACCGCTGCCAAGAATGCTTGTTACCGCGAAATAGGGACTGGAGTTGGTTGGAGTCATCCAGTCGAGGCGAGCCTGTGAGACCGGGTCATCAACTTCCCACGAGTCCCGATCCATGGGGCCCGTTGTGCGGTCACTGTTTGAGGCGAGCGGTGTTGAGGGATGGTTGGTGGTCGCCGGGGTGGGGCCGGCAGGGGTGAGAATACTGCGTAGGGCTACCGGCTTGAAGGTGACGGGTCGCGGGGTGACTGATTCCGCGGCGATCTTGACTCGTGCCACCATGATGGAATTCATGAACGTCCAGACGCCCATGGAGCCTTCGCTGAGTGGCTCAGGATCGGTGGCGCTGAAGATCAGTTCGTTGTCGAAATAAAACTCAAGTTTCTTGCCGGTGCGACGGAACTTAATATAGTACCAGGCCCCATGAACATCGCGATTAGTACCTATCAGCGGGAGATGCACCTTGCGTTTGCCACCCTCCCTGACACGCGGGGCACAGTAAGCGTCGGACTGGGTCAACATTTCACCGTTACGATAAAGCTTGGTGTAGAGACGTGACAGGTCATAATCCCAGCCGGAACAGGTAACGGTGTACCCTTGGCTCGGGGTTGTATCGCGATTCATGACCGTCAGGTTAAAATCCCCGGGGGTGCTCTCGTAGGCGTGGCGGGTGCCAGCGTACATTTCCACGCAGAAGTCACCACGGAACCGGTATTTGCTCCAGATTGCTGCCAGGGTATTGGAGGATTCTCCGTTCATGTGCGACCAGCGCGGATCGCAGTTGAACCGGTTGATGATCTCCCAGCGGCCGCCGTTGCGAGTCCATTCGTGGAGTGACTCCTTAAAGAGGAAATCCTTTACGTTGTACCGTTCCACCAGACTGGAGGCCAACTTTGCCGTGGAAAAGCCTTTGATCATAATGTGGCGCCCTTGTAATGGCGCGGGCAAGGAGTGTTCAAAGAGCAACTCTTTTCCACTCGTCAGCCAGATCCATAGTCCCTCTGCGTGAATGGTGTAGCCAACGACATTATTGGTCGCCAAACCAACGAAGCCTGTGATGCGATTGGTGGGGATGGCGGCGACAGGGGCTATCGATGTCGTCAGTTCTGAGCCTTGTTTTATCGAAAGGATCTGATTCGTGACGGTAACCACCCATTCGCCGGTCGTGGCACCGTCCGCCACGCCTAAATGAACCGTGGAATTGTCGACCAGCGGCATATGCACTGACACGCGTCCGAAGACGTCGCCTTTATACCAGACGGTGCCATTGGTCACATCGTTCCACTGGCCTTCGGGGGATGACCAGTGGCGCATGAAATTATCAGTAACGAAGATGGTGTTCTTTTCAAACTGATCCGTGTAAAGATCGGACCGCTCGAAATTATACTCAGGATGGGCAATTTGCACTTTGTTGTCCGGCCCGACATAGAGCCCTGAGGCTCCTCCGACGGGTGTTGGAGTGTGATGCACAAGAACCAGTTCCTTGTTCCGATAACACCGAAGTTCGTTTCCTGATGTGGCATCACACATGAGGTTGATGGTTTCAGGCGTATCCGCCGTCAAGGGGAACCGTGGCAGACTCAACTCCTTTAGAGTGGTGGCGTTGGTGGGGCTGACGGTTTCGAGTCGAAACGTCTCGACGGCGGCGGTGCGGCGGCAGGTAAAGCGCAGGTAAGGGTGATTACTGCTGACATAACCGGCAATGAGGCCGATGTTACAGGAAGCATCGAGAGATGTGAACTCTGTGGAGAAAACATGCGCTCCATGAGAAGTGGCCCCGACAATCAACCATTGCGGAGCACTGGACCGGGGAGGTGAGAGAAAAGGGGTCGCCCGAGGCGCAAAGAGGCTGAAGAATCCGCGGCGGGGAAAGAATTGCCCGTTTTCGGCCACCGTGTGGCGATGGATGTCATTCAACCCGAGAAAGTCCAGATCGTGATTCGAGTGAGCGGTAACGTCGTCGAAAAGCAGCGGGACGTCCGAATCGGCGAACAGCCCGAAGCGCCCGCCCACCGGCAGTTCTGCGGGAATGTCTATGATCTTGGTTTTGTCGACAAAGCACTGTATCCGATTCTGGAAGGTGCGAACCTTAAGCCTGACCCATTGCCCGTTCATGATTTCGGTGGTGGCAGCCGCCAGTTCGGTGCGTGAGGTGGCGTTGGAAAAATCAGTGTTCCAGAGGCTCAAACGGACGGTATCGGAATCATCGCCTGGTTGAACGGTGAAGGCATGGTATCCCCCCGAGTCGGTGCAGTCGAACACCAGCCCTCCCTCGCCATAACCGATTTGCAAGGCTCCTTCAATTGTATAGGAGTCGTAGAAGTCATAGCCGGTTATCAGAACGGCATTGGTGCCGGAGCCCTGCAACGAGTAGAAGTTGGGGCTCATGGAGGCGGTGGGCTTGCGTTTGGCTTTTTCGTTGGTTTTTTCGTTGGCTCTGGCATTAGACCTATCCTTGATTCTGCGAGGTTGGCCTGGAGTAAAGTCGTCCACCACGGAATGCAGGTCCCATATGCCAGATTGCACTTCCCATGCGGCCAGTTCATTTTCGTCGCCTTCGGACACTAGAAAATCATCGTGGAAAACGAAGTCGTCTGTCTTTTGGAAGCGGGGTTCCATCTTTAGTGTGGTGGGCAGAGTATCGGACGATTGGTAAACGATGGCGGGAGGGTGGAATGGTGCGGGCAACACGATGATCGGTCGGTCCCCGATGTAGATGCTCCAGGTTTCCTGCCTGAACTTGATTGTCACTTGGATGGACTCCCTGTTGCCGGTGGGAAATGTATCCAAATTGAACTGCGATACATCAATGGGAACCTGGGGATAACAATCTTTGGGTTCAAACTGAATAAAAGGCTTTTTGGGGTTCAGATTCAGGATTACAGAGTTAATGGAATTCGTGGGGGTCAGTCGGAGACGCAGTCCGTTGTCAGCATTCCAGCGGGCGGTTAGTGTCAGATTGCCAGAGGGATACATGACGCGGGCGCGTTCGTTCCATTCTTGTCGTTCTGCAGAACAGGACAGTAGATAAGCAAACAAAAACAGTGATATTAGTGCGAGTCTCTTCATGAACTGAATTGATCACCCAAGTAAGGTTTATTAATTTAAACTAATCATATAACGGGGTCAAGGATGCGTGTCACCCAAAACTACGGGAGATTTCATAAAAGCCAATCCCAAACACCAGAAAGATCATGTTTAGCTTGTAGTCACATAACTAGGAGCGTATCTTTATAGTAGATACACGAGGAGATGAATAGCATGATCACAAAAGTCCAATTGCCCGAAACGTGGCGATATCGTCTGGCTTTCGTTCACTCCGCAGGCTGGTCATGAGCAGGCGGGCCACCGTCCCGCATTGGTGCTTTCCCCAGAGTCCTATAATCGCAAGGTTGGCCTTGCCTTGCGGCGGAGGCCCCCTCCAACATTACCGTATACTGAAAGTGGAAGAACATTTATGAGTCCGGTCATGGAACCAAAAGATCAATCTCTAACCCGCAAACCTGACCACATTCCCTCGGCTTCCGCTGTCTCTGCGCCCGGAGGGGCAGGGAAGGGGGGAGCCATGATGACAGACGACCCCTGTGTGTCGCAGTATGCCGCGCATTTGGAACATGAACGGAATGCCTCACGCCATACCATTGTTAATTATATCATGGATATCGCCCAGTTTGTCCAGTTCGCCTGGACGGGTGATGCACTACCCCCCTATGCCTGGGGGACCGTGGATCGGTTTAAAGCGCGTGCCTTTCTGGTCGATTTTCAGAAGCGGGGGAGTGAAGCCACCACCACGTCCCGAAAATTATCCAGTTTGCGAGCGTTCTATAAATTTATGGAGCGCGAGTCGATGGTGGCGTTGAATCCGTTCGCCGGGTTGAAGGCCCCTAAGCGTGCCAAAAAGCTTCCGAATTTCCTGTCACGTGATGAGATCAACCGACTGCTGGAAATGCCCATGAAGTTGTGGGGGGATGTCAAAAAGCCCACGCAGGTCCGGGAGCGAAAGCTTGTGGAATATTGCGCCTTGCGCGATCAGGCTCTTCTCGAAGTCCTGTATAGCACCGGCGGGCGTATTACTGAAATTGTGAGTCTGCTGGAGCCGCAGGTGGACTCGTTGAGCGGGGTCGTGCAGGTGCGGGGAAAAGGCAAAAAGGAACGACTGTGCGCCCTGGGGCGGCCGGCGGCCAAGGCTCTGCGTGTTTCGCTGGCGCTTCGCAATGAACTTTGGCCGGAGATCGAACGGCGGCGCCCGAACGACCGTCCGCTCTTTCTGAATGTGCATGGGGGCAAGCTGACAAGCCGGTCTGTTGAGCGGTTGTTGAAGAAATACCTGCTTGGCGCCAACCTGAATCCCGATATTTCACCCCATTCGTTACGCCATTCCTTTGCAACCCACATGTTGGATGCTGGAGCCGATTTGCGCAGTGTGCAGGAACTCCTGGGCCATGCTAGCCTTTCGACCACCCAGATCTATACGCATGTAACGGTGGAAAAATTGAAGAAAGTATACGATGATGCGCATCCACGAGCGTAGATGACAGGGGGCAGTAAGCAGTGGGCAGTAAGCAGTGGGCAGTAAGCAGTGGGCAGTAAGCAGTGGGCAGTGAGCAGTGGGAAGAGGAGTAAGCAGGGTTTTGGTGAAATATTATGATTTGGCTGATTTACAATTTATTGTTTCCAGTTTTGTTTCTGGCGATGTTGCCCTATTTTCTGTTCAGGATGTGTCGTCGGGGTGGTTACGCTAAAGGATTCATGCAACGGTTGGGGATCTATGACGTCGGGCTGAAGGCTCGCATCCGTGAACGACCCCGAGTCTGGGTGCACGCTGTGAGTGTGGGGGAAACCTATGTGGCGCTCCGGTTTATGGAGGAATGGCGGCAGGTTCAACCTGACATTGCGTTTGTAATGACCGTCAATACTTCCACGGCGCACACCCTGGCGTCAAAGGCTTTAAACAAAGTGGATGTCCTGGTGTATTTTCCGGTTGATTTTCACTGGGTCATTCGGCGTGTGCTATGCCTGCTTAACCCGAAAATGCTGGTACTGACGGAATGTGAGTTCTGGCCGAACCTGATCCGGATGAGTAAGGCACGGGGCATTCCTGTGTTATTGATCAATGGTCGCATGTCCGACAGGTCCTTTAAAGGTTATCACCGACTCCGCTGGCTCTTTACCCCCTTACTGAGAATGGTGGATCATCTTTGTGTTCAAGGTCCGCAAGACCGGGACCGATACCTGGCGCTTGGAGCCGCCCCGGAACATGTGCAGGAGACGGGTAGTGCCAAGTATGATGTGGCACTCAAGGAGCCCGGAGACCTGGCGACGGCTTCAGCGATTCTCGCCTCCGGACGAATGGGCCCGGGTGATTTGATTTTACTGGGCGGCTCCACCTGGCCGGGTGAAGAGGATGTCCTGTTGGAATATTTCGTGCAGGCGAAATCGTTACATGCCGGCTTGAAACTGGTATTGGTTCCGCGCCATGCCGAGCGACGTGAAGAGGTGGTGGCGATGATCGCACAGCGGGGTCTCAAGTTCGTCCAGCGGAGTAAGGCCGACGCGGCCATTGACGGTGAGTCACCTGAGGTGTTACTGGTCGATACCACGGGTGAATTGAAGCATTTGTATACGGCGGCGACGGTGATTTTTATCGGGAAGAGCTTGACCCAGCATGGGGGCCAGAACATCATTGAACCTGCGGTGTGCGGAAGACCCGTGGTGGTCGGACCGAATATGGAAAACTTTGCGGACATTGTCCGTGAGTTTAAGGCGGCGGATGCCTTGATTCAGGTTGGGTCCGAGGCAGAGTTGCGAGAGATACTGGATCAGCTGCTTGCCGATGAAACGATGCGAAAGACTTATGGAGATCGTGCGTCCGCGTGGGTTGAGCAAAAGCGGGGCAGTATTAAAACAACTGTGGCGCGGGCTCAGGGGCTATTGTTAAATACAAAAAAACATGGATGAGTAACAAGTAAGGATATTCTATAAATGAGTTCAAAATATATTGTCGGTTTTGGAGAAGTGATGCTCAGGCTTTGCCCCCGGGAATTCATGCGTTTGAAACAGGTATTGCCTGGAGCGCTGGAGGCCACATTCGGAGGGGGCGAGGCGAATGTCTGTGCCTCTCTTGCGATTTTTGGTGAAAAGTCCAGATATGCGACTGCCCTGCCGGACAACCCGGTTTCGGAATCGTTTGCCGCGCAGATGAAATCGCTCGGTGTCGGCGTGGATAAAATTTACTACAAGAAGTCAGGAAGAATGGGTATCTATTTTGTGGAGACCGGTGCCAACCAAAGAGCCTCAAATGTGGTGTATGACCGCGAGGGTTCCGTCATTTCGCAGACCGGCCCTGAGGAATATGATTACGAGGGAATTCTTAGAGATGCCAAATGGCTTCATTTGAGCGGAATTACGCCCGCCTTGAGTGAAAAAGCGTATCTTGCCACGCTTGAATTTGCGGCTCAGGCGGTGAAACGTGGAGTCCCGGTTTCGGTGGATATTAATTTCCGGAAAAAATTATGGAATTGGGGTAAAGGGTCTACGTCCAAGGAATTGGCGGGAAAATGCATGAGCGAAATAACAGCTCTTGCCACCCTGATCATTGGTAACGAGGAAGATGCGGCCGATGTTTTCGGGATCCACTCAAGTAAAAGTAGTGCCGAAAAAGGCGTGATTGATTACTCGGACTACAAGGAGGTGGCCATCAAACTCGCGTCAAAATTTCCCAAGGCGAAATATATTGCCATTACGCTGCGTGAAAGCCTGTCTGCAACTCATAATAAATGGGGGGCGATGCTATTCGATGCGGATTCCGGCAAAGCCAGCTATGGACCGCTTAACGAGAACGGTGACTATTCGCCCTATGATATTGCCAACATTGTGGACAGGGTCGGGGGCGGGGATTCTTTTGCCGCCGGTCTGATTTATGGGCTCAATAATCCTGACCTGTGCGTCCCGGAGAAAGCCCTGGCGTTTGCGGCTGCCGCAAGCTGTCTCAAGCATTCGATTAAGGGCGATTTCAATTATGTGACGAAAGAAGAGGTTCTTGCACTCATGAAGGGCAATGCCTCCGGCCGTGTCAATAGGTAACGAACACTATGAACAATAAAGAGCTCAGCCTGGTCTCAATTCCAGGATGTATGACTCCTAAGTGATTCATGAGTTTGAAGCACGCGATATCCAATGGAGTTGGCGGCGCCAGTCATGAACCCTTGTATTGTGTCGATTTGCCGACGCAACCCCGGCCCTCTGATGGTCCGATATTAGTGACTGGCGGAACAGGGTACATTGGAGGCAGATTGATCCATGAGCTCCTTGCCCGCGGGTATACTGTACGCGTCATGGTCAGAAAGGCGTCGCCGGAACATGCCGAGCGCTGGCCCGAGGCGGAGATTGTGGTGGCTGACGCCTCGGATGTAGCCTCGTTGACCTCGGCCCTGAAGGGGATTCATTCGGCCTACTACTTGATTCATTCCCTGTTACTGGGCCCCAAAGAATTTGAAGCCTCTGATCACGCCAATGCATTAAACTTCAGGATTGCAGCCACTGCGAACGGGGTTTCGCGCATTATCTATCTGGGAGGACTGGGGGATGTGCGTACGGTTCTCTCGCCTCACCTGCGGAGCCGGATGCATGTGGCGATGGAATTGGGTAATGGCACCGTCCCGACGACCGTTCTGCGGGCCGCTGTCATTATCGGGTCCGGAAGCGCCTCCTACGAAATCATTCAACATCTTGTCCGGCGACTGGCTGTGATCGCCATCCCCTGGTGGGGGCGTACCAAATGCCAGCCGATCAGCATTCGGGATGTCATCAGGTATCTCGTGGGCGTGCTGGAGCGTCCCGAAACTGCCGGACAGTCCTATGACATTGGAGGACCCGACATTCTATCCTACGAGGAAATGTTACGGGTCGTTGCGGAGGTGCTGGGAAAAAAGCGCCTTTTCATCCCAATTTTCCTGTCAGATGTCAGGTTATACGCGTATATGTGCGGCTTATTGACTCCTGTGCCCGCTCCGATCACGCGCAGTTTGATGGAGGGGCTGAGAAATGATGTGGTGTGTCTTGACTCGCGAATTACCACGCTGATCCCATTTCGTCAGATCCCCTACAGGGATGCCGTACGGGAAGCCCTGGTTCATGAAGCCCAGGACTCAGTACATACCCGGTGGTCAGATTCGTATCCCCCCCATCATGAGTATAGTGTCAAGCTGCATGAACTGACTCATCCTCCCCGATTTACCGCTTCGGCCTCGGTGGTGTCGGCGAGAAGTAGTCATGATCTGTTCCGATCCGTTTGTCTGATCGGAGGCAAAGAAGGTTGGTCACATGGAAACTGGATGTGGCGGCTCAGGGGTATGCTGGACAAGCTCCTTATGGGGGTGGGCACGACACGTGGACGGCGAAGTTTATCCACCTTGCGTGTGAATGATGTGGTCGATTTCTGGAGGGTGGAGTCTTTGCATAAGAACCGGATGGTATTGCTCCGGGCCGAGATGAAACTACCCGGATTCGCCTGGCTCAAGTTCAGTATTGAGCCTGAAGCCAACGGCAACCGGCTTTCGGTGGTTGCTTATTATGATACGGACACCTGGTACGGGAAGCTCTACTGGTATATTTTCCTGCCCTTCCACGGTTACCTCTTTGACCGGCTTGTCTGCAAAATTTCAGAAAGAACCCTTGATTCAGAGAAGGCAAAATAGAGGGTAGGCTATTAGACTGATAGAATTAGTAATAATTCCCTTTTTTTGTTGATCTGGTGCCATTGGAGTGATATCAATTCCGGCTTTTATGGCTGGTTGGGTGGGTGGGGGACGGAGCAATTTTGTTTATGACCAATACCGTTGTTTGGAGCTTAATTTATTTACTGGCCTTCCTTTTGGCTGGACTGGTTATCGGTCTTGGCGCCATGGTGATGGCTTGGTTGCTTGCACCGAAGCGTACCCGGACGGTCTATCAGAAAACCCTGCGGAGCATTGAGTGCGGGGTGGCGCCCATCGGGCATGCCTGGATCCGGTACGGGGTCGTTTATTATCTTTATGCACTGATATTTGTGGCGTTCTCCGTTGACGTCCTTTTCCTGTTTCCTGTAGCCCTTGTCTACAACGAAACCCCCGGTTGGTTGGATTTTGGAGAAGTTCTGCTTTTTGTCGGGATCCTGGCGTTGGTGATTGTTTATGCTTGGAAGAAAGGCGTTTTTTCATGGAAAAGCAAGTTGAAGTCCCCCCAGGCTTAATCCACTTCGCAATGCTTGATGATGTGTTGAATATGGCTCGCGCCAATTCACTGTGGCCGATGACTTTCGGGTTGGCCTGCTGTGCCATTGAGATGATGGCGACAGGTGCTTCTCGATTTGATATGGCCCGGTTTGGCTGTGAAGTCTTCCGGCCTTCTCCGCGCCAGAGCGATCTGATGATCGTGAGCGGAACCATCAGTCGCAAAATGGCGCCTGCGGTGGTGACGCTTTATGATCAGATGCCTGAGCCCAAGTGGGTGCTGGCTATGGGAAATTGTGCCATCTCCGGCGGCCCTTTTAAGTTCCCCGGCCAATATGGCATTGTCGAGGGTGTGGATAAGCTCATTCCTGTGGATGTTTATGTGCCGGGTTGTCCTCCGCGGCCTGAGGCCTTGATCGAAGGGATCCTCACGCTTGAGGAGAAGCTTCGTGGCAAACGTTGTTTCCCGACCGTGGAGGCCCGATAAACCCCATGAAGATACTCCCCCTGAAATCAAAGTTTGAAGCGATTGCCGTGCGCGGAACCCCCGCGCCCGTCGTTGGCGCCGAGGCCGGTGCTCCGGTGCCACTGGTGAACGAAACCCCGCATGCGACCAAGGGGATTGATCTGGATGTGACGGTATCAGCAGAGCGTGTGGTGGAGGCTGTCAAAATCCTGGATGAGGCAAACTGGATGCTTGAGGCGATCACCGGGGTTGATTGGCTGGCTGAACGTCAATTTGAAGTGGTCTATGATTTCACCCATGTCGACTCAGGTGAACGAGTGACCGTCCGGGTCCGGATTTCCCGTGACAAGCCGGAACTGCCGACCATTTCCCACATTTATGGCGGGGCCAACTGGCATGAGCGAGAAACCCATGATTTCTTTGGGATTATCTTTTTAGGGCATCCGCAACTGATTCCGTTACTATTGCCGGAAGATGCCCGCTTTCACCCGCTGCGAAAGGATTTTACAGCGTGAGTATTGACGCACAAAGTGTTCTGAACGAAACGTTTGTACTCAATTTGGGGCCCCAGCATCCAGCCACTCATGGTGTGTTGCGCATCAAGCTTACCATGGATGGTGAGTACATTGTAGATGCGGAGCCGGTGATTGGTTACGGGCACCGCATGCATGAGAAGATGGGGGAAAACCGCTCCTATGCGAAGTTTCTGCCCAATACCGGTCGCATTGATTATGTGGCGGCCCTTTTCAATGGCCATGGTTATGTGGGCGCGGTGGAGCGGTTGGCAGGGATTACGGTGCCGGAACGTGCTGAATATATCCGTGTGATCACCTCGGAGCTGAATCGTGTCGCCAGCCATTTGTTGTGGCTGGGTGCCTTTCTGGTCGATCTAGGCGGGTTCACGCCGCTCCTGTATTGTTTTGATGACCGCGAACAGATTCTTGACCTGCTTGAATCCGTTACCGGCGCGCGCTTGACCTTCTGCTATTACCGGTTCGGTGGCGTCTGTAATGATATTGACGATGACTTTGTTGCAGGGACAAGGTCGTTTATCACCCGTCTGCGCTCCCGGATGCCGATGTATGATGCCTTTGTTACCAAGAACATTATCTTCCGTAAACGGGTGGAGGGGATTGGCCTCATATCGGCCGAGACCTGCCGCAAGTATGGTGCCACGGGGCCCGTGATTCGCGGGTCCGGGGTTTCCTATGATGTGCGCAAAGTGGAACCATACTCGGTCTATTTAAAATTCAATTTCGATATTCCGTCTTTCACTGAGTGCGATTGCATGGCCCGTTATAAGGTGCGTATTGAGGAGATGGTTCAGAGTATGCGGATTATTGAACAGGCACTCGATTCGCTGCCAGCCGGGCCCATCATGGCGGAGAAGGTGCCGCGAACCCTTAAGCTGGCCAAGGGCGACTGTTATTACAACGTTGAGTCGGCACGGGGCAGTTTCGGGGTACGGGTGGTGAGCGATGGTTCGGAAAATGCCTATCGTCTCAAACTGCGTTCACCTTGTTTCTCGAACATGAGCCTGTTCCGCGAATGTTCAGCAGGGATGTTGCTGCCGGATGCGTTGGCGCTTCTGGGAAGTTTTGATCTGGTGATTCCGGATATAGACCGTTAAGGATGGGAGTGGGTTAGAAATGTCGAGTGACATGATCATGGAATTGGTGCGGCTGATCCTCTATTTGGTCGGCTTTCTTGCCTTTGCGCTGCTTAATGCGGCGTACCTGACCCTTGTGGAGCGGAAAGTTCCCTCTTGGTTCCAGCTTCGGCCGGGCCCCATTGAAGTGGGGCCGTGGGGGCTGTTGCAACCGGTGGCGGACGGAATCAAGCTTTTGGGTAAGCAGATCCTGACCCCGCAGGGAGCCGATCTGATTATGTTCAAGCTGGCACCGGTGATGGTGGTGGTGCCGGGGGTTCTGTGTCTGGTGACGATACCGTTCAGTGAGATGATTGTGCCCCGGAATTTCAATCTGGGACTTCTGATGATCTTCGCGTTCGGTGCGTTCGGGGTGTTTGCGATTCTGCTGGGCGGCTGGGCTTCGAATAACAAGTATTCGAGCATTGCGGCCGCGCGGGTGGTGGCGCAAAACATTGCCTACGAAATCCCCATGTTATTAGTCGTGATTTCGCTGGTGTTCGTCACGCGCACATTCAACTTGCACACGATTGTTGAACAGCAGATGGGGGGATTTTGGCACTGGAATGTGTTAAATCTGAAGGCTAGCATCATGATGCCGATCGCCTTCCTGATCTATTTTATCTGTATGCTGGCGGAGACAAATCGAGCGCCCTTCGACATGGTGGAGGCCGAAAGTGAACTCGTGGCTGGTGCCTTTACGGAATATTCGGGGATGGGGTTCGGTCTGTTTTTCGTTGCCGAGTATTTGAATATCATGGTCGGGTGCTGCGTTGGCACGATACTCTTTCTTGGCGGCTGGGATTGCCCCTTTGGCCTGCTTCCTGGGCTCCATTGGTTCCTGATCAAAATGTACGTCCTTTGCTTTGCCGTGATCTGGGTGCGCTGGTCGTTTCCCCGCACGCAGTTTTACGGGCTTCTGAACTTGTCGTGGAAAATTCTTATTCCGTTTGCGCTGGTTAACCTGTTGCTGACGGCCTTTATGCTAAAACTATTCCACTAGGCTTAACCTGATGATTACCTATTTCAAAGAAATTTTTTACGGGCTTTATACCCTGTGCGTGGGGATGAAGATTACTTTCCTTCACTGGTTCCGCCCGAACGTGACGGTGCACTATCCCCGGCAAAGTCTTAAAATGACTCCGCGCTATCGCGGTCACATTGATCTGACCTGTGATGAGGCAACCGGCAAGCCCAAGTGCGTGGTCTGTATGGCGTGTCAGCGGGCCTGCCCCTCAGGCTGCATCAAACTGGATGGGGCCAAGGCCGAAGGGGCGCCCCGCAAGTCGCTGACCTCCTATACGCTTGATTTCACGGCCTGCAGTCTGTGCGGACTCTGCGTGGAAAGTTGTAGCTTTGATGCGATTCACTTTTCAAAGGAATACAATCTGGCCTCCCGGAAGAAGGAAGATTACAAGATGGATCTGCTAAAACGCGTGCTGGAGAAAAAATGACGATTGACTTGACCCCTGCAACGCTCAACACACTGGCCTCATCCCTGCTTTTCATCGGGGTGGTGGCTGTGACTTTGACTGGTGCGGTTATCGCGGCGGCCTCACGGCGGCTGGTATATTGTGTGAGTGGGCTGGTTCTTTCGTTTATGGGGCTGGCGGGACTGTATGTCTTCCTGAATAGTCCGTTTCTGGCACTGATGCAGGTATTGATTTACATCGGAGCCATTTGCGTCACGATCATGTTCGCGCTGATGCTGGCTGATCCCAAAGATGAGCCGTCCATGCTGCCGCGAAATGTTGCGATCGGGCTGTCCAGTTTTCTGGTCGCGGGCATGCTGGCGGTGGGCCTGATCATGGTGATTGCCAGAACACACTGGATGCCGAAGGCCGTCCAGATTAATTCCGGTACAGTCGAGGATCTTGGGCGAGTGCTGTTGACTCGCTTTGGGTTCGCGTTTGAACTGATCTCGGTGGTGTTGCTGCTGGCCATTCTGGGGGCACTGGTCGTTGCGCGGTCGGGACGGAGGACTCAATCATGACTCTCATCAATTTGATAATTCAGGCGCCTGGAAGTCTGGCAGCGTATCTGACCGTGGGTGTGTTGATGTTTGCCATCGGTTTCTTTGGTTTTATCCGACATCGCACACTGGTGGGAATGTTGATCTCCGGTGAGTTGATTCTGGCGGGCGCCTCGCTTAATTTTATGGCTTTTGCCCACTTCCGCGCGGCTGATCCGGTGATCGGCCAAGCTTTTACGTTGTTTATCATGGGGATTGCGGCAGCCGAGGCGGCTATTGTGCTGAGCATTATGATTGCCGTGTATCGTAATTATCACTCCATTGATGTCTCTGATCTGAAGGAGATGGAAGGATGACGATGGCCGCTCCCATGGAAACCCCGCGTTTGCTTTTGGCAATTCTTGCGCCCCTGATCGGATCCGCGGCGGTGATGCTTACCGGCAAGCGCCCGAATGTGCGCGAGACCTGCTCGTTTATCACGGCGACCATTTTGTTCGGTACGGTGGTCTCCCTGCTGCCTGCCGTGCTGGCTGGTGAAAAGTTGGTCTATCATCTTTTCAGTATTCTACCCGGTGTTAGCGTGACGTTGCGGGCGGATGCCTTTTCCATGGTCTTCGCGCTCGTTGCTTCTTCCCTATGGATGGTGACGGTCATTTATTCGATGGGCTACATGCGGGGCTCGCATGAGCATGCCCAGACCCGCTTCAATGCCTGCTTTGCGCTGGCTCTTTTTGGCGCCATCGGCTGTGCCTTCTCGGATAACCTTTTTACGCTCTACCTGTTCTACGAAATTGTCAGCATCAGCACTTATCCGCTGGTGGCTCATCATCAGGACCAGGAAGGGTATGAGGGCGCTCGCAAGTATCTGACCTATCTGACGGCCACCGCCAAGGGGTTGGTGCTGCCGGCCATGATCATGACCTATGTCCTCTGCGGAACACTTGATTTTTCACTCAACATCAGAGATGGCATTTTTCCGTCGGATGCCAGCCGCGTGATGGTGACGATTACCTACATCTGCCTGATTCTGGGCTTTGCCAAGAACGGCATCATGCCCTTCCATAGCTGGTTGCCCGGCGCGATGGTGGCCCCCACGCCCGTGAGCGCGTTGTTGCATGCCGTTGCCGTTGTTAAAGTCGGTGTGTTCTCCACGACGCGCGTGATGTTGTTCCTGTTCGGCGTGGTCAAGATGGATGACTTCAATCTGGGGATTCCCACGGCTTATTTTGTGTCATTTACGATTCTGGCGGCATCGTTGATCGCCTTGAGTAAGAACAACCTGAAGGCGCGGTTGGCCTATTCCACGGTGAGCCAGTTATCCTATGTAATTTTGGGTGTGGCTTTGCTGACACCGGTGGGGATTGAAGGCGGTATTGTTCATATCGTCAATCATGCCTTCGCCAAGATCACCCTGTTCTTCTGTGCTGGCGCCATTTATGTGGCATCGCATAAAAAAGATATTTCCGACATGAAAGGCCTGGGGCGCGTGATGCCGTTTACCTTTGCGGCATTCGGTATAGCGGCATTGAGCATGATTGGCGTGCCGCCAGTGGGGGGATTCATCAGCAAGTGGTTCCTTTTGGTGGGTGCCATGGATGCCGCACAAATCGGGATCGTGGTGGTGTTGTTGCTTAGTACGATCCTGAATATCGGATATTTTGCGCCAGTTGTGTATTCTGCATTTTTCGGTAAGCCCGCCGATCCCCATGCGTATGACGGGGTGAGGGAAGCCCCGCTAACCATGGTGGTGCCGTTGCTGATTACTGCGTCACTCTCAGTGGCGGTAGGTATTTATCCCGACTTTTTCCTCAATCTCATAAAGGGAGTGTTCGTATGAAGATTGTCGCCTTGATCGATTTTCTGCGCAACCACCTGAAGGTCGTTATTGTGGTGAGCTGCGTGGTACTGGCCTTGCTCGTGGTGGGTGATTGGCTGTTGGTGGATAAGGAGCATGCCCACACGAAAGCCGAGCATATTCCTGGCTTCTGGGCGGCATTCGGCTTTGTTGCCTGCGTTCTTATTATTTTTGTATCCAAGTGGTTCGGACACCAGGGTATTATGAAACGGGAAGATTATTATGGCGATGAATGAGTTCTGGCTACATCCGGCGCTGATCCTGATTGTGGGCGCCATCGTGATGCCATTGTTGCGCGGACGGGCACGGTCCATCTGGTTGCTGCTTGTACCGGCACTTGTATTTGCCCAGGTTATCAATATGGGAGCGGATCAAGGGCTTCATGGCACCGTCAAATTCCTCGATCTTACATTGACGTTCGGTCGTGTTGACAAGTTGGCGCAGGTATTCGGCTACATCATGTCTCTGATGTGCCTGCTGGGCAGTTTGTATGCCCTGCATGTCAAAGAGTCCGCGCAGCATTCTGCCGCCTGGGTTTATGTCGCCGGTTCGCTGGGCGTCATTTACGCCGGCGATTTCATGACGCTGTTCCTGTTCTGGGAATTGATGGCGTTCTCCTCGGTGTTCCTGATCTGGTTGCGTCGGCGCCCGCAATCACTGGGTGCGGGCTTCCGGTATTTATTGGTGCATGTGGCTGGTGGCCTGGCCTTGCTGGCAGGCATCCTGCTTCGTTACCACGCCACGGGCGGGGATCTCACGTTTACCCAGTTGGATGTGCTTAATCCCGATCTTTCCACCTATCTGATCATGATCGGGTTCATCCTGAATGCCGCAGTGCCGCCTCTGCATGCGTGGTTGCCGGATGCCTATGGTGAAGCGACTGTCACAGGTTCCGTGTTCATGTGCGCGTTCACGACTAAGACGGCTGTCTATGCGCTCTGCCGTGGTTTTGCTGGAATGGAGATTCTGGTGGTATTGGGTGTCTGTATGGCTCTGTACGGTGTGGTTTATGCCGTTCTTGAAAACGATGCCCGTCGCTTGCTGGCTTATCACATTATTAGCCAGGTCGGTTATATGGTTGCCGGCGTGGGGATTGGAACCCAGATGGCGATCAATGGTGCCTGCGCACATGCCTTTGCCCACATTCTCTATAAGGGACTCCTGTTTATGGGAACGGGCTCAGTTTTGCATATGACCGGCAAGAGTAAGTTTTCCGAGTTGGGCGGGCTCTATAAGAAAATGCCCTGGGCGTTTGTCTTTACCTTGATTGGGGGACTGTCAATTTCGGCCTTCCCGCTCTTCAGCGGATTTGTCAGTAAGTCGATGATTGTGGCGGCTGGGTTTGAAGAACACAAGATGACGGCGGCATTCCTCCTGATGTTGGCATCGGCAGGAACGTTTCTTCATACCGGGTTGAAAGTTCCGTACTTTATCTGGTTCGGTAAGAATAACTGCAGTAAGGAGACCTGGGAAATCGCGAAGGATCCACCTTGGAACATGTGCGCGGCCATGGCGTTGATGTCATTCATGTGCATTTTCATCGGGTGTTATACGCCGTACCTTTACGACAAGCTTCCGTTTGAAGTGGATTATCATCCGTATACCGCCTACCACGTATCTGAAACACTTCAGATCCTGTTATTCACAGCCCTCGGCTTTTTCCTCTTCATCAAGAAGCTGAAACCAGAGGCGACGATCAGTCTGGATATGGACTGGTTTTATCGGATGGGTGGACGCGGGGTGGCTTGGGTGTCCCGTGTACCGGCCCAGGCGGTGGATGAGTGGGTGAGCGAGTTCTACCGGTTCTGTGGACTGGCCTGGACGATGTCGTTGGCCCGGGTATCCTCGTGGTTTGATGGGCGTGTGATTGATGGTGTGGTGGATGGGGTAGCGCTCTCAGTGCGTTATCTGGGGGATCGTGTTCGCCACATGCAGACAAGAAATCTTCAGTTCAATATCTTCAGCGCGGTCGTGGTGGTCGTGGTGATGTTGTTGACCTATGCGTTGACAGCGATGACGTTGAGGTAAGCTATGGGTTTTTATACAAATGGCCAGTGGCCGATTTTAAGTTTGCTGACATTTCTGCCTCTGGCAGGAGTGCTATTGTTACCGTTTCTCAAGGGGGACAGTCCCGCCAAAGTCTGGGCGTTGGGGGTGACGTTGGTGACGGCGGTGTTATCACTGCCGCTTTATGCCGCTTTTGACATTACGACGGCGTCATACCAATTCTGCGAAAAAGTCGCGTGGATTCCTTCGTTGAACATTCATTATGCGCTGGGCATTGATGGGATCAGCCTTTTGCTGGTTTTGTTGACCACCCTGCTGATGCCGTTATGCATTCTGTGTTCATGGCGCGCCATCGGAACCCGTGTCAAGGAGTTCATGGCCTGTATTCTGATCATGGAGACGGCCATGTTGGGTGTCTTTATGGCACTGGATTTTGTACTGTTCTACATCTTCTGGGAGGCGATGTTGATTCCGATGTTCCTGTTGATCGGAATCTGGGGCGGGCCGCGGAAGATCTATGCATCGGTCAAGTTCTTCTTGTACACTTTGGCTGGTTCGGTGTTGATGCCGGTGGCCGTAATCGCGTTGTACCTGCATAGTCAGCCGCATACGTTCTCAATTCCCGAGCTGATGAATCAGCCTTATTCCTTTACGCTGCAATGCTGGGTGTTTCTGGCATTTTTTGTAGCCTTTGCCGTGAAGGTCCCGATGTTTCCGTTCCATACGTGGTTGCCTGCGGCGCATGTGGAGGCGCCGACTGCCGGAAGCGTGCTGCTGGCCAGTGTGCTGCTGAAGATGGGCGCCTATGGTTTCCTGCGATTCTGTCTGCCCATGACGCCGCTCGGCGTTCAGGCGTTTGCCCCCTATGTGCTGGCGCTTTCTGCGGCTGGCATCATTTACGGCGGATTCACGGCGTTAGCCCAAAGTGACATGAAGAAACTGGTGGCCTATTCGAGTGTGGCGCACATGGGATTTGTTACCCTGGGGATTTTTGTTTTGAATATCAGTGGCATCGAAGGTGCGATCCTGCAGATGATCAACCATGGCATCACCACAGGGGCCTTGTTCCTCTGCGTGGGTATGATTTATGAGCGTACCCATAGTCGGGAGTTGGCCAATGCGACCGGTATCGGAAAAGTAATGCCGGTGTATGTGACGATGCTGACAATCTTCGGGCTTTCTTCATTGGCCTTCCCGGGCACGAACAGTTTTGTGGGCGAATTTATGGTACTGGTCGGAGGCTTTGCTTATTCCATGAAGCTCGGCTGGATCGTTATCCCCGGCGTGATTTTGAGTGCGGCCTATATGCTGCGCATGTTGCAGCGGGTGATTTGGGGCGGAACGAATAACCCGGACACCTCGTACCTTAAGGATTTGAACTGGCGCGAGATGATTACGCTGGCGCCTTTAGTGGCATTTGTTCTGTGGATCGGTCTGGCGCCCGCTCCGTTTTTGAATGTGCTGCATGTGAGCGTCCAACATCTGCTCATGCAAGTCCAATTGGGCTTGGGAATGTAATTTGCGGAAGGAATGCACGAAACGATGAATCCGATTTTATTTATGCCTGAACTGGTGCTCATCTTCGGGAGCTTGGCAGCCTTTGGTGTTTGCCTGGGCGAGGGGCGTGTCCGGTTGGCCACGGGTACTGCGTTGATTACCGCTCTGCTGACCTTGGTGTCCAGTGTCGCAACCCTGTGTTTGGCGGGGGATCTGTTTTGCCAGGCATACCGAGTGGACCTTTTCTCACAGCTTTTCAAGGTGTTCATTGCCTTGGGATTGTTGGCGGTGGTCCTGTTCGGAAACAAGTTGAAGGATATCCGGGCCGAGGTTCGGCCTGAATACTTCCTGTTTTTGCTGTTGGGTTCACTGGGGTTAACCTTGTTGGTGAGCGCGGTGGAGTTGATCACCCTGTTTATCGCCCTGGAACTCTCATCCTATTCCCTGTACCTGCTGGTGCCCCTGCGCCGGGAACAACCGGGGTTACGTATGCAGATGGAATCAGCGGCAAAGTATGTGATGTTCGGTATTGTCGCCACAGGTTTTCTATTGTTCGGGATGAGTTATCTTTATGGGATGACAGGCTCCACGTATTTCAGCGAAATCGGGCCCGCATTGGTTCAACATTGGGGTGAACCTGCAGTACTGGTTGGGATGATACTTATTCTGGCAGGACTTTTCTTCAAGTTGGCAGCCTTTCCCATGCACCTGTGGGCACCGGATGTGTATCAGGGGGCGTCAAACGAAACGACAGCCTTTATTGCCGGTGTACCCAAGGTGGCGGTGGTGGCCGTATTGATCCGGTTCCTCATGTGCGCCCAATCCTCGAATGAGGCATTGAGTCTGGTGATTACGGTCGCTGCGATTGGCTCCATGTTTTTCGGTAATCTGGCTGCCTTGGTTCAGAAAGACCTCAAACGTATGTTGGGGTATTCGAGTATTGCCCATGCAGGTTATGTGATGTTGGGGCTGGTGACTTTGCAGAAAAGTGGTTATGCGGTATCGATGTTCTATATTTTTGGTTTTGTTGTCATGAGTTTGGCGGCTTTTCTGGTGATCTGTCAGATGTCAAAAGCTGGAGAGAATGTGACCCTTGATGATCTGTCCGGCCTGCACAAGCGTAACCCGCTGGCCGCTTTTATATTGGCCTCTAGTATGTTTGCGTTGGCCGGTATCCCGCCCTTTGCCGGGTTTATGGGGAAGTGGCTACTATTAAATGAGGCACTAAAAAGCGGATTCCTGACGTTGGTGGTCATTACCGCCATTAACACCGCCATAGGCATTTATTACTATCTGACGGTGGCCCGTGTCATTTACTTTACCGAGCCTGAAAACCGCCCCGTCTTTCACTTTGAGAGGGGCATCGCGGCACTGGGTGTAATCCTCGTCGTGATTGTGACGTTGCTAGGTATAGTACCCGCCAAGTTGCTGAACGCGGCGATTCTCGCTGTGCAGTTTTGATGAGTCCCTTGATGATCAGGTGCAGTCTTGTTACAGTGCGGACATGTACGAACATCATCGGCAACCATTGGCATCATTGCCTACCTTTATCAAGCGGATGGCCGCTTGTTTTGCAATTTCACAGTGCCTGGCGGGGATAGCCCTTGTGATCGGCATGGTCGGTTACCACATCCTGGCCGGACTCGGCTGGGTTGACTCATTTGAGAACGCGGCGATGATCTTGGGCGGGATGGGCCCTGTAGATCAAATGTCGACCACTTCCGCCAAAATCTTTGCCGGGCTTTATGCGATCTTCAGCGGCCTGATGTTTCTCTCTATCATGGGGATCGTCCTGGCTCCGATTTTTCACCGAGTCATGCATAAGTTCCATTTGGCCGACGAGGATGTGAATGAGGAAATCGATAAGCCGAAGGTGCATTGAATGGCTATTGATCGTGAAACATTTCACGAGCAATACAATTTGACAGTTGCGGGGTATATATATTTATCTACCAAAACGGTGCAGCTACTTGCTTTCCCACATTGAAGTGGTTGTGATGGTATGTGTTTGTGCTTAATGAAGGAGTGTTTCTGATATGTCGACTCGTGATTCAATGTCGTTTGATATTATTGGTGTGGGTTGTGGAGTGGCAACGCTTTCTACCGTGTTGCAATTGCTCAAGCGTGTGAAGCGTGAACCCGATGGATCCATGCAAGCCCCTAGCATTTTAATTATTGATAAAGCACCGTCAGTTGGGGCTCAGAACCTGTCAGGTGCCGTCGTGGATACGTCCTCTCTGGCTGATTTGCTGGAATATGAGGATTTTGCCGGACTGCCGCAGTTCGCCACAGTTACGAAAGAAAGCTTTCATCATTTAACGGCCACCGGTTCGACCAAGGTGCCATGGATCCCTCCGACCATGCATGCGGAAGGTTTTCCGATCGTTTCGCTTTCCGCCTTAACCCGCCATCTGGCAAGCTTGTGCGAAAAGGCCGGGGCGGAAATCTACTCAGGCTTTTCTGCTGTTGAATTGTTGCGCGAGAATGGACGTATTGTCGGTGTCCGCATGGGTGACAAAGGGCTGGATAAAAATGGCGAACAACGCGCGAACTTTGAGCTTGGCCCTGACCTGATGGCCACGATGGTTGTTCTGGGGGAAGGCGCTTGCGGGTTTCTGACCGAGAAGTTGCTGACGGATGAGGGCATGCGAGGTGCCAATCCCCAGACTTTTGCGGTGGGCGTCAAAGAATTGATTGAAACGCCTGAGTGCAAGGGGCGTGCCGGTACGATTATGCACTCATTCGGATATCCTCTGGATTCCAAAACATATGGCGGCGGTTTCATTTATTGTCTGAGCGATACTCTGGTCGCCATTGGAATGGTCACCGCATTGGATTACAAGAATCCCACAACCAGTCCCCATGACATGTTCCGGTTGTTCAAACACCATCCGTCAGTTCTACCCTATATTGCGGGGGGCAAGGTTCTGGAATACGGCGCCAAAGTTCTTCCTGAAGGAGGGTTAAACTCCATTCCGACATTGGTTGCCAATGGAGCCCTGATTGTTGGAGATGCGGCGGGGTTGTGCAATTCCCTACGCTTGAAGGGTGTTCATTTGGCGGTGCAATCGGGAATTGCCGCAGGCGATGCCTTGTTCGAAGGCTGGAAGAGCAAAGATTTCTCCATGGCTGCCATGCAGAAATACCCGGAAAATCTTAAGGATTCGGCTCCCTGGAAGGAATTGGAGAAGATCAAGAACGTGCGTGCGGCCTTTACCTACGGTTCTCTTCCGGGTATGGTGGCGGTCGGTATGAGTGTATTTAGCGGCGGTTTGTTGCCGCCCGGGCTGATGGCTTTGGAGCCGGATTGGGAAGTCATGAAGGCAAAGGCAGATGTGAAGCCCTGCGCCCTGCCACCCAAAGTTGGTGCCGATGAAGCGAATCTTCAAATGGATCGGCTCTCGGATTTGTTCTTGTCCAAGACGCACCATGAGGAAAATCAGCCCTCACATCTGAAAATTCCTGATGCCGAAAAGTGCAAAGTTTGTATTAAGAAATTTGGGGCACCCTGCACGCTGTTCTGTCCTGCACAAGTGTATGTGCTCAAGGATGACCAGCAAGGGATTCATATTGATTTCTCCAATTGTCTGCACTGTAAGACCTGCCAGATCAAAGATCCCATGCAGAATATCCAATGGACTCCACCCGAGGGTGGCGGTGGTCCGGTTTATTCGAAAATGTGATTTCCCGAAATTCTGATACCTGATTATTTTTCGAGGGATGTCTTATGGCTGATGATAAAAAAGAACCATGGCTGAATTGGCTGGCGTTAACAACGGTGATTTTAGCGGTGTGTGCCACTATGGCCACCTTTAAGGGTGGGGGACACTCCACTAAATCAGTCATGAGTCAGACTAAGGCGTCTGATCAGTGGGCTTATTATCAGGCAAAGAGTATCAAGGGGTACATTTACGATTTGCAGGGTGATAAGCTCCAGCTTGACCTTAAGGCCAATGCCGCGTCTTTATCCCCTGAACTTCAGAAAGATTACACGGATCGCATAACTTCCTATAAGTCGAAGGTTCAAAAGTACGAAATCGAGAAATCTGAAATAGAAAAAAAGGCGCGGGATCTGGAGGATTTTCGTGACCTTTGCAGTAAGCACTCTGGCGCATTCGGAATGGCCGTGATCTTTTTGCAAATCGCGATTCTGCTCTCCTCCATTGCCGCCCTTCTCAAGAAGAAACCCTTATGGGTAACTGGCCTGGCCGTGGGAGCCGTAGGTATTGTTCATTTTGTGAACGGCTTTTATTTATTCTTTTGATCACGCCTTACATGGGACGTTCTGCCCACGCGGCTCACGCGAGGTTCGCCCTCCAGCAGAATTGTTTTTCACTTCTAATTCTTTCTTTTGGAGGGCGAACCTTGCGTGAGCCGCGTTACCGTCGGGTACCATTGCCGTTCTCAATGAGTCCCTTCCTATCAACTTGACTTCAGAGTCAGTCGAATAGATAACTTACCTGTGCTGACTACGACACTATTGCATCACACACGTCAGGTGGGTGAATCGCAGAAAGGACAGGCCATGAAGACATCAACGGTTTCGGGCGGTTTTGTGCATTCGCGACGGGTGGGGCTGTTTCTGGGAGTCTTTCTACTGGGACTGACGTTGCTGCCGTCATCTTCTTCAGGAGCCGATGCGGCAACATTAGGCCAGTTGCAGGCTGAGATGCGAGCCAAGCAGTTCTCTCAGGCCATCATCACGGCGGATGCATTGATTGCCGCGAAAGACGCAGGACTCCACGAAGCAACTTATCTGAAGGCATTGGCTCTCTTCCACGCCGGTAAATTTTCAGAGTCCACTGCGACGGCGGAGCTCTTGCTGGCGCAGGATCAAAAGTCTGACTGGTATTATAAAGCGCTCTATCTCAAGGCGCAGTCATTGGTCGAGCAAAGGCGCTTCAAAGACGCCGCCGGGATCTATGAGGCCGAAGCGAATCGAATCCTTTCCCCGCAGCGTAAACAAGAGTTGGCCGGCGTTATTATCCAGTTCGCCGACAAACTCACAGTCAAACCCGCGGTCAATGACCCCGGTGCTTCACCCCCGGACTTCAATAAAGCCTATGGCCTCTACCAGAAGGCTCTGACCATGGAGATCGGGCGCGATCTCCGTGATGAGGTGATGTTCAAGAAAGCCCGGGCAATCCAACAGGCTGGTAATGCCGGTCAGGCTGTTGCGGATTTTCAGGGATATCTGTCAGAATTCGATTCTGCCTGGACAGGTTTTGCCGGTGCAGGCTCCACTCGCCAAGTAATGCAGAACCCGCTGCCGAATGGGCAGAAGGTGCTCTCCGCCCGATATTTTCTCGCTGATGCACTTATTCAAGGAGGCAACCCTCAACAGGCGCGATTGGAACTTGAAGATCTCCTCAAGTTACTCTCTGCTTCCGCTGAAGCGAGGCTCAAACTCAAGGCTGATATCCAGTGGCTTCAGGTTCAGTCATTCTTTACCGTACGTCCCGGGGATGGCACTTCCTTTATGCTCACTGGCGGCGACCTTGAGTCTGCGATCAAGACTTGCCGGGACTTCCTTGCCGCAAACCCCGTTGGCACCCGTGCCATCCGCGCGGCTTGGATGATGATCGAGGCCCATGCCGCCGCCGGGCGCAGTGACGCCGCGATTGCTGCCTGCCATGACTTCATTGCGAGTAAGGGCTTCCAGTTGCCAGGGGGTGAGGAGGCAACGAAAATTGAGGAGGAAATCCACGCCGCACCCGCCACCTACCTTTCCACCCTCAGGATGCGCGCCCTTTTCCGCATCGGTCAGACGCTGTTCGCACAAAAGAAGTATGGCGATGCAATTGCGATCTGGCAGTCATACATCAAGGAATACCCCAACGGATCGCAGTGGTCGGAAAGCCAAAGTGCCATCGTCAATGCCGAGTTCCAGACCGGCATGGATCTGCTGGCCGATAAGAAGACGGAGCTGGCCGAGACATCCCTTGAGACATTCCTCCGTGATCATCCTCTTGATGAGTCCCGAGCCCGCCAGATTCTCTATATCTTCGGTGCTATTCATGATGCCAAGGCCGGTGAAATGGCTACCAATGCAGTGGTACAGTCTGACATCAAGAGTGAATACCGGCAGGCAATAGACACCTGGTCGCGGCTGGCGGAAAAATATCCGGGTAGTGTAGAGGCGAATCAGGCGCTGTTCCGCAGTGCCGTCATCATGGAGGAAAAACTGGGTGACTTTGAGAAGGCACTGGCGCTTTATCGCAGGTTGGTATCCGAATTCGGTTATGATCCGGCAAACCAGCGTATTTCGGATATGACGCGGAAAACCATGAGCCTCTCCTCAGAGCGTGTCTTCCGAACCAATGAAAAACCTTTCCTCCGCCTGAAGTCCCGGAACCTCGAAAAGGTTACGGTCCGGCTTTATAAACTCGATCTTCAGGCGTACTTCCGGAAGATGCATGGCATCACTGGAATCGAAGCTTTGGACCTTTCGCTGATCCAGCCCGACAAAACGTGGGAAGTTAAAGTCGCGGAGTTTGCCAAATACAAACCTCTCGAGCAGGAGATAGAGATCCCATTTGAAGCCGCCACGGCTGGCGCATGCGCCGTCACGGTGGGTGATGACGAACAGGAGTCCACCGTCCTGGTATTGCGTTCCGATATTGAGGTCGTGGTCAAGTCCAGCCGCCGTGAGATTCTGGCCTTTGCTCAGGATATGCTCACCGGTAAGCCCGCCGCCGATGTTGAAGTGCTGGTCAGCGACGGCATCACCGTTCCATTCACTGGTAAGACCGGTGCTGACGGGGTATTCAAAGGCGCGGCGGACAAGCTGAAAGAGATCGGCACTGTTCGCGTGTTTGCAATCCGTGGCAACCATGCCGCCGCTTACAATCTTGATTTGGCCGGGCTCGGTCTCACCTCTGGCCTCATGCCTAAAGGATTCCTCTATACTGACCGCCCGGCCTACTTGCCGGGGGAAACCGTCTCGCTGCGTGGTATCCTGCGCGAAATTCGCAAGGCCAGTTATGCTGTGCCGGAGAATGCCGAGTTCACGGTAAGTTTCACGGATCCTCAAGGGCGCATGCTCTCCGAACAAATCGTCAAGTTGAGCAAGTTCGGCACTTTCGATGCGGTACTTGCGTTGCCCGCTGCGGCGCCTGTGGGCATGTACACCATTGCCGCACGTCAGGAGCGGAAGGGGCAGGAGCCCCTCAATTTTTCCGGAAGTTTTGAGGTTCGCCAATTCAAGTTGGAGAAGATCAGGCTGGCGATGGAGTTCCCTCGCCGAGTCTATTTTCGCGGGGAGAACGTCGAGTGTACAGTGAAGGCGCAATTCTATTGGGGTGAGCCGGTGGTGGGCCGCACCTTGCGTTATAACTTGCCCGATGGCCGCTCTCATACCGCCACAACCGACGCCGAAGGCAATTTCAAGTTTACTTTCGACACCACTTCGCTGAGCCCCGGCTCCACGATGGCCTTCTTCGCCTCGCTTGAAGGTGAAAACGTAGCGGTCGCTGAAACCCTCACACTCGCCCGGCTTGGTTTCTCCATTATAGCCACACCCAGCCAGCCGTTGGTGCTCGCTGGCGAACCTTTCGACCTCGGACTGACCACCGCCGGGGCCGATGGGAAGCCGATCGCGAGTGACCTGACGGTCGCCGTGCTCCGGCTGGAACAACCCAAGCCATCCCCTGTTATCGCCAGCATTCCCTGGCTGGGTGGCATCCGTACGCTGCCCTCATCTGAGACAACTATTGAGGAGAAAAAGGTCGCGACTGATGCTGTCGCCGGCAAAGCGAACCTCTTGCTAAAGCTTATGAATGGGGGCGATTATCGCATTCGTGTCACCGGTGTTGACCGCTTCGGCCAGACCGTCACCAGCGAGTGCACGGTGCAGGTTTCCGGCGTCGAGGATGCTATTAAACTACGATTCTTTACCGACTCCGCCACCCTTCAAGTCGGCAGGGAGGCAGTGGTGCGGCTCCACTCGCGTCTCGATCGGGGATTGGCGCTACTCACCTACGAGGGAGAGACCCTACTCAACTACCAGATTCTTGAACTGAAGAAGGAGTACAATGACATTCCGGTGAAGGTCGGGCACGACCTCTTTCCGAACTTCCGGCTTGCCGCCGCTGTGATTGATGGCCGCGAACTCCGTACGGCCACCAAGGAATTTACCGTCGAGCGTGAGCTGAAGGTCAGCGTCAAGCCGATCCAGTCTGTCTGGCTTCCCGGCGAAACGGGCAGGGTGGAGATTGCCGTTACCGATCAGGCGGGCAAGCCGGTCGAGGCCGAATTTAGTCTGGCTCTTGTGAACGAGGCGCTCTATGCCGTCTGTCCCGACCGTACTGCCAAGATCCTTGAATTTTTTCAGGCCTCCGCCCGGCGCCATGCCGAGTTCCGGACCGGTGCCTCCTGCGGGTTCCACCACGATGGGACTGTCCGTGAAATCGCCAAGGAGTTGCGCGAGGAGGAGTCTCGCGTTGTCCGTGACCTGAGCGAGCGAATGATGAGGAAGGCCGCTAACAAGGAGGTCGGGGATAGTTTCGCATACGCTGTGGCTGCACCTGCTAGCGTTGACAGGCTGGATGCACTGGATGGTGAAGAAAAATCAAAATCGGAGGTAGTAAGTTTAGAAATGGTAAGCGACGAGCCGATCCTGAATGGATTGGCGAAGAGTCCTGTGAAAATGAAAGGCCTCTACTCCTCCCGCGCTGCCGGTGGAAGGAAAGGGGCCTTATCGTTTTTTGGTGGGAGCGTCAGGGGACTTGGTCGTGAAGCACGGGATGAAACCCGTCATGAAGTCCGTGGTGAGGGGCGCTGGTTGCCCTCCGTCATCACCGGACCTGACGGCAAGGTTGTTGCCACGGTTAAGATGCCGGAGACCACCACGGAATGGCGGCTTACTGCCCGCGGGTGTTCAGTTGAAACGCTTGTCGGCGAAGCCACCGCGCAGACCCTTACCCGCAAGGACTTCTTTGTTGAGTTGAAGGCTCCGGCATTTCTCCGTGAAGGCGACGAACTCCGTGCGGTTGGCCGTATTCACAATCTCACCACCAATGCCGGTTTAGTTAAGCTTGTCTTGAATATCCGCGATGCCAAGGATAAGTCTAAACTTCTTGCCAGCCGGGAGAAGAGTGTTGAGATCAAGGCTAACGGTGGCGCGGAAGTCACCTTTGATGCCATTACGGTTCCCGCCTCTGTGCTGGAACTTGAGTTCGAACTGGTGGCTGAGTCCGGATCCAATCGTGATGCATTGGCGCAAGCAATTCCTGTCAAGCCGTGGGGCCTTGAATATGCAGCGCATGCCGGTGGTACTGCCGTTTCAGATATTGGCGCTGTTGTTGGGCTTCCGGGCAGCCGCGCCTACAGTTCAACCTGGATGACCGTTTCGGTTGGTCCGGATATCCGCACCACCGTGCTGGACATGGCGCTGCGGCGTTACTGGTTTGGTCCGTGCGATGCGCTTGCCCGCATCTGTCCGCCAGTATGGGGTGAACATCCAGCCAATGAACTGCTTGCCGTTGCCTCTGCTCTGGCCTATGCCAATCAGGGGCGGGTGGAGGAACCCTATCGCCGTCAGCTCGCAGAACATGCTCGTACCCTTGCTGCCAGTCTGGTGGCCAGTCAGGAAAGTAATGGGAGTTGGGTCGATGCGCGGGGACTGGGTTCACTTGTTACCGCCCGCGCCTTCTGGGCGTTGGTTGCCGCCCGCGATGCCGGCATTGCGGTGAACGACGGGGTTCTCATTAGAGCGGCCAACCGTCTTCAGCAGCAGTTCCAGAGCTGTGACGCCAACGATAATGACACTAAGGCGGTGCTCCTCCATGCGCTCTCTACAGACAAACGTGCGGACTTTGCGAACTGTAACCGCCTCTACCGTGATCGTAATGGTCTTGGCAATGCCACGCTTGCCTATCTGGCCCAGGCCTTTTTCAATCTCGGCCGTCAGGAGATTGCCACTGAACTGGCCGCCATTCTGGAAGGAAAGGCTAAGATTACTCCTGGTCAGGAACCAATTCCCCTCTGTTGGGAATCGGGTTGCCGCCTGATGTGGTTGAACGATACGGATGAGACCACCGCACTGGTTCTGGCCGTGCTGGCTCAGACCAAACCCGATTCCAAGGTTGCGGACTCCGCCGCGCAGTACCTGATCAAGTCGCATGGCTGTTTCGGCTTTCCTACGGCCCGTGCCCGTGGTCCTGCTGTTGCCGCGCTTGCCACCTATTTTGGCAAGGGGCTGGAGCAGGCGACTGACATGGAAATTACCATCGTTGCCAACGGTCGTGAAGTCGGCTCAGTCAAGGCGAATGGCTCACAGGGATTGAAGCTGTTTCAAGTACCCGCCGGCGTGGTCAAGGCCGAGAAGAACCTCGTTGAATTCAAGATGAAAGGGCGGGGTAAGTATAGTTACGCCGTTACGCTCTTTGGGTTTTCGCCCGATACCAAGCCGACGGATCTGAATATCATTCCGACGATTTCGGAATTCCGCCATCTCCATGCTCCGTTGGAGTATCGCGGACGCGCCATTGGCGCAGCAAGCAGTTCGCCGGTGAAGAGTCTTGAGAACGGCCAGCCCGTCGTTGTTCAACTCGTTCGAAATAACAATTGGTATTTCCAAAACCGCCAGTTTGTGATGGATATTCCCTTGCCCGCGGGGGCGCGCCTGGTGGAGGGGACCCTGATTGGCGACTACGGATCGCCTCAGTTTGAGGTAGATGACTCGGTCATCCATGTTTATTTCAGTCAGTATATTCCCATGGTCTCTTATCAGCTCACCGGCTATGTGTCCGGTAAGTTCCGCATTCTGCCGCCTGTGATTCGCGAAGTTGGCAACCCTGCGTTCATGACGGTCGGGCCGACCCCCGAGTTAACTGTGCTTGCTGTCGGTGAAAAATCGACGGATCCCTATCAGATGAATGATGCTGAACGCTACGCTCTCGGCAAGTGCTACTTTGACGATGGGGACTACAGCCACGCACTCGAGCATCTTGCCGCGCTCTTTAAGAGCAATCGTCAGTACAACGAGGCCGAACTTGCCCGCATGCTTCTGTGGTGTTACACGACACCGAAGTTCTATGACGCACGGAAGATTGTTGAACTCTTCGAAGGTCTTCGTGAACGGTACCCGAAACTGGAGATTCCTTTTGACCGTATTCTCACCGTCGGCCGTGCCTACAAGGACATTGGAGAGTTCGAGCGCTCCTGGCTGGTATATCGTGCTGCCATTGGCGCCAGTTTTGCCAATGACTCTTCCATCAGCGCGATTCTCGAGGACGAAGGTCGTTTTCTTGGTTCCATTGCTTTCCAGGAACGAATATGGCGCGAATACCCTGATACCGCCGAGGTTGTTTCCTCCTATTTTGCCATCTCCCAGTTCCTCTATCGGAAGGCCCCCTTGGCCCATGAACTACCCAAGGAAGATGGCGTTCAACCCGAGAAGATCGCCATGCTCAAGCGCACGGCTGAACTGCTGGGTTCATTCCTTACGTTGTATCCGAAGGATCCGCTTTGCGATCAGGCAGGTTTCAGTCTGGCCAATGCCATGCTTGATCTCAAGAACTACCCGTTGGTCGTCCGGCTCAGCCAGGAGTTTGCCCAGCGTTACACCGACAGCAAACTTGCTCCAAGCCTCCAGTATATGACCGCTCTAGGACTTTTCTGGCAGGGCAAATATAGTGATGCGCTGGCCGCCGCCAAAATTGTGGCCGAGGGTGACAGCAAGGATCGCGACTTCGCCCGCTACATTCTCGGACAGATCTGCCATGCAGAAGGCAAGCCTGCTGTGGCCATTGAATGGTACGGCAAAGTGAAGACCATCTATCCTGATGCGGCGGAGGCCATCGCTTATTTCGAGGAGAAGCGTATTGCCATGGATGAGGTTACGATCGTCAAGCCCGGCGAAAAGGTTGCACTCACACTCAAGTACCGCAACATCAAAAATGCATTTCTTCAGGTTTATCGCGTTGATCTTATGAAACTTTATCTCCAGCAGAAAAATCTCAGCAAGATCACGAGTGTCCAACTCGCAGGGATTAAGCCCGAGGTTGAAGCGACCATTCTTCTGGGCGAGGGGCGGGACTATGCCGAGAAAGAGCGCAAAATTGAACTCGCACTTAAAGACGAGGCGGCCTATCTCATTATCTGCCGCGGGGACGATCTTTTCGCGAGTGGGATGGTACTGATCACCCCGCTCAAGATTGAGATTCAGGAAGAGACTGCCAGTGGCCGCATCCGTGCCAATGTACTCGATGCCGTCAAGGGGGGCTATCGTCCCGAGGTTCACGTCAAAGCTATTGGGAGTGCTGACAGCAAGTTTCGCAGTGGAGAGACCGACCTGCGCGGTATCTTTACCGCTGATAATCTACGCGGCAAGGCTACTGTGATCGCCCGTGAAGGCACCTCGCGTTATGCCTTCTTCCGTGGAGAGCAATGGCTTGGTGCTTTGGTCACCGAACCTGCGCAGGATCGTGGTCAGGCTGGTGAAAAGCAGCAAATTGACTATCAAGGGAACCTGAACGGGTTTAACGCCACCATCCAAATGGAAAATAGCGGGAAATTTGACCAAAATCGCCGCCAGCGCCAGCAAAAAGGGATTCAGGCAGATCAGGCCTACTGAACGTAACAGTTCGGATTTATGACATTGGCAGGCTTGATTATGTAGGGCGAATCGTCCCGATGAGCCGCGCGTATGAAGGGGCTCTCATTAGAGGCCCGGCTCGGCAGGGACGCCTCGCCCTACCAAAGTAAAACGCACGCTTGGATCGACCAATATTAACAGCACACCTTCTGCTTTTAGCCTAATTGAGGAAGGAAAGCAGAAGATGGACACAAATTCAAAAATGCAAGGAGAGCTTGAGGCTGGGTTGTTAATGGACGGTAAGCGTCCGAGGATTGACCTCATTCCCAGCCTGATACCTGCGTGATATAGCAGGGGCATGAATAACACTACAGCGCAACAGGATGGGCGGGGCCGGGTTCTGCGGACAGCGGAGCAACGGCAGGAATTGATGGCCGGGTACAAGTCGAGCGGTCTGGGAATGACTGCTTTTTGTCGACGAGAGGGCGTGTCGCTCTCGACATTCAGCCATTGGTTGAATCCGAGGGTTAAAGTGAAGCGGTCTCGATCCATCCGGCCGGAAAAGCCCCCGATGAAGTTCACCGAGGTAAAGATGGCCTTGGGCGGGGCCGCCCCAATTGAAGTTGAATTGCCGGGAGGTGCTCGGATTCGCATCCGGGATGATGAGGCGTGGCTGGTAGTGGGTCAATGGCTCCGGGAGGTGACCGGATGCTGAATTTCACGGGAGCCTTAAAGGTTTATGTGGCGACCGAGGCGGCTGACATGCGGCAGAGTTTCAGCGGCCTGTACGGAATGACGGTCAACGAGTAGGGATTGGGGTCAGCCCTGAATGGCGCTTAATTAAGGCCTAAAACTTTCTTACTCAATGATTTGCGCCGAGATGGTTCGGGAATAGTTCGAAAAAGTATCAGCCGGGAGATTTGCTGCATGCGCTTTAGCGTTTGCTGTACATCCTTCCAGTTTTCGATCGACTCCTTCATCCATTGATACTGCTCCGCAGATAAGGCGACCGATATGGTTTTTTTGCGCTCCTTGCGACTCCATTGATAACACGGTCCGCCCGCCCCAGGGCCGCGATTTTGAACATAGCCATGACTGATCCATTTTGTTTTGGCCAATTGGCGGGCTAAAGTCCGGTATTCCGCTTTCAATTCGGCAAGATTTGTTTTCATGCAGTTAAGGCTAGCATACTTGTCAATAGGGCGGTACATATACCGCCCTATGAATACACCATACTTCTCGGCCTGGCGTTCTAAACTGGCGGCTTACGGGCGACGAAATTTGCGGGATCGCTGTGTCGCCGAAATCAAAAACGAATTCGCGCGTTTTATGCCAAAGGATCTTTTTCATAAAGCACAGCAAGGGAGTGGAAGCCGAGATCGAATCTACTCTCGAAATCTTACATTTTGGTGCTTCATTTGGCAGGTCTTACAACCCAATACTGCATGTCGGGCGGTAGTACGTAAGGTCCAGGCTGAGCGAGAGACGCAATACCGGAAAATTGACGAGAATAGCAGCGGATACTGCCAAGCACGCGCCCGGATCCCACTAACCATAATTCAAAATGGTATGGAAGCGTCCGCTCAACATGCCGATCGGGTGATGCTGCATCGTGTGCCAGGCTGGATCCGACCCATTAAAGTAATGGATGCAACTAGTTTTAGCATGCCCGATACCCCTCAAAACAAGAAACATTATCATTACCCAACTGGCCAGAAAAACGGGTGCGGATTCCCTGTCATGCGCGCATTGGCAATTTTCTCTCTCGCCAGTGGCGCAATTTCCTGGATCGTTACCGCTGCCTGCTACACCAGCGAAATGGTTATGATCAAATCCATCTGGAAAACATTTTTGCCGGGTGACATTGCACTCGGGGATCGTATGTATGGGTGCTTCGTCTTCCTGGCCGGCATGACGTCACAAGGCGTTGATGTGGTCGCACGCCTTACACAAGGACGAAACCTCGATCTGCGTCATGCTCAAAAAAATGGCACGAATGACTGGCAAACCATTTTTCACAAACCGCCGCAGCGCCCTTCTTACATGACGCCAGCTGAATGGAAGGCACTACCTGACTCCATTCCTGTGCGTATCATCCGCTCCTGCCTCAAAACCAAAGGTTTTCGGACTCACGCTATTTGGATCGTTACTACATTACTTGATCCTCAACTTTATCCTGTTGCCGAAATCTGTGACTTATACCGGCAACGGTGGCAGATGGAGCTGTCTTTTCGCGATCTAAAAACCACCATGGGGATAGAGTCCCTGCGTTGCCGAACTCCGGCCATGATTGAGAAGGAACTTCGAGTGTGTCTCATCGCGTACAACTGTTTGCGAGCCCTGATGGCCGAAGCGGCTATTACGTACGGGCTGCCTCGCCAGCAAATTAGTTTCAAAGGTGCCGTCGACACCCTTCGATCATTCGCGCCGGCTATGCTTCGGGCCAACTCGGCAAAAGCGCGAATTCAATTGCATGCGCGCCTGCTAGAGATTCTCGCTTTCGACTTGCTCCCGACTAGACCGGGACGCTTAGAACCTCGCGCCATCAAGAAACGCCCGAAACACTATCCTTTGCTCACAAAGCACAGGCGCATCTTTAAAGCCCGTCCGCATAATGGAAGAATACCACCAAAACAAAAACAAGTTATCTTAACTTAGCGCCATTCAGGGCTGACCCCGAT
>Ga0194053_10000104_pt1 | contig 62881 bp, 56 predicted proteins | sample SepL228m_MetaG_FD_161684 | JGI IMG/M metagenome (GOLD analysis project Ga0194053, IMG submission 161684) | Anoxic zone freshwater microbial communities from boreal shield lake in IISD Experimental Lakes Area, Ontario, Canada - Sep2016-L227-8m | ecosystem: Environmental > Aquatic > Freshwater >...
ATCTATCTCCAACGGCTCCTTGATCATCTGGAGAACGGCGGACATGAGATTCATCTGGTGCTCTCTCCCTATGCCAAGCAGGTGATACATGAGGAAATCGGCGTACTTCAACTCCCTGAAGGAGTGATCGAGCACAGTGAGAAATCGATGAATGCCCCCTTTGCCAGTGGCAGCGCCCTCTTTGACGGCATGGTGATCCTCCCCTGCTCCATGGGCACCATCGGCCGCATCGCCGCCGGAACCAGTGAGAATCTGATTCTACGCGCCGCCGATGTCTTCCTTAAGGAACGCCGTAAGCTCATTCTTGCTCCCCGTGAGACCCCGTGGAATCTGATTCATGCGCGCAATGTTGTCACCGTCACCGAAGCGGGAGCGATCGTGATGCCTGCTTCACCTTCGTTCTACTCACATCCCAAGAGCTTTGAAGAACTCGCCGACACCGTTGTCTGGCGAGTACTGGATCAGCTTGGGCTTGATGCTCCCAATGCCTGCCGCTGGCGCGAGGATTCATCACCCGATCAGGAGTGATGAGACTGCCCAGTAAAGAACAGTTTCTTGCCGCCCTTGCCGCAGGACTGGCGAGATTGGTTTTTTGCACGATCCGCCTGCGTGTGACCGATCACTCGGGATTCCTGAATGCCCCCCCCGACGGCCCGAGCATCCTAGTCTTCTGGCACAACCGGATTCCAGCCATCGCCATCGCTTTTCTTCGGCACTACCCACACAGACATCCTTCACGCAAGGGTGTCACGGTGCTCACAAGTCCGAGCAAGGATGGTGAGATACTCTCCGGCGTCATGGCTCATCTCGGCATGGGCTCGGTTCGAGGCTCCAGTTCACGGCGAGGATCAGCGGCAATCCGGGAGCTTACAAGCCTCCTGGAATCGGGCGTGGATCTTGCCATCACACCCGACGGTCCTCGTGGTCCGAAGTATTCGCTTGGCCAGGGCGCGGTCTTTCTGGCTCACAAAACCGGCATTCCGATCATACCGCTTCATGCCCGCTATCATCATGCAATCCGGCTGAAAACCTGGGATAACTTTGCCATTCCCCTCCCCTTCTCCCTGATTGATGTGACGATGGATCCTTATCTCACCATTGCGGCGGATGCTTCTGATCTGGAAACAGAACGCCTGAAACTGGAAACACTTTTGCGAGAAAAAGCACAGCAGGCCGATGCACAGGTCTGAAATCTCTTAGGAACAGATCAGCAAACAGGGTCTCGCACCTGCTTATGATCCAACACAATTGATCGGAATTCATCTCCCATCTCTGTTATCCTGATCCCCCTTTTGACCGATCAATCCGTAAAAAAAATGGGGAGGGCGCTTCCGCCCTCCCCATTGGTATGATTTCTTGGAAAGACCTTCTCTTAGATGAACTCGTTGACGAGATTTTCCAGGTATTCCTGACCGCCAGAAGGAGGAAGAGGGGCTTCCTTGGCGAGTGCATGAGCCTCCAGATCGGCAAGCGTGGCTTTTCCTGACTCGATCTTCTGACCAAGAGGGCCATCCCATGACGAGTAGCGGGCCTTGACGAATTCCTCGATACGACCATCGGCGCGGATCGCCGCAGCGATCTTGAGTCCGCGGGCAAAAGTGTCCATGCCACCGATGTGGGCGTGGAAGAGATCGGCAGGAGTATTCGACTCGCGGCGACGCTTGGCATCGAAGTTGAGTCCCCCTTCCTTGAGTCCACCCATCTTGAGCACCACGAGCATGACCTCGAGGGCAAGGTAGAGATTGGTTGGGAACTGATCGGTATCCCAACCGATGAGTTCATCCCCGCGGTTGGCATCGATGCTGCCGAGTTTTCCAGCGGCGGCGGCGACGGTCAACTCGTGGCGCATGGTGTGTCCGGCAAGCGTGGCGTGGTTGGTCTCGATGTTGAGTTCGAACTCGTCAAACAGGCCATATTCTCGAAGGAAATTCAAGCAGGCTGCGGAGTCGGAATCATACTGGTGCGTGGAGGGTTCACGGGGCTTTGGCTCAATCCAGAACTTGCCAGTGAATCCGATTTTCTTTTTCCAATCGACAGCCATGTGAAGGAATGCCGCGAGATGATCCAACTCGCGCTTCATGTCGGTATTCCAGAGCGAGGAGTAACCTTCACGGCCACCCCAGAAAACATAGCCACCACCACCGAGATCGTGGGTGACGCTGAGTGCCTTCTTCACCTGCGCTGCACCATGGGCAAAGACATCAACACTCGGTGAAGTTCCAGCTCCGTTGGCAAAGCGTGGGTGAGCAAAGAGACAAGCCGTGCCCCAGAGAAGCTTCTTGCCCGTGCGCGCCTGCTCTTCTTTCAGCGTTCCGGCGACTGCATCAAGCGCCTTATTGGAAGCCGCCAGGGTCTCCAATTCGGGAGAAACATCGCGATCATGGAAACAGTAGTATTCGATGCCGATCTTCTCCAGAAACTCAAAGAAGACACGGACGCGCTTCTGGGCGTTTTCGACAGAATTGGAACCATCATCCCAAGGTGTGATGGCGGTGCCGCCACCAAAGGGATCAGCGAGAGGATTGCGCATGACATGCCAGTAGGCGGCGGCAAAACGAAGATGATCCTTCATCGACTTGCCTTCGACAAGCTCCTCCGGGTTATATTGTTTGAAGGCAAAGGGATTCTTGGACTTGGCTCCCTCATACTTGATGACAGGAATATCGGGGAAGAAACTCATATGAGTGTTTTTTAGATTAGGGGTTGAAGTGAAGCGCCCATGTCAAATGATCCGATGCACTTTGTAAAGAAGAGTAATGTATCGCTTTTTTAAGAAGCTTCCGGTTAACGAAGTATTGCCAAGATGTCCGTTCTCCTCCAAAAAAGAAAAACACCCCATGCATATCCCAGATACCTCCCCCGTCGCTTCCAGCTCCATCCACGAGAAGCAGAACACCTTCTTCATCATCCTGATCAGCGCGACGGCTGCGATCGGCGGCTTCCTTTTTGGATTTGACAGCGGGGTGATCAATGGAACCGTTGACGCGCTCAAGCATGCCTTTGATTCCTCAGCAACGGGTTCTGGATTCAATGTCGCCTCGATGTTGCTGGGATGTGCCGGAGGTGCCTTCATTGCGGGTAATTTCTCCGATAAATTTGGCCGCAAAAAAGTTATGATCTTCACGGCCCTCCTCTTCACACTGAGTGCGTGGGGATCGGGGATCTCCACAAACTCTACGGAGTTTGTCCTGTTTCGACTGGTCGGAGGATTTGCCATTGGTGCAGCGAGCGTGCTTTGTCCCGCATACATCAGTGAAATCGCGCCAGCCAACATTCGGGGACGACTTTCCTCCCTCCAACAACTTGCGATCGTACTCGGTCTCTTTGCTGCCTTTTTGAGCAATTACCTCATCGCCTTGGGAGCGCACGGGGCTTCGGGTCACTTCTGGCTTGGATACGAAGGATGGCAATGGATGTTCTGGGTCGGAATGGTACCCGCGGGTATTTTCCTGTTTTCACTATTTGCCATCCCAGAGTCACCCCGTTATCTCGTGGCCGTTGGTAAGACTGAGGAAGCGAAGGTCGTGCTCACACGCTTGATCAATCCCTCCGATGTGGAGAACAAGGTGCGCGAGATTCAGGACACTCTCAAGAAGGATCATGTGCCGCAAATGAAGGATCTCTACGATGTCGAGAAAAAGCGCATCCACCCCATCCTCTGGGCCGGTATTGGATTGGCAGCTTTCCAGCAACTCATTGGCATCAATGTGGTCTTTTATTACGGGGAGGTTCTCTGGACAGCTGCCGGTTTTACCCAAGCAAATGCCCTTCTTATCAATGTCATCAGCGGAGCGGTGAACATCGCCTCGACGCTCATAGCCATCTCGCTCATTGATAAACTGGGTCGCAAGCCTCTCCTGATCATCGGATCTGTCGGTATGACCATCACGCTGGGAACGCTTGCCTATATTTTTGGAACCTCCCCAATGGAGGCGGGCAACCTCAAGCTTTCCCCCTCCAACGGAACTTTTGCCCTTCTTGCCGCAAACGCCTATGTCTTCTTTTTTGGAATCTCCTGGGGCCCCGTCATGTGGGTGATGCTCGGTGAAATGTTCCAAAATCAATTTCGCGGAGCCGCTCTTTCACTCAGTGGATTTGTCCAGTGGATGGCCAACTTCGGGATCACCATGACCTTTCCCATCATGCTTGCAGGGATGGGACTGGGAGGTGCCTATGGAGTTTATGCTATCTTCGCCCTCCTCTCCATTGTCTTTGTGGTGAAGGTCGTCAAGGAAACCAAAGGCATGGAGTTGGAAGAGATGGAAGGCTGATCACTTGTTGAAGTCGTGTCATGCCCTCTGATAATTTTCTGTGATGAAACTCATTGATGGCAAAGCGGTAGCTTCAGAAGTCGAACAGGAAACCCGCGCACGGATCGAGAAACTCAAAACTCGCGGCATCACACCCGGCCTTGCCGTCGTACTTGTCGGGGAAGATCCGGCATCCCAGGCCTATGTCAGGAATAAGGATCGTACCTGTGCGGCGCTCGGGATGTATTCCCGGAAAATCGAGATGCCTGCTACGACAACACAGGCAGAACTCATGGCTGTCGTCGCAGACCTTAATTCAGATCCTGCCATTCACGGTATCCTCGTCCAGTCCCCTCCTCCGAAGCACATCGATGAGAGGGCTGTTACTGAGGCCATTGATCCACGCAAGGATGTCGATGGATTCCATCCGCTCAATGTGGCGAAGCTTGCCATGGAAGACCCCACGGGATTCGTCCCTTGTACTCCTCTCGGATGTCAGCGCTTGCTGATCGCTGCGGGTATTGAGACTGCTGGAGCAGAGGTCGTTGTCGTCGGTCGCAGCCTGATTGTCGGGAAGCCGATGGCCTTTCTGCTGATGGCCAAGGGAAGGGGTGGCGATGCCACGGTCACGATCGCCCATTCCCGCACACGCGACCTCGCCGCAGTCTGCCGCCGTGCAGACATCGTGATCGCTGCCATCGGTCGCCCCAAATGCCTTGGTGCCGAGCATATCCGCGATGGGGCTGTCGTCATTGATGTCGGCATCAACCGCATTCCCGATCCCTCCACCAAAAGCGGCTATCGGCTCGTAGGAGATGTGGATTTCGACGCCGTTGCCGAAAAATGCAAGGCGATCACTCCTGTCCCAGGAGGTGTCGGTCCAATGACCATTGCCATGCTGATGGCAAATACGGTCACCGCTTGCGAGAGGCTCACGGTGTAGGATTGGGATTGAACTCGGACATCAGAAAATCAAACTGGAGAAAGGGGGCCTCTCCTCTCTGCTTTCCGGCTTTTGCTATGCACCCGTTACGGTTGAGTTTCAGATTACCCCTTGGAAATGCTGATCCCCTCCGTCAGTCTCGGAAATTCGACCTCTAAGACGATTGCTGGGGTTAACCTTCCCCTCGGTTTCCAATAAGACTCACGACAACGGTGCGATTGTGGGGAGTGATTCGATGCTCGAAGAGAAAGATCCCCTGCCATGTACCAAGTTGCAGTTTTCCGTTGGCGATCGGGATGCTCTCACTCGTCCGGGTCAGCACCATACGGAGGTGACTTGTGGAGTCATCCGGCCCTTCCATCGTGTGGATCAAATCAGGATTGTCCTCAGGGACTAGATCTTCAAAGAATCGGTGCAGATCGGCGCGGGCTGTCGGATCGGCATTTTCATAGATCACCAGACTCGCACTCGTGTGCTGGACAAAAACCGTGGCGAGCCCTGTCGAGATACCACTTTGCCTTACCAACGCTTCGATCTCGTCCGTAATTTCGTATGTCCCCTTCCCACGCGTGGAAACAAAAAATCTCTCGGTAACGACAGTCACGACGCTGGCTCCTCACTGCGATGGAGCATCAAGGCAATCCATAGCCACCCTGCCATCAGAAGCAAACCGCCGATCGGCGTGATCACTCCGAGCCAGCGGATATCGGTCACAGCGAGAGCATAGAGACTTCCCGAGAAGAGCAGGATGCCGGAGGTGAAGAAGATGATGGGCAGTGACGAGACTATTTTTCTTCCAGCCAACCAAAGCAACACGGGAGCATGGATTAGGTGATAGAGGACGGCTGTATTCCAGATCACGCGGCTATGATGGAGTTGCAGCACATCCTTGAGTGCGTGGGCACCGAAAGCCCCCAGCGCGATCCCGAAAAATCCGACGAGACCAGCCACAAGGAAGGCAGCTCGGCGACTCATCGGAATCGATGCTTATTTTACCCCTACGGCAAATTCCTCGGGGAACTTCGCCAGGAAGCTTTGCACGGGCCACGCAGCCGCTTCACCAAAAGCGCAGACGGTACGACCTGCAATATTGTCAGCTACATTTTGGAGTGTGGCTGGATCTTGGGCGATCCCCTCCCCCTTGACCATGCGTGTGGTCATCTTGTCGATCCATAGGACTCCCTCACGGCAAGGAGTGCACTGTCCGCAGCTCTCGTGGGCGTAGAACTGGTTCAGATTGTTCAACGCCCAGAGCATGTTGCGCGAATCATCCATGATAATAACCCCTCCACTGCCTACCATCGTTCCAGCCGCGGCCAGAGAGGCCGCATCCATGACGAGATCAAGCAGGGGTATCTCCTTTTCGATCATCTCACCATCGGCTCCCTTGGACTTGATTTTAAAGGATTCACCCGCACGGAGGATTTTGGACGAGCTTCCGCCAGGGATGACAGCCTTGAGTGTACGACCAGGCTTCAAGCCGCCACAGACATCAAAAATCAACTCCCCGAGTGTAACCCCACCAGCGGGGATTTCGTAAGGGCCTGGACGCATCACATCGCCGGAGACACACATGACACGGGTGCCTCCGTCACCGGGAGTACCCATCTTGGAATACTCCTCGCTACCAATTTTCAGGATCTGCTTGATATGGCAGAGAGTCTCCACATTATTGACGATGGTCGGAGCCATATAGAGTCCAAGGACGGCTGGAAAATAGGGAGGCTTGATGCGTGGATAAGGGCGCTTCCCCTCCAGGGACTCGATCATGCTGGTCTCCTCACCGCAGATGTAGGCAGCTGCACCCTGATGAACATGGATGTCGATATCGAAGCCACTGCCGAGGATGTTCTTCCCAAGATAGCCCTTGGCTCGGGCTTCCTGAAGGGCTTTAGTCACAATCTCGGCCGCCTTTGGAAATTCACAACGAATGTAAATATAAGCGAGGTTAGCATTAAGCGCGTAGGCAGCGATCGCCATCCCCTCGATCAACTGATGGGGATCATTGTGAAGGATGTATCTATCCTTGAAGGTTCCAGGCTCGGACTCGTCCCCGTTGCAGACGAGGTAGTGGGGCTTGCCATCATCGCGACGAATGAATCCCCACTTCACGCCACAGGGAAATCCTGCTCCGCCACGGCCACGGAGATTGGCTTTCTTGACCTCGTCGACGATTTCAGTCGGTTTCATGCCAAGTGCCTTCTTCAGCTCGGCGTACCCGCCATGCCTTTCGTAGCACTCGATGTCCGGGGTGTATCCCTGAGTCCAGGCGTTTTGAAAAACAACGCGGCGCTCCTTGGGATGCGGAGGGAGAAGAAGGGATTTCATGAGAGATATTGAGCCAGGATTTTCGGCACATCGGCTTCCGTGACATCCTCGTGCAGATCATCGTTAATGAGACAGACCGGGGCAGAGCCGCAGCTTGCCAGACACTCCACAAACTCGACGCTGTAGTTTCCATCAGGACTGGTCGGCAAACCGTGATGGTGGTCTCCGGCAGGATCGATACCGACGGAATGGCAGAACTTCTCGCGAAGCTCATAGCTGCCAGCCATCGCACAGGAAAGGGTGCGGCAGACTCTGATGATCGTCTTGCCCGGAGCCAGCTGGCGGAACCAAGGATAAAATGTGACCAATTCCAGGATATTGATTGGTTCGAGATCCAGGCGTGCTGCGATCCACTTCACAGCACTGTCATCGATGAAGCCGAAATGATTTTGCCAAAGGTGCAACAGCGGCAATGAGGCACTCCGCTTGGAGACGGGATAGTGGGTTACAGCCTCATCGATTTTGGCGAGCAGGTCGGCGGGAATGGTTTCTGCCTGCGCGACTGCAGGGGAATTGCCCGAGGAAGATACTGGATGATGTTCCATGAAGTATTGGAAGAAACCAAAAATAGAGGTGATCGGAAAGAGGGAAATCGTCCGAATTGCTCAGGAGTCTCAAAAAGTGGGGTCTAATCGTGTTTTGAATAGTTTTTTGGGCTTTAAGGAAGCGCTGATTAAATCGCATTGAGGCCATTGCGGCAAGAAGGGGTCGCCGACAAGGCGGCTTCGCGTGAGCATCCCCGCAGCGGGCTGCCGTAACGGATGCGTAGCAACGGCCGGGCAAGCAAAACGCGAAGTCTACGATGTCGCCGATCTTTTATCGTCGCAACCCGGAGGGCTGGAGCCATTTGTCGATTTTTATGGCGTTGCTCGCTTGGGCGAGACCGCTGAGGGTATTGACTCGCCCGCTCCCGCGAGGCTCGCCCTGTCGGGTTTGCCGGCGGCAAATCTACCCAAGCCGCCCCCGCAGCTCCATGTTGCCCAGCACTCGTGCCTTCAAAAATCAGCAAATGTTCTTCAGTGGCCATCATGGGATTTAATCAGCGGTTCCCTAATGCAGTTTCCAGAACATCACAATGGTAATGATCAGTCCGATTGCCGTGATCAGATACCGAGCCTTTTCCTGGGAAAGTTTTTGGGAATAGGTGGCCCCCAGATAATACCCTGTCACGGCTCCCACCGTCATCACTCCCATGATCGGCCAGTTAATGAGACCACTGGCTGTGAACCAGATCGCTGCAACAAGATTGATCAGCGAACCGATGACATTTTTCAGCGTGTTCATCTTATGGATATCCGAAAACCCGAGAAAACCGAGCGTGGCCAGCATTAGAATGCCGATTCCAGCACCGAAGTAGCCTCCGTAAATTGAGACAAAAAACTGGAAAATCATGGCACCGATAAGATGGAAGCGTACTTGGGAACTTGATTTGGAATGCCTCCCCTCAAGCACAACCTGATGAGCCACACTTCTTCTCACCACGCCCTGAAGCATGAAGAGGAGCGTGGCAAAAAGAACGAGATAGGGAACCAGGTGGGAAAAAGTGCTTTCTTTCCCATGTGTCAGGAGAAAACTACCCAGCCATCCACCAATAAGACTGATCGGGATAAAAGTCTTAAACCAAGGACGGACTTCCGCAATATTACGACGGAATCCGTAGATACTGCCCGCCGTTCCGACGACCAAGGAAAGGGTGCTCGTGGCGTTGGCAATGACCGGAGGTACTCCAAAGAGAATCAGCACTGGGAAAGTAACAAGAGTCCCCCCACCCGCCACAGCATTGATCATCCCCGCCGCACAAGCGGAGAGCATCAGGGCAATGATTTCAAGGTTCGACATGCAGAATGTTCTATTTCAACAAAGAATCCCTCTCATGGCGAACTGAACTTCCGGGTGATGGCATTTTTTCCTGCTACCACTCTCAAGGTGAGTGAAAAGTCAATGCCAGCTTGGGTAAACCGAACCAACTCAAACCCCGTTTTCTTCTTTTGCCGCGGGGTGATTCACGGCATCGTCATCCGCTTTCATCCGACTTTCCAACTGATTCCTGCTTTCCATGCTTACTGTCTCCGGCCTTTCCAAATCCTACGGAGGGCGTGCTCTCTTTGAGGACGCGTCCCTGCAAATCAATCGTGGTGATCGTATCGGACTCATCGGGGCCAATGGAGCCGGAAAATCGACCCTTTTCTCACTGATCCTCAAGGAGGCTTCTCCTGATACAGGGACAGTCGCGATGGAGCGCAACACCACGATCGGCTTCCTTCCGCAGGAGAGTGCCCCCTCTGGTGATGAAACCGTTCTGGAACTCGCCACCAATGTCTCCGCCGAGATGGAGGAGGTGCATCGTCTTCAACGGGAACATCCCAGTGAGGATGATCCCATGCATCATGAAGCCATCGCCCGTTTTGCCGATCTGGATGGACATACGCTTGAGGTGAAGGCGAAGCGTATCCTGAGCGGGCTGGCATTCCGTGAAGGGGATGTCCATATCCCGGCCCGCACACTGAGTGGTGGATGGATCATGCGTGCCCATCTGGCCCGTCTGCTCGTCATGGAACCGGATCTCCTGATGCTTGATGAGCCAACCAATCATCTCGATCTCGAATCCCTCGGCTGGTTTCAGAACTACCTCTCGAAATACAGCGGAGCCATTCTGGCCATCTCCCATGACCGGGAATTTCTGAATGCCATCTGCCTCAACATTCTAGAAATCCGCCATCACAAGCTCAACCGCTACAGGGGCAACTACGATTCCTACCTCTCGCAGAAAGCCGCACGCGAGGAACAGCAGTGGGCAGCCTACAAAAACCAGCAACGCGAAATCGCCGAACTGCAACGCTTCATCGACCGCTTCCGTGCTAAGGCAAGCAAGGCGGCACAAGCTCAGGATCGTATCAAGCAACTCGACCGCATGGTGCGGATCGAAGCGCCGGAACGGGATGAGGCCACAGTCTCCTTCTCCTTTCCACAACCGAAACGGGGTGGAGAACGCACGATCACTCTCGATGGAGTGAAACAGGCCTACGGTTCGCATGTGGTTTACGCCCGCCTCGATCTGGAAATCAATCGCGGTCAGCGCACCGTCCTTGTCGGCCCCAACGGCTCTGGCAAATCTACCCTGCTCAAGATCCTTGCAGGACTGCTCCCGATCGAAGCCGGAACCATCACGCCTGGACACAATCTCTCGGTCGGCTACTTCGCCCAGCAACGCACCGAGATGCTCGACATTAAGAGGAGCGTCTTAGCAGAGGCGATGCAGACCGAGACACCGGTTCCGGAGCAGGCTGTCCGTACCATCCTCGGCTCCTTTCTCTTCCGTGGTGATGATGTGTTCAAGCCGGTCGGAGTCCTCAGTGGAGGAGAAAAAAGCCGCCTCGCCCTTGTCAAACTCCTCCTCAATCCTCCAAACCTCCTACTACTGGACGAGCCGACGACCCATCTTGACATGCCGAGCATCGATGCCCTCATCGGCGCACTTAAGCAGTATCAGGGCACGCTTCTCTTTGTCAGCCACGATGTCCATTTCATCCGGGCCCTGGCCTCGACAGTCCTGCACATCAGTGCCGGCAAGCTCACTCCCTACGCCGGTGACTACACTTACTATCTGGAAAAATCAGGCTCTCTCTCCGAGCGCGCTGCTCTCGTTGCACCGGGGAATTCGCCCGGAAATTACCGCCCTGACTCAGCACCCGAACCCTCGGAAACATCCCGTCCCAAAATGGGGATGAAGGAAATCAAGGAGATGAGAAAAGCGGAAGCTGAGAAACGCAAAGCCGCCAATAAAATCCGCCGTGACGCACAGGCTCAGCTCACGACAATCGAGGCTGAAATCGCCGAACTAGAAACCCGTCAGAACGCTCTCACCGCAGAACTGGAGCAGCCGGAAAGCCTCAAAGGAGGCCGGGCCCATCAGATCAATCGCGAGCTTTCCATTCTCCAGGATCGCTTGATGAAGACCATGGAAACCTGGGAACAACTGACTGCAATGCTTGCAGAACCCGAGCCGACGGAGGCATCCTGAACGAGAAAGGCTATGAACAGCGGAGAGAGAGATCAGAAGCCGGAGTTCAGAAATCAGACAGAGTTGTTTTCTTTGATGAATCAACTCCCTACCAAATTCTGACCTTCGACCTCTGCCTTCCGACCTTTGACCTCTTTTCCCATGTTCGCCTACCTCAGCGCTCGCATCCGCAGTATCGGTTACGCATGCAAAGGAATCATCACCCTGATTCATACCCAGCCAAATGCACAACTGCACGCGGCGGCGACAGCAGGGGCCCTCATCGGCGGATATTTTCTGAAAATAAGCGAAGGCGAATGGTTGGCCGTCATTCTCTGCATCGGTCTTGTCTGGACTGCCGAAGCCCTCAATACAGCACTTGAATTTATCGCCGACGAGGTTGATCCCAATCACCGTCCAGGAATCGGAAGGGCCAAAGATGTGGCGGCTGCGGGCGTGCTGATCGCAACACTCATCTCCATTGCCACTGCCGGAGTGATCCTTTGGAATCATTTTTTCTCATAGAAACTTGGTTGCAGGACTTTAAAATCAAGTGCAAAGGAGATTTGTCCGGCAGCTTTGCTTGCCCGGTCGTTGCTTCGCATCCATTACGGCTCAGACTTTTGAACGGCCCTTTGTTCCAACAAAGCGGTGCCGTCCTTGCGGGCTTGCCTTTGGCAATTTCTCCGCACCTCTTCCCAGAGGCTTGGATCGGCCTTCGCCTCGAATGACTATCAACTGCCGCCAGTCGTTGATTTCCGGTTGACCATCGGCTTCTGGTGAATCAAGCTCTTCCGACTAGAGGTGAGGTGGCTGAGTGGTCGAAAGCAGCGCTTTGCTAAAGCGCCGTACTCCAAAAGGGTACCCAGGGTTCGAATCCCTGCCTCACCGCCAATCAACCTTGTGGAATGGTGTGAGCTAAAGGGATGAAACCTGCGATTAGCGGGAAGCTGGTTGGACTACAACGCAGAAGTAGCCCTGAGCAAAAAGGCGAAGGGTGAGCGGCGGGGAACGCCCGAATTCAAAACATCAGTTCGATTGACTCGCTCTGCTCTCCATCGTTGTTTTCAAAGGCACGGCATCACCCCATGTCCAATACATCAACTCAGCCGCAGCTTAGAAACTGAAGAAATCCCTCCTCTACCAAGCCTTTAGCGGTAATCAGTGAGGATCATGTCTATAAAGTTGGATTTTCGATGCATATACCGCTGATCATGATAAGAAAATTGCATTTTCTTTCTATGTTCTTGCTGTCGTGATAAGGTTTTGAGAGATATTGAACATGTCCTCACTGGCTGCACTCCCTCTTGTAAGCACCGCCAGCCTTGATACAAGGAAGCTATGGGAGGCTCTTGCTGAGGCGCATCGCTATCTTGCTGAGCTGAAAGGACTCTGCAACTCGCTGCCAAATCAATCAATTCTGATCAATACGCTCTCGATTCAGGAAGCAAAGGATAGTTCGGAAATCGAGAACTTCATCACCTCGCACGATGAAATTTATGCCGAGAGGGAGAACTCCTTATCCGGCGCGGTGAAAGAAGTGCAACATTACGCCGAGGCATTAAAGAGGGGTTTTCACGAGGTGCGGGAGAGTGGCCTGATCCTGCTCAATACCCTTCTCTCTGTTCAGTCTCTCATTGAGCCCAATCGTCCTGGCCTGCGGAAGCTTCCCGGGCACAGTGCTGAAAAATCATGCCACGGGCCAGGTCGTCTATGAACCGCCGCAGGATGCTCGGGAAGTGGAGTCCCTGATGGGGAATCTGGTGGATTTTCTCCATGCGGAGAACGGGCTCGATCCGCTGCTGAGGATGGCGATTGCCCATCATCAGTTCGAGAGCATTCATCCCTTCTATGACGGCAATGGCCGCACAGGACGGATCCTCAATCTGCTGGTGCTACAGCGGGAGAGTTTGCTCGATCTTCCGGTGCTCTATCTGAGCCGTTATATTACAAACACTAAGTCTGAATACTATCGACTGCTTCAGGAGACGCGGGAGAAGGGGCTGTGGGCAGAGTGGTGCCACTACCTTGTGAAAGGGGTTGCGGTGACTGCCCGTAGCGAAATCGGACTGGTCAAATCCTTGCGAGATCTGATGCAGGCCACGAAACAGGGGATGAGGGAGCGGGTGCCGAAAATCTACAGTCAGGATCTTCTCAACAATCTGTTCCGGCACCCTTATACGAAGATCGAGTTCGTGGAGAGGGATCTGGGTGTCTCACGGGTCACGGCAACAAAATATCTGGAGAAACTCAGCTTGGAGGGATTTGTTAGAAAAGAAAAAAGAGGAAAGACGAATTTCTATATCAATGAGACGCTCTTTCATCTTCTGACCGGCGTGAATCTTACCTTTATTCCATGAACGAGGCCGAGACACGCGCCGAGCACATTGACCCAGTCCTATACCTCTACGGAACCATGTTCTCTTCCAATCTTCTGAAGAGACCTGATACCAATCACAAAATAGATCGTCAGGGGTGTCGATTTTTGTTGAAGGAGTAATTCCGATTGTTAGATGTAGCGCGTCGGTACAATTATAACCCCAGCTAAACAACTCCAAAGCAATGAACTCCATCCACAAAATATCCCTTATTTTTGCCACGACACTTCTCCTTCTCGGCTCTAATCAAAGCGCATTTGCGGATCAACCGAATATGCATGAAGCGCTGAACAGACTTCGTGCCGCTAGAGCTGCACTAGTTGTTGCTGAAAACAATAAGGGCGGCTGGCGTGAACGCGCCATCGCGAGTGTGGATGCAGCTATTCTAGAAACGAAGAACGGCATCAGTTTCGCGCGTACCCATTAAGGAAGCGCTGATTAGATCGCATTGAGACCGTTGCGGAGATCTCTCCCAACTTGCTTTTAAAGTCTTAAAAATAGTTGACCCGTTCCACGACTTCAGTGGAACGGGTTTTCTTTGGAGTGATTGAAATTACTGCAATCCATGATGCTTGGATTAGCTTCACGACCGCCTCACTTGCGGGGCTTCAAATAGATATGAGAAACCTCAATTCGCAGGTTTTTTATTCTGACAACACTGACCTTTCATCCCCAAAGACTTAAGGATCAACTCTAGGGGGCAGAAGTTGGTGATTGAGGATTGAAGGAGGTTGAAGCCGACAAAGGCCGTAAGCCAAAGCCAGTTTGGGCTGTAGTAGTGAGCCATAGCGATGCTCACAAGGATAACAACGCCTGCAAAGGCGCGAATGATGCGTTCCATAGTGGTTGTGTGTTTGGTTGTTGTCTTTTTTTTAGTGAATATTCACAGAGATCATCGCCCCAAGAATCATCCCGTAAATGGTGCTGATATAGGCATTTCTAGTCAGGGGACAGGTGCCCCTAGAACAGCCGATGAATTTGTAATAGGAAAAGCCGAGAACTCCTCCGGCTAGGACTCCAATGATGATTCTCAAGGTCATTATAAGTGAAGGGTGTGAGGGCTATTTCTCATGGATCATTTTGAATCAGCACCGCTTGTGATCATTTTGGCGCGTCCCAAAGACCCCATGTTAAAAACATGTGAATATCCCATGCCCTTGATTTTGCCTGTCGCCATACCGCTACGGGTTCCACTCAGGCAATGAAGAAGGAGAACTTGGTTTTTGTCTTTCACCATTTGAGGAAGACGATTCAACTCCCCAAGAGGGACATTGACCGCATTGGGCAGGTGATCCGCCTGAAATTCCTGAGTACTCCGTACATCAACTATGCTGGCTCCCTCCCTGAGATACTTCCGTGCAACATCGACCGAGATGAGTGACATGCGCTTCCAGAGGATGACTGCGGTAATTGCGACGATGAAGACGAGTAGTGTTTTCCAATCCATGGGATTTTAGTGTTGAGGGCAGCTGCCCATTAATTGCTTGGGTGAGGTTAAAAAGTTAAGGGGTGAGACTTTTTCGGCTGTAAGCCATGAGATAGAGGACCGGGACAGCCATACGACTGATGAGCAGGGAGGCGATTTCACCGGCCATCAGTGAGATTGCTAATCCTTGAAAGATCGGATCAGAGAGGATGACTGCCCCCCCGACAACCACGGCCATGGCTGTCAGCATCATGGGACGAAACCTGACAGCACCGGCATCAACGACCGCCTCTGCAAGTGGCATCCCCTCTCTCACCCGTTGTTCAATGAAATCGACAAGAATGATCGAGTTTCGAATCACAATGCCGGCACCAGCCATAAAGCCTATCATCGACGGGGCAGTGAAGAAGGCCCCCATGAGACCATGGGCCGGCAGAATCCCTACCAGCGAAAACGGAATGGCAGCCATCACGATAAGTGGGGTGAGGAAGGACCGGAACCAACCCACCATGAGGATATAGATCAGGATCAGCACGACGCCGAAGGCCGCACTCAAATCGCGAAAGACCTCGATCGTAATATGCCATTCACCATCCCACTTGATCGCGGGTTGTGCGTCGGAAACGGGAAGAGTGGCGTTATAAATTGGCAGGGGCCTGCCATCCCCTCCGAACTTTCGTGTATCTAGTTTCTCCAGTTCCTTGTTCATGGCCAGGATCGCATAGACAGGACTTTCGATTGAGCCAGCCACATCCCCCACCACATAGGTCACGGGCATCAGATTCTTGTGGTAGATGCTTTTCTCGATCGTGGACTTTTCGAGATGAACCAATTCCCGAAGGGGAACCAAAGGAGTGGTTGTTGAACTGCCAGGCTCGGGAAGTGCATTGGCATCACCCGAGCGAACCCGCAGTGAGAGTAGCTCCTCGGGAGTGGTTCTCAGGGAGCGGGGAAGTTGGAGGACAATCTCCACATCCTCCTTTTCCTTGGGGATATGAAGCAGATCAACGGACTCCCCTCCGACGGCTAGTTTCAGTGTTCTGGAAATCGTCTCGGCGGTAACTCCATGGAGGGCCGCCTTTTCCTTATCGATAACGAACCTAACCTTGGGTTGATCCGATTCGATATACCAATCGACATCAACCACGCCGGGAGTCTTCTTGTAGATCCGGATGATTTCATTGGCCAGTTTCAGCCGGTCTTCTTCGGTGGGCCCATAGATTTCCGTAACAAGGGTTTGGAGAACAGGCGGCCCCGGAGGAACCTCTGCCACAGCACATCGTGCTCCATATTTTTCAGCGACGGCAGCCACCTTGGGACGCAGAATTTTGGCAATGTCGTGACTCTGAAGCCTTCGTTCATCCTTGAGCTTCAAGTTGACCTGGATGTCGGCAACATTGGCTCCATTCCGTGTGAAATAATGCCTGACCAGTCCATTGAAATTAAACGGGGAAGCTGTTCCTGCATAGATCTGGTAATCGGTGACATTGGCATCGGGGGCAATCGCTGAGGAGATCTCCCGACACGCCTGGGCCGTGCGCTCCAAGGAGCTTCCCTCGGGCATATTGAGGATGATCTGAAACTCACTCTTGTTGTCAAAAGGGAGCATCTTCACTTTGACCCATCCGATGCCCACGGTTGCCATCGCAGCTAGCAACAGAAGACAGATGACTCCTAGGAATTCCAAGCGCTTCTTCTTGTTTGTAATCAGGGCTCCCATGTATCGCCGGTAGAGACGGGTGAAAAAATCTTCGTCACGCTCACCTGAATTCGCATGACTCTCCAATCGCTTGATACCTTGCAACCAAGGGAGAACCCGAACGGATGCCCATGGAGTGACGATAAAGGCAATCAGTAGCGAGAAGAGCATCGCCGCACTCGCACCAACCGGGATAGGGCGCATGTAGGGCCCCATCAACCCTCCGACAAAGGCCATCGGAAGGATCGCGAGGACAACGGCAAAGGTCGCCAGGATGGTAGGATTGCCAACCTCTGCCACAGCAGCAACTGCCACCTCCTTCAGCGAAAAAGCTGATGACTTAGGAAGATGAAAATGACGGACGATATTCTCCACCACCACGATGGCGTCATCCACGAGAATGCCGATGCTGAAGATCAGGGCAAAGAGAGTGATCCGATTCAAGGTGAACCCCAGCATGTAAAAGACGAGCAGGGTGAGTGCCAGTGTTGTTGGAATCGCGATGGCCACGACAATGGATTCCCTCCAGCCGAGCGTGAAGAGTATCAGCAGCGAGACACTGACCACTGCGATGGCCATGTGAAACAAAAGTTCGTTCGATTTATCCGCAGCCGTTTTTCCGTAATTTCGTGTGATGGTGAGTTCTACAACGGAAGGAATGACCGTTCCCTTAAGGAGATCGATCTTGTGAAGCACCCTATTCCCTATGTCGGTTGCATTGGCGCCTGGGCGCTTTGCGACACTGATCGTCACTGCAGGCTCATTGCCTGCTGAAGCATCCTCCCCTCCTCTGCCATGAAGGAGATATTGGCTCGGCTCCTCGGTGCCATCGATGACATCGGCAACCTCACGGAGATAGACGGGCTTTCCATCAGTAACTCCGACAACAATGTCCCCAACTTCTTTTGCCGTTTGCAGAAAACCACCTGTTTCTATGGCAATTTCTGCTCCTGCCTTGGTGAGCGAGCCGGAGGAATACTGCCGGTTGGCCTGTTGCAACATCGGTATGATTCCTGCTGGAGTCAGACTGCGACTGGCGAGTCTCACCGGATCAAGGAGCACACGCACCTGTCGTTTGGCTCCTCCGATAATAAGGGTCTCACCGACCATGGGCACCTGCTTGATCGAGTCCTCAATCTGTGCTGCCAGTCGGCGCAAGGTCAGATGATCATACTTTTTGCTATGAAGGGTGACGGCCAAAATTGGCACATCATCAATCGTCTTCATCTTCACCAGAGGTACGCCGACTCCCGCAGGAATACGGTCGAAGTTGGAACGAAGCTTCTCAGTAAGACGCACAAGGCATTCATCCGGATTCTGCCCTACCTTGAATCGAACAACCATACGGCTCTCACCCGTGCTGGATGTGGAGTAAATATATTCAACTCCAGGAATTTCCCAGAGCAGTTTTTCCATGGGGCGGGTGGCCCGTTCTTCCACCTCCTTCGCACTGAATCCCGGCATCTGCGCGATGACATCGATCATCGGCACCTTGATCTGAGGCTCTTCCTCCCTTGGAAGCATCAGGATGGCAAAAAGCCCAAGCAGCAGCGATCCGACGACAATGAGCGGCGTCAGTTTCGAGTCGATAAAGGTGGAGGCAATGCGCCCTGCAATGCCAACATGATCTTCCTTATGTGTGCTCATGGAGCTACCTGAACAGTCTGGCCATCTCTCAGCGACTGAGCATTCTCACGAATGACCTGATCACCTTTGGATACCCCTGAAAGAATTTCGATCTCATCGCCGTAGCGTTTGCCGCTCTTCACAAGTCTTAGCCGCGCCCGACCCTGCTCATTGATGAAGACCATCTCCATCTGCCCTCTCTGAATCAGGGCAGTTGTTGGAACACTGACTGATACAAACTCTCCCACAGGAAAGAGCGCCCTGCCGAACTGTCCCGCCCGCAACCCCTTGGTGATGGGAAAATCAATTCTCGAAAGAAAGGTGCGGCTGTTGGGATCTGCCGTTGGTGAAATTTCGCTGACCGTACCGTGAATTCTCGAACCTAGGGAAGTGTTCACGATTTCGACTGCTTCGCCCGTGTGAACCTGATCGATGATAGCCTCGGGAACATCGGCCTCGAATCTTAGGTTTTCGGGATTTTCGATTTGAAGGAGCGGTTTGCCTGGCGCGGCAAAATCGCCCACATCGGCAATCTTCCGGGTAATGACTCCGTCAAATGGAGCCTTCACCTGCACATACCCTAGCATCGTTTCAGCTTCCTTCACCGCTGCCTCGGCAATCCGGTAGCGCCCCTCTGCCGCATCATACTCCTGATGGGAGGTCACCTGCTTCTGGAGGAGTTCACCATACCGTTTGAAATCCCGCGCTGTCTGATCCCTGTTTGCAATGGCCCGGTCGTACTGGGCTTTCACCTCCAGGGCATCAATTTCGGCAAGGAGCTGATCCTTGGTGACATGCTGCCCAAGATCCACAAGCATTTTTGAAACTCGTCCCGAAACTTTCGCCTCCACGGTGGCACTGCTTTTAGCGCGGACGGATCCAACGACTTCTTCCACCACAGGGCGTACTTTCTCCTGAATCAACAGAACTTTGACGGGCAGTCCCTGAGGCAAAACGGCAGCACCGTTTTTATCGCTTTTTTTACATGAAACAATGGGAAGTAGAAGAAGAGCCATCATCATCAATCGGAAGGACTGGTGAAAGAGACTCTTGAGAGTGAAATGCCCTATAAGGGTCTTCGGTGAAGGAATATTCATCGGAGCACTTCCTTCCTGATGACGGGGAGGCTGGCATCCAACCAGCCTTGCATTCCTCCTTCAATGACATGGATCTCCTCATGACCCGATGCACTCAGAATATCTGCAGCCATCGAGGCGCGTTTCCCTGCTGCACAGACAAGATAGCAAAACTCGGCATCTTTTCGTAGAGCCAGAATAGTTTCCGGATCAAGGCTTGGCAGCGGATGCAACACCGAACCGGCAATATGGCATTCTTGGTACTCATCCGGGTTTCTCACATCGAGTATCAAGGCATGACGCCTGTGCGAGTGGGCTGAGACGGGAGTAATGATTTTTTTACCATGCATGGATTTCTTATTGATAGTTAATCACTATAATACTATATGTCAATTTAGTAATGAATAAATTACACACACACGCAATCATGACTGATGGTCAGATCGAAGAGGCAGCTCATCTTTTCGCTGCCCTCGCAGAGCCAGCCAGACTGCGGATTATTCAGGCATTACTGGGAGAGGATCTCACAGTAAGCGAACTGATCGAGGTCACTGGCTATCGGCAGGCAAATGTAAGCAAGCACCTTTCCATCCTATTACGCGCAGGTCTCTTGAGACGCTCCAAAGAGGGCACCTTTGTCCGATATTCCGTGTCAGACCCATTTTTGAAAAAACTCTGCTCCATGGTCTGCGGAAGGATGGAGCATCACGCAGAGGAGCGTTTACGGGCTCTCTGCCCCTGAATAATCATCACCAACCTACCACATCATGAAAATAAATATTGGAACCATCGATCGCACCATCCGTTTTGTTGTCGGCTTCGGCCTCATCATCTGGGCTTTAAGAGGAGGTCCTGTTTGGGGCTGGATCGGTATTGTTCCCCTTCTCACCGCATCGTTCAGATTCTGCCCCGCCTACCTGCCTTTCGGGATTTCGACATGCAGCAAGTGAGCTAAAGCACCTTTGGGAAGCTTGGGACTCCCCTCCCGAATAAAAAATATAAGACGGTAGCTCAATGCCATTTTACAAAGGGAATTGGGAATTGTCCTCTGGCAGAGTCAATTCTGAAAACCGGCTGTTGATTGAAGAATAACACTATTACCTAAGTAGTTATTGCATCTGATAACCACTCTCTCTTTACGAGAGTAGCTAGTGCCTAAATAAGATCATTTAACTGATATATTTTAAATATATAGACGCTGCTTTTCATTTTTCATTATTTTATTGACGACTATTTTTATCGTTTTTATTCTTTATGCCAATCTTTAACTCAAAAGCACATTCATGAGCACTAAAAACATCCTCAGCCTAGGACCTATCGCAGCACGCAATCTCTCCACCGCGACAGTCACCATTCCTCAATGGGATTACATCACCCCCCGATGGCTGCTCCAACTTCTCCCATATGTGAATGTTGATGGCGGTGCCTACCGGATCAACAAGGTGATTGAGAAGAAGGGAAAGAATGGCGGATTACTTCCAGAACTACTGACAGTGGGAGGAGGAGAGAATGAACTTCCCACAACTTTTGTCGATTATGCCGATGATCCCCGGGAAATTGAACTCAGTGCCATCACAACTGTGCTTCATACCCACACAAGGATCACTGATCTCTATAGCAACAAGATTGATCAACTCCGCGAGCAGGTTCGCCTCACCGTCGAGGCTGTGAAGGAACGCGAGGAGCATGAGATCATCAATAATGCCGAGTTCGGTCTTTTCAAACAGATCGCTCCGGATCAGCGGATTAAAACCCGCAAAGGCGCTCCGACCCCAGATGATCTTGACGAACTGCTCACCTTGATCTGGAAAAGGCCAGCATTCTTCCTGGCACACCCCAAGGCGATTGCAGCCTTTGGCCGTGAGGCAACTCGCCGAGGAGTTCCTCCGGTGGTTGTGCATCTCTTCGGTTCCCCTTTCATCACATGGCGCGGGGTTCCCTTGATTCCCTCGAACAAGGTTCCCTTTGCCAAGGATGGAACAACGAGCATCCTTCTTCTTCGCGTCGGTGAAGATAAGAGAGGCGTGGTCGGCCTGCAGAAAGTGGGTGTTGCCGGTGAGGTGGAACCAGGACTTTCTGTCCGCTACAGCGGAACCAGTGACAATTCCATCGCATCCCACCTTGTGACCCGATACTTCTCGCTGGCGGTGCTCGCAGATGACGCCCTGGCAAGTCTGGACAATGTGACCGTGAATAAATATCATGAGTATGTCTGATATTGCTTCCGAAATTCCGGAGGGGGCGACCCCTCCGGGTCATCGGGAGAGCAGTCATTCAGATCTCGTTTCCAGTCTGTTTAGAGATCTACTCTCCCGCAACACCCCCGACATCGGCGTTGACCCCGTGATTTCTCTGCCAACCGCGGGAACAGTGAATGCATTAGACGAGTTTTCAGCTCCGATCAATACGCGTCCTGCGCCCGATCACAGCGCTCACCCCTACTCTGAACACAATCTCCCGGAAGCGCTTGAAACTCCGTCTGGAAATTTCCTGGCACAACAAACGGTCGATGATGCGCACTCTCTGAATCTCTCGGAGCGGGACACCACCCCCATCCTCTCCCCGCCACCCATTCATACCGCGAGCCCAGGGGCACTGGATCTCGATGAAAAGGAGAGCCAAAAAGTTGAGAAGGAGGGCTTGCGACCGGAACTTCCATTTGGCGAACCCCTTGGTCCTTCACTTGAGTTGGACTCCATCAGTGGATCTTCTGAATTTTCCGACACGGAAATGATCTCAGTTTATATGACGCCAAGTCCATCTCAGGAGTCCGTCGAAAGCCCGGACTATTATTTTATCGATAGGGAACGCTTCTCGTCGGGATTTTCCTCATCTGACGAGAAACTGCCCTCAACCACCTCGGTGGATGTCGAATCTGCGAGAAATGACTTTCCCGCCCTTCATCAGCAATCTAACGGGCATCCCCTGATCTTCTTGGATAATGCGGCAACAACGCAAAAACCGCAGGCTGTTATTGATGCGACTTCAGAGTTCTATTCCAGGGACAATACCAATATCCATCGGGCCGCCTATGAGCTTGCCGAGAGGGCCACGGCAGCCTTTGAGGGAGCAAGGGAAAAGGTCCGCGAATTTCTCGGAGCAAAAGACAAACATGAAATTGTCTTTGCCCGGGGAACTACGGAGGCAATCAACCTGGTGGCCAACACTTTTGGCCGCAAGTTCATTGGCCGGGGAGATGAAATCATCCTCACCACGCTCGAACACCATGCCAACATCGTCCCATGGCAACTTCTCGCCAAGCAGGTCGGAGCAGTCCTCAAGGTCGTGCCGATCAACGACCGGGGTGAACTTATTCTCGAAGATTATATCCGCCTTCTTGGTCCGCGCACCAAACTGGTCAGCGTGGCCCATGTCTCCAACTCGCTTGGAACCGTTAATCCCGTGGAACAGATCATCCAGCTGGCACATGCCCGCGGCGTGCATGTCCTGGTGGATGGCGCTCAATCCACCCCTCACATTCCTATCAATGTGCAGGCGTTGGATGTCGATTTTTTTGTCTTCTCGGGACACAAGGTCTTTGGTCCGACCGGCATCGGGGCGCTGTATGCAAAGTCCCATCTGTTGGAAATTCTACCTCCATGGCAGGGCGGCGGACACATGATCAAGGATGTCACTTTCGAGAGAACGATTTTCCAACACGCACCCGAAAAATTCGAAGCAGGCACCCCCGACATTGCAGGTGCGGTCGGCCTGGGAGCAGCCATCGACTATCTCTTCAAAATAGGCATCCCAAAAATCGCAGCCTACGAACACTCCCTTCTGGAATACGCCACCAGCCTCCTCATCGAAGTGCCGGGGCTTAGATTCATCGGCACTGCGGCCAACAAGGCGAGTGTTCTTTCATTCATCATTCCGGGCATACCAAATGACGAAATCGCCTCCTATCTCGACAAGCGAGGCATCGCTGTCAGGGCAGGGCATCACTGTGCCCTGCCGGCCATCAGACATTTCGGACTGGAAAGTTCCGTAAGGCCGTCACTTGCATTTTATAACAACCGTAACGATGTGGATTCACTAGCCTCGGCACTTCATTCTCTACTAAGGGCAAAACGATGAGCCAAACCAACACGATCACACCTGAAAACTTCCACGCCCTGTTGGAGTCCGAACCTCAAACCGTACTCCTTGATGTCCGCACCCGTGCGGAATTCCGAAGCGTGCATGCAACAGGCGCAAAAAATATTCCCCTAGAGACGATCGTGCCGACGAAGCTTTCTCTCGATACTACCCTTCCCCAAGAGGTTCCAATCTGCCTGCTTTGCGAGAAAGGAGGCCGCGCCACCGTGGCAGCAGGGCATTTTCTGGCTGCGGGATTTTCAAATGTCCTTGTCGTTCAGGGCGGCACACAAGCATGGATTGCCGCCGGGCTTCCTGTTTTCAAGGGAGAGTCTGCCGTTATCAGCATTGAACGACAGGTTCGCATCGGGGCTGGGAGCCTCGTCTTGTTGGGCGTGATTTTGAGTATCTTCGTTAACCCTTACTTCATCATTCTCCCGATATTTGTGGGAGCCGGTTTGATTTTTGCGGGAGTCACGGATTGGTGTGGCATGGGATTGCTACTCGCACGCGCGCCGTGGAATCGCTGACATCTGCTATTTTTCAGCTGTGGTGACGCGCTCTTCTGCTGGCAAGCATTCGGAGAACTCAGTAGCCTGTGGCTGATGAGCCTGCATACCCATCTCCTTGACCCGATTCTTGATTCTTATCGGAATATCGGCGGCATCAATCATCTGGATCGGAGCAATCTTCCCTCCAAACAGGCAATCGCCACTCTTTGCAACGACCTGCTTCATCTGCTTTTCCCCGGATTTTTTTCCGAAGAAGCAGTTTCGTCCGAGGAACTTCCCTCCGCCGCTCAGGAGATTATTGATCAGATTGCCGACCAGCTTGATTCGGTCATCGCCGTCAGTCTCAAAAATCGGGATGATGAGACACATCCCAATGATGCCCTGCGACTTAATGCGGCGGCAATCACTGAAAGATTCTTTGGAGGTATCCCCGGGGTAAGGGCACTGCTAAAGACCGATGTTGAGGCAGCCTTCGCGGGAGATCCGGCGGCCCGCAGCCTAGAGGAAATCGTTCTTGCCTATCCTGGCCTGGAAGCGATCGCCATCCAACGCGTGGCACATCTTCTCTATATGGAGAATGTCCCGCTCCTTCCCCGTATGATGACAGAATGGGCACACAGCCGCACCGGCATTGACATTCATCCGGGGGCAAAAATCGGTTCCCACTTCTTCATCGATCACGGAACCGGAGTAGTCGTCGGGGAAACCTGCATCATTGGCAACCATGTGAAGCTCTATCACGGTGTCACACTCGGCGCCCGCAGTTTTCAGAAGGACGAGCAGGGCGAGATCATCAAGGGACTCAAGCGCCATCCCGAGGTTGAGGATGATGTCGTCATCTACCCGAATGGTATTATTCTCGGCGGAGATACCGTCATAGGTGCTCGCAGTACGATCGGAGCCAATGTCTTTCTCATGAAAAGCATCCCTCCCGACACGCTTCTGGTGCGTGGTGAACAGGTGCAGACTCGACTCAATAAGAAAGGGAAATCGAGTGCATCCGTGATTGTTCAGCTCCATGAGGACGAGATTGATTTTATGATCTGATCAGCCGTGATGAATCAGATCTTTCCCCCACTTTATTGATCGCGTATATTTCACGCCATGCAGCTTTCGATGCGAACAGATTATGCCCTGAGGGCGCTTTTCACTTTGGTGGAGCATCGTGGGGGACCACCGATTCCGATTCTGGAGCTTGCCCGCCGCAATGATGTTCCCAAGCGCTTTCTGGAGCATATCATGCTCGATCTTAAGGAAAAGGGATGGGTGGCCAGCACGGCAGGAAAACGGGGCGGGTACCAACTTGCAAGGAGTCCGGAAAAGATCACGATGGGGGAAGTTGTCCGCCATTTTGACGGCTACCTGGCTCCCATTGCCTGCGTTTCGGTGACCGACTACAAACGCTGCACTCAGGAACCAACATGCCGTTTCAGACGCGTGATGCTCACCGCAAGAAATCTGGTGGCCGGTCTGATGGACAGAACGACACTCTCGGATGTGATGAAATCCCCGGTGGTAGGAGCCGATGAGCTCAGGAAGATTCAGGGAATCGACGGCGAAGGAATCTAGCCGGATGAGCCATTAGTGGGATATTTTTAAATTATTATAACGACCTTAAAGATCGTTTATCTATTGACGCCTCTTTTTTTGAATCTATGCTCAGGAAAACGCACGCGCATATTCCATGAAATTCCATCAATCCCTTTTCTCAGAATCCATCATCATTGCTCTGTTGGCAGCAGGTGTTGTCTCACTCAAGGCTGAGGTGGAACTCCTTAATGTCAGCTACGATCCTACTCGAGAGCTCTACTCCGAATACAACAAGGCCTTTTCCTCCTATTGGAAAAAGAAAACTGGCGAAGGTATCCAAATCAGCACCTCGCACGACGGATCTGGCAAGCAATCCCGAGCCATTCAGGATGGCACGCCTGCGGATGTCGCAACGCTGGCACTGGCCTATGATATCGACGCCATCTACGAAAAAGGTGGAGTGGATGCCTCAGGGCAACATCTTATTCCGAAAGACTGGCAGAGCCGATTTCCACACAACAGTTCTCCCTACACCTCAACGATCGTTTTCCTTGTCCGCAAAGGGAACCCAAAAAACATCAAGGATTGGGATGATCTGACGAGAGACGATGTTTCTGTTATTACCCCGAACCCGAAAACAGGAGGTGGAGCTCGCTGGAACTACCTTGCTGCCTGGTCCTATGCGAAAGCGAAGTTCAACGGGGATGAGTCAAAGATCCGTTCCTTCATTGCAAAAATATACGGGAATGCTCTGAGGAACGGACTGGCTACTGGCGCAAGAGCGGCCACCATCACCTTCACCGAGCGGAATCTCGGCGATGTCTCGATCACTTGGGAAAACGAGGCCCTGTTGATCAAGAAAATCAATGCTGACAAATTCGAAATTGTGACTCCTTCGATCAGTATTCTGGCCGAGCCGCCCGTAGCCCTTATTGATGCCAATGTGGACAAACACAACACCCGCAAGCAGGCGACAGCATATCTTGAATATCTCTACAGTACCGAGGGGCAAGAGATCATCGGCAAAAATTTCTATCGGCCAATTGATGCCTCGGTAGGAGCAAAATACGCCGATCTCTTCAAGCCACTTCAACTCTCCAAGGTAGCCGACTTCGGTGGCTGGGGCGATGCCCAGAAAACCCACTTTGCAGATAACGGAAGCTTTGACCAGATCATCAACTCCCTTAAAAAATAACAATAACCAAACAGCAACTCATGAGCATCTACCACAACATCACGGCGACAGTCGGTCGCACGCCCCTGATCAAACTCAACCGCATTTCAAGCGGAGTCGATGCCACAATCGCCGTGAAGGGAGAGTTTTTCAATCCTCTTGGCAGCGTCAAGGATCGGATCGGTGCGGCGATGATCGATGCCGCTGAGAAGGAGGGTCTTATCACACCCGCAACGACGATCATCGAACCGACTAGCGGAAACACAGGTATTGCCCTGGCCTTTGTCGCGGCAGCCAGAGGGTATAAACTCATCCTCACCATGCCCGAGAGCATGAGTCTTGAACGCCGGACACTCTTGGCCCTGCTCGGTGCAAAGCTCGTCCTTACTCCGGCAGCGGAAGGAATGAAGGGTGCCATCGCCAGAGCGGAACAACTGCGCTCAGAAATCCCGGATTCCTGGGTGCCTCAGCAATTCAATAACCCGGCCAATCCAGCCATCCATCGCGCCACCACGGCTGAGGAAATCTGGAGTGACACTGATGGTCGCATTGATCTCCTCGTTTCCGCTGTCGGGACAGGAGGAACGATCACCGGGGTGAGTGAAGTGATCAAGGGAAGAAAGAAGGACTTCAAGGCAATCGCCGTCGAACCCAAGGACTCCCCGGTCATCACCCAGACCCGCAACGGCGAGCCTGTCAAACCGGGACCTCATAAGATCCAGGGCACCGGAGCCGGCTTTATTCCCAAGAATCTCAATCTCGGCATCGTTGATTCGGTGATCACCGTGAGTAACGAAGATGCGATCATCACAGCCCGTCGTCTCGCCAAGGAAGAGGGTATCCTTGCAGGGATCTCCACCGGCGCAAATGTCTGGGCAGCACTACAGGCCGCCGCACTACCTGAAAACAAGGGAAAACTGATCGTCACCATCGGCTGCTCCACTGGCGAACGCTATCTCAGCACGGCACTTGCGGACGAGGCGCGCCAAAATAGTTAGGGTGTTGGCATCATCTGAATCAATGAGGGGGGATGTGGATGGCCTCTCCCTCGCCTCTCCGTCCGGGAAACATCAAGAGCTTGCGCTCTTCGGAAAACGGACGAGTTCAATACTTCGTTATGGGGATCAGCTTGCGGGGCGCAGTCGATTCATCGTGCGGCAGCATGTGCTGGCCTCGGATGGAAGGCATCTCCTGCGCTATCGCTGGGCCGATCCTCGCGGATCAAAGGCTTATCGGGTGGGCATCTTTGCAGGGATTCATGGTGATGAGCAGTCCGGAGTCATCGCCGCGATACAACTGCTGCATCATCTCGAATGGCATCCTCACATTGCCGAGTTTTACGAACTCACCATCTATCCCATCTGCAATCCGTGGGGATTTGAAAACGGGCGGCGTGAAGGGGCCTCGGGAAAAGATCTCAACCGTTGCTTCTGGCTCCAGCAAGAGGAGGCGGAAGTGCAACTGCTGGAGCAGGATCTGCGGGCCAAGCAGTTCGATGGCATCATCGCACTGCATACGGATGACACCAGTGAGGGAATCTACGGCTATGTGAGGGGCAGCACACTGACCCGCCATCTCCTCGAACCGGCCATCCAGGCTGCCTCCCGCGTGATTCCGCGCGATATCCGATCCAGCATCGATTCACACCCGGCAAATGACTCGATGATTTTCGGGGGTTACCAGGGCATTCTCGGCGCACCGGAAGATCAGCACCCCCAGCCATTCTCCATTGTTTTTGAAACGCCCCAGCATCCCCCGCTTGGAAAACAGGTCGAAGCCCACCTTGTCGCGATCGGGGAAATCCTGACCCGTTACCGAAAAATTAACTCGGAAGGAAGAGACATCTAGCCCGGAGCTGTTTATAAGGTTTCTCTCTCTTCTCCTTCATCATGTCCAAGAAGCGCCATATCCTCCCAGGATTTAATCTCAGCCTCGGGTGGAGCGTGACCTGGCTCTCCCTGATCGTGCTTTTACCCTTGGCGGCACTGATGGGTAAAACTGCTTCCGGAGGATGGAGTCACTTTTGGGAGACAGTCACGGATCCCCAAGTGGTGGCTTCGTATCGTATCAGCTTTGGCATTTCACTCATTGCCGCATTGGTCAACGGGGTATTCGGGCTGATAGCCGCTTGGATCTTCGCCCGTTACCAGTTTCCCGGTCGTCGATTCTTGGAAGCGGCGACAGATCTTCCGTTTGCCCTTCCGACAGCCGTGGCCGGCATCGCCCTGACTGCACTCTACTCTCCAAACGAATGGATCGGCAAATGGCTTGAACCACTCGGTATTAAAATCGCCTTCACTCCGATCGGCATCCTGCTTGCCATGATCTTTATCGGATTCCCCTTCGTGGTGCGGTCGGTGCAACCGGTCATTAGCGAACTCTCAGCCGATGTCGAGGAAGCCGCCGCTTGCCTGGGAGCAACCCGTTGGCAGACGCTCAGGTTAGTTGTCTTCCCCACTCTCATTCCTTCGCTTCTCACTGGGGTCATCATGGCTTACGGACGAGCTGTTGGAGAATACGGTTCCATCGTCTTTATCTCTGGAAACATTCCCTTCAAAACGGAGATCACACCGCTGATGATCGTTCACAAGCTGGAGCAGTATGATTATACAGGAGCTGCAGCGATCGGATTCACCATGCTGGTGGCTTCATTGCTCATCGTATGCGCCGGCAATTTTCTTCAATCATGGGGAAATCGATTCCGCGAACAGAACTAAGCCATGGCCAGTTTCATTGATTTTCATCATCCTCCGGGCAGTGATCGTCGTGCAGACCGCATGGTTCGCTCTACATCTGAGCCTGTGTGGTTACGACGCCTACTCATCAGCGTCGTGCTCGCGTTTTTCGTTCTCTTTCTAGCCCTGCCCTTGATTGTCATCTTTCAGGGAGCGCTGGAAAAGGGTTTCGGATATTTTCTGCACAACTTCACAGACCACGACATCCTTCATTCCATGCTGGTGACATTGATCGTCGCCCTGATCACCGTTCCTGCCAATGCTCTCTTCGGAATTGCGGCGGCATGGGCCGTCACCCGCTTCCGATTCCGCGGACGACAACTGCTTCTGGCACTTATCGACCTTCCACTTTGGGTCTCTCCTGTCATAGGAGGTCTGGTCTATGTTCTTCTCTACGGGCGCCGCGGGTACTTCGGTCCATGGCTCCAGGCCCATGATATCAGGATCATCTTCGCCATGCCCGGCATCGTGTTGGCGACCACCTTTGTCACCTTTCCTTTTGTTGCCCGCAGCCTGATACCCCTGATGCAGGCTCAAGGCTGTGAGGAGGAAGAGGCGGCATTAACCCTCGGTGCCAGTGGCTTCCAGATCCTGAGAAGGATCACCCTTCCCAAAATCCGTTGGGGGTTTTTCTACGGACTGATTCTCTGCAATGCCAGAGCGATGGGGGAATTCGGGGCCGTAAGTGTCGTCTCGGCAAAGATCAGCGGAAAGACCAATACAATGCCGCTTGAGATTGAACGTCTCTACAACGACTACCTCTTTGCCTCGGCATTTACCGTTGCCGCAGCGCTGTCCCTACTCTCCCTGATCACGCTACTTCTCAAGACAATTGCAGAATGGCAAAACACCCGCCAGTTTGAAGCTGGTCGCCGAGCGATTCTTGAAAGCTCCATCGACACCATCCCGTCCAAGGCAAGCACATGAGCATCGAAATCACAGCCCTTTCCAAAAGTTTCGGGGATTTCCCGGCCATCAACAATGTGAATCTGAAGGTCGAAACCGGTGAGATGGTTGCTTTTCTTGGACCGAGCGGTTCAGGGAAAACAACTCTTCTGCGCATCATTGCGGGGCTGGAATTTGCGGACAGCGGGAACATCTTTTTTTCCGGCGAGGATGTCAGTGAAAAAAGTGCCAATGAACGCAAAGCGGGCTTCGTTTTTCAGAGCTACGCACTCTTCAACCACATGTCGATCTTCGAAAACATCGCCTTCGGCCTGCGTGTGGCTCCGCGCAACAATCGACTCACCAAACAAGAGATCCGCGAGAGGGTGTTGTCCCTTCTGGATACGATCCAACTCGCCGGATTGGAAAATAGATTTCCCGTACAACTTTCCGGAGGGCAGCGGCAGAGAGTCGCCTTTGCCAGGGCACTGGCTGTCAATCCTAGGGTGCTTTTGCTGGATGAACCCTTCGGCGCTCTCGATGCCAAAGTCCGTCGGGAATTGCGGGCTTGGCTCTCAGAATTCCATAACAAGACACAACTCACCAGCCTCTTTGTCACCCACGACCAGGAAGAGGCTTTTGAGGTCGCAAACCGCGTGGTGATCATTCACAACGGTACCATTCAGCAGATAGGCTACCCGGATGAGGTTCGTTCAAAACCCGCCAACAGCTTTATTCATGATTTCTTGGCCTTGGATATTTAGTCTCAGAGTCTTTTCCTTTTCTATCGCTTCGTCGGGATCGTCACCTCTCTGCGACTGATCATCTCGTGGGAAGATTTGAGTCGTTGCAGGATTTCCTCCCGCCTCACCGGCTTGCTTAGATAGTCATCCATACCTGAATCAATGCATCGCTCCCGATCTCCCTGGAGAGCGTTTGCGGTCATAGCGATCATGAGGGGCCGACTCTCCTTGTCATAAATCCGGCAGACCTCCCGTGCGACGGAAAGCCCATCCATTTCAGGCATCTGAATATCCAGCAAGATCACATCGTAATCCCGCTGCCTGAGAGCTTCCAGAACTTCCAAGCCATTGGCCACGGTATCCGGGCGGTATCCCATGCGTTTCAGGATCAGATTGGCCACTCTTTGATTCACGACATTGTCCTCGGCAAGCAGGATTTTTAGGGGATAAAGCTCACCTGCCTTACTCTCATCGTTTTCCAAAGGATTTTCAGAAACCTTTTTCACCGACCCCAGCAAGATCTGCTGCACTGAATCAAGGAGGGACTGCGCCTTGACCGGCTTGACCAGTAATTTTGTATTTCCATTATCGTCGGAATTAGGCACAACACCCATGGAGGTCATCAGAATCACAGGAAGTTCTCTGACTGGTCCAGATTCACGAATCTTACCCACCAGTTCTATTCCATTCATTCCTGGCATTTTATAATCCGTGAGGATGAGGTCTATGGGATCTCCCCGTTCAATCCAACTCCAGGCCTCCTCCCCTGAAGAGGCACAACGCACATGGGATCCCCACTGCTCGATCTGCATTTTGAGAATATTCCGGTTTGTATCATTGTCATCGACCACAAGGATGCGACGACCGTCCATCGTCCCGTTCCGTGTATGGATCATCATGCGACCGGGGGATTCGGCGATTGTGATCGGAATTTCGAACTCGAAGGTTGACCCCTTGCCCACCTCGCTTTCTACCCAGATGCGTCCGCCCATCAACTCGATCAACCTTTGGGAAATCGCCAGTCCCAGTCCCGTACCTCCATACTTACGAGTGGTGGACGCATCCACCTGGGTGAAGGACTGAAAAAGCCTGCTCCTCGATTCCCTTGAAATCCCCACCCCACTGTCCCGAACCGCCACATGGAGCAGAGGTCTGGAATCGATACCACTGGCGGCAGGCTTGATGTCACAGGTGACAAAAATCTCTCCCCGTTCCGTAAATTTCAAACCGTTGGAAAGAAGATTGACCAGGACCTGCCTAAGACGGGTGATGTCCCCAAGGAATAGCGATGGCACGGAAGGGTCGATCCAATAGATCAAATCCAGTTTCTTCTCCGAGGCAAGCGAAGCCACCAAATCGAGTGAGGATTCCACACACTCTCTCCAGTCCACGATGGAAGATTCAAACTCCATATGACCAGACTCGATTTTTGAAAAATCAAGAATGTCATTGATCAAAACCAGCAATTGCTCCCCGCTCTGCCTGATGATATCAATAAATTCCCGTTGTTCCTTCTGGATCGGCATATCTAGCAATAACCCGGTCATGCCAATTATGGCATTCATCGGGGTGCGGATTTCATGGCTCATGTTTGCCAAAAACAATGCCTTGGCTTCCGTGGCCATTAGCGCCTCTTTGGCAAGCCTTTCCAGTTCGGCGGCTGCCCTCTTACGGTCTGTGATGTCATGACGGATCGCAATGTACTTCCGGGAATGATCCACAGCATCGATAAAAGGCATGATCAGGCTGTCCACATAATAAAGCTCCCCGTCCTTACTTCTGTTGCAAATCTCTCCGCGCCAGATTTTTCCATCGCCAATTGTCGCCCACATATCCCGGAAGAACCCCGCCTCGTGCATTCCGGAGTTCACTACCCGGTGCGTCTTTCCGACAAGTTCCTCCCTGCTATACCCACTGATTGCGCAGAACTTGTCATTGACCTCCGTGATCACACCGGCGGCATCGGTTACCGCCACAATGGAAAAGGCATCGATTGCTTTGCGGAACTGTTCAAGATGATTCTTGGCAAACTCAATTTCTTCTTTTTTCTGAACCAACTCCTGCTCAGCTCGACGACGCTCCCGGTCACTCACGACAATCCATCGCCAGAGAAAAGGCGTCGCGATGAGACTTAACAATCCGGCATCGAGCCCATTTTCCAACCAGGGAGGTAGTGCTGGCAAAATCTCGAAGAGCAGCATGATGCTGTATTCGACCAACGCGATCAATGCCAAGACCTTGACAAATAAAACGGCCCCGGAATATTTTTTGGCATAGGCTTCCGTTTTCATGCTGAAAAACATAGCACTCTTCCCTTTTGAAAAGCGATCCTATCCACAATGAATTAACTTCCTAATTCCTCCCACCAAACAACCTATAGAAAGGGGATTCAGCTTGAATTTGACTTTCCAAATAAGTCCCTCCATCATCCCGTTTTTCAATAAAAGTTGTTTTACTGACGGTATTGCGAGGGAGATCCCCCAACATCATCAAGGGCGACTTTTAGCGAGCTACGAATGCTCCAGCAACGGAGACGTTCTGTAATACACCCCCAAACATTCATGGAAAAACACCCCCACTCATCTCCCTCCGTCATTGTCCCTCCGGAAAACCGGTTTGCCTTCATTCTGGTAGCAACCTGCTTCGGACTTTGGGGTATGGTCAACATGATGACCGACACCCTGGTGCCGGCTGTGCAGAAGATTTTTAGCATCGATACCGCACAGTCCTCGCTTATCCAGGTGGTGAATTACGCCTCTTATGCACTGCTGGCTTTTCCGGCGGCACTTCTGGTCAAGCGCTTTAACTACAAAACAGGTGTCATTCTGGGGTTGCTGCTGCTCTGCGTTGGAGCTTCCGCGATTGTTCCTGCTGGAATGTCCAAAGATTTCTCTCCGCTTCTAATGGCGATCAGCGTGCTCGCCAGTGGCCTCTCCATTCTCGAGACAAGCTGCAACCCCTATGTCCTCTCCATGGGTTCAGAAGAGACAGCCGTCCGCCGCCTCAATCTGGCGCAGACGATTAACCCGATTGGCTGCCTGCTTGGACTTTTCGTCGCGAAGGTACTCATCCTTGGCAACTTGAATCCGGCCGAAGCCGAAGTCCGCAAAACCTGGGATGCCGCAAAGTGTCATGAGGTCATGACGCACGAGCTTTTCTGGCTGGCCCTTCCCTACGCCTGCATGGTCGTCATCACCCTGGCGATGATTATCGCTCTCTTTGTGCGCCGCATGCCCGAAGGTCGGGACACAGAGCACGCCCCTCACATTCTTATTTCCCTCCAGCGTCTTGTCGGGAATCCGCGCTACGCATCAGGGGTGGTCACCCAGTTCTTTTATGTTGCCCTGCAGGTGGCCATCTGGACATTCATCATCAAATACACGCGCCAAGCGGCTTTCTTCTCGGTCAGTGCTGATAACAAGGTTCTTCCCGGTCTGACAGAGGCTGATGCATGGTACAGCCTCATGGCCTCGATGGTGGTATTTACCGTGGCACGCATGGTTTGCACTGCGCTGATGCGAAAACTCAATCCCGCTTCCATGATGGCCACGCTGGCTCTGGTCGGGATCATTCTCACCGGAGGAGCAATCCTGTTACCGACTTGGGTCGGAGTGATCTCGCTGGTACTGGTTTCAGCCTGTATGTCACTGATGTTCCCGACTATCTACGGCATTGCCCTGCGTGATCTCGGACCGGAGGTTAAAATCGGGGCCTCTGGCCTCATCATGGCGATTCTCGGCGGTGCAGCGGGCTCCTTTTCCCAAGGGAAACTCATCGACCTGTTTGAAAAATCGGGTTTCCGGCTCGATCAGGCGATTCGCTATTCCTTTATCATTCCGATCCTTTGCCTAGTCGTGGTGATGCTCTACGCATTGAAATATCGTTCCTTCTGCGCAAACTCTCCTTCCTCGAATGGGCCGGTTGGCGGTCACTGACCGAAACGGTATCGATTATCTAACCTTCACGCTCGCCACTACGGAGAGTCCAGGCACAAGCCGGTCCTCACATCCCTTGATCGATTCCTGATCAAATTCGATACGCACGGGAAGCCTTTGGACGATTTTTGTAAAATTTCCAGTGGCATTGTCCGCAGGTAGCAGCGCAAATTCACGACCGCTTGCCGGAGAGATACTGAGCACCTTACCTGTGAATGTGCGGTCGGGAATGGCATCCACAGTCAGTGCGACCTTCTGTCCAGGATGGATATGAGCGACCTGCGTCTCCTTAAAATTCGCTTCGACCCAAGGATTTCCCTCAACGATAGCCATTAGATTGATGCTAGGCTGGACAGTGTTACCCACCTCCACACTTCTCCCCCCCACCACACCCTCCACAGGGGAAACAATGGTTGTGTAGCGACGGTTCAACTGCGCCATGCGCAGCTGCGCTGCTGCTGAACTGGCATCATTTCTAGCATGGGCAAGATCCTGCACAGAGACGACGCGCGTATTCGCCAAGCCCTGAGCCCTTTGATAATCTCCCTCAGCGCGTTCATCTTTGGCCTTGGCATCAGCAAGCAGCGCATCAAACGGCTCGGGATCGATTTGCACCAGCAAGTCCCCTGCCTTCACCCGTGTGTTGTTCTCCACGGCCACCTTCTGCACCACTCCGGTCACCTGCGGAGCAATGTAGTGGATATGGCCCGTGATATAAGCGTTGTCCGTGATCTCGTGATGGAATCGATAGATTACATATTTTGCGACTAGAAGGAGACATATCAAGGAGAGCAGGATCAGCCCCCATCGGCGGTGATGAGGTTTGAACCTTGAGGAAGTCGGGCTGGATGGCGTGGTGTCGATGGTGGTCTCACTCATGTTAAAATAGGGTTGGTCAATTGACGCCTTAATGTGCAGGGGCTTCCTGCTTACCTCCACGACTCAGCAGAAGAATCAGGGGAAGAGTCAGGATGAACATCCATGAGAGCGTCCTGAAGATATCAATGGATGAAAGTAGATTGGACTGAAGAGTGATGATATTGTCCAAAATGCCAAGTGCCCGATTGGAAGTGAGCATGGGATCATGGGTTTGGGGAAGAAGCGAATATTGGGCGATATACGATCTCTGTACGAAAGAGTTGTGTAAGGGATTGATATTATTGACGAGATCCCCGCGATGCATGAGTGCGCATTTTTCCAACATCGTGGTGAGCACCGCAATACCGATGCTTCCGCCCATTTGGCGGGTCAGACTGAAGAGACCCGCGGCGGATGGGATCTCCGCGCGAGGTATCCCTCCAAGGGTCGCAATGGATAGCGGGAGAAAGATCAATGCGGTGCCAACACCTCGCCCGATCAACGGCCAGAAAAGTTCATCCTCCCCGGTATCGGGGCTAAGGTTGGCCAGAGAGGCCATTGAAAAGCTGATGATGAGCGCTCCGACGGCGATCAGAATGCGCTGATCGGCATTCTTGAGAAACTTTCCGAATAAAATCATGACCACAGCCGAGGCCAAGGAACCCGGCATCAGGAGCAATCCTGTCTTGGTGGCGGTGAAGTGAAGTTGAGACTGGGCAAAAATGGGGATCACAAAAACCGCACCATAGAGGCCGAATCCCAGGACGATCGAGTAGAGGCTCCCGGCAAAGAGGGCCTTGTGCCGGAGCACCCGGAGATCCACTGCGGGCTGGGGAGTCGTGAGTTCCTGTTTCACAAATAATAGCAGACTCGTCACGCTGATGAGCGACGACCATCGGATGAAGGAAGAGGAGAACCAGTCCTCCTGCTGCCCCTGCTCCAGCACAAGCTGAAAACCACCCAGCCCCAGCGTAAGCCAAAGAATCCCCCACCAATCAACGGTGATCTTCCTTTTCTCAAGTTTCTCCATGGGTTGGTCTGCGGGGAGAAAGGTATGAATCATCCAGATCGCGATCAGGCCTATGGGAACATTGATGAAGAAGATCCAGCGCCAATCGAGTTTGTCGGTAATTAGCCCTCCAAGAGTGGGTCCGATCGCGGGGCCCACAATCACACCAAGTCCGAAGACGGCACTCGCGATTCCCTGTTCGGCTGGTGGGAACGTCTCAAACAGCAGCGACTGTGCCTTGGCAAGCAGTCCTCCCCCAGCCAACCCTTGCACAATGCGTGCGGCAATTAAAAATCCAAGACTGTCTGCCATGCCGCAAAGAATGGAAGCCGCCGTGAAGGAAATGAGAGAGAAGAGAAAATAACTTTTTTTCCCAAACCTGAATCCCAGCCAGGCTGTCAGTGGAATGATGATGACATTGGCCATCGTGTAACCTGTGGACACCCAGCCGATCTCAGAAAGTGTCGCTCCAAGATTTCCCCGCATATCAGGAACAGCCACATTGACGATACTCGTATCCACTGTCTCCATCATGGCCCCCAGACAGGAGGAAAAGAGGATGGCCCACTTCAGCCAACCCTGGCGAGCCGCCCGTTGTCCGAGCTTGGTGGGTAGTCTGGCAGGATCGATCATGAAAAAATACTGGTCATTCTTAGCAAGCAAATAACTTAATGTCATTAAGTGTTTTGGTTGTTATCGATTGTCCTGCGATTCAAGTACTTGATCCTCTTGATTCAGGAATCAACTCTGCCCGAGTATTGAGTTGATACTCCTCAATGATTTTAAGGGAATTGCTAGCGCAATAACCATGAAACCACCCGGGTTCACCACCCGCCCCTTCCTACGATGCAATGGCAAAATCTGGATTTATTTCTGCGCGTCCAGACATTCCATGGCCCGGGATAAGGAATCGTCGAATGTCGCGCAGAAATTGGAGCGTCCTATCACATCGATGAATCCTGCTTTCATCAGCATTTGTAGCGGTTGGAAATGAATGCCGCTCAGAATCACTACGCTCCCCTTGTGACGCATTCTCTCGACGATGCTTTCCAAGGCATTAAGTCCCGTGGCATCCATTGCCGTCACAAGATTCAGTCGGAGAATGAGCACCTTGGGCCATTCATCAACACTTGAGAGGGCATCCTCCATTTTCTCGGCGGCCCCGAATAGGAACGGTCCGAAGATACGATAAACAAGCACCCCGTCGGGGATTTGTTTCCCCTGGGCAATCTGTTCGGGTCTCTCCAGCATATCCTCGGTTGTCACACGACTCACCTCGGTCGTCTCGGAAACCCGCTTGATGAAGAGGATCGATGCCAGAACCATCCCGATCTCCACGGCCAGAACAAGATCAAAGACAATAGTCAGTCCCATGGTGGTGAGCAAGACGAGGGCGTCACTGTGGGGCATCCTGCGTATTCGGTTGAGTTCATGCCATTCCCCCATGCGCAAGGCCACCACGATCAGTACGGCAGACATCGCCGCCATCGGGATATAGGCTGCCCACCTGGCGGCTAAGAGGATAATCCCAAGCAGGGTAAGGGCATGGATGATTCCAGCCAGGGGCGTCTTGGCCCCGTTGTTGATATTGGCGGATGTACGGGCGATCGCACCGGTGACAGGCAAACCACCAAATAGGGGGCAGACCAGGTTGGCCATCCCTTGGGCGATCAGTTCCGTATTACTGTCGTGCCGATCACCGGACAACCCATCGGCAACGACGGCTGAAAGTAGGGATTCGATGGAACCCAAAAGAGCAATGGCTGTTGCCGGTCCGATAAGTTTGCTGACCAGGTGCCAGTCGAAATGAGGAATCAGCGGCGTGGGTAGTCCCGAAGGAATGGCATGAGCCCCAAATTTGCTTCCAATGGTGGCGACATGATGAGCCTCCCCCCACCCTGTCATCGCAACAAACACGGTTGCTCCCAACATGGCCACAATGGAACCCGGAATCAGATGGATGTTTGTCTTAGGCCAAAGGAGAATTACGGCAAAGCAGACAACTGTCAGGCCAAGTGAAAATGGGTTTAGCAGGTGGAGATGTCCCACTATCCACGGGAATTTCTCAAAAAAATCCCTCGGCATCGAATCCTCCAGATGAAATCCTAGGGAATCAGGAATCTGTGTGATCATGATCGCCACGGCGATGCCTGTGGTGAATCCGCTTGTCACAGGCCAAGGAATGAATTTAATCAGCGTTCCCATGCGGGTCACTCCCATCAGGATGAGGATGATCCCGGCCATCATCGTTGCCATGACAAGGCCGCCATAGCCGTTTTCCGAAATGATCATGAGGATGATCGGAACAAACGCAGCGGTCGGTCCTCCGATCTGAACTCTGGATCCGCCAAATATCGAAATGATCAATCCTCCGATAATGGCCGTGAAGATGCCGAGTGCCGGTGCTGAAAACGGGGTCACTGTTCCCACAGGGATGCTTGCGATCCCCAACGCCAGCGCCAGGGGGAGTGCTATCAGGCCAACAGTTACTCCGGCAACCACCTCCCCACCGAGGGAAAAGCCGGGCGGTTTAGCGGCCATGAACTCGAGTATTCTTGGACGGAAGGGAAATGCCTTCCATGCCCCGCGTACTTTTTTCGTAACCTCCACTCTTCTGATGCTAGCATACCCTTGCAAGCGTTGAGAAAAAATAACCCGATATTGATCAAAACTCGTTGATTGGGAGGTTGCTCCGAAAAATTTTTTTCTCTTAAAAATCAATCCTGATGCTTTTTCATCTTGACGGAAAATACCTCTAAGATTCTCTAGCACCGTTCATTCCTTCCCCGGAACTGCCCAATCCATGTCACTCACCTTTGGCAGCCCACTCTGGAATCTCTGTTATCTGGCCGTACTGATCGGACTTACCGGTTACGGACTGCATAGGTGCTGTATCATCGGACTCTTTCTCAAGCATAGGAAGAATATCCCCCTGCCCGTTTCACACTTCCCGGAGCTCCCCTCCGTCACCATTCAGCTTCCTCTCTACAATGAGGCATGCGTGGCAGGTCGTCTGATTCGGGCTGTCAGCGAACTGGAATACCCATCGGAAAAACTCGTTATTCAGGTGCTGGATGACTCTACCGACGAGACCACGGAAGTGGTGGCCGAAGCGGTCGCCAAACTTCAGCAACAGGGATTGAGTATCTCCCATATCCGCAGAGGCAGTCGTGAGGGGTTCAAGGCCGGAGCTCTCGCCCATGGGATGGTTCTGGGAACAAGTGACCTGATTTTTATTCTCGATGCCGATTTTGTCCCATCTCCCGACATTCTACGTAAAACGGTCGATTTCTTCACCGATCCCGGGATTGGACTCGTCCAGATGCGATGGGGGCATCTCAACCGGAAGCAATCGCTTCTCACCCGCCTTCAAGCAATGTTTCTTGACGGACATCTGCTGCTCGAACAGACCGCCCGCTGCAACTCGGGTCGCTTCTTCAATTTTAACGGCACCGCTGGGATCTGGCGCCGCACAGCAATTGAGGATGCGGGAGGCTGGCATGCCGACACACTGACTGAGGATCTTGATCTGAGCTATCGAGCACAGCTCAAGGGATGGCGTTTTCTATTCCTTCCCGACCTGGTGATCCCCGCCGAACTCCCCGAGGAAATGAACGGTTTCAAAACACAGCAGAAACGCTGGACCAAAGGCTCGATCCAGACCTGCCTTAAAATACTTCCCAAAGTCTGGTCTGCTCCTGTTTCCCTGATCATCAAGTTGGAGGCAACCGCTCATTTGACTTCAAACTTCGGATACCTTCTGCTTGTTTTAATGTGCGTCCTGACACTCCCTCACGCACTGGGGCCGAAACAAAGCGCTCTTTACAGCCTGCTTGTCGATCTCCCCATCTTTCTTGCGACCACCGTCTCCATCGCAGCTTTCTACATTGTTGCGCAGCGGCATCTCAACCCCGAGGGATGGAAGAAGGATCTCCTGCTTCTTCCGATGCTGCTGGCTCTGGCTACGGGAATGTCTATCAACAACTCACTTGGAGTGCTCGAAGCCCTCTTCCGACAGACCGGTGAGTTCACCAGGACTCCCAAGAGCGGAAACGCGAGTACTGTTTCTTCAAAGACCAAGATTCGATACAATCCTGTCCGCACCCTCATTCCAGCCATCGAGCTACTCTTTGCACTCTACTTTACCTACTGCACATGGAACGCTTGGACGCACAGTCAGTGGATGTCGATTCCCTTTCTTCTGATGTTCCTCGCCGGGTTCCTCTATGTCGCCTGGAACTCCTTGTGCTTCCCGAGCATCTCATGGCCTGCGCGGATGGTAACTGATCAGGAGAGTCTGCCCGCATAAATCATTTCAGTGGAAACTTTACCTAATCCAATTAAAACCAAACTTAGCAGCCTGATTTTTTTAAGTCGATGGCTTCAGGCCCCCCTCTATGTAGGATTGATCTTGGCGCAGTCTCTTTATGTTCTACGCTTTCTTATTGAGTTGTGGCATTTAACCACGCACATCACACAGATTGATGAAAAAGATGTCATGTTGGCGGTACTCGGACTTATCGATGTCGTGATGATCGCTAATCTTTTGCTCATGGTCATCGTGGGTGGATATGAAACCTTTGTTTCCAGACTGAATCTCCATAACCATCCTGATGAACCCGAGTGGCTCTCGCATGTCAATGCGGGCGCGCTAAAGGTGAAACTGGCAACAGCCTTGATCGGAATTTCATCCATTCACCTTCTTTCCTCCTTTATTAAGATAGGTACACCAGGCGTGTCCAATGATACCATTATATGGAGGGTAGTTGTTCACCTTACATTCGTGGTCTCAGCCTTGCTTCTTGCCTACACCGATCGCCTGATGGTGAAGACATCGTTGGAAGAAAAGACCTATCGAGCCAAAGAAAATCAAGATTGAGAAGATATTAATGCTTGAGCGGACAATGAGACTCGGACAGCCTATCGATCCCGCTCGAATGGCGAAATTGGCAGACGCGCTAGACTTAGGATCTAGTTCCGAAAGGAGTGTGGGTTCAAGTCCCTCTTCGAGCACTTACTTTTTAAATTCTTAAAAGTCCCCCTTGAAAGGCAAGTTTGCCTTGGACGAAATCAGCCTCTCCGTGTAAATCTTCCCCACCTCAAGATCACCGATTTACTTTATGGCAAAAATTCACGATTCCATCCTCAATACCATTGGTCACACGCCACTGGTGCGACTCAACCGCATTACCAAGGGACTTCCCGCGACAATCGCGCTCAAGTGCGAGTTTTTCAATCCTCTTGGCAGCGTAAAAGATCGCATCGGTGCCGCCATGATTGATGATGCCGAGGCCAAGGGATTATTGAAACCGGACACCACGATCATCGAACCGACCAGCGGCAACACCGGCATAGCACTCGCCTTTGTCGCAGCAGCCAAGGGTTACAAGCTAATCCTGACCATGCCTGAAACCATGAGCCTGGAGCGCCGGACACTCCTTGCCCTTTTAGGCGCAAAGCTCGTCCTCACTCCCGGTTCCGAGGGAATGAAGGGTGCGATTGCACGGGCCGAACAACTTCACAAGGAGACACCTGATTCCTGGGTGCCGCAGCAATTCAATAATCCTGCAAACCCCGCAATCCATCACAAGACAACAGCCGAAGAGATCTGGGAGGATACCGATGGCAAGATAGACATTCTGGTCTCCGCCGTTGGCACTGGGGGCACGATCACCGGCGTCTCCGAGGTGATCAAATCCCGCAAGCCTTCCTTCAGATCCGTTGCGGTGGAGCCGAAGGATTCTCCGGTCATCACCCAGACACGGAATGGTGAAACGGTAAAACCTGGTCCTCACAAAATTCAAGGCACCGGAGCCGGTTTTGTGCCCACAAACCTGCATCTCGATATCGTTGACGAAGTCGTCACTGTAACCAACGAAGAAGCGATCGCGATGGCCCGTCGCCTTGCCAAGGAAGAGGGCATCCTAGCAGGGATCAGTTCGGGTGCGAATGTCCACGCTGCGATGGAAATTGCCAAACGACCTGAAAATGCAGGCAAACTCATCGTAACCATAGCCTGCTCCACAGGAGAACGCTATCTTAGCACAGCGCTTGCCGAACAAGCCCGCGAGCAAGTAGGCGGCTAGGGCACTGTGGATTTAATCCCACGATCACTCTACAGACTGGAAAAACAACCCGCTAAACTTCTCATTTCATGTCCTTCTCCACTTCCGACTCAAATCTGGAAATTGCACCACCATCGGCACTGGAACTGCTTTGGATCAATCATCGCGGGTCGGTAATTGCAGCCATTTCCGGAGTAGTTGTGATCGCCATCGTGATCCTGAGCATTATTGCCTCGACACATTCGGCTCGGATTGCCTCGGCCTCACTCCTCTCGGAGGCAACCGATGATGCCGCGCTGAAGGGTGTCATTTCCAAATACCCCCATTCACCGGCTGCTGCCAATGCCATGCTGCTTCTTGCCGCTTCACTCCGTGATGCAGGAAAAATCGACGCATCCAATGAGCTCTACTCCGAATTTGCCGAGAGCTTCCCCAACAGCTCACTTGTCGTTTCAGGCCTGCTCGGGAGAGCTTCTAATGCACGGGTCTCAAACCATCTCGATCAGGCACTCAGCTCCTACCAGCAGGCCGCTGCGGCATTCCCTCAATCTTACGGAGCTCCTTTCGCGCTATTTTCGCAGGTACAGCTGCTGGCACAGGCCGGGAAGCCAGATGATGCCAAGAAGGTGCTTCAGTCACTCCTTACCCAGTATCCTGGTTCGGCTGCCGCGCAGGCATTTGGAGGTGCTTCATCTGCCTCTCAGCCTGCCGAGCAATAGAAGGATTCATCCATCCAAGTGCCATTCCGTTACTTCAGTTTTAACAGACCCTAAGCTCTGAGCTTGTCGGCGATCTCCTCAGCGGGATAGGTCCATATTTCGGACAAAGTGGGATGATAGTGAGGAATGTTTGCCAGTGCTTCGGCTGTTGCATCAAAGGCCATCGCAACGACAATCTCGTGAATCAATTCGGCGGCTTCCGGGCCGACAACGGCACCGCCTAAAATGCGACCACTGGAGGCATCGGCGATCAGCTTCACAAATCCGTCCGTCTCTCCCTTCACAAGGGATTTTCCATGATCGGCAAACGGATAGCTCGCCTCACTGACCCGATACCCAGCCTCTCTCGCCTCCTGCCCAGTCATGCCGCAGAAAGCCATCTGGGGCTCGCTGAAGCAGGCAAAGAGTTTAAGCCGATAGTCAACAACTACCTGCTTGCCTCCTTGCAACAGAGAGGCTGCATTCTTCGCGGCAGCCTCTCCTTGGGCGATGGCAATATGAACCACTTCGTAGGGACCGCAGCAGTCTCCCGCCGCAAAGAGATGTGATGCCGTCGTGCGTTGCTCCTGATCCGTGCAGATCCTGGATCCCTCCAGATCGACTCCAGCCTTATCCAGACCAAGTCCCCGAATTGCAGGACGACGGCCAAGAGCATTGAGCACAAGTGCTGTTTCGATTCGCATCTCGACCCCGTTGAGTTCGTAGAATACGGTTCTTGCAGCGCGGGTATTCTCGATCCGCTTCAACCGGGTTCCGCACTGCACGCTCATCCCACGATGCCTGAAGGCCTCGGCAAGCCCATTAGCCACATCATGATCTGATCCGGTCAGCAGCTGGGTGTTTCGCTGGAGAATGGTCACCCTGGTTCCCAATGCATCGAGATAGTGAGCCATTTCCAGAGCAACGGGACCTCCACCCAGCACAACGGCGGATTCAGGAATATCCGTCAAGTCGAGCATGTCATCGCTGGAAAGACAAAACTCGATGCCTGTTAAATCGGGACGATTGAGCACAGACCCCGTGGAGATGCAACCGCTTCGGAGGGTGATCGTTTGTTCTCCGCCGCTTCGCAGGTGAATCTTAAGGGTGAATGGATCGAGAAACTCCGCCATTCCCCTGATAAAATCAAATTCACCGCTTGCCAGCTGCTCTTGGCGGTATTTGGCAAACTCACTTATCAGTTGATTTTTGCGGGCGATGATTTTCCCCGCGTCGAAACCTATTTTCTCCGCACTCAGTCCAAACTCGGCGGCATGACGCATCGCCCGAAAGCGGTTGGCCGACTCAATCAGGGTCTTGCTCGGCATACACCCCCGCAGAATACAGAGCCCCCCAACCTCTCTGCCACCTTCGATCACCACGGTCGAAAGCCCAAGGGAAGCAGCAGTTCTAGCGGCGGCATAACCGCCGCTACCGCCACCAATTACCGCAAAGTCGTATGAGTGCATGCACTTACTTCTGATCCCAAAGGAAGACTTTGCAAAGCTTTCCTGTGTACCCCAAGATGTAGTACCTACCTTGCCTTCACCTCCCCAGATCGTGTGTTTTTCAGATAAGAAAGGGGAAAAAAGCGTTGCCCGACAGCCTGCCTGTCCCTACCCTTCTTACATAAGAAACCGTTCCTTTTCCCCAGATCAGGAATCACAAAACATTCTGTATTTCTCATGGCTAAAAACCCACCTTCCGAACCCATTATTCCCCTCGACGACAGCGATCTTCCGGAGAAGCAAAACACGGCGGGCGGTGCCGTCTATGGAGCTGCCCAAATCGACAAGCTTGAAGGACTCGAAGCCGTCCGCAAGCGACCCGGCATGTACATCGGTGATCCCGACGAAAGGGGGCTCCACCATTGCGTCTTTGAGGTTCTTGATAATTCGATCGACGAGCATCTGGCTGGCTACTGCAATAAGGTCGAAGTCTCCATTCACTCCGATGGATCGGTCTCCATCCGCGATAATGGCCGCGGCATTCCCGTGGAGATACATCCGAAGTTCAAGATTCCAACCTTAGAACTGGTCATGACCAACCTCCATGCGGGAGGTAAATTCGACCAGGGAGCCTACAAGTATAGCGGCGGTCTTCACGGTGTTGGTGCGAAGTGTGTCAATGCGCTCTCCACATGGTTCAAGGTGGAAGTGATGCGCGAGGGACAGGTGCATTTCATGGCGTTTGCGCAAGGAAAGACCACTCAGAAACTGACTGTTCTCAGCGAACTCAAAAATAAAAAGCAGACAGGAACCTTCGTCACCTTCCTGCCCGATCCGGAAATCTTCACCATCACCACGACCTTCAAGTTTGAGCGACTTGCAGGACGACTCCGCGAACTTGCCTTCCTCAATCCGGGCATCGAGATCAACCTGACCGATGAGCGGGATGATGGAGATCACAAACCGCGTCACGAGACCTTCTTTTACAAATACGGCATCGTGGAATTTGTCAGACAGCTTGGTGAGACCCGTCAGGTGATTCATCCCAAGCCGATCGTAGTCTCTAGACAGAGGGATGAAATTTTTGTCGATGCCGTTCTTCAGTATAACGACTCCTATAACGACCAGATTCTCTGCTTTGCCAACTCCATTCCCAATCCTGATGGCGGCACGCATCTCACCGGTCTGCGCACGGCGCTCACACGTGCCATCAATCAATATGCTAAGGCCAACGGCCTGCTGAAAGAAAAGGACCCCGCTCTTTCGGGTGACGATGTCCGTGAAGGACTTACCGCGGTACTAAGCGTCAAACTCCCTCATCCCCGGTTTGAGTCTCAGACCAAAGTCAAGCTGGTCAATACAGAGGTTGAGGGCGTGGTCAATTCGGCCCTCTACGAGGGTCTCATGGATCACTTCGATCAGAATCCACCCGTTGCCAAAAAGGTGATTGAAAAAGCTCTGACGGCAGCAAGAGCGCGTGAGGCCGCTCGCAAAGCGAGGGAAACCGTTCGCAAAAGCGCACTCACCGGAGGAGGACTTCCTGGAAAACTGGCGGATTGTTCCGAACGCGATCCTGCTCTGACCGAGCTTTATATCGTCGAGGGAGATTCCGCAGGAGGCAGTGCGAAACAAGGTCGAGATCGCCGCTTCCAGGCGATTCTACCAATCCGGGGCAAACTCATCAATGTGCAGAAGGCCCGTCTCGACAAAGTGCTCCAGAATACCGAAATCCAGACAATGATCACCGCCATTGGAACCGGTATCGGCGATGGCGATCAGGAAGGGGCGTTCAATATCGAGAAGCTCCGTTACGGACGCATCATCATCATGACCGATGCGGATGTCGATGGCTCCCACATCCGAACCCTGCTGCTGACATTCTTTTACAACCAGATGCCGCAGCTCATCCGCCGCGGCCATGTCTTCATCGCCCAGCCTCCCCTCTACCAGATCAAGCGCAAGAAACGGGAGGAATATGTCGATGACGATGTGCAGCTAAACCGCATCCTGATTTCTCTTGGAGCCGAGGAACTCAAACTGGTCAATTTCTCAGATAAAAAAGAAATTCCCTCTTCTCAACTCAAGGAAATTCTGGAACTGCTCGACAGGCTTGAGAAATCGAGCGAAGCGATCCGTCGGCTTGGCGGTGAATTTGAAGCCTACCTCGGCGCCCGTTCCCAGGAGGGAGTCATGCCAAGCTATCTCGTGGTGATCCGCACCGGCAACGAGGAGAGTGTGGAGTATTTCCACAACGAAACCGAATTGCGCGACTTTACCTCCTCCAACAGCGATCTTAATCTTTTTGAAGCGGAGGTTAGCGATTCAGAAAACGGGGATGCCCCGACGGAAAAAATCTCGAAGGCCGCCGCCAAAAACGTACGCCGTCGTCGCGCCCGACTGGTCGAGATCCATCAGTCCAAGAGCATTGAAAAACTCATCGGTGAACTTGCCAAAAAGGGCTTCAAGATCGAGCACTATGCCGATAGCACGACTCCTCTCTTCCAGCTTATTGACGGAGAAACAACGCATGATATTTTTGCCATTCCCCGCATCCTGGAGATCGTAAAGGAAGTCGGGCGACGCGGTGTGCAGATCAAGCGATTCAAAGGTCTTGGAGAAATGAACGCCAAGGAACTCTACGAGACGGCCATGAATCCCGAACGCCGCCGGTTCCTAAAGGTTGAACTCAATGATGACAACGCACTCGAAGCGGGCCGGATGTTCGACATCTTGATGGGTGATGTCGTCGAGCCCCGACGCATCTTCATTGAGGACAATGCCCTCAATGTCCGCAATCTGGATGTCTAGGAAATACGTTCTTTCTTAAAATCAAAAAGGCCCACCGTGAATTGGTGGGCCTTTTTTTGATTACTTTCGATATGACTCAGAAAGACTTCCCGATGGCAAAGACGCGGAAGCCTAGGTCCTTAAGCTCCTGATGAGGTAGAATGTTACGACCATCGAAGAAGAAAGCCGGCTTGAGCATCCCTTCAAAGATTTTCTGGAAATCGAGTTTCTTGAACTCATCCCACTCGGTGAGCACAGCGACACCATGTGCCCCAGCACAGGCTTCCAGCGCACTTTTCACGACGATAAGGTTCGGATTTTCGGCCTTGCCAAGGACATCTTCGCGGATTTGTTCCTCGGAAACCTGGGGATCATAGACATAGACCTTCGCACCTTCGGCAAGAAGATCGCGGCAGACGGAAATTGCAGCGGTCTCACGGGTGTCATTCGTATCCTTCTTGAAGGCGAATCCAAGGATTCCGATGTGCTTGCCACTGACCGTATTGAAAAGATCTCTGATAATGCGGCCTGTGAAGCGGGTTTTCTGCCAGTCGTTAATTTTCACGACACTTGCCCAGTATTCAGCAACTTCCGGTAGTCCGAAGTGCTCGCAGAGATAGGAGAGATTGAGGATGTCTTTCTGAAAGCAGGACCCACCGTAGCCGACTGAAGCCTTTAGGAATTTTGGGCCGATACGCGAGTCCCGACCGATGGCACGAGCCACTTCATCGACATCCGCCTCCGTGGCTTCACAGAGAGCGGAGATGGAGTTGATCGAGGAGATGCGCTGCGCGAGGAAAGCGTTGGCAACCAGCTTCGAAAGTTCGGAAGACCAGAGATTTGTCGTGAGGATTTTTTCCCGCGGTACCCAGCGGGCATAGATCGCAACCACCTTTTCAATGGCATCAAGCCCCTCGGGCGTCTGCTCTCCGCCGATCAGCACACGGTCCGGATTTTCCAAATCCTCGATAGCCGTCCCCTCGGCAAGGAACTCAGGATTGGAGAGAACCTGAAAGGACGCCTTGGTCGAATTGGAACGTAGGATAGTCAGCAGTGCCGACGCTGTGCGAACGGGAAGAGTGCTTTTTTCAACAATGATCTTTGGCCCCTCGGCAACCTCAGCAATCATGCGCGCTGCTGACTCTATGTATTTGAGATCGGCGGCACGACCGGCCCCCTTGCCATAAGTTTTGGTGGGAGTGCCAACGCTGACAAAGATAATATCGGACTCACGGATGGCGGATTTGATGTCGGTGGAGAAAAAGAGGTTCTTTCCGCGAGCAGATTCAACGACTTCCTGAAGTCCGGGCTCGTAGACAGGAAGTTCAATTGAGTTCCAAGCTGCGATGCGCTGTTCATTGGGATCGGTGACGGTGACACGGATATCGGGACACTTGGCGGCAATCATGGCCATCGTGGGTCCGCCTACATAACCAGCACCGAGACAGCAAATTGAGAGGGAGGGAGAAGTCATGGAAAAACTGAAGGGCTAAGGGTGATATTTATAAATTATTTTTTGAAAAACACGCCTTGATCATTTGATCGCAAGGGACTCGCGGAAGTAGGCAATCGTTTTTTTGATCCCTTCCTCAAGCGGCACCTTGGGCTCCCACCCGAGTGTCTCCCGCGCAAGAGTGATGTCCGGCTTACGTTGCTTGGGATCATCGACTGGAAGCTCCTTGTGCGTGATTTTGGAGGAGCCTCCCACTTTTTTTAGCACCAGTTCGGCAAGCTGGAGCATCGTGAATTCACCCGGATTTCCGAGATTCATCGGTCCTACAGTTTTATCCTGCTCCATAAAGCGGATGAACCCCTCGATAAGATCGTCCACAAAACAGAAGGAACGCGTCTGCGAGCCATCCCCATAAACAGTGATGTCATTGCCCTTCAAGGCCTGCACGATAAAGTTCGAAACCACGCGTCCGTCGTCAGCAAGCATTCGTGGGCCATAGGTATTGAAAATACGAATGACGCGAATATCGACTCCATGCTCGCGGTGATAGTCAAAGAAGAGCGTCTCAGCACAGCGCTTGCCTTCATCGTAACAGGAGCGGAGACCGATCGGATTCACATGCCCCCAGTATCCCTCCACCTGTGGATGCACAAGAGGATCGCCATAGACTTCGGAAGTCGATGCCTGAAAGACACGGGCTTTGACACGCTTGGCCAGCCCAAGGCAGTTGATGGCACCAAGCACGGAGGTCTTCATCGTCTTGATCGGGTTATACTGGTAGTGCGGCGGTGAAGCGGGGCAGGCGAGATTATAAATGCGATCCACCTCGTACTTGAAATGATCGATAACATCGTGACGAACCAATTCAAACCTTGGATTATCAATTAGATGCAGAATATTGGCCTTGCGACCTGTGAAAAAATTATCAAGGCAGATCACCTCATGACCCTGACCTATCAGACGATCACAGAGATGAGAACCGAGGAATCCGGCTCCGCCGGTAATCAGGATACGCATAGGTGTGACAGGATAGATAAAAACCCCCTGAAAGGTAAAGCCTCATGGAAATATGATTGTTAGCTTATCACTGAGGAAAACGGGTCTGAAAAGCTATCCCACTTCTTTCCTGAATAAAAAACTAGATGCAATCATTCTCCCAACACTCTGAGAAAGTCTTTCTTGGTCGGCCCCTGCCCAACCATTGCGAGGCTGATCGTCTCATTCCGGAATAGTTCCCGGGCGAGTGACTGAATTTCCGAAGGGGTTACCCTTGCAAGCGTAGCGTATATCTCTTCGGGAGGAACAATCCGTCCCAGCGTGAGAAGCAAAGTGCCGAGTCGATAGTTCTGCGTGGCAGCACGTTCCAATGCCATACGACTTGTCCCGATGGAATAGTCGCAGGCGCGGCGAAGCTCGGCGACGGATACCCCTCTCTCGGCAACACGACGGCATTCTTTCAAGATCAGTTTAAGGGCTTTTGTCACATTGCCTTCATCCAGTCCGAGGGAGATGTCAAAGGAGCCGCAATCGGCATAAACCGAGAGGGAACTACTGATAGAATAACAGAGGCCACGGCGTTCCCTGAGCTCTTGAAAAAGTCGTGAACTCATGTTTCCTCCAAGAATGATATTAAGCAGGGAGGCTATGTGCCTGCGGGGATCCCTGACTCCGACTCCACGAAATGAAAGAGCCAGCTGGCTCTGCTGACTCTCACGCGACGCGATAAAAATGCGGGGTATTGTCTGCGGCACCGGAGCCTTGAAGAAGGGAACGCGATGACCTCTTCCGTGATTTGGAAGTTTGCCGAAAAGCCCGGATGCCAGTTTGACGACCTCGCCGTGATCTACAGCTCCAGCTGCGGTGAAAATTGTCCGTCCCGCATGATAATGTCCCCTAAGGTGATCGAGGAGATCCTTTCTGGAGATCGAGGCAAGGGTACTTTTGGTTCCTGTGATCGGACGGGCAAGGGCGTGGCCCTTCCAAGTCTGCCCGTTTAGAAGTTCATGCACATACTGGGCCGGTTCGTCCCGAACCATTTCAATCTCTTCGGCGATGACCCCGCGTTCCCGTTCAATCTCCGAGGGATCAAACCGAGAATTCTGATACATATCCGCAATGACGCTGGACACGCGGGGAAAATGATCGACGGATGCAGCAGCATAATAGCAGGTTCGCTCCTCATCGGTGAAGGCGTTGAGATCGCCGCCAACACCTTCAACTTCCTCGCTGATCTGCCTCGAGGTGCGCCTCTTCGTCCCCTTGAAGAGAAGATGTTCCAGAAAATGGGAGATGCCGCTCAGACGCGCTGATTCAAACCGCGCTCCCACGGCACACCAGATGCCGACAGCCGCGGTCTGCGAGGCAGGCATGGCACAGGTGGCCACCTTGAGTCCGTTAGGAAGCGTGGAAACCTTGGCCAGATGCGTAATCTGGGGCAGTGTGCCGGATGAAAGGGTGCGGGCGTTCACGAAAAATTAGCGATTTCTATCCTGGAGGATGGCCCCGGCGACAGCTAGGTCGTAAGGCCATGTGATTTTCATATTTGGCTCCAGATTCTCTACGAAAGGCACTTGCCAACCGGCAGACAGCATCACGGAGACCTCATCGGTCGGTTTATCAGCGGTTACTTCATCAAGAAGTTTGAGCAAAGTTGCCAACTGGAAAACCTGTGGCGTCTGCATCGCCCAGAGTCCCGTACGATCCACCGTCCTGACAGCGCACTGATTCTGATCGGACTGGTGGAGCGTGTCTGTGACGGGCACTGCCGCCGCAGAGGCTCCGTTCAAAGCGGCAGCTTGAAGGCAGCGGGTGATGAGCTTTGGGAGGATCAAGGGCCGTGCCGCATCATGAATCGCTACCAACTCAATGGACGGGGGAAGAGTTCGCAATCCATGCGCGACGGATTCGTGACGGTGAGCACCGCCGGCGATAACGTCCAGAAGTTTTGAAATTCCTGCCTCTCGTGCGATATCGCGAAATTTCTCTTCACTCCCGCTTGGTGCCACGACGACGATGGACGAGATGGAGGGCGTCTGCTCAAAGGCCAGCAGTGACCATGCAAGCAGGGGCTTCCCTGCCACGACCAGCGTGAGTTTGTCACCGCCAAACCGACTTCCCGATCCACCACCCACAATCACGGCGGCTGAAGCGGTCAACGGATGGGTGTCGGAAGAGGACATGGGAGAAGAGCAGTTGGTGTGAAAATGTTTTTTAGCTCTATCGGGTGTGGTGCGTCGGTTCCGGGGAGATGTGAAGGTCGAGAAACGCCATTTCTGACTTCCTCCCCTTGCCTGTCGTCTTTCGTCTGATTTTTCAGTATTACTTTACGAGAGCAGCTTCTGCACCTCGGCACTCAGAATCTTGCCATCGGCGCGTCCATTGGCTTTTGCCTGGGCAGCTTTCATGACGGCACCCATCTGTGCCTTGGCAACACCCGTTGGTGTTCCAAGTGCCGCTCCAACCTCTGCGATGGCTTCTTTCACCAGAGCTACGATTTCGTCCAGGGTAAGCGGTGTCGGAAGATAAGCTGCCAGAAGTACAATCTCCTCCTTCTCCTTGGCGGCAAGCTCAGGGCGACCCCCCTGCTCAAATCCCGCAGCAGCATCCTCGCGTTGCTTGATCTGCTTGCGGAGAATGCTCGTCGCCAGCTCATCATCGACAACAGCATCAGCGCCTCCCTTCTCGATTGCGGCGTTCTTGAGTGCGGCCTTCACCATACGCAGTGTGCTTAGCCGGGTTGCTTCACGGGTTTTCATGGCTTCCTTGAGGTCGTGATCGATCTGTTCTGCGAGTGTCATAGGGATGGTATTGGTGCTTTTTTTGTAAGCTCACCACCCTACGCGCTTGAGTTGAACTCGTAAATGAATTCTCCTATGGGCATGTCCGTTCGCACACGCTTCGCCCCATCCCCCACCGGTCTTCTTCATGTCGGAGGGGCCCGCACCGCTCTCTTCAACTGGATTTACGCTCGCAAACATGCAGGAGTCTTTGTCCTGCGTGTCGAGGATACAGATCATTCTCGCAATACTCAGGAGGCGCGACAGGTCATCCTTGACGGCCTTCACTGGCTCGGTCTCGACTGGGATGAAGGTCCGCAGAAGGGTGGCAACTTCGGCCCCTACTACCAGAGCGAGAGAAATCATATTTATGAGGAATATCTCAGCCGCCTCGAAAAAAACGGCCATCTTTACGAGGATCATGGAGCCATCCGCTTCCGCTCCCCACGCGAGAAAGTGATCCTACAGGACGAGATTTGTGGCAGGATTGAGTTTGACCTTACCAATCCCGGCACTCATCCCGACATCACCCTGCGCCGTCCCGATGGATCATGGATCTTCCATTTCGTGAATGTCGTGGATGACATCGAAATGAAAATTTCCCATGTCATTCGCGGTGAAGATCATCTTTCCAATACCCCGAAGCATATCGAGCTTTACAAAGCCCTTGGTGCGGAACCTCCCCGTTTCGCCCACATGCCCCTCATCCTCAACCGCGATGGGAGCAAGATGAGCAAACGCGATGAGGGAGCCGCACTCGCCTCCTATCCCGAGCAAGGCTATGCCCCGGAAGCTGTCCGTAACTATCTCTGTCTTCTCGGATGGTCGCCAAAGGACAATCGCGAAATGATCTCCATCTCTGATGTCATTTCCATCTTTGAGCTGAGTCAGATCAACCGCCGCAACGCCGCATTTGATTTGGCCAAATGTTTCTGGCTGAACGGGCAGTATCTCATGCAGATGGATCTGGCCCGCTACACCGAGTTGGCCATTCCCTTTCTGGAAAAGACAGGCATCTCATGGCCAAGTTATGAGTCCCTGGAACAGGTACTCTCCATAGTAAAACCAAAGCTCAAACTGCTCAGGGATCTCCCCGAATGGGTTACTCCCTTCTTCACGGAGGAATTCCCTTATGACAACCAATCAGTGGCCAAGAGCCTCCAGGGAAATGACAGGGGGGCGAGTGCCTCAGCTCGCCTTGAGGCGCTTTCGACAGCCTTTGCGGAGCTTCCTCTCTGGAATGCATCGGCACTGGAGACTTCTCTCAAGGAGACCGCAATCAAGCTCGGAGTCAAGACCGGCGAACTGGTACACCCCGCCAGGGTGGCGGCAAGCGGACGATCTGTTGGTCCCGGACTTTACGAGATGCTTGAAATCCTCGGCCCTGAGCGTACCTTGATCCGCTTTGCAGCCGGAGCAATCAAGGCCATTGCTTAATCAACCGACCGTTTCACCAATCATGCCGCAGCTGGTTTACGCAGCAGAGGATCTCGCCGGTGACGGGATGCTCTTCCGGGATCTGTCACTTGATGGGAATCCCTGCCCGGCTCGGCTCGCTGTCTTTGGGGATCCTGTTGCCCATTCCAAGTCCCCTCAGATGCACAATGCTGCACTCAAGAAACAAAAGAAACATCTGCAATATGTCCGCATTCAGGTAGCGGAAGACCAACTGGAAGGGGCATTACGGAATCTTGAACCGGCTGGTTTCCTTGGAACCAATCTCACCATTCCCCACAAACAGGCAGCTCTGGAATTCATGGATGAAATCACTCCTGAATCACGGCTCATGGGTGCGATCAATACCGTCGCCCTGCGCGAGGGAAAGCTCCATGGATACAATACCGATGGCCCCGGATTTGCAGCGGCGGTCAATGAATCCTTCGGTGTCGGGCTGGGCACCCTCCGGGTTCTTATTCTAGGGGGGGGTGGCGGAGCAGGTAGAGCCATTACCGTGCAATGCGCCTTGGCCGGATGCCCCACAATCTTTATAGCGAATCGAACGCTCGAAAAGGCACAACTACTTTCGGAAGAAATCGAAGAGAATCTGGAAAAATCAATCACTCCGATCCGGCTTTCTCCGGCAGCGCTTGAAAATTCCACTTCCTGTGTCGATCTCATCGTCAACGCCACTTCACTAGGCATGAAGGAGGCTGATTCTTCTCCGCTTCCGGATGGAATCCTGACCAAGGATCATCTTGTTTATGACACCGTCTATAGCGGCGGCACCACTGCCCTCACCAGACAGGCACAGGCAGCCGGGGCCCGATACGCCAATGGTCTCTCCATGCTGATCCATCAGGGCGCACTCGCTTACGAAATCTGGTTTAATGAGCCGGCACCTTTGGAAACGATGCGTGCCGCCCTCGAAGTGTCGGTCAGGGAATAATTTCCGTCCCAACCCCCTCCTCAGAAAAGGCTTCCAAAAGAACCGCATGAGGCACTCCGGCTCCAAGCAGGTGGACTTTGCCGAGACCTGATTTTCCTCCTACCCCGGCCAGTGCCTTTGTTGCGGAGCGGACTTTGGGAATCATGCCCCCGGCGATGATGCCCCGCTCGATCAGTTCTTCGGTCTGTGAAGCGGTGAGACTGTGGATGAGTGAAGAGGGATCGGAGGGGTCGTGCATCAGTCCGGGCACATCACTGAGAAAAATCAACTTGGTTGCGGGCAGAGCCGCGGCTAGGGCGGCGGCTGAGACATCTGCGTTGATGTTCATCGGCTGCCCGGTGGCAAGGGCACCAAGTGGAGAAATCACCGGCACGAAATCCTGATCCAGAATATGACGGATACGATCAGGATTAACTTCCTCAGCCTCTCCCACAAATCCCAAATCAACCTCCTTGCCATCGGCACCCCTGATGGAAGGAAGTTTTTTCGCGGTGAAAACTTCTCGCCCCGAAAGTCCGACTGCCTTGACCCCAAGCTTCGCAAGCTGCCCGACGATGCTGGGATTGACCTCATCATCCAGAACAGAGCGGACGATTTCCACTGTCGCGGCATCGGTCACGCGTAATCCGCCTACAAACTGAGGTGTAAGTCCCCGCTCCTTCATCTTAGCATTGATCGCCTTGCCACCGCCATGCACGAGTACCACCCGGATACCAACGGCATCTAGGAAAGCGATATCAACCAGGAATCGTTCTACCTGTTCCTCTGCCTCCATCGTGCTGCCGCCATACTTGATAAGAAAAATACCGCCCCGGAAGCTCTGAAGATAAGGAAGAGCTTCAAGCAAAGTTTCTGCCCGTTGACGGGCTGTGATCTGGGATGCCATTGAATTTACCTATTTGGAAGAAGAGGTGTTTTCATCGCAAAGGTGCAGGAAAGCAAAGCCGGAATCAGAAAGAACGCTGTAGATCCATCTGCCATTTTTCCTGAGTTCATGAGTTCCATATTCGCCATCACTCAGCTCTAAAGCGAAAACTCCGTGAGATTCAGCCGGACATAATCCTCAGTCAGATCGGTTGTGAGCAATCGCGCCTCACCCTTGCCACAATTCAGATCCAGCGTCACCGCAAACTCCTTCTTGGCAGCGATCTTCCGCAATTTGGCCTCACCCTTCGCATCCTGACATTCCATGCCGTTTTTGGCAGCGTACATCCTATCGTAGCTAATTTCAGCCTTACTCGGATCGAACTCAACCCCTGCATAGCCAGCGGCACAGAGGATACGCCCCCAGTTGGGATCACCTCCCGCCCAAGCCGATTTCACAAGCTGGGAATTGGCAATAGAGCGGGCGATCTGATGAGCATCAGTATTCGATTTCGCTCCAGTCACCGTGAGTGCAATCACTCGCGATGTCCCCTCCCCGTCGGCCACGATGGCCCGGGCAAGATCGGCACAGACAAAGTGCAGGGCTTCGGTGAAGATTTTCTTTTCTTTATTTGACTTAATCACTGTATTGGATACGCCATTTGCGAGCAAAAGCACCGTATCATTAGTGCTGCAATCTCCATCCACACTAATGCAGTTAAAGGTTTGTGAGACCACTTCGCTGAGTGTCCTTTGCAGGAAAGCCGGTGGCACAGTGGCATCGGTCGTGATGACACAAAGCATCGTCGCCATGTTGGGTGAGATCATGCCGGCACCTTTGGCCATGCCTCCAATGCGGAAGAAGTTCTTGCCCATCTTCACCTCGTAGGCTGATTGCTTGGGCACCGTGTCACTCGTCATGATTGCCTTGGCAGCCTCAGTGGCAGCGGCGGGTGTATCCTGCAAGGACCATGCTGCATGCTCGATCCCTAGGATCATTTTGGCTATCGGAAGCTGCACTCCGATCCGACCCGTGGAGCAAACAAGAACTTCGTTGAGTGGAATATCCAGAGCAAGGGCTGCTGCAATTGCCGTCTCCTCGGCAGCTTGTTCACCAGGCTCACCCGTACAGGCATTGGCATTGCCGCTATTGAGCAAGATCGCGGAAGAACGACCATGCTCCAGATGAGCACGAGAGAGTAGAACCGGTGCAGCTTTTACCAGATTCGTGGTAAAGACTCCTGCTGCAGCAGCTGGTGTGTCGGAGACGACAAGGCAGAGATCATGACGCAGCGTGCCATTCGCCGGACTCGATCGCTTGATACCGCAAGCAGAGGAGGCGGTTGAAAAACCATCAGCGGCATTTACGCCACCGACAATGCGTTTAAGAGATGAGGACATCGTATGAGTAAAAGGTGGAAAAGTTGGAAAGTGGAAAGTTTTGAGAGTGGTTCTAGAGGAGCCCTGCTGTCTCGGAAAGTCCTGCACGGATATTGAAGCATTGAACGGCCTGACCTGCGGCACCCTTCACCAGATTGTCGATCACAGAGAGGATCACAACCCTGCCCGTCCGAGGCTCATCGAAGATGGCGATATCGCAGAAGTTCGTTCCCGTGACAAATTTCGTCTCTGGCGGCGTTTCCCTTAATCTGACAAATGGCTCAGCATCATATGCCGAGTGAAGAGCAGCCTTGAGGTTGCTAGTTTTCTTACCTGCCGCAGCAGTCGCCACGATCGTCGTATGCATCCCCCTGGTCATCGGTGCGAGATGAGGAATGAATGTCATCACAACCTTGCTTCCGGCAGCATGGGAGAGCTGCTGCTCGATCTCGGAGAGATGCCGATGCCGAGGCACTCCATAGGCTTTCATATTCTCATTGCACTCGGCATAAAGATATTCGGTTGCAGCTTTCCTGCCTGCACCACTCACGCCACTTGCACTAGAAACGACGATTCCGGTCGGATCGAGCAATCCAGCTGCAAGCAGAGGTTGGAGAGGTAACTGGATACTGGTGGGATAGCAACCTGCACAGGCAATAAGCGGGGAATTTCTGATTCCCTCCCGGGACAATTCAGGTATCGCATAGATTGCCTGTGCCAGTAGCTCAGGAGCCGGATGGGCACCTCCATAATAATCGGCATAGACCTCAGCATCCCTGAGTCGAAAATCGGCGCTCAGATCAATAACGATTTTGCCTGCCTTGAGCGAGGCCACGGCATAATCGGCTGCGACACCATGGGGAAGTGCAAGAAAGATAATCTCTGCATCACATTGGGCGACATTCTCTGGAAGCGCATCATAAAAAGGGACAGAAGCAATCTGATGACCCGTGAAACGAGGCATCACCTCTCCCAAGGTCTTACCTTGGTACTGCCTGGAAAAAAGTGCACTAACTTCCGCGTAGGGATGCCGATCTAGAATTGCACAAAGCTCCTCGCCGCCATAGCCGCTGGCACCGACGACGGTTACCTTCCGAACAGACAAGTCGTGGGAATTTATGGTGTGGCTCATGAGCTGTAGAGACTAGGAGAGCTGATGCAGGGGGAAAAGCTGGAAAAGATCCTTCCGTGCGAAAACTTGCTTGCACCATGTCATGCGAACCACGATTCTTCAGAGTCTCGCTAGTCTGAGGCGGGCTGTAGCACAGCTTGGTAGTGCGCTTGAATGGGGTTCAAGAGGTCGTGGGTTCGAATCCCGCCAGCCCGAGTCTCAGTATCAAGGACTTACGGGCCTATCCGACAAAAACCGACAGTTCAGTGTCTGCATACGGTTTAAGAGAAACGCTTATGGCCAGTAGAATTATCAAGTCCAAGAAAAAGGTCTCCAACCCCATAAACACTGCCTCTACGGGTGCCTCTGGGGTAAAAAAATATGGCCGCGATTGGGGTGAAATGAGTGATCTCCAGATCGAATTGATGTGCTTCAAAAATGGTCTTTCTGTGGCCGATGGCGGGCTGGGTCAGGCAGAGCATTTCTGGAACATTGTGGCCATCTGTTGGCCTGCCTCGAGCAGGAAACCTTTCCTTCGAAATCCATGGGGCGAGAGGATGATCGACCAGTGGTGCAAGCACCGTTTTTGTTCGGTGAGTGGGTGCGCCAGTTCCTCCAAGACCGATACCGCCGCCGTCTGGGGGATCATTAACTGGCTCTGCGCCCCGCTCGACACCAAGGTTCTTTGTACCAGTACGACTCTCCGTGAGAGTAAGAAGCGTATCTGGGGATCGATCGAGGACTATTGGAACGCCTTGGATGATGATATTCGCTCCGTTGGAAAGCTTGCCAGTTCCTTCGGTCTTATTCGCTTGAGTGAGACCACAGGATTCAAGGCCAGTGAGAAGTGCGGTATCGAGTTGGTTCCCGGTGAAAAGAAGCGGGAGAAAGAGGCCACGGGAAAGATCATTGGTATCAAAAACAAGCGAGTGATCATGATCGCCGATGAGTTGCCTGAACTCTCCCCCGCCATCATGCAGGCCGTCATTTCCAACTGGACAGCCAACCCATACTGTCAAGCCATCGGCCTTGGAAACCCTGCCAGCTACTTTGATGCTCACGGGATCTTTGCCACTCCCAAGGACGGGTGGAAGAGTATAACTCCAAATGACTTTGAGTGGGAGACCATCTATGGCAATGCGATCCGCTTTGATGCAACGCTCTCCCCAAATGTGCTGGCCAACGATGACAAGCTCTACCCGTGGCTCCCCACTTGCGCTCGACTCGCCGAGGCGAAGGAAAAGATGGGCGAAGATTCCTTTGGTTTCTGGAGACAATGGAGAGGGTTCTTCCCTCCCGAGGGCGGCGAACAAACAGTGTACTCCGACACCGACATCGTTTTCTTTGGTGGTGATCAAACTAAGGTAGAATGGGCTTCCCCACCGATCCCTGTCTGCGGGTCTGACCCCGGATACACCAACGGAGGAGACCGTACAATCAACTACCACGGGTTCCTTGGGGATGAGTTGGATACTGGTATGAGTGTGCTTCTCTTAACGGGGTACGAGGTTCTCAAGGATGATATGACCAACAAGACGGTGCCCCGAAACTTTCAGATTGCACGAGCCTTCAAGGACGATTGTTTGAAGCATGGTGCGACTCCTCGCCACTCTGCGGTAGATGTGTCTGGATCTCCAGCCTACGGGGACATTGTCGCCCGCGAGTGGAGCAGTGAGGTTTACCGAGCCCAGTTTGGTGGAAATTCCAGCAAGAACCGTGTGGGTGAGGATCGGGCCATGGCCAAAGATCGGTACTCCAATCGGGCTACAGAGCTTTGGTTCGAATCGAGAAACCACATGGAGAGTGGCCAGATCCGTGGAGTCTGTGCCGACCTAGCTCGCGAGCTGACAGCCAGACGGTACACCACGGGAGGAACTGCGGGAACTCCCGATGCCACCGTGGCCGTGGAGAGCAAGAAAAAGATGAAGGCTCGTACAGGACAAAGTCCCGACATCGCCGATGCTTTTCTCGTTCTCTTCGACTTATGCCGTACTCGCCTCGGGTTGAAGCTCAAAACGGGAAGAGTGATCGCTAAAAAGAAGGCCGAAAAGTGGAACAACTTCAAAAATAAAGCCCTCGGAGGGGGTCAGGGAAGGAGGAAAATGAACTTCAAGAGCATGATTCTGGAGGGGAACGGCCCCCGAGTGTCCCTTGGAGGGGCAAGAAATCTTAATTTAGTTCGTTGACACGCGGTTTAAGTTGTCGTATTCAACCTTCACACCAGCACCATGGCCGCCAAAGTAACCCCAGCTAAAGATCCAGCAATCCAATCCGGGCAGGAGCTCGCCGTGTTCCCTCAGAAAGGAAAGCCCCAACCTCGGGTTAAGGATCTCAAGTCCCTGTTCTCGGTCTATACCCGCTTTTTACGCGACGACCAGAAGAGCGCATTCAACCGCTCTCTTGTTCGCGAAGCCGCTGATGGGGCTCCTCCATATACGGATGAGTCCATCGAGATGGATGGGAGGTTCAACTTGAACTTCCACGACCTTTCCGGGTTACTCGAGGAACGGAATGCAACATACACTGACTTAATTGATTCGCCGTCCGAGTTAGCCCGGTTCTTTTTCCCATCCACCGTTGACGAAGTTGGAGACAACGACCGCGAAGAAAAAGCGGCCATCATCGCCGAGGAGTTCACGGTTCTCAATCGCAACGACTGGGCCGACTTCTATCCCAACTGGGATTACTTGGTCAACGAGCTCAACCAGCACGGGCTCTCCATGGCTTACTTCCCCGACGAGGACACATGGAAGTGGAAAGCCGCTGGCATGGATGACTTCCTTATTCCCCGTCAGTGCCGCGCCTCCGAGGATGCGGTGGACATTCTGTTTATCAGGGACAAGATCCCTGTTCATATTTTCTATAAGTTTGTCGCCGACCCAGTCATTGCCAAAGGAGCGGGATGGAATGTCGATGAAGCCCGTTCGGCCTTGGTTCGCGCCACGCTCCAAAGTTATTCGAAGGGCCGCACATGGGGCCGCTACTGGAACCAAGTGGTCGATGAGCTGGCCAACAACGATTACCACTGCACCTACTCCAAAGCGACTGATGTGGAGATCGTTCATGCTCTGGTACGCGAGTACGATGGCTCCTACTCCCACTACATGTTCCAAGAGGACGGCAGAGGGAATGACTTTGTGTTCCAACGCCGTAGCCGCTATGTGGCCAACGAAGATCTCTTCACGATGTTCACCGCTCGTGTTGGACACAACGGAAAGTACCACAGCGTTCGTGGCGATCTTTGGAGGGCTTACCCAGAGGCTCAAGCCCTGAATCGTCTTCGTTGTGCAGCTCTGGATTCCACTGCCCACTCGATGGCCATCTTGCTCCAGCCAAATGACCCTGAGGCCATGGAGGATTTCGCCCTTGTTCTCAACGGCCCTGTCGCGTGGCTCCCACCCGAGGCCACCTACATCCAACGCCAGACTTCCCCCAATCTTGCCCAGAATGTTCTGCCCATGGTGCAGGATCTCTCGAGCGTCATGCGTACCAATCTGGGTCTCCCCGGCCCACAAGGAAGTACTCAGGATCCCGCCGAGCTTCTAGACAGGCCCTTTATCGATTGGGATTCGGTAAAGAAAGATCCCGACTTCGCTGCCAGTGCTCCTGCGAATAAGGTGGAGCAGTGGAAGAACTGGAGTAAGTATGCCAGCGACTACTGGGATAATCAGTTCAAGATATCCGACCAAAGCGGAGATGGACTACAGCCAGAACGGATTGGTACTGCCG
>Ga0194053_10000107_pt1 | contig 61919 bp, 32 predicted proteins | sample SepL228m_MetaG_FD_161684 | JGI IMG/M metagenome (GOLD analysis project Ga0194053, IMG submission 161684) | Anoxic zone freshwater microbial communities from boreal shield lake in IISD Experimental Lakes Area, Ontario, Canada - Sep2016-L227-8m | ecosystem: Environmental > Aquatic > Freshwater >...
AGCACGAGGCACTGGTCGAGGTGGCCCTATGAAAATCGGATCAAAAGTGTGGGTATTCCCCGACGGCGACCTTCCCCCGCTGCAACCGGCCGACCCGGCTCTGAGGAATGAAGAGACCCACGGCCACGAGTCGCTTGTGATCTTGAACATGGGAAAGAAAGTGGTTCATCCCATTTTAACCGTCTATTTTCCAGATACAGATCCTTGGGTTGTGAACTTGGAACCGGTTCCCGCGCAGCGGGTGAGGTGCTACCGCACAGATGAACCGCTTGGAAAAGAGTTGGTCGTTGTCCCCCCGGGCCAATACGCACTGATGGTCGAGTGCGAAACTCCCGTTGTTGCTCAAATCGGAAGAATGGACATCCGGCAGCCAAACCTCGCTTACTATACCACGCTGGGCTATCCGGCATAATCCTATGAGTGCATTTGAAGTGCTTCTCGGTTTCGACATGGAGACCGATGTCGGCTCGTGGACGCCATTTCACGAGGGACTACGGCACGGCACTCCGAAAGTGCTGGAGATTTTCCAAAAACACGGCGTCACGGGAACGTTTTATTTCGTCGGGCTGTCCGCGAAGGAGGTGCCCGAAAGTGTGCATCAGGTCAAAGAAGCCGGGCACGAGATCGGCGCGCACAGCCTTTACCACGAGACGGTTGGCGACGCGATTTTCCCGATCCCCGGCGTCCATCCGCTGCTCCCGCACGAGGTCATGCCGCGACTGGAACTCAATACGCGATGGATCGAGGAGATCAGCGGCGTGCGCCCCGTCAGTTTCCGCTGCCCGCGCCTCTTTGGCTCAACAGCGGTCTGTAACGCCCTCGAAGATCTTGGCTATGTCAGCGATGCCTCGTATCCGCTCTATCATTACCGCCACCGACTGGAACCCTATCACCCCAATCGTGAAAACTGGACGGAACAAGGCACGATGAAATTGGTTCAGATCCCGAATTTTGCGGATCTGAGCATCGAAAGCAAAGACCCGCTGGGAAGGGATTGCGACCAATGGCCATTGTTCCGCACGGAGTCGGCGGCGGCATTGCTCGATCACGCCGACAGCTATCTGGGGTATCTTGATGCCCATGGGATCTCCCGGCGTGTGCTGGCGTTCTATTTTCACCCTTGGGAGTTCCATCCGATGCCGGAGGGGTTGATTCATTTTGGAGAAGGAGGGGTGTTCCCTGATCCGTTTATCGTGAAGAACTGCGGCGAATATGCCTTGGAACAATTCGACATTCTTCTTGAGGGGCTGCGCAATCGTGGAGCGAAGTTCACAACCGCCGCACAGATCGCAGCTGGCACATCCTGATGAACCCAAGAATCTGGCGTTCGGGCGAAAGCGATTGCCCGGCGCTTGACGTGGGGACGCTCCCGACCGTGGCCCAAGGACATCGCACGCAAGACGCAAGCTTCGCGGAGATGATCGGATGCCGCCTCGCCTGCATCGGTGTTTAGCGACAATCTATGAATAACATGCTGCGCATCTGGCGTTCGCCATCCAGTGATTTCGGTCACTTCAATCGCTTTGACGACCCATCGAAGGAGGAAACCTTCACGGCGTTGGACGCCTACACCGACACCGAATTATCCCGGATTTCGTTCGCCGGCTTCAATGCCATCTGGGTTCATGGAAATCTGGGGAATGTGGTGCAGACAGAGGTTTTTCCCGAGCTCGGGAAAGATGCGGAGATTCACCAGCAGCGTCTGAACGCACTGATCGAGCGGGCGGGGAGCCACGAGATCAAAGTGGTCCTCTATTGTCAGCCGCCGCGGGCGATTCCGCTGGATCATCGCCTCTGGGAGAATCACCCGGATGTCGCGGGGCAGGTCGAGGAGATCATGGATGATGACAGTAAACCGCTCAAATTGCGGTCCCTCTGCACATCGACACCTCAAGTGAAGGACTATCTGTTCCAGGCTGCGGTTGAGTTGGCGACAAAAGTTCCTGGACTGGGCGGGCTCATCATGATTACGGCCTCCGAATATCCGGCCCATTGCTGGGCGCGCCGTGGCAATATCATGTTGGCCGATGGGAGCCGGGCCGTGGCGCAAATCGAATGCCCTCGATGCCGGATGCGTAAAGCGGGCGAGGTCGTGAGTGAAGTGATCCAGTTGGTCCGCGATGGCATCCGCTCGGTCAATCAGGAAATGAAGATCATTGCCTGGAACTGGTCGTGGTCGTTTTACGAACCGTCTCCGTGTCCGGAAATCATTTCAGCTCTCCCCCGGGATGTCATCCTGCTGGTCGACTTTGAGCGGGGGGGCAAGAAAGTCGTTAACGGCAGGACGATCGAGATTGACGAGTATTCTCTGGGATATACCGGGCCCTCCGAGCAGTTTATGGAATCCCTGGACGTGGCCCGCCGCAACGGATTGGAAGTGATGGCCAAGCTTCAGTTCGGCACCACCCATGAGATGGCGACCGTCCCGAATCTGCCGGTCATGGGAAATGTTTTCGGCAAGGCCCTGGCGGTCAGACGACTCAAGCTGTCCGGTTTTATGGGCTGCTGGAATTTCGGCAACATGGTCACCGCCAATGCGGCCGGATTCAATGCCTGCCTCTCCGGGCGACTACCCGATGACCGGAACTCCGCACTGAGTCAGTTTGCCTCGGAGTATTTTCCTGGCTGTGACGCCTCCGCAGTGACGGAGGCTTGGCTGAAATTTGGGGAAGCGATGGATTGCTACCCGTTTTCCACAACCTTTCTTTATGCCGGACCAGCCAACTTCTCCTTCATTCTGCCCACATCACCCGGACCACTCACCGGCAAGTCGATCGGTCGTTCCTGGTTGCTTGATGAGCGTGGCGATGACATGAGCGCAGCGCTCGGCAGCAATACCATTGACGAAGTCATTGCCGGGTTCGAGCAGTTGACCGCGCTCTGGGGTGAAGGGCTTCAATTATTGCGAAAGGCACTCAGTTCCAGTCAGGATCAACATGCCAGGGAGGAACTGGATACTGCGGCGGTCTGCTGGCATGCATTCCGAAGCATCACGCATTTCTGCAAGATCTACCGTCTGCGAAAAGCATGGGAGGACCGGATGTTGCCGGAATACCAGATGATCATCCGCGACGAATTGCAAAATCTGCAGGCGGTCCTGCCGATCCTCCAACATGACGCCCGATTCGGGTATCATATCGAAGCCCACGGCTACCAGTATGATGCCACAAGAGTCGCCGCCAGGATCAATGATTTTTGAAACTTGGAGCGTGCCATCGCCAATCCTTCGGAAAATATCAAAAAATATCAGCTTGACAGCAAGAGCGTTTGTGATAAGTGATCAAACAAACAACTCCAATATCTTCAAATCACAGTTAACCAAAAACAAAAACCATCCAATGAAAACCATGAATAATCCCCTTCCCCTGCGAGTTTATTTTGGCAATTCCATCGCTCGCAATCTTTTGCTGGCGGCTTCCCTGGGCCTCGCGACGATCCTGCCTGGATGGGCGGCGAGTCCCTCGATCTGGGATGGTGCCGGTTCCGCCAATCTATGGAACGATGGCACCAACTGGACGGGCAATGTCCCGGTTCCCGGCACAGCGTATGATTTGCAGTTTGCCGGCACGACGAAGACGCTCACCAGCAACAATTTTACGGCTGCCAGCAATTTCCGCAATATCACCTTCAACCTCGGTGCGGGTCCATTCGTCCTGACTGGCAACTCCACCGTTCTGAATGGCAACGTCACCAACAGCGGCTGGTCCACCCAGACGATTAACCTGGACCTGAACGAGAATGGCGCAGTCCGCACGTATTCCACAGGCGTTCTTGGAACGGGAACCAGCTCGCTAATCGAGCTCGGAGATCTTGTGATCGGCGGCATTATCAGCAATGGCGGCCTGACCAAAACGTCCACCACTAACGGCATTGCTGCGGGTAAGCTGACCCTCACCGGCGTCAATACCTATACCGGGGTGACGACGATCACTCATGGCATCTTGAGTGTCGCAACAATTGGGAACGGCACAGTGGCCGGCAACCTCGGAGCTGCCACCAACGCTGCCGCGAATCTCGTCTTCAATGGCGACGGCGCCCTTCAATACACCGGAGCCAGTGCCAGCACGGATCGTAACTTTACGATCAATGCCGGCAACACCGCAACCTTCGACATCACGGCCAACAACCTGACGTTGGCTGGCGCCTCCACAGTGACAACTGGCATCCTTGCCAAGACGGGTGCCGGCACATTGACTCTCACTCGTGCCATGGGCAACACCGGTGCCACCTGGGTCATGGGCGGCACTCTCGCACTCGATTTCACGGCGTCGGGTGCTCCAACGAGCCAAATCCTCAATTCCGGCAGTGATCTTATTTTTTATTCCGGCGGTGTTTACCAAAGTGGCACTCGTTCCGCGACGCTCTCGATTCAGGGGGGCTCGGCGGCAAACACCCAGACTTTTGGCGCTTTGAGCGTCGCAAGTGCCGGGTCCGTTTCGGCGCACCTCAATCTCCTCGGCGGCACGGCATCGAATCCGATCACTGTCAACTTTTCCTCCATCGCCGCCTTCACTGGCGCTTCCAATAATGCTCCGACGCTGGACATTAGCAAGGGAGCCAACGATGTCGTGAATTTCACCAGCTCCACCGGCATCTTCAACGTAGGCGGAACATTCTCGGGAAACAGCGCCACAGTTGGGATAACCCTCAACCGCACCGATTGGGCCGCATTGAGCGGAGGCACCTCTGGCACTGTGCAGGCGGCCACCTATGATAGTGGCGTCCTCACCGGCAACAACGTGAATGTAACCGCCAGCGGCACCACGAGCGGCGGGGCCAACACCCTGCGGTTTAATACGGCCACTCCAATCACGCTCACTTACAGTGCATCGGTCGGGGTCAGGGGCATCTTGGTGACCCCAAACGTGGGAACCAACGATATCGTCATCAACTCGTCGTCGGCGACGACCGGGTTTAACAATAGTAACCGGGATGTTGTCATCTTCCAAAACAACACGTCGGGCAACCTGACCATCTCGGGGATGCAAAATGGCAGCGGGGCTGGCAACTATAGCCCCCTGGTCAAGTCGGGGGCGGGTCGCCTGATTCTGAGTGGTACAAATAATTACAGCGGAGCGACCTACGTGAACGAAGGTGCCCTCCAGATCAGTGCCAATTCCAATATTGGCGGAATTGTGGCGTCCGTTCCTGCCTCGCCGCAAGGGTTCTCTCTGTATCTCGGGGCGACCTTGGAGGCTCGAGGAGGCACGAATATCACGCTGGATGGGCAGGGCACAGCCTCCGGCATCTATGCTCACGCCTTGGTGCTTGGGGGCGGCGCTCCCGTGATCGATGTGGACGCCGCAACCACGCTGACCATCTCCGGCGGAATCAACCCCACTACCAACAGCTTTACAGTGTCGGGAGTCTTGACCAAGACGGGCACCGGCAAGCTGGTGCTGACCGGGGTGAACAATAGCAATGGGGGGCTCATCGTCAACGGGGGCACGCTCCAGGCGACCTTCGCCTCTGCTGGCGTCACCGTGGCCACCGCCACCCCTCAAGGATTGGTTTGGGGCAATGGCACCGCCAGCAACCAAGTGAATTTTGCTTCCGGCACGACCACCATTAACTGTTTGAACGCTGCTACTGCCGGAGTTGGCGGAGCTCCGCTGGCTGTAGGCCAGCTGATCACCGGCACGGGCATTGCGGCCAACACCACGATTACGGCTGTCGGCGCAGGAAGCTTCACTATCAGCCAAGCGACCACTGCTGTAAGCACTGGCAGCTATAACCTTTATTTGAATGCGACCACAGCGACCTTCGGCAACGGCACGACGTCGATCACCGTTGGCAACGCGGCAGGCATTCAAATCGGCCAGCAGATCAGCGGTCTCGCCGGCATCGCTTTCGGCACGGTGGTGACCGACGTGAGCGGAACCACCGTCACGTTGAACCAAGCCACGACAGCCGCCAGCGGGGCTGGTCTCTATTCCTTCGGCGGATTGAACCAATACGCCGTCTCTTCGACCAATAGCCTGGCGATGGGGTATTCCACGTCTGTCGCAGGTTTAAGCGGGGTTATCAACGGCATTCAAGGCAATATCGTTTCGGATACCAATGTTAACTCTGGAAATTACAATGTCACCAATCTCGTTTTTGGCGCAGCGGACAGCCTGGGCTACGGAGCCGTGACCGTGAACGCCGGCACCCTGGATTTAGGCGGCGTTGTTCACCAACCTCTACTCGGAGCGGTCACGATCACCGGCGGCACGATCGGAAATGGCACCCTGCAGGGCACTTCTTATACGGGCGCCGTCGCCTCCGGCAATGCCACGGTGAGTGCGAATCTCGCTGGCAGCAGCAGCGTGGGCCTCACCAAGTCAGGTGCAGGGACCCTGACCCTCTCCGGCAACAACACCTACTCCGGCGGAACAACGGTCAGCGTCGGCACTCTCCAGTTCGCGAACGTCAGCGCGATGCCCGCTTCCGGCACGGTCATCGCTAACAGCGGCGGCACCCTGGCAATCAACGCGGGGGGCACGAATGAGTTCACCGGCGCGACCTCGGGCAACGGCTCGATCGGCGGCATTTTCAGCGGCCTCGGCGGGCAAAGTGGCAGCACGGTCACCCTCGCCTCGGGCTCTGCGGTCGGTATCGACACCACGAACGCCGGGGGTTCTCTGACCTATGCCGGCAACATCACCAACTCCGGAGTCAGCCTCACCAAACTCGGCACCGGCATCCTGACCCTCTCCGGCGCGAACACCTACACCGGTGACACGACGGTCAGCGCCGGCACGCTCCAGATCGGTGGCGCTGGCTCACTTGGCTCGGGCAGCTATGCTGGCGCGATCGCGAACAGCGGAGCTTTCGTCTATAGCAGCTCCGCCAACCAGACGCTGTCCGGAATCATCTCCGGCAACGGCTCTCTTACGAAGGACACCTCCTCGTCGAGCGTGCTCACCCTCTCGACTGCCAACACCTACTCCGGCACGACGACGGTTTCCTCCGGCACGCTCCTTATCAACGGGTCCACCTCGACCAGCAGCACGGTCACTGTGGCGTCCGGAGCGACCCTCGGAGGCAACGGCACGGTCGGCGGGTTCGCGACGGTGAACGGCGCATTGAATCCCGGCAACAGCCCGGGCGTGCTGACCTTCAGCAATGGGCTCACCCTCAATGGAACGACCACCATGGAGATCGTCGGTCCCACAACGCCCCGCACCGACTTCGATCAGGTCAAGGTCACCAGCGGCACGACAACATTCGGCGGCGTGCTGGCCTTTGCGTTCGGACCTTCGCTATCCCTGGCAGATAACACGAACATCCTTCTGTTTAGCTTTGCCGGAACTTCGCTGGGCAACTTCTCCGGCGTGACATCTTCCGGCTACTACTCTGGCACATGGTTGATCGGTGTGGCAAACGACACGTGGACGCTTAACCAACACGGCCAGTTGCTGACATTCAGCGAGGTGACCGGCAACCTGAACGTCGTCCCCGAGCCCGCGACCTGGGCTCTCTTGGCCTTCAGCCTCACGACCGTCATGGTCCTGCGCCGCCGCAGGAACTGACCGCCTGTTCCCATAACTTATTTCTACAAATAAACACCCTTGCATTCTTTCAGTTCAGTAAAAATCGAGCGTGCTATGCCGGCGGTTGACCAGATCAGCCAGCAAGTGAGGGCGTTGCTTAAAGACGGGGACTTTCCGGCTGGTTCGAGAATGCCGACCACCGCCGAAATGGCGCGGATGTGGGAGAGCGATGCGAAGACGGTGCATGTCGCGATGACCCGCATGGTTAAGGAAGGCCTGATCTATCGAAAGCCAGGGTCTGGGACTTTCGTGCGAGAGCAATCGGGGGAGGTGACTCAGGTCGGAATCTACTACCATGCCAAGTCATTGAGCGGTCCGGGGTCACGCTATATTCAGGCGCTCCAGCAGGCGCTCGGCGAGGAACTGAAGGCGAAGGGCATCAAGATGAGTATCTGGGTGGATCCCCGCTCGGGGCAGGATGGCGAAACCACTTGGGAGCTATTGGAAACGGCGGCCCGGCGGCGGGAAATTCAGGGGCTCATCATACCGGTATCCGATCGGAACCACCTCCGATGGCTGATGAAACTGCCGATCCCTTCAGCCTTTCACACGGGTGGGGACATCCCCAACAAAGTGGATCACGACCTCAACCAGTTTGCTGAGAGGAGCGTTCGGGCTTTGGCGGAGAAGGGCTGCCGCTCCATCGGCCTGATCTCTGCCTACGCGTTCAACGATGGGGATACCGCGCATTCGAATGCTTTCGACCGTGGCAAACTCTTCTTTGAAACCTTCGTCGCTACGGCAAGAGCGCTTGGGTTGGAGATCCTAAGCGGTGGAATGCCTCCCCCGTCCTGTGAAGAAAATGAGAGTTACGACCACTTCCAGGAGCGTATGGGTTACGACCAATTCCAGGCGCTCTGGCTTCTGGATAGAAAGCCCGAGGGTATCGTTGTTTATCCAGATACCTTTGTGCGTGGGGTTTTGCTGGGCATCGCGGAGGTTGGCGCACGTGTTCCCGACGATCTCAAACTGGTCATTCACAAAAATGCCGGAATCGATTTCTTTTGCCCCTTTGCCGTTGACTTCCTCGTTTCTGACGAACGGGACGTTGCGAAGGCGCTCGTGAGCCAGATGGAACGGCAGGTCGTTGGCCAGCCGGTTTCGCCGGTCAGCCTTTCCTTCCAACACATCGAGTCTCCCGCCCGGAAACCCTTTGTTCGCCCGGCAGCCTCCATCGCAATAGCGGATGACATGCTATGCGCCACCACATGACATCTTTGAAAAAGCACGGGTTCACGCTGGTGGAAGTCGTTTTGGCTTTGGGGCTCTGTTCGTTTGCTCTGCTGTCCCTGCTGTCCCTGATGCCCGTTTCTCTGGGCACAGGCCGCCACGCTTTGGAGATTTCACGCGTTGTCAAATCGTTCCAGAAGGTCGCGTCGGAGCTGACTCAGAGCCAGTTTACCAATGTGCGCGACATGGCCCAGACCGCATATTATTTCGACTACGACGGGAACGCGGCAGATGCCTCGGGGACGAAATATACAGACAGCTCGGCGAACAAATATTATACCGTGCGCGCCACCATCGCGCAGACTCCGATCACAAATCAATCCTCCGCCAGCCTCCTTCGGGTCAAGCTGGAATGCCAAACGCCGCGTGAAACCAACGCGGGATCCACAACGATTACGATTTGTGACATGGGCTACTGATTTATGCCGGGTGAAAGTTGCCGTTTTCCGCCGCCGTAAGATTGGGGGATTTTCCCTCATCGAGATGCTGGTCTCCTTCGCGGTTCTGGCTTTGATCATGGGCATGCTTCTCTCGATCACCAGCGTCACCTCGAAAGCCTGGAAGGGAACAACGGAGAAAATGCAGGCCTTCGAGGAATCCCGGGCCGCCTTTGACCGGATCACCTCGCTGCTCGGCCAGGCGATGCTCAACCCCTACTGGGATTATGATGATCTGCAAAACCCGACAAAATATGAGCGCGCGTCGGAGCTGCAATTCCTTTCGCTGCCGATGGCGCGGATGGGAAAAGATGCCGCGGCTTTTCCCACGCATGGGATCTTCTTCCAGGCCCCCACCGGCAAGGTTGCGGACAAGCCCTCCTTCGGCAACATGCCGTTTCTGCTGAATGCCTACGGCTACTTTGTCGAATACGGACCGGACGAGCGCCCGACCTGGCTCCCGGCTTCGGTCTCAACAAAATACCGCTTCCGCCTCAAGGAATGGCGCGTGCCGTCGGAAAATTGGACGTTGTATCAAAAAACATCGCGGGCCGCCGGAAAAAGTTATCTCGGCACCACCAGCTACGACTGGATCACTCTGGATACACCCGCAGCGAAGACTCTGGCCGAGAACGTGATTGCGCTGGTGATCTATCCAAAGAACACGGAAAGCACCAGCACTGCGCTTTCCTTGGCGGAGGCCGGCACCTTTGTCTATAACTCCCGCACCACCAGCGCGACCAAGGAGGGAAAAAACCAAAAACACCAGCTCCCGCCAGAGGTCGAGGTGATCATGGTGGCCATTGATGAGACCTCCGCTCTTCGGAAATGCAACAACGCGAGTGCCGCGCCGGCATTGCTGGACGCATCCTGGTTTAAGAAACCCGTGGATCTGGAAGACAACCTCAAGAGACTCACCGACAGTCTCAATTCGCAAAACATCAAATATATCACCCTGCGCTCGACGGTGAAAATCCGGGGAGCCAGATGGAGCCAGTGATTCCCACAAACCGAGAAGCCCCGGGAGAGGTCCGCGAGTGGCTGTCAGACCATTTTGACCTCGTGACGGGCGGAATAGACGGACGGCTCGGCGAGCCATCCCTACCAACAATCGGTAGGGGCACATCGCCAAAACCCGCGCGAAAGCGCTTTGTGAATCGGGCAAGTCGAGCGTTTGGTGCTGGGAGCACAACCGTAGCGCAGCGGAGCAGGCGCCCGACTTTTTATCCCGAAAAACGTTTTTGGCACACGGAGAACACAGGGAACACGGAGGAAAAACAAAATATCAAGCCGCCTATTTCTGTCCCGATGAAATCTGCCCTTTCTCCCTCTTCACTCCGTGCCCTTCGCGTCCTCCGTCCGAGCAATCGCTGGATTCGGGTTTATACCTCTGCCTGTCCCACATTTTTCCGCGATGCGAACACGGCTGCCTTCAGCCTGCTGGAGCTGCTGGTCGTGATAGCCATCATCGGCGTGGTCTCCACTCTGGCCATCACGAGCATCTCGGGCATCCAGCGCAGCTCCGCCATGACGACCAGCGCCTCCCATCTGATGGATTACCTCGCCACTGGCAGGCAGATCGCGATGACGCTCAACCAGCCGGTCAGGGTCTGGGTCTGCCCGGGGGCAACAAACGATTTTGTCCTCCTTTACCGGACCACGAATGGGACGGATTTTAACATCGCGGCTGAGAGGGAACTCAAGCTCAACGAGCGGGTGACTTTGAAAAACCCCACATGGTCAACCGTTCTTACGAATACGGCTGTCACAAAAGGCACAGAGCCAAACAAAGGCAGAGTGGACAGCTACTCGTTCCGCTTCATGCCGGACGGCTCCACGGATCTTGCTGGGAACGAATCTCCCACCCTGACGCTCGTTTACCGCACCGATGCCGACAAAACGTCGCTTGACAACATCAACTTTTTCACCCTGCAGATCGACCAGCAAACCGGCACCGTCCGCACATTCCGGCCCCAATGAAGACAGGAAGGTTTCACACGGAGAACGCGGAGGACACGGAGAGAATGAAGATGAACCCGCCAAAAAAACACCAGAACCGTGTGACCGGAAACCGGAAAGCGGAAAGCGGCGCCGCCCTCATCATCGTCCTCGCCAGCCTGATCTTCATCAGCGCATTGTCTGTCGCGTTCCTGGTGAGCATGCGCTCGAAGTTGGCCATCTCGAAATCCGGCTCCGACGCCAGCGAGGTCAAAATGCTCGCCGAGACCGCGGTCAACATCGCCATCTCGCAGGTCCGCGACGCCACAAAAATGTCCGGACAGAACTCTCTGGCGTGGGCCTCCCAGCCGGGAATGATCCGACTCTACAATAGTGCCGGCAGCGCCGCCGGCTACTACAAGCTTTACAGCGCGGATACCATGGTGGCGACGTCCGGGGCGTTCAATTCCGGCACCAATGCCCCTTCGGATCTCATTCCCGCAGCCTGGGCAAGCTCGCCCGCCATTTTCACCGACCTCAACGCGCCGGCGTTCGTGCGCGATCCCCTGGATCCCACGAAAACCATACCCATTTTCCCCATTGTCGATTCCGCTGCGGCGACCGCATTGGGAGTGCAGGGGTTTTCCCTCGTGGGGACGGTGCCTGGCGCGACAACCAGCCAGCCATCTCCCATGCCCGTAAAGTGGCTCTATGTTTTGGAAGACGGATCGCTTCACACCGCCGATCCTGCCCTGAGCTCTGGAACAAAGGCAATCATCCCAGCGGCAACGGCCCAAAACCCGATCGTCGGACGCATCGCGTTCTGGACGGACGACGAAACCTGCAAGGTCAACGTAAACACCGCCTCGGAAGGCACCTTCTGGGCGACGCCACGGTTCAATACCACCGGCGACCGTCAACTCGCAGCATCCCAGCCCGCCAGGGGTGAATACCAGCGATACCCCGGGCACCCCGCCACAGTTTCGCTCAAATCGGTTTTTCCGTCACTGACCTCGGAACAAGTTTTCGACATTGCCCCGCGATTGAGTTGGGGAGGTTCGCAAGGGGGAACTGTGCCAGTCGAAACCGTCACCACTTGGATCACAACGGACAACGACCGCCTTTACGCTTCCGTGGACGAGGTGCTTTTCAAAATTCCCGCCAGCATCACTCGCGACCAGCAGGGTGGCCTCAGCCGATCGAATGTGGAAGCCAGCCGGTTTTTCCTCACCGCAAGCAGCCGTGCGCCGGAACTCAACCTCTTCGGCCTGCCAAGGATCGCCACCTGGCCCATCCATGCGGTCAATGATACGAATTACCGGACAGCTAACGACCGCTTGCTGGCGTTTTGCTCCACCTTGGGAACTGCGTGGCCGGCTGCTCTCCCTCCCACCACACAGCCCATCACAACCTACCCGTTCTATTTTACCCGCCAGAAAAACCTGGAACCCACTTTCGATATCACATTAGCCCGGAACACGACGCTCTTGGATTATCTGGACCGGCTAACAGCCAAGCAGATTCCCGGGTTCGGTGGCTCATTCCAAAGCGCGAGCAAATACGGCCAACTAGAAACCCGACAAATCCTGACTGAGATCTTCGACTACATCCGCTGCACCAACCTCTTCGATGGAACAACTCCCCAGACCGGAACAGGAAGTTGGGCAACTTGGCCTTATGCGTTTGGTCTGAGCTCATCAACGGGAGGCCGTCCAGATCATTCGGGTGGAGTGAGCCTGGGCACGGCGGTGCCCGCCTATCGGGCGGACTGGGGGACGAGGGGATTCGGTGGACGTTTCCTCCAAGTTCGATCGGCTCACATCCATTTCGTAGGGCTGGGCGACGCGACCACCGCGATAGACCCGCTCCAGACCGGAACCCGTGATTCGAGCATTGTCGCCGGCCTCTCTCCCGCGAACACCACGGCTGTCCAAGCCTACATCTACCTGAGCACACTGAACCCCAGCGAAGGGACAGAGCATTGGTCTCCCGGGCATTATATAGAAATCGAGGGGCTGGATAAATTTGGGATCAAACTCAAACCAACAGACCCGAAATACACCCTGTTACAGTTTCCGGCAAAGTCTGAGATGACAATCATGGGCAATATGATGGGCGGCGGTGGGACCTCTATGTTTTTGGGCGGAGGTGGGGTTATTGGTGGCCGAGTTGTGAGCATAGATCCCTTTGGGTTTACGCGGAACACTGCTGCCAAGACGATGTCAACTGCCGTGCCAGCCTTTCTCCCAGGATACTTTCCGTTTTTCAGCGCCATCCTGCCTGTGGATTCCACGTCTTCGACAATGGCTTTCCAAGGTGGGACGATCACGATTCGCATTTATGCGGCGAAGCAGTATCCTGGCGGTTCGACGTCTTTCCACGGTGCGCTTATTGAAGAGCTTTCCCTAACGTTCCCGGACGCTAGTTTTCCAACGCCGCTGCTCGCCGCGAATCGTTTGGTCGGATCGGGAAACAACACGCTCACTAACGAGCGGTGGAATAGTACGAGCAAATATTTTGAAAATGCCAACGATGTTTTGAAAACCGTGCCGCTTGATGAGGGGGACATCCGCCTTCTGGTCGGACCAACGCCAACAGCCTCATTTTTTAAAGCTCAGGCTGACTACAGTGACAGCACAAAGCGATTCGTCCCCGGAGTCAGCTGCTGCGTCCCCTATAATACCAGCAGCGGCGGCAGGCTTGTCCAAAATGCAATCTACCAATGCAATGGGGCTTGCCCCTTGATTCCCGACCACATCAATGGCGCTTTTACTTCCACGGACGCTCTGGGAGACTGGGACAATGGGACCGCCGTTGGAGGTGACGGGCCTTTTATCAATGCCGCTGATCCGGGAAGCGTCCAGCCGGAGGCCTCCACCGGGGCTCTCGCCTATTATGACAACTCCTTCACGGTTGCATCTGGAAACACCAACTTCTTCTCCCCCAACCGTCAGCTCCCGGGCCCCGGGATGTTCGGTTCGCTCTCCACCGGAGTGCAGAGGCGCCTGCCTTGGCAAACGCTCCTCTTCAGGCCCGGACCACCAAACCATCCGGGAGCAATCTCTCCGCCGGACCACCTTCTCCTGGACCTCTTTTGGATGCCTGTTGTGGAGCCCTATGCGATCAGCGAGCCATTTTCAACCGCAGGCAAGATCAACATGAACCAGCAGCTTGTTCCCTTCACCTATATCGACCGCATGGTTGGCCTGCGTGCGGCCATGGCTGCGGAGCAGGTCGCCATGATTCCAAAGACTGCCGCCCTTAGTTATAAGTGCAATGGGCTCACGAATTCGAGGTCGGCCCTCAACCTGAGCGAAACCGACGGCACCCTGCGGCAGTTCAAAGAAAAGTTTGACAGCGGCGAAATCTTCCGCTCCGCCACGGAGATCTGTAACATCTATCTGGTTCCCGTTGGCAAATCGTGGAACACGGACTCCGCAGCGCAGACGGATTGGTATGGAGATAACTTTGCCTTGGTGGGCGACAACACGCGCGAGCGCCCGTATGCGGACATCTACAACAAGGTCACCACGAAGTCCAATACCTTCACGGTCCACTACCATGCCCAAGTCCTGCAGAGGCCGAAAGCGAGAGGAGTGTCTGCCCCGACGATCTTCGATACCAGCGCAGGGGACAAAGTCGTGGCCGAGCAGCGCGGCGAGACGACTTTCGAGCGGTATCTGGATCCGGCGGACCCCCGGATCGTCGCCACGGATCCTGCGAGTGCCTTAGTCACCTCCCTGGAGGAATTCTACCGCGCCCGGATTGTTAAGACTTCGGTTTTCGCTCCCTAGCCTTCGCTTGTTGGTTCCAACATGATGTCGTGCGAGCCGCCAGCGAGAGCAATAACGTCCGCTCGAATTTCCGATGCGGGTTTTTCCGGCATGACCCCGCTATGATCTTTCAACCCGAAAACCGTTTCTCTCTGCGGACTCCGCGTCTCTGCGTGAGGAAACGCCGGATCCGTGCTCAAACGCCAACCAGAAGGGAGAGACAGGCTCCCCGAGCATCCATCCGGCACTCGTAACTCCAGTCTCACCGTCTCACCGTCTCGCCGCCAGGAAGAACTGACCAATCCATGCCGCGTCTCGATTTTTCCGCTTGCAAACTGCAACCCTTGCGGAAACTGCGGCAGAAAAGAGATCTGCCGAAATCCCGGATGCTCCGCGATCGGCCGTATGCCCGCGAGGTATTTCATCATCCAGGCCGACACGCTTGCCATCCAGGGATGGTCATGTGAGTTCATGCCGCTGCCGGTTTTCAGCGACCAATGCTCCCAGAGCGTGGTCGCCTGGTGGGCCCGCATGAATCCATAGCCGGGGAAGTCGGGCGCGGCGATCACGGCCAGAGCCAGATCCGCCCGGCCTTCGTCACCCAGCGTCTCCAGCAAATATTTCGTGCCCAGGACGCCCGTGCTCAAGTGTCGGTTCCGTGATTCAATGTTCGCCACCAGGTTCGCAAAAACCGCGCTGCGCAAGTTTTCCGGAACCACTCCCAGATACAAGGCAAAGCTATTGGCAAACTGGCTGCTGCCCGCCCTGTCTTTATATTTGGGGCTATCATTTGCGTCCGCACACGGATTGGATTGGGAAAAGCGTTTCGAATTTCCATATTGGGCGGTAGTCGGATCAAAAAAACTCTGATGAAAAACGCTCGTCGTTTCGCGTTCCATTTTTTCCCAGCGTTCGGATTCGGCAGCGTGCCTGCCGAGAATCCGGGCGATCCGCGCCATGGTCCGGGCGCTCAGGAGCAAAAAACCGGTATGCGTCAGTTGATGAGGTGTTTCCTCGGCAGCCAACCAGTCGCCGCCAAAAATGGAATTATCAACGAACCTCGTCGGATACGAAAGGTCGAGAAATTCCATGTAACGCTGCATGCTCTCCCAGTGTTGTTCCAGCACCCGCTGATCGCCGGTATGGAGGTACACATCCCACGGCACCAGAATGCAGGCGCATCCCCACGCGACATCCCCCCCCATCCGGGCCAGCGTATAAGGGGTAGTGTCGCCCACCGCCCCATCCCCCCGCTGGTCGTCCCGGATGTCCTGGAGCCATTTGATATAGGTGGAGGCGGCATCGAAATTACACAACATCGCCTCGCAAACGATATGCGCATCCGCCATCCAGCCCTGTCGTTCATCCCGCTGGCAGCAGTCCGTCGGGATACTGTGCAGGTTGTTGAGCAGCGTTCGCCGGCTGGCCTGTTGCGCCCAGTTGAGAACTTCATTGGAGCACTCGAACTGCCCGATTGATGGGACATCGGTATGTACAACCCTCCCTTCAACCATGCTCAGGTCTGCACGCCCGGCATAGCCTGTCATCTCAATAAAGCGAAACCCGTGATAGGTAAAATGAGGCTCCCAGATTTCCTCCCTTGATCCGCCAGCGCAAATATAGCGATCCGTTACCCGGGCCGAGCGGTTATTGGCCGTATTGATCATGCCGTCCACAGCCAGCAGGCGGCCTTCCTTCCGCGCCTTCGTCTGCTCTTCATCCGTCCAGACCGTGCCATCATCAAAAATGCACTCCGCAAAACGGAGCTTGATCTCCTGTCCGGCCGCTCCCTTCACCCGTAAGCGCACCCAGCCGGCAATGTTCTGTCCCAGATCAAATACCCACACCCCTTTTTTTGGTTCGCTCAGGGCGACCGGCACCACGGATTCGGTGACGCGAATGGGCGGGTGCATCTGGGCGGAAAGCGCAGGACGATAGTCCGGAAAGGTCAACGCCTGGGGCCGACCAGAAGCATTGAATTCCGGATCGAAAATCTCCCGATTTTCAAGCCGGGCATCATAGGTTTCGCCGTGGAATACTTGACTTTCAATGATGGGACTTTCAAGAACCCTCCACTGGTCGTCACTGCAGAGAACCGTTTGCGACCCGTCCGGGTGGTCGACCTGCAGTTGCAGTATCACCGCCGGTTGCCAGCTCCAACCGCTGCCAAGCAGAATGGTCGCGACATTTTCGCCTTGTTTCAAGAGCTCGCCCAGATCCCACACCGAATAGAGGATGCGCTTATCAAATGACGTCCACGCCGAATCAAGAACCGCATCTCCAGCCTTCTCTCCATTAATTCGCAATTCATACCATCCCCGGCTTCCGATATACGCCCGAGCACGAGTGATTGGTTTTTCAATTTCAAAGCTGCGGTGCAGGAGATTCCCCTCCCCCTGGCTATGCCGCGGCTCATCGACATGAATAATCCCATCCGTCAGGCAATCGGAATGCCAGTCATAGGTTCCGGCGCGAACGTTGGAGACCAGCTGATTGGATACAGACACCGGCTTGCCGAGCGCCAGGTTAACGATCCCCTTGAAAATCTGGAACTCATCCAGGGCCAGTAATCGGGCCCCCTTCCCGGCAGGAAACGGCTTGTTCACCGTCAACCGGACGAAGCGCCCCCTGGTCGACATCAATGGGCTAACTTCCACCGGGTTCAACCCTGGATTGGCGATATCCTCGGCGGTCGAATAAACAAGTCGTGCAGCCGATCCGTCCATTTGATCAGAAGTGTCGATGCGGAACGAGACCGGGAAACCAAATCCGGGCCCTGCCGTCTCGCCCTGCTCCCGGTAAAAACAGGGAAATAGGACGATACGATCAAACGATTCAACCCGCCCCAGATCAATCTGCACCCAGAGCTCGCCGGCCTGATCTTCCTTCAGCACCGCACTGTGATACCCGCGTCCTCCCTCACCACAGTATTTGGGCGCCATAAATACGCCCTCCCAGTCCGAAGCAGACAGCAGTCCCATCTCGAACCAGGCAATTTCGCTGCCACGATGGATCCCCAGCTCGTTCCATGTCTGGACCTGCCAGTATACCCGTTGTCCGGATTTCAGCGTTTTCCCGCCGAAGGGAACAAAGCACGAATCCGCGCTCTCCACCCGTCCGCTGTCCCAGACATCGGCCTCCCCCCGAGAAAGCAGATCCGCGTCACTTGCAGCAAGAATGCGATATGCATGCTGGCCCCCTAATCCGTCATGCGCCCAAGAAAAACGTGGCGCGACATCGAGTCCCAACGGATTGCCCGCATGCTCGGTTTTTAGACGCGTGATTCCATGTAATGCGTTTTGCCCGTGTGAGGTTTTCATCTATATAATGACTTTAGTTTTTCGCGTTGAGGATCCTAAATTCGCCGGGAGCGAGCGTTATTTCGCGTTCCTCGAAATCGAGGCTCGGCAGATCCATCGCCTGCTTCAACTGGGTGGTGACCGGCTTCTTGGTCAGGTTATTCACCGACACCTGCCACTGGTGCGGCTTGTCGAAGAGATGCATCACATTGATGGCCACTTTTTTCCCGCGCTCATCCGCGACCACCGGGTGACCAGCGAGAATATGAGTCGTGTCGGCCTTGTCCACGTAGAGCGGGATATGGGCGCTGCCCTCAAAATCCAGCCCCAAACCCCGGTAACGGTTTTCGCCTGTTCCGTAGATCCCTTTGACATACCCCTTTTTCTGAAAGAGCGCGGCCGTCCAGTTCCTGTTGAGGTGTGGAACCCGCACGGGCAGGGTCATATTCAGGTTGGTAGACGGCTTGGGAATGGCGATTTCGACCGCATAATCCTTCGGCTCGATATCCACGAAGCCTGCCACATCGGACTTGGTGCCCCTCAGGACCTGCATCTTCTCCGGGGAGGCAAGATAGGCGCGGAGCCGCTGCACGGCCTCGGTGGTGTGAATCTCGACATTCACCGAAGTGTTGAGCGACACCAGCTCGAACGTAAAGGTCTCCCCTTTCTTGACCTGCTTGCCCGCAATGTCGGCACGGACGGTTAGCCATTGGGGATTCTTCACATACCGCTGAACTTCCAGCACCACGGGCGATCCTTTGACGACCATCAGGTGCGTGCAGGCCGTTCCCGGACTGTAGGCGGCAAACCAGTCGCCATCCGCCAGCCGGAAGGTTTCCGGTTTTTCCAGGGTCTCTCCGTTTATTACCTTTTCCACCACATCCGGCTTACGGCCGATTACGAGGAACGTGGGAGTCGCTAGGGGGACGTTGTTGGTGCGAAGCAGGGTCAGTTCCTTCACCGTGCAATCCTCCTTGAATGTGATCTCGTTACGAAAGACGCACGGGCGCATGCCATAGCGCATCCCCCTGATGGCGAGATCGCTCTCGCCGGGGCCGTCCGTCGGAGGAAAGTAGTTCTTGAAGCGCAGGGTGTAATCCATGAGCTTCGATTTATCCCCATGCGGGCCGAAGGTATGCCAGCAGTTGAGGACTGCTTTGACGGTGTCGGGAAAGGTTTCGTCCTGGCGCGATGCCACCGCCACCACCCCCTCGTCGGTGGTTTCGGTAATGGGATATTGATTAAATCGCGTCCCCGATTCTTTGCCCATGTCTGTGACCAAGCTCGGCCGCGATTCCCCGAACTCAATCAAGTGCATGCGTGCTGGCGGGCCGCCATCCCAGGTGGCCCCGGCAACGTCAGTTGGCAATTCCGGAGCTGCAGCCACCGGCAATGGTCCAGGCCCGTGAAAGGATTTTAACATGCCGCCGCCGTAGTCGTTGAAATGATCGGCGCAGTAGGTGAGGCTGTCGATCCCGTATTTGAAGGAGCGTCGGGCAAAACTGATGGCCTTGCCTCCCTTGACATCCTCGGCGATGACGACAAGGTTCTTCATAATCGTGCCGTCCAGGACCAGCTTCTGGTTGAAGTCCTTTTCCCCGTTCAGCTGGAAGCGCCGGAACACCTCGCGGCCGTCGTAGATGACGATTTCTTTCAGGCCTACCTGTGAGGTGACGTGGAGCGGCGACTCCATGATCGAGGGGATGGTGACGAACTCCTCCTCCCCGAAGGTCATGGGGCGGTAGCAGGCCGGCCACGCCTGGATGAGCGGGCCATCCGACAGGAATACGTTCATGCCGTCGTAGGTCCCGCTCCAGCGAAGCGCGTCCTGCATCAAGGATTGCAGATTTCTGGCCTGCGCATAAGTCAGGGCATGGCCGCTTTTCACTTCCTTGATCAGGGCCTCAGGCGAACTCACTTCATTCACCGACACCGGCGTCGGGGGCATGGTGCTTTGTAGCGTCGTCAGATAATCGTCCGTCATATCTTCCACCAGCTTCCCATCCTTATAATATTTGATGGCGGCTAACGCGCAGTTACGCTGAAACGGCATTCGCATCCCCTTGCCGCTGCCCGCCCAGTTATAGTAACCGATATTGCGATACTGGCTGATATGGTTAAGGTGGAAATTAAACGAGGAATCTTTGTTGTAGCCGCTGTAAACGCCCGGGGTAACCTCGGGCTGAATATTCAAAACATTCTTATTCAGGCCGGTGAGATATCCCGCCTCGCTGGGCCAATAGCCATCCTCGGCAATGCAGAGGGTATGATTTCCGATGTTGTTGCGGATTGTGAAACCGGGAATAAGCTTCACCTTGCTGTCCGAGAGCTCCTTGCATTCCGAGACCAGCTGGTCGTATTTCTCTTTGGTCAGGGCTTCGAAGTTTTCCATGAACACCACGAAATCAAGTCCCGCTTTCTCCGCAGCATCCTTGTATTCCTTCACCGTCCCCTTGCCGTCGCTCAAGGCCGAGCGAGCGCCGATGAGGCCCTTGAAGAGAGTCGCATTCTTCGGAGGAAGATGCCATTGCATCACGTCGTATTCCCAGAACCAGTAGGTGTAATCGTTAAATTCGCGGACCAGCTTTCTATTGTTGACCGGAACCAGCGCGCTCTCACGGATGGAATAGCCGCCCACAGCCCCGCTCTGGAGGGAGGGCTCGGCCAGCCAGCGGTAAGTATTCTCAAGCAGTTGCCCGAAATCGCTTTTTAAATCCTTAATCCCCTTACTCAGCACTTCACGGTTGAAAATAAACTGTGTGCCAGAACCCATTGAATACTGGGGCATCATAGAGACCAGCGCGAGCCTCCCTTTCTTATAATCGCGGATGGCGAAAAGATCGGGCTCGTCAGCGCCTTCCTTGCGGCAAGGAACGCCGGCGATCGGCTCGCCGAAATCATAATCCTCTTTGACACTGCCGAAGGCTCGTGCCCGTGATGTTTTTGATCCCTTAACGACAACCTGCCAGTCCTTGTCGACAACCAGAGGATTGGTGCAGGAACCGTTATAATGCGCTCCAGAGGGATACCAGATGCCCGTAAGGCCTGTGCTGACGGGAGTGAGGAGGACGTTATCCGTGTATTGGAGCGGGATATCATAAGAGGCCTGCGTCAGCTTGCCTGAGAATTCCTTGTTTGCCTCTTCGATGCGCTCGCTTGCGATCTGAGCGCCCCAAAGCGAAGTCAGATCGCCGACCGACTGTCTCCTGGTGTTGGCTTCGTCGGGAATCAGCAACACTCCGCCGCCGCTGGCGACATAGTCATCGATCATCTTCTGGAAACTTGCGGCCAGCTCAGGCGAGCTGTGCCGGTTCTGATGAAACACCTTGTACGCATCCGGCGTAATGTAGATGACCAGGACATTATATTTGCGAATCCGTTCCGGGCTGAGCGCGAAGAATTCCTCCAAATCTTCAGTGTAGTCAACCTCAAATCCCTTTGAGTGAAGCTCCTTGACATAGGTCATGTTGAGCATTCCTCCTCTGGTCCCATTCGGGGCGCAGAAAAGGACGGACGGCTTAAGTTTTTGGACATCCACTGCGCGGCAGGGAAGGAAAAAAGAAATAAGCGAAATGAAAAGGGCAAAAAATATTCTGGGAGTGTTCATGCTAGGCTGGGTATTAATGTTCGCGAGGGGAGTGGCTTGATTCTATGCGGGCCGCTTCATGAGGCGTGGGTCAGGCACATGCTGACAACCTCTTCCTCTCTTTCTTTGAAGCATTTGACCGTATCCAGCACAAGACGGTCGAGCTCTTTGGGATCTCGGATGCTGAACAAAGCATGGTACGAATTGGCGCCAGCCCCTAAAGGCTCTGGCGTGACAAAACGATCCTCCGTGTTATGTCCAGCCACGTAAAGTGCTTTAATAATACCGTCCAAGTCAAGGGAACCCTCACCTAAGGCTGCGCGATTGCTGTCAGCCAAATGAAGGTTAACAAGCCTCTCGCCAGCTTCAAGAATGGCTTCCCCAGAATGAACCTCACCGGACTGCATATGATAGACATCCGCATTAATATGGCGGACTCCGGGATGATCTACGGCTTGAATGTATCGGATAGCCTCGGAAACAGTATGCACGATGCTGACCTCGTCGGCACGAATCGGCTCAATGGCAATTTTGATTTTCTTTTTCAGAAACTCGTCCGCGACGACCCTGAGGGCCTCCGCGCTTCGTGCAAACTCCATGTCGTCATATGGCGCGGGCCTGCCAACGGCTGCGGGCACGACAAGGATATAGGAGGCACCCACTTCTTCAGCAAAATCCAGCTCACGCCTCAGATAGTCAATCGCCGACTGCCGTTGAATGCCACGATTGCTCGACAGATCATTGTCCGGCGAAAAGATCCCGCAGATGCCGGAAACCTGGAGCCCATGATCATGAATGGTTTTGAGCGTCTCGTTCGCTTTGTATCCCAGATCCTTGCCGCAGTGGTTGCCGTGAAGCTCGATATATTCTACGCCCGCTTTTTCAAGGCGTTCAGCGCCCGTTCCAAGCGGTTCCATTCCAAATCCCCAGTTGCTCCACGAAAGGGTCAGGCGGCGGCAGAGCCGTTGCGGATCTGCACTGAGCTCCAGAAATGATTCATGGATCTTCTTATTTTTCTGTTCGAAGGATTGCAGCTTCATAGGTAGTCCTTTGCGCCCTGGAATTCCGGAGCGATCTCTTTCTCATGGATTTTCAAAAGCTCCTCACATAGTGATTTGACATTTTTGCTGTTCTGCTGAATCGGATAGGCAAACAAGGCCTGGGAAAGAATGGAAGGATCCTTCGAGGCGATGGCATCACCAAGGAGGGTCTGGTGGGTCGCAAGAGAGGTGACCAGGCCATGAAAACAGTCTGGCACTTCGAGGTCTGCCTCCGGCGTTATGCCATCCTTATCGAGAAACATGGAGTATTCGAGAACCGTTCTATCTTTGAATCCTTTGACGGCCCCACGATTTGGAAAGCTTGCGGCAAGCCACTCCTTTGAGACTCCTGAGAGCGCCTTCAATATGCTCACCGTCACGTCATTCGGATTCGCCGCAAAGTCAGGGTTCTCAATAAAGTTCATATCCCAGAATTTCTGATCAAGATCCTTGTCAAGGTAAGATTGAAACTTCGCATCATGCTCGCGCCTTGAGATCCCGGCATTATTGTAATCCTCGTCAATCATGGCGGCTGTTTTGGGGATCGGATTCTTGCAGAAGTGGTCCATGGACTTCTCGAAATAGAGGTTGCACATCCCATCCCACTCTGTGGAGAATATGATTTTCCCGAAGCGCTGATACATTTCTGCGGCGATCCGTAGCGCATAGTGAATGTGATCTTGCGCTTTCGGGTAGGCTGTTATTTTGCAGGGCTCCCAGTTTTTCTGCGCGAGGCGCTCCCCGATCATTTCATAAAGATCCCGGCCCCGGCATGTGCCTCTTAAAATAAAGCTCAGATGGTTGACCCCGGCAGAGGACACTTGGAAATCATTGTTGATCTCATCCTTGTCGAATATGAGGCGGTTCAGGTCCCAGCGATGATTCACAAACCCTGCGCAGATGCCAAGCGCTTTTATCTTTGTATGGTTGTTTACCAGCCCGCTGTAGACTGCAACCGGATTGGCGAAATCGACAAGCCAGGCATCCGGACAATGTTTTTCCATTTTCCTGGCTATGTCCAGGAGGACTGCGCCTCCAGTCAGAGAGCGGAACGCCCCGCTTAAAGAAAGCTGGTCGCCGCCAAATATGCCGTGCTTTAGCGACGCTTCATTGCTGAGCTCGCAGGTTTTATAGGAGCCGACAGGAAAGCTGACGCTGACCATATCCGCGCCAGGGAGGGCCTCTTCCAACTTGTCTGTGAAGGTGACTTTGCAGTTCACCTCTTTGTATTCAGGAGTCTTTTTGATCATCCTGGCAACGGTTTCCACACGTTCCAGATTGAAATCCACCAGACGAATCTCTCCGCCTTCAAAGATCTGTTTTTCCTGCATTGCCGCCCTGACAATCGGAAGCGTGCGATACGATCCGCCGCCAATAAATGTGATGTTCATGTTGTTTTGGTTTCTATTAGAGTTGATCCGCTAATTCTTTTTCCGCATTAAGCCAACCGTCAGGAGAACTGAGTTGCTTTTCAGCCGCAGGTCGCCGCTGGTTGCTTTATCTCGCATTCAACGAATGGGTTGGACTTCGATGGCATGCTTGATGATCGGCAGTGCCCCATAGATCTCCCGTTCCGTGCGATCATGATAATTCATGAGCGAGGTCTTGAATTGCGCGAGCGATTGATTCACCTCTGCGTCCTTTTCCAGCTTTTTACAATCCGCTGGATTGAGCAAACAGCCCGAGACGTACTTTTGAATCGTGCCGTTTTCAGTTTCCTGTTTGGCCGCTATCGCTGAGAGGAACCGCAGGAACTCTGCGTCGAAGGGGGTCTTGGGAAATTCCTCCACAAGATTGATTCCCTCCTCGAGTTTGGTCCTGTCGAATTCCTTCTCCTCGCCTCCCCAGATAACCTTCGCCCGCTGAGTTGTGAGATGCTTTACCCGGAGGATCAGGCGGTTCAGATCCTGGTTGAACGGTAGAACTTCAAGGATGCTGCGCGTGCTGGTCGGCAATTTCGGATCCGGGTCAAAACAAAAGGGATATCGCGAGCTCGCTATTTCTACTTTTCCCGGCGTGCTTTGGCTGATGACATGACCTTCGGTTGCCTCTGATTTTCCATCGAAATCAATGGTGATCTCACCGATTTTCCCGTCACACCCCAGAGCCTTGAGGAACGCATAGGCCATGACGAGACCTCCGTTAGCCCGTGGATGGTAGCCATCGCGCCCACAGACATCGTAGTCGTCGCCGAGGGCGGCTTTCGCTTTCTTCATGGTTTCCATCATAGGTGTGTGCAAATCAACAAACGGACACCGGACCTCTGCCGCTATGGAACGTCCGAGTTCCGCGAGCGTGCCCAAAGTAGAATTATAGATCGTGCCATAGTCGGTTGAGCCGAGATATGTCGGGATTTCCTCCTTCGGATGCGGCGGCACAAAATATTTCGTATCCACAGCCCCTGGAGAAGCGACAATAATGGTCTGCACCCCCAGGTTCCTAAGGCTCTTGACCGACTGCCGCAGATTCTCGTCATATTTGGTCCGGTAGTAGTCATTAATCGGCCGGTATCCCCCGTCATTCATCCCGTAAGCCAGCGTTACCACAGTGGGCTTGAAGCAAGAAATGTCGCTGATCATCCCCAGTCCCGTATTCAATGTGGCGCCGGACCATCCGTACGTGTAAAAACTGAGATCCTTACGCCCGGCGCATGCCACAAGATAGGCCTCTATCACCCGGCTGTAGAGATGCCCGTATGTGATCGAGTCTCCCAGGATTGCAATGCGGCCCCCTTGCGGAAGGGAGGAGAGTGTCGCAGGCGGCGGAGTGCCTAAGGGCGTCACTTGCTTATCCGTTCCCAACACCTCAGCTTTGTTCCCATCACCTGCAAGCAGCGAACATGGAAATAAACAGGCTAGAGAGAGAAGAGCGACTAGCAACCGAGTGAATGTCGCGGGTTTCAGATCGCGTTGCCCATTATCGAAGCCTCTCTTGCCTGCGCGATCGGTCATCATATCCTGCCGTTTCATTTTAATTGCTTCCTATTTATTTTCTGCGGTAGTTGCTCGTGATCAGGCCAGTTGATCGGAAGGGCCTTTATTTCCTGATATTTGGAGTTTTCAAGATCGATTTGAACGCATACCGGTTCGCCCTGTGGAACGTCAGCGGGCCAGATCTGGGATCCTGCATGAATCTGGACCTTCTTGACATTTGCCGCGGTGGTCCAGTCCGTATTCAAGAGCCATAAATGCTGGCGACCATCTTTCTGGAAAAGATACCAAGCGACGTCGGTCGAGGGATCCTCTACCCAGATCTTCCCGCGAGCCTCCGCCGCAAGAGATTTGCATAACTCTGCCATTAATGGCTGCAAGCTGGTCGTCCCTGGGAACGCCTGCAACGTCAGCAAACGGGCGACTCCTTTTCCTACACGATTTTCTACGAGAACCGGTTGCCCCCGTTGGTCCTTCGCAAGCACCTTTGCCCCCGTTAGTTTTAGGCTGGTATTTTCAATTTTCGCGTTCAGCCGGATCAATTTCGGCAGCTGGGCAATTTCCTCATCGCCATGCACTTCCTTGGCAAGGCCTTCCTGTTTGAGCAGTGTTACGCCGAAAAGTTCCTGCACCTCACCCTCGAAAATCCATTCCGGATGATCCATCTCGCGCAGGTATTCACGATCCACACGCGTTGAGAGTTGCGAAGCGGTCATCAGGAGGTTTCCTCCACTTTTGACAAAAGCCAGCAACTTCCGATAAAGCGGTGCATCCATCGAGTTCCAGCCAGGGAAAAGAATCGTCCGGTATTTCCGCCAGGACTCCGCCGGGGACGCGCTGGAAATAATATCAAACTGGCCCAGCGGCGTTCCAGAGTGCCAGAGGCGGACATCCTGGCTCTCCGTTGGAAAGTTTGGAATCAAGGCACCCGGCAGAAAGTTCTGGAGCAACTTCCACCCGGCCTCCGGATCGGAAGGAGCCCAAGCCTCGTCAACACCGCCGAAAATCGGCCAGACCTTTTGTTCGTCGATCTTCGGGAACGAGGTAGGGAAAGGGAATTCATATCGTCCGATCATCAAGGCCAATGGAACCTCCGGCGTTCCCGGATCTCCATGCTGTGACAAGAAGCGGTTGTAGCGCGCCAACATGGCGCGGCGTCCGCGGCAAAACCGGCTATTGTACGAATATGGCCTGATCCCATGAATCATCGCAAGAGCGCTTTCCTCGTCGTAGAGGTGCCTGACTCCGTGCAGGTAACAGGTATGGAGCGATACCTGATAAAGCCGTTCTGTCGCCAGCGACGGAGGGAAGCTGATGCACCCGCCTGCAAAATGAACTCCGAAACAATCTTTTTTGAACGTGCGATTCGCCCCTCGTGCCTCGGCCAGCAGGATTCCATTGTGTACCCCCCAATTCACTTCAGGGAGCACACGATCCACTCCGGCCTGGTAATTTAAAGCGGCTAATAACTGGGGCTCGCCGACGGTCACCTGAGTCCGGGGACTCGCTTCCTTAATGGAGCGAACCAGCCAACGCGCATACCGCATATAGTTTTCATGGGCAGTTCGCATGGTCGGCTGCTTTTCAGCCCGGATCTGGCCTGAGGCATACTGATGAGGACAATGGGAAATCTCATGGGAAAAGTGGCCGAGGAAAAGCGAGCCAGCATTCTCCTGCAGGCGCCGGGTTCCCTCCATTTCGTCGAAGAGATAGCCGAAAGAGATTCCCTTCTGCTTGAAGATCCGGACCCATTCGTCCAGATCCGTGGCATGAATCAGACTTCCCTCCGGGCGGAGCAGAACGTAGTTGCAGCTCTGGCCGTCGCTGATGTCGGCAAGCAGGCGCTTAAATTCTTCCGGATTTTCCGGCGCCACCACATTGGTGTCGAAGCCGGTGTAGTATCCGCCCGGCAAAACATTTTTAGGCAGATCAACGCCGAAGGTTGCGTCATGGAGCGCCTCCGCATGCCATTCCGCCTTGATCAGCAGAAGATGAAAACAATGGTCGTGGTTGCGGATGGTTAAACAGTTCTTGCCGCTCTTCAACTGGCTCGATGGCACTTCGATCGCAATGTCTTCCACCTTCTGATCGGATCGAAAAAACGAGAAGTATCGATCCTTGACGCCCAAAGAATGCCCGTTGATGAGAACTTCATACCGCATGTTCCGGCAGCAACGCCCACGCCGGGCATCCGGCTTGGCATAGGGCGGCCCCAGCATGATCGACAAAACCAAGGAGTAATTGCTGCTGGGATTCTTCAGTGAAAAGTTTGCGGAGATTTCTTGCATCTGTCCGATCCAGGCCGGCTCGCGATCGAAGTAGCGGTAGAAGCAACGTGCGCCGCGAAACACCCGCGGCTCAAGCGTCAGGATCGGCTTAGGCGGGCAGGCTTCCGGAACCGGATCGTTGACAAAACCGATTTCCATGGGGTCGATTCCCTCTTTCCAGGCCCGCACAGACAAAAATCGATATTTTTGGCCGAACGGCCATTCCAAGAAGCGCTGCCGACGGATTTGATCCAGCGTGAAGTTGATCGTCCCCCACGGAAACGTCAACTGAAGGCTCATCGCCGGTTCGCCCGACAGAGTGAGTGAAAGTCCGTAGAGCTGGTTCTTGGACTCGGCCTGCCAACTATCGGCCGACATCTCTCCAAGAGACGTCTCAGTCACCCATCCGCCGCCTGGATTGACATCCTGGCGATAGAATTCCTGGCGCAGGACTTTCCCTCCGCTCACCGCGAGGCGAACGCCGGCATCATAGGCCTCGTTATGCGAAGGATCCGCATCGTGCAAAGCGGGGATCAGCGATCCCCACTCGATACGGATGACTTCACTTTTCATAGAAACCTCAGAGGCCTGTCTTTTGAAAGCTTCGCAGAACCTCTTCAGCAGTCAGCGCTTTGGGATACAAACGGAAGGCTCCCATATCGCCGGTATACCAGTATGCTTCATGCAAATAACATCCGAAAAAGAACTCCCACTGATAGGCAAAGAAGTTGAACCCCGGGCCGGAATCGTCATAGTCTTCTTCACCGGACTTCTCCCCGTTGACATACAGGGTCACCTTGCCGTCGCCATGGCTGATCACAAAATGCAACCACTGATCGAGGGGCACTGATTTGGAAAGACTGATCTTCTTTCCCTGGAACAGGTTATTCTGCCACACGAAAAGGCATGTGTTGGACTTGGCGTTGAACTCTTCGAAACACGCCCTCGGATTATCCCGATAGTGGAACACCATCCCTCGGCCTTCCTCTTTTCGGGCCGGCAGATGCGGTCGCGCCCAGAACTCATAGGTGAACTGCTTAAGTGGAAAAATCGCTTTATGGGTGTCGTTCCCCTTGGTGCCCGGCGGCGAATCGCTCGGTTCGAGCACCGCCTTTAACGGGAGGCGGCCCATGCTGTTTGATCCATTAAACGAGAGGAAACCCCGGCCGTCTTTCTCCTGCGCCCACTGAACATTGGTCAACTGCAACGCGTGCCCATTGCGGCTTTCGTCATAGACCGCCTTGCCGGGCTTGAGGTTCATCGGCAAGTCAATCAGCACTTCTTTGTTCGGCTCAAACCCTGAGGGTACAGGGAAATTCGAGACCTCCGGATTTTCTCCCTCTTTGAGGGCGCTAAAAGCCACGTCGTCCAGCCATACGGTTCCAGGTCCGTCCGCTTCAAAAATCACATCCGTGCAATCGGTTTGCGTCGGCACGGTGGTGATGAATGAAAATCGCGTCCACTCCTTGTCACCCAAACCGCCCATATAGAATGCTTCGATCGGCTTTTTCCCGTAGGCATACTTGATTTTCAACTCTACTCCCCGTCCCCGCAGACCTTTGGTCTTGAACCAACCTCGCACCCACCAGCGCTTGGCATTCTGCTCGATGATGTATTGATACATGTGCAATGAGGCCCTGTCTGGACCCTCAATGCGCAGGGATGCGAGATCGCCATGGCCGACGGTCTCGTCGAGCGTCCCGCCAGCCGAGACCATCGTGGCGCTCGGATCCTGCCAGGTCGTCGTTTTGGCGAAAGACGTCCCTCGCGGATCGAAAGGTATCAGCTTCGTGGCATCCTTCGCTATGGCGTCAGGCAGCTTGGACTCGGCAAAAATCCTGCCCGCCTCTTCCGGCAGGATGGCCGTCAACGTCATCTTAAACGCACGTTCGGTTCCAGGCGGCAGGGTGATGCCGTCCCCGACCTCCGCGTGGTGGTAGTCATACCCCCAGGTGCACAGCGAAATGATGGCCCCTCGGTTCTTGGTTTGCTCCCAGCCGATCTCAGATTCAAAAGCCGGGCATGCCGCCGGATCAGGATAGAGGAAATCTCGGAACTTTCCCGACGCCACCTTATTGTTGTTGTAGGGCTCAAGGAAATCCACAATGGGATACCGCTGCCAGGCGTTTCCGATGCCTTGGTAAACGTTCCAGCGGTGCCCGGCCGGGTTCCAGAGGTGAACCACCTCTGGCCCGGCGGTCCGATTGTTGTAGCATAGCGGATCCAGCCATTCGAATGAGCTCATGTTGGCCACCGGCTGGTCGCCGACCTTCAATTTCCCCTGATATTCGTAGCGGTAAACACCCTGAGTGGCATCGAAACGCACCGTCACGGTGTAGTCCGTGCGCGCAACGCCCTGCTTCTCGGTCGCAAACGAATAAGTGAGGGTCTCCCCGCCACCCTCGATTTTAAACGCTTCCGGAAACTTGCCAACCAGCGGCAGCAATCCAATTCCGCCGCCAAAGTCGGGGCCAATCGCCGTGTAGTAGGTCGGCCGCCAGCCCGGTTTCAGTTTCACCGCCTCGTGCGTCAGCGTCTTTTCCCGCGGATTCTGGGTAAAATAGCTGATCGGCTCATTCCCATCGTAGAGGACGGGAACGTCACCGAGAACGAAATGGAAGTTGGGTTTGTGGGGCGGCATCGGAGTTGAGTCCGCCGCCACTTTTTCGATGGCAAAGCTCTCAATCGACGTCGTGCTCTTATAAACCGCCAGCCCTACCTGACCTTCGGTATGAGGCAGGGTTCGATCCCAATAATCCATCACCGATTGCCCATCGATGGATACCTGAAAATGTGCGGCGCGGGCCGTAATCTCCAGCGTGTGCGGCTCATTCACCTTGATTGCGCACGGAACAATCTGCAAAAAGGCACCCGTGGAGTCCCACAAGGCGAGCTGCCCTCGCGTGGCGGAAACCTGAATGCGATAAAAATTCAGCGGATCCTTGAACCGCAGGACGACGCCAAAGTCCCATCCGGGCTGGGTTTCCCCCCAATAGAAACTCCACCTAGAACATCCGCCCGGCAGAGAAAAAGGCGCGCCCTCGCTCTTTTGGACATTAAATTTCAGTGCGACTTTCTGATTTGGCCCTTGCTCCCCCGGCAGGAGCCGCGTGCTCCACTGGCCCTGCGCGCCGGCACCTACACCTGTCAAAATGCCATCCTTTTCCTCCCACGTGCCGGTTGATGTTTCGGGAGCAAGATATTGCAGCGATCGGGATTCGGTCCACTTATCCAATGGCACTGGCGCCGCATGGACCGCCTGGCTTATGCCCACAAAACAAAGGGTTATTCCTGCTAAAATTCCCGACGTCAACAACGGGAGCTTATCCATAGTTAGCGATTTCATGAATGATAATGTAATATTTTAACAACCTACCAAAAGAGTTGAACTGGCCCGAATAGGCCAGAAGGCAGAGGCTTGGGGCCGAACAGGTTTTCGGGAGTGTTGATCACCCGCACCTCGAGTTGCACCTCGGTTCCGCCAGCTAATTCAGGCAGAGTAAAGCGCCACGGAGGATTGACACGCACCCCGAGCGGTTGGCCGTTGATGAAAACAGCCGCCGTATTGGCAAGCTTGCCGAGGTCGAGAACGCACGTCTGTGGGTTGCCCCAGTCGGGCAGTCTCAGCGTCTTGCGGTAGATGCCTTCGCCCGCAAAGTAGGGAAAGCCCATTCGGGTCCAATCGCCCAAGTCAAGCTGGGAGGCCAAAACCGGTTGGGCTCGGCCTGAGGAGAGAGTGAAGTCCCCAGCCAGGTACGGATTCCACAACCGGTGGTCGTTCTCGAGAAAGATGCCGCCGGTCTCAATCACGATGCGGTTCACCCCCGAGCGCAGCAGCGCCGCAACATCGGTTTCAAAAATCCAGTGGTCGAGGATGGCCCCAGGCTGGAACGGGCCGGCGAGTTGGTCGTTGACCCAGACTTTAAGGCGATTGGAATAGCGCTGGCAAATCAGCTCCGACCGCGTCATTTCATGGTCCACAAGGAGCCACACCGGGGCGGGGAGTTCTCCGGCGCGGAACGGGAACTCGTGGCGTTCCTTGCACTCGGCGTACTGCATTCTCCCATTACGGAGCGGCAGGATGTTGGGCTTTTTGGTGGTGAATGACCAGGGGCCGCCGATTGAAATAGCCTGCTCCGGCAGAGAAACGCAGACCTCTGGTGCTTCCAAATACGGAAGTGCGCTGGTGGCCGAATCCTCAACAAACACGAGGGTCTCCGCAGCTTCAAGATCAAGGCGGAAACGCCCGTCAACGCCAGCAACTGCGGTGGCCGTAGGGATCGCCTGTTCCAGATCAAGACAGGACAGCGACTGCGAATCACGGATCGTCATGCTAAGGTTCCGTTGAGCCTTTGTGGAGCAGTTATGAAGAAGATAGAAACGCCGGCCCCATTTTTCCCAGACGCGGGAGATAATCTGGCGGCGCGAGTTCCGGATCTCAAGTGGTTGAGGCACCACCGCACGCAGACGAGCACCAAGGCGCTGCCAGAGTTCCGGCGGCGCGGTCGCGGTAGCATCCGAAAATTCAAGAACCTCGAACGGGAGCGCGCTGGCGTCCAGGCCGGTGAGCGTCCCCGTAGCCGGATCATAAGCCGCATCGGGCAAGTCGCCCAGGCAGAGCACCTTGCCTCCGCTTTGCGCGAACTGACGAAGAATATCAAGAGTCCGCAGCTCAATCACCCGGACGGCAGGCAGGATCACGCAACGAAGCGTGCAGGTTGACTTGCCCTTGCGGGTTGGCACACAAAGAACACTTTCCGTCACGACTGCCTGCTGGAGCACATCCTCCGGCAGAATTTCATGCACTACTTGACTGTGCAGCAGCTCATTCACAAGATCGCGGAAGGTGGCTTCGACCCGATCGGCCACGGGCCCGAGATCAGTGGCATCGGGGTTCGTTTTCGGGGCCCCCAGTTCTATGTGGGCCTGGAGTGTTGTCGTCGGGTGCAGCACAGCAACTTCCGCCACACTCTCCCAACCGGCGGTAAGAAAGGAGATGCGGCCTGCCCAATCGGTCCAAGCCCGGCTGTAGTCCCACAGCGGATTATGCAAGTGATCCGGCGTACACTCCCATTTGCGGTTGCCTGCGATGGAGTAATATAATCCGTGCGGCACAAACAGATCGGCACCCAGCGCGGACAGGAAGCCGACGATACGACGGATCTCCCCCAAGTCCAGCCGCCAGCCGGATGCGAGGCCAAAGCTCTCGCACATAACCCTCGGGGAATCGTAAAAGAGCGCCGCCGAGGCGGTATTCCGGATACAGGCGGTGACGCTTTCCGTTCCCGCTTTGCCGGGAGGGTAATCGAATAGCGAACCGCCTTTCAGCGCCGGCCCCAGTTGATCAACAGCATTGAGAGACTGGTTTTTCATCACCGCGAAGTAATCGCCGATCTGACGGATATGCTCACCCATGCCGTCCTCAAGGCAGTAGTGGCCGGTGCTAAAGATGTGGGCGTCGTCGCAGACGGTGCGGATGGCACCTATAAAAGTGCGGATGAACTCATCGCCGAGAAAACGCCAGAAACGCAGGCGGCTCTCCCTCGCGGCTGGCCCGGTCAGAAAGAGCCAGGGAAGTAGCGGTTCGATCCGAGTGCCTGCAGCGGCAAGAAAGCGCCGGTCGAATTCGTGGCTCCAGGGGATGGACCGCCGGATATGGCCGAAATTGGCGCAGGCATTGTCAGTGAAAATGCCGCGAAAATGTGCGCCCAGATCGCTGCCGAAGCGTTCCCGATACCAGCCGTGGGTTTGTTGGATAAATCCGTCGGCAACTTCGGGATCGAGGTAATCGGGGTAGCTCTCATACAAGTTGCCTGGCCCGGGCTGGTACGCATGCTCGACGAGCACAAGCACCACGGCATCGCTGGAGAACGGGTTCTGCCATTCCAGACGCTCGCCCGTGATCCGCGAGAGAAGCTCAATCGGCTCGGCCGTCGGAGTGGACGTGGGAACAGCAAAAGCGTAACGAGGTGCTTGCTCCAGCTCGAGCCGAACCGTGGCGCCGGGGGAGACACGTTCCTCGGCCGACACCGCGAGCGACCGCATTGAGCGACCGGGAAGCTGCTCCAGAATCTTGCCGCCAGCAATTCCGCTTGGATAATGGTTCTCATCATACAGCCATGCGTCCAATCCCTGCTTTTTGGCTTCGTCCATGGCCACCCGCAACGCATCTTCCCACTCCTGCTCGAGATAGCGCGAGCGCAGGCCGTCGCGGCCGTGAAACATGAAGCCGCCATATCCCTTGTTGGCCATCTCCCGGATCTGGCGCCGCATCTCCTCTGGCTGCAGATAATGATTCATGAACCAGAAACTGACCGGACGGAACTCGGCCGGGACGTTTTCAAGCGCAATGATAAGCTGAAGTGTTTCCATTTAGTACCTTAAGATGTTTTATCTACGAGGGTTCAAGGTTGAATAATTCTCTAGCGCGCACGCGATGGGCACTTGTATTTCCACTAAACTCTCGGCGACGGTTGGCTTTTTCTGGGCCACCGGAGGCGATGGGGATTTTATGGGGCGGTTACGACCTGGACTGATACTTGATCAAGCAGGAATTCACCATTTTCGATGTGCCCCCTGTCCCGAACCCTGTCGCGGAGGCTAAAAACAAGGTAAGGCGTCTCAAACTTCGAGCTGAAAAACAGGTCATACTGCTGCCATTGATCCGTGAGTTCAACCGCATCGGTGAATCCTCCACCGCCTGAACGGGCTACAACCAACCCCACCGCCCCCTGAAGACCCTTGGCATAAAAGCTGATTTTTACTTTTGTATCCTCAGGCACTGGATTAGTTAATTTCATTATAGCACCGCTGGTCCAAGCCGTGCAGTCGTCGCTGACGTCCGCCAGAGTGACTTTGAGGCAGCCTTTGGGCGTGCCAACTCCATCGTCCTCAACATAGGAAATGAATTCCGGTGCTGGAACAGTCTTAAGCTCCCCATCTATGGTATCCCTGCGAGTGGCGCTCCAACCTTCGATGCCGGAATCAAAACTGCCGCCATTGACTGCCAGGTTTTCGCCCTCCACTTGGTCCGCGCCGAAGCAGAGACCGACAAATGTGCAATACAGGAGTATCAAGAAAATCGGTTTCATGTTTTTGATATTTTCATTGTTGAACGAAAGGAATAACGGTAATATCGCCAAATGCAAGCGGATAATTGAAATAAAAAGTGTGGTTATTCGCCTGGGGGACGGGTCTCGCATCGCACGCGAAAGCCGATATTGTCAGCCACGCGGGTTGGAGGAGCGCTGTAGCGGGCGGCTAGGTTGCACATGCGGAAATCGTTATCCCAGCCGCCGCCAACGATGATGCGGTTCTCCCCCTTTTCCACCGCTGCGGCACTAGAGGACGCCACCACAGAGCTTGGGGACTGATCCTGGCTGGCAGACCATGAATCTTGAACCCATTCCCAAACATTGCCGAGCACATCATAGAGCCCCCAGGCATTCGGATTCTTTTTCCCGACCGGCTGAACCCCCTTGGGCAAGGCGTTGGTATAGATGTCGCGGCAAACCGCCACCTCGGCGGCCCGCATCTCGTCATCATTGCCGTAAGGGAACAGGAACTCGCTGCCTGCACGGGCCGCATACTGCCACTCACGCTCAGTCGGCAGGGAATAGACTCTCCCTGCCGCCTTTTCCGTGGGAAACTCGGAAAGTTTCCGGCAGAACTCGATGGCCTCCTGCCAGCTCACGCGATTCACAGGGCAATCCTTGGAAGTTTTTGCTACGGAAGGATTGACATTCATGATCTTCAGATACTGGGCCTGGGTGACTTCGGTGGTTCCAAGATAGAACTCCCGGTCGATCTTCACCGTGAACCCTTTTGGTTTTGGGAAGAGAAACTCCGGCTTAATCTCCCGGCCATAGCAGAGATAACTGCCTGTGGGGATGGCAACCAATTCCATGCCAACAGAGTTTTTAAAACGCTTGATGGCCGGAGCCGTCTGCGCCGCCGGAACAAGCGCAGGGGCGTTTGTTTCCTCACCAGAAAAACCCATAGAACAAGCGCCGAGCACTGCTGCCATACTAATTAATCGTAGTTTCATTTTTCCTCCTTAATGGTGAACTGTTGGCGGCCTCCTGGTGGCAGGGTGAAAGGCTCCGGAAGCTTGCCTCGAAGCGGCCAGCCGGCATTCCAGGTAAAGGCAGCTGGGCGCGGCTTATCCGTGGGATTATTGACATCTATGATCCATTCCCCGTTCGCCATCCGGACGGCATCGTACCAGATCTCGGGATCCGCGCAGGAAATCGGATGGCCGCAGAAAAACTCTGTCCCGTGTTTGCCTCGCCAGAGCACCACCCTCCCGACTCCGTCCGGGTCCACTCCAATTGGTCGGATCCGATTGGTGCCGATTTCAATCCAGTAGGCGGTTCGCCTCGTATGAAGTCCCCGCACTTCGAGCGGGATCCATTCACAAGGAACCGAACGGAGGTCTTCTGCCTTCAGGGTTACAGCGCCGTCTGCGGCAATAAAGGTGTAGGGGAAACGATTCTCCACTAACGTGCCAATGCCAGCTTTAAGTCCTGAAGACTGAAGCAATTCATTGAGTGCGGCCTCCGTCGGCGGTCCGCTCAATGCATAGACTTCCCAGCGGTAGGCCGTGCCCTTTTTCGCTTTCGCGTCGGCCACCGGCCAGCCCACATCAACGGTGACCTTGCCGTTTGAAGCAGATAATTTGTACGTGAGCCCTTTACCTGTAACCAGCCAGCAATCACCTGTTTTTCCCGCTTCCGATTTCAGGGCAAACAGTCCGCCTTCAGGCACTTCACCGACCTGTTCCAGTGCCGGGGCCCCGTTATCAGGCAGTGAGCCGCTCAGCCGCTTCCCGCTGATCCGGAAGTCGTAGGTGCCTTGGCCTTTCGCATAGTCCCGGGTTTCCCGCAGGGCTGAGACCCACGGTTTCTGAAACGTGACATTTTCAGTCAGGACAACCTCAGTCGAGGAATGCCCGGATCGCTTCCAATCCGGCAAACCAGCAATCCAGGGATCGGTCTTCCAGCGGTTCTCAGGATAAAATGGTTCTGAGGGCATTGGGAAATCCCAAATGCTATCGAGCGCCCCCGGGAAATACTCTTCGAGATTGAAAATCGGGCCACCGAAATCGCCGCGCCAGCGGTAATCGGTCTTGGAGATCGTCATTTCCTCCATCGGCCATGTGCGATAATAGGACTCCCATGGTTTCCCAAAGCCATACCCGAATGCGCCCGCCGTCTCCATACGGGTATCGAGGTTGACTTTCAGTGCCAACACATCCGCAGAAATCACCGGACGCGCCCAGCGTGCCATCAACATGGTTTCCCGGCCCTGCTGGGTAGTGTAGGGCCCGGGGTGTGTATACCACGCCCCTTGGCCTTCGTTGCCTGTCCCAAAGTTGCAGCGATCAGCGCACAGATAATGTCGATTCAGCCAGGTCTCAGTCTGGATTTCCGGAGAGACGGCAATCCCTCCTGCCTGATCCTTGACGACCAGCACCAGGTGGCGGGACTGACCGTTGCTCAAATCGAGAGTGGCCTCAAACTGCTTCTTGCCGTCCGGGAGAAAGCGCCGATACACCCCCTGATCCCCATCATATACCACGACTTCCTTCAGTCCGGCCGCAGATTGCGCGGCCAAGCGGACCCGATAACGGAAATTATCGAGGGCGAAGAAATCCTCCTCACGGCGGGCCACATTCCAACGTGGAATGACATAAGCGCATGTTTGACTGGCGCTCCAATTCAAGATTTGCGGGCCGGTTGTGGCGCAGAGGGCTGAGGCTCGCCCGCCATAGCAGTAGGCTCCGCCGGTATCGATGGCTGCCCCGACATTTTTCTTCCCGCCCAAGGTGGTCACAAACGGCCCGCCTCGCTTCACGACGCCAGCGATCTCGGAAGGATCCGACATCAAGGCTAAAGCCATCGGGCTGATCACCAGCTTCTGGCTCTGCAGGCGAAGAAAAACAGGCAGGGTGTCCTTGATGTCATCGATAACGCCCTTCTTGTCCCTGGTGAATATCGACATGGATCCGAACGCCCGGTGCGCCCAGGCGGGTGTCAGATTGCTCTGGTGCGAAAAGAAACCCAGGGTCATCAGGGTCCGCAAGGGAAACGGTTGCTCGTAGGCGAGCCATAGTTGGAGTGGGCCGGCATGGCTGCCGGGAATATTGCGGCTGGTTTGAATATACTGCCGATCCCGGGTCAGGATGTTCTCTTCAACCAACCAGAGCCAATGCCGGTTGAAAAAATATCCCCGGGTGAAGTTTTCATGCTCAAATTCCATGCCCGGGTACGCGGTAAACTGATCGTCTGAGATCGCGGCACAATCCGCCTTGAGCTTCTCCCACTTCCCGGCATTCATCTTGCCGATGTCTTCCATGAAAATAATGAAATCCAATCCGGAGGCCTTGGCGGCAGCCACCCATTCGGCCACTGTCCCGCTGCCGGAGGAATACGCGGTATGCGCTCCCGCCAGTCCACAAGGCACTGCGGCAACCGTATCGATCGGCTTGTCGCTCGCCGCAGGTGATGGCGAGGGAAGGATAGGATCGGCACCGGGGATTGACGGCGCAAGTCCCGTTTCCGACGCCCGTTTCCAATCAACCGATTGAGGGGCCGTCGCGGGCTTCCGGAACAGCTGTTCCAGCACGGTCTTTGCACCGCCCAGGGCATTTCCCGCCAGTGAGGGTTCCGCCAGCCAGGTATATAAGTTATTCATCAATGCCCAGCCGTCACTAGGTCGGTCCTTAAATCCCTTGTGGAGCATGACCCCTCCTTGAGCAGGAATATAGGGGCTCCAAAAAAGATCTTGCGGATTCACCGAAAAAACCGCCAGCCGGCCCTGCCCCCTCGCACGCACCGCCAACAAGGGGAGCTTTCCTCCTTGTTGCCCTTGCGGCAGGATAAAGTCGCCATAAGTCTTCTGGAATGCCGAAGAAAGAATGCTTTCCCGTTCAAAAGGCGATTCGGCCCAACTTACAGCTCTGCTGCCGGGGCCGGTGAAAAGCAGGGGAGTCCAGTTCGCGTCCAACGTCAAAGGTGCGGACAGCACGGAGTAGTGGACCGAGACTCCGGTCCGATACCAGAGATTCTTGACTCCGCGCGTGATGGGGTTTTCAGCAATTTCACTGGTCCAGATATACTCAGGTGCGCCGGGCCACTTACACCAATCCACTACTTGCCGGCGTTCGGGATCGACTACGCCCTGGAAATAGATGGTCGCTCCCAATCGCTGCAACCATTTGAGAAATTCTCCGCCCTCAAGCGGCTTCTCCACACGACAGGAGGGGACTACCAACACCCCGCCTCCTTGCTCCATGAACGTCTCCAGTTTGGGCAGCAGATCCGTAGAAAAATCAGGGGGAAGACCGACCAGCAGAACAATGTTGTACCGCTGGAGTTCTTCCGCCTTCGGCGTCTTGCCTCGAGCGCATTGCCCCACTTCATATCCGGCGTCCAGCATCTCTTGCAAAGTCAGCGGATTCCAGTAGTCGCGGCCGCCGCGTTCATTATCAATAATCAGGATCGCCGGCTTCTGTGTGTCCTCGGCCAGCAGCGATGGAACCCAAAAGGCAACTAAAGATAGCATTGCCAGGAAATAATGCCTGAACATCCGGAATTTACTGGAGCGTGGTTTCTGAATTCTTGAGGAGGCTATTGAGTTCATTGCGGAGGGCTTTTGTTGTGTGGTTAATATGGGAATTCCTACCCACTGACTTCCAATAGATTCCATCTTGTCGGAGGGGGTTCTATTCATGGTTAAAAGTGAGGCCGAAATTCCTGAGCCTGATTTCGTGGTTTGGCAGGCGGTGCAGAAAGCTTGCCCAATCCCGCTGGCCAACCGCTGACCAATTCACCTCGGCCAGGGCCAGAAGACGTGGAAACGTCTGCCGGTCGACATTTTCTGGACGCTGCGCCCAGACTGGGGCGTGAGCACCCAGAAGGTGCTTGCGCTTATCTCCGGGGAGCTGATCCGGCACCGGTTCAAACCCATGGACTTTGGCCAGAGGGGTTTTCTCCATGTCAAAATCAAAATACAGATGGCTGCACGAGGAATTAATGACGTCGTGACCGTTTTCGATGGCGTCAACAATGGGATTCCCGGGCACCTCGATTTGTTCATACTCATCCGGTTCACCGCAGGGATGCCATTGATGCACCACCGCGCCAGCCGGGTATTTTCCGCCCCAGGCCAGGGTGTCCCACATGATCGGAATACGGCCTTTCTCAACGACAAACTTGGCCATCCGCCGCATCCCGTAGCGATAGAGAAGATACTTCTTGGGATCGCCTTTGGAATTGAGGTGCAGCGCGGCAATCTCAGGAGAATCCTCGTGAGCCAACGTGGCTTGCCGCTCCTGGCAAAGCGGACACTGTGACCACGTGTTGCCGAGATATTCATCCCCGCCAATATGGATCCAGGGAGAAGGAAACAGATCCATGATTTCCGTAAGCACATTCTCAAGAAATTCAAACGTCTTCTCGCTTCCCATGCAGTACTCGGCAGCAATCAGGTTCTGGTCTGGCCAGGTGGTGCAGCCGGGTTCAACTTCCGGCCATTGCTTCCAATCCGGCTTCGCCTTGCGCCAGGGGTTGTTCGGGCACAGCAAATCGCGCATGGCCAATTGCGAATTGATCGAGTGGGCCGGCATCTCAATCTCGGGGATCACGACCACATGGCGGCTCTCAGCATACGCCACAATCTCGCGGATATCATCCTGGCTATAGACGCCGCGCGACTTTTGAACATCAGCCTGCCAAAGCCAGCGGTCCATCTCGGTCAGCTGCGGAAACTTCTTAATCTCGATCGTCCAAGCGTCATTGTCCGTCAGGTGCAAATGCAGCCGGTTCATTTTGTAAAATGCCAGCAGGTCGATGGTGCGCCTGATGAAGTCTTTGGACAGAAACTGGCGGGCCGTATCCAGCATCAGCCCACGCCAAGCGAATCTTGGCTGGTCCTGGATGCTGAGACAGGGAACCGTCCCTCTCGCTTCCTCCCCGGATGCTTGGGGGAAGTTCATCTCTGCAGGCAAGAGTTGCAGCAGCGTCTGGCAGGCATAAAACGCACCGGCTGGCTTGGCGGCACGGATCAGGATCCGGTCAGGCTGGACGTCGAGCTCATAGCCCTCTTCGCCCAATGACGCCTCGCCCATGGAGAAGTGGATGCAAGAGGGTCCGGCCGCGAGCGGCTTAGATTTCTGCACTTTGAGTGTGCCCCCTATCGCTAGCGACAGCACCTCGGAGAGGTGCTCTGCCACCGGCGAGAATGGCACATCGGCAGCAACGGTGGTATTCGCATCTAAAATAAACTCGCCGATGCCGGGCAGCAGGTGAGTTGGTGCAGGAATGACATTTGTGCTCATTTGAACTCCAGCAGGAAGACGCTCCCCTCCTCAGGCTTCTCCAAGATAATATTTGAACCTTCGCGCACTACGGGCTTTGAGAGGGGCGTTAGATCATGGGCGGCGTCGATCACGCTGACCGCGCAATCCTTGGCCGCCATCCCCTCCACATCCAGCTTGATCTTGCATTTTCCAGTAAAGTTGCAGGAAACCAAGACGGCTAACGAACCGTGGTCGTTGAGTCCGGCCAGAACTTTGACGAACTCATTCCCTTTGTCGTCAACAGCAGTTGCTTTCACCCTTTTGGGATATTTCGTGATTCGGTTGAAGGCGCTGAGCGCGTAATAACATTTCTTCTTCCCCCCATAAATGTCGAATATCCCAAAGTAGGCCATACCGCTGGCAGTGTAAAAGTTGGCCATGTCGACGGGCGTATCTTGGAGGCCGCTGAGCACGGCGCAGGTGTAGGCGGCGGCGTCAGGCCCATTCATATCTTCCTCCGCAAGCCGTTTGCTTTCCGCTGATGCTGCGGGGTTGAATGCGGTGCTGAAAGACCCGATGCCGGGATAGTGCCATTCATTTAAATGCAGCTCCGTCTTGGCGAATCCATACTTGTCCAGAAGCCGCCGACAGGTGGTCGGACCGGGGAGCAAATCGGTCTCCAGATTCGGCGAGTAAGAATGCCAGGAGAAGAAATCCAATGGAGCATTTTCTTTTTGACACGCCTCAAGAAACGCCTCGATCTTGACGAGTGGCAGATTTGCGACTGCAGGACCACCGACCTTTACCTTCGGGAAGCGGGATTTAATCGTCTTGGATGCCGTGATGTAGAGGCGGATGTAGTCTTCCCAAGTTCCGGACCACATCGGAGCTCCAATGTTGGCCTCGTTCCAGATCTCCCAGTATTCAATATTGTAGTGGAATCCGTTATCCCAACCCTCGTTGTAATGAGCGATGATGTTGCAGCAAATCTCCGACCACTTCGCATAATCAGCCGGAGGGAACGCAAAATACTTTTTCTTGCTGTGCTCAATGGTCGTGCCCAAGCGGTAGAGAATCTTCGCCCCGGCAGAGAGACACTTAGCTATGTAGTCATCGGTTTGGGGAAAGTAGTAGTTGGCAGGATCTTTGGGATCCAGATGGAAAAGCGGGAAAATATGATGAACATCGACAAGCCTCACCCCCCCCTGCTCCCACGGGACGTCGCTTAGACGCATGAGAGGAATGTCCAGCGCCTTGAGATCAGCGGTATTGTCCTGAAGGTTCTCCATCTGCAAAGAAGGGCCTAAATTCGTCCCGTGCAACCTTCGGATCTTTCCCTGCGGGGAGGTCGCGTCGACCTTCAGCTCGATGCTCTCCGGCTTCGCCAGCAGATTCTCACCGTCCCCAAGTGAAATGGCCAGAACCATCCAGAGCGGCCGATCCTTGTGCGTTCCTTCCGCACGGAGGCGCAACGACTTAATGGCTTTATCCGAAGCAGGGTTCTTGATCGGGGCCGCATAGACAAAGATCCAACTGCTCGGATTCGGATTCGTACCGCTCACGGTAAGACGTTTGGCTTCGCTCGCCGGCCCGCCATATCGGAATGGCGTCAGATTCCGGTCGTTGAGGATTTCAACGGATTGGATGCTTCCGTCGGTATAGACGAACTCCAAAGTACCCACAGGCCCTTTATCGGCCATAAATGTGCCGGCGTGCAAGAGATAGACCCATGCGGCCTTCCTGCCCACCTCAATCTCGACGGACTCAGCAAAGGTCGGCTCTGCGGCTCTCAGCCCTACCACGTCCGGGCACCCCGAGACCGGCGAATTATGGAGTTTGAAATCCAAGTCCCAGACGCTCATGCTTTTCCGGGTGAAGCCGCTGATGTCGATGGCGCCGTCTTTGGCCAAGTTGAGCAAGCCCCCCTTGTCTCCCTGGGTCTCCCCAAGAACTTTGTTCACTGCTGCTGACAAATCCAACGCAACTGTTTTTGATTTCTCTTTCATGTTCATCGAATGGCTCGTGGCGGGTTGTTCTGCCAGCAGCGCTTGGGATGCAATGACCGCAAAAACCATTGTCGCCGCACAACAACACCCCCATCGGCTAAGTCGGTTCATTGTTGTATTGGTCGGCGGGGCAAGCCGTAGGCGGGATAAAGGCTGATTCATATTCTTATTTGGTGATTTCCATGAACTGTCCCGCTTTGAGGTCGACCGTCTTTGTCTCAAATGGGAAATCAGGCAGATCCAGATTGTTGGTGAAGGTGACCTTCAAATCTTTATCCGTCGGGTTATTCACCTGCACGCTGTAAGTGCTTCCGCTAACGGCGTCCCCGCTCGTCTTCGCGGGGTATTTGTTGTCGCCGAGCACGGCGACCGAGATGACGATGTCGGGATTGTCTGCCACCACAGGATGCCCGACCGCCATATCGAGCTGTTGGTTGTAATAGGGATCGAAGCGTGCGTAGGCAATGCCCTGGTAGACGCCAATCGGCCTCGACACCTTGCGGCTTTTGTCGTAGCAAACGGCGCTCCACTTGTCGTTCATCCCCATGACTCGAACCGGCAAGACCAGCTGGATATTTTGTTTCGGCTTCTGCATGGAGAACTCAATCGCTCCATTTTTCGACTGAAGGTCGCAAAATCCAAGGGTCACGGGAAGTTGCTTGCCGCGCGTCAGTTTCATCGGGTATCCCGGGGCCCCGTCGAGCCCGATGTAATCTGCGAGCTTCTTGTAACGCCAGGCACCGGTCAGTTCAGGCACTTCCCCGTGGACGCTTAGCTGGGAGATCTTAATTTCCTCTCCCGCCTTGACCTCACGGCCTTCCACATCAGCCATCAGTCGGATGTCCCCCGTGCTGAAATCTACCAGCCAAGGGATCTCTCCGACGTTGTAAAAAACAATCGTTGACGCACCAGTCTTTGTTCCGTGGATGGCAAAAAAGCCGTTGGTTTCAATTCTTGTTTTTTTATCTTTTGCTAGAGCGTTCCATCGTTTGCAGGACAACGAATCATTTTGGGCGGTATAAATATCTGAGATGGGCTCGCTCTTATCATTCTGGCAAATGCTGAGAACCATTTCATTCCCTGGAATCGCTTTATACGGGCCGAGGCGATACCCTGCAATCGGGAGCGCTTTGATCGTCTGATCCTGTTTGAACCGGTAGGTAGAGGTGCTGATGTTTGGCGCAATATCGCCCCGCGCAGGAATGCCGCTTACCGTAGGATTATACGGATCGGCGTGCGAAAAATGATTGCGGAAGCTCATATAGTCAATGCGCAGATCATACAACGGGGTATCGACCAGAGGCCCATAGGTTCCCCAGGGGCCCCAAAGTTTTTCGGTTTCCGGGAAGAACTTGCTGCAGCGTGTGCTGAGCCAGGTCACATCCTCGCTGACGAACTCCTGTAAAGGCCGGGTGGCTAGACGCCGGTTGGAAAATGTTCCTGTGGAGGATTCAAACGCGCCGCCCCTGCCGGCTTCCGGCGAGGCATAGAGGCTAAAGCTGTCCATGCCTTTTCCCGAAAAATTGAACCCTTGTTCACCCGACACGCTCGGGAAGAACAGGGGCCCTCTCCCGAAGGCGCCGTTGATCCGGTCTCCGCAGGTGTAATGCATGTTCATATGGTTCCGGTCGAACTGTTCGCCGCTCACCGCCACTCCTCCATCAACATCGCGTACTTCCAGGACCAGATTCTTCTGCTTGTCGTGGTTGAACATGAACACCTGCACGTAGTCCTTTTCGCCATTGAGCCCGATGCGCATGAGGGGCTTCAGCCCATCCCAGATCTTGATTTCACTGAGTCCGACTTCGCTCTTGACGTGGAGGCGAACCGGAAACAGATAATTCGGGGTGAGATAATTCTCGGCGTGGCCTGCGTAATCCCGATTCATACAAGTCCAATCCACGATCAGCGGACCATTGGAAATAAATGAGGCCGGGGGCGCGAGATAGTTATACCAAATGGCACTTGGAACATCCGTCAAGGTTTTCGCAGACACATAGGTAAGCAAATGCTTTTGATGGACAGCCGCCTCGAGCATCGCCGGTGAATCGAGCAGATCGATCGCCATCGGTTGGGCATTGGCCGCCGCATTCTGCACTTCTAGATACGACGTCAGGTTCTCCTTAAGCCCTTCGGTTTCCTTCCCGCCCTCGTAGAGCACCAATCCGGCCGAGTTGTACAGCTTCATGTTCCACATCGCGGAGATATTGGACTTTGTGAACCCGAAATATCCCAGGGTATTCTTGTCCCTGACATGGCTCAGCATAAAGCTGATATGCGGAAGGCCGGACGTGTTTTGGCGCGCCTGAACGTCAAACATCTTGCCGTCGGCTGTCAGAAATTCTTTGCCGGGCCAGACAAGCGACATGCCAAAATAGTGCTGGTGGTTGCCTCGGTTGTCCTTGACGTAGAGGCCGGGGATGCACAGGAGTTGCGCGTCGGAGCTTTTGGCACATTGCGCTTTCAACGCCTCAAGCTTTTCCGGCGTCATGTTCTCGAATGTTTCGAGGAAGACGATATACTGCAATCCAACCTTCTTTGCTGCAACGGCATAATCCGCAACCGTTCCGTGACCGCCGGAGAGTTGGGTCCTGGCGCCGATGATCCCACGCCATACGGAAAGCGGATTAACGTAGGATGCCTTGAGCCACTCCTCCATCTGAGCGTTATTAGGCGGCATGAGGGTGCTGGGGCCGGCGACAGGCTCATCCACCCTCGACAGATCCTGGACATAGCCTCCGAGCTTTCCGCTCTCCAGACTTGGCTCGCTGAGCCACTTGACGGTATTGGACAACAGACGCCGGAAATGGCTGGGTTTCCCAAGGGCACCTTTTTCAAGAATGACTCCTCCCTGCATGGACTCCTCATCGCCTTCAGCGTTCCGGTGCGTCCCTGCCACCCATGTAAATTTCCCTCTCATGACATAGATCGCCAAACGCCCTTTTTTATAGTCGCGTACGGCGAAGAGCGGAGGTTCGCTGTCACAGGTCTTCTTCGACATCGCCTCAGCGCACGCCACATCCTTAAATCGCACGTCTTCCACCGTTGTGCTGGCCGTCTTTGATCCCCTTACGACGACCTGCCAGGGTTCTGGAGCATAAAGCGCATACGAATCCATTCCCCGGCTCCCCTCGTCCCATTTTTTCTCTTTTCCAACCCCCGGATACCAGAGGCCTTTGACTTCTTGAGTCACAGGATGCGGCTTCACATTATCCGTGTAATAGGCTTGCTGGTCAAAAAATCCGAACCGCACTGCAAAATCTTCATTCTTCTCCCGAAGGGCCTGCTGGCGCAGATAGCTTACGCCGAAGCGCTCCATCAGAAGCTTTGTATACTCTGAAATTTCCGGTGCCGAATCGCTCAGACCTTCGACATCAGCGGCAATAAGCACGCCTCCGCCCTCAGCCATGAATTGATCCAAGAGGGAGAACAAGGCCTCGGCCGACGGTTTCTCTTTCTCCTTGGCTACAACAAATGGCTGGAGCACCACCACCGCATTGTATTTTTTCAAGCGCTCCCATTTGAGAACTTCCCGCGCCCCCATGTAGTCAATCTGATAGCCTTCGCGGAGATAAAATGAGCGAACCAAAGGGAAATCGATGCTGTTCGCACCGGTTTCATTTAGAATCAACACGGCCGGCTTCCTGGTGCCCCCTTCTTCCGCCTGCAAAGTCTGGCAGGAAACCGTCGTTGCCAGCATCACCGCACACATTTGTACCCATCGGACAGATTGAGAAATCATGGTTTTCATTGTTTAATTGTTTTTCCTTTGAAGTGCGTTGGAATCTGAGGGCGGTCGACAGAAAGTGCGGAGAAAATCCAGAAGGAGGGAGCCTGGGTTGGAGGACATTTATCCGGTGGGGGATGTCGGCTTGTTATCTGCTGATGGGGAATAAGATAGCGCTCTGAAGATGGTTCTTCGCTGTTTTCAGTGGGTAGCAGGGATGCGCAACTTGGAGGCGGTGAAGTAGAGCATGGTGATGAGGTTGTGAGTTGAACGGAAACCACGGGCCTTGCGTTTGACGGCAGAGAAGACGCTGTTGAGGCCTTCCAGGAAGGCATTGGTGGTCTTGTGTTCCCAGTGACCAAGGATGCCCGGAAGATGGGACTCGACCATTTTGGCACACTGGAGCATGTGGTAAAAAAGCTGGCTGACGTGCTTTTTGGCAACCCGTCGAACCCAACGACACCAAGCCATTAATTTTCTTTTTGCCAGTCCGCGGTGGGGAATGTCGTAAATGTCCTGAAGGGTCAGGCGCATTTGATAAGCCTTGGCCGTCGCCAGGTTCTGCTGGTCGATTTTGCGGTATTTGGCCTTCTGTTTGTCGGTCAGGTTTTCCGGGTTCTTGAGCCAGATCCACCGGGTTTCTTTCAACGTGTCGCGGGCCGCCGCTTTCCCCAGGCGCATCTCGCAGCGGCGCACCGCATCCACGGCCTGGTTGGCATGGGCGATCACATGATATTTGTCGAAGACGATTTGCGCCTGGCTACCGATGTTTTCATCGGCTCCGGAGATGTAAGCCGGACTCATATCCATCGAGATTTCCCGGATGGCACGCGGATGTCCGTTGTGTTCCTCAAGTGCTTTGGCGAATTCATTCCACACGCTCTTGTCCCGCCCCTCCACGGCAAAGAGGACGCGCTTACCAATCAGATCGCAGAACACGCTTACGTAGTTCTGGCCCTTGCGCACGCTCATCTCATCGCACCCCAGGCAGATCACCCCGCTCCAGTCCGACTGCGGATAGGCCACCGCCACATGAGCTTTGAGCATCCGCCACAACCGCGTGTCGGTTTCCCCGACCATCCGCCCAACCGCTGCCACCGGCATCTCTCTCATCAAGAGCAGCGCCATCGCCTCAAAGCTCTTGGTGAAGTGTTTGCATAAACCCTCCCACGGCGGTCGCACACGATAGACCTTCCCGCTCTGCGTGCATTTGCCTCGCGGCAGCCGACAGCGGATCTCGCACTCGTGCTCAAACACGTTGAGATGTCTCCACACCATCTCCTCCGTGTGGTCATAACACGTGGCTTTCGCTCCCACTTCCGGGCTCCGCTCCACCTGCCACAGATGCTCGCTTTCCTCAATCCGCAGCCGAACCACTCCTGCCTTCCGGTCAAACTCGCATTCCTTTACTTCCCAATTCATTCCCAATCCCAGCAATTCGTGAAACAGCTTCTCCGGTGTCATCCCAGCTCTCTACCAAACCCATTCCACCGAAAACAGCGAAGAACCCTGAAGATTCGTGGCCCGTTCGGTTGGCGGATAGAGATCCGTAGCTGTTTTCCAAGCCGAACGTGCACTGAACCAAGAGTGCTTATTATCGATGGCGATTAAAGGTAATAACGGAAACAATGCGGAGGTCAAGGATTTATTTTGAAATCCGTTTTTCTCCGGCTGGCATTGCTGTTTCGCGATGTGGTATCTCTGCCACGGGCAGAACCGAGCCGGCAAGAATGCCTCTCAAATCATGCACTTCTCCAGAACCAGGGACAACCTGCGGTTTCTGCATGGCCCTTCGGTGAATGAAAAACATGAGCAGGCCAACCGTGCTCATAACAATGCCCATGATGAAGCCGACCCGGTAGTTGTGCCCGAGGAAGTAGATCGCCCAACCTGAGGCCAAGCCGAGCGTCGCCCGATAGGCGTTGCGGATGCAGGAAGAGGTGGAGGTGATCGAGCCGATGTCCTTCGCCAGGGCGCTCTTGTAAACCATCATATCGGCTCCCATGTACAAAGGCCCCACCAGGGTCATCGCCAGAGAAAGAATGATCAGCCCGGTCTTGTCGGTGACATTCATCGCCCAAAGGAAGCAGGCAACCTGGCCGGCCCACAAGAGCAGCACCACGCGAAAGCCGCCCCAGCGATCAATAACCCATCCGACAGGGTATGCCAGCGCGACATTGACCAAACCAGCCCACGACAAAGCCTGGAAAATATCCCCACGAGCCAGATGCAGCGTCTCTTTGGACCAGAACCAGAGCCATTGGTTATTCATGACCATATAGCTGTTGATCAGGGCGACGCCGACCATCAGCCAGAATACCCGATTGTCGAGCGAGGCCACCTTGAAAGTCGACCAGATCTTAAAGCGCCCAGTGGCAGGGTTCCGGATCGGAGGCTCTTTGATCCAGAACGCGTTGAGCGTGCTCAGGGTCATGATCGCTGCGCCCAGCACGAATGGAAACCAATCCGCTACCGCAATGATGCGCCCCGCCAGTTGCATGATGATGAAGCCAGCCAAGCCTCCGGCGACGGTAAGCACCGAATTCGCCCGCGCAAGCACATCGCGCCGAACACAGTCGATGTTGAGGAGCGGAAACGTGCTGGCCTTGATGTCCATGAAGATCATTTGCAAGATGAACAGCCCCATCAATATCCACAGCGAGCGAGCAGCAGCAAAGACGGGAAAGAGCAGCATCGTCCCGATGATAAACGGCGCGGCCAAAAACATGTAAGGCTTCCGTCGCCCGAAGCGGGTCACCGTATGATCGCTCTTCCAAGAGAAATACATCACGATGAAGCTGAGCGCCCATCCGTTTATTGAGGTGATCGTGCCCTGGATGTTCTCCCTCACTCCCAGGTCCAGCAATTGCATGATGATCAGCGGCATCACCAGGGTATCTGCGACGCCCCAGCCCACGCTGCTGATCCCAATCCGGATCACATTCCGCCACATCAGCTTCCCGTCGGCGTAATACGCGTCTAGCTCAGGAGAGCCGAGCGATGTGGAATCGGACGGTTGCCCTATCTTTTGGACAGCCATGGCGAGGTGATTTTCTGGTTCATCCACTGGATATCGGGGCAATCGCCAATCACTTCCACCACGTTCGCGCCATCGAGTTTCACTGCGCACCAGCTCCCGCCCTGCAGCGTCAAATCTCCTTCTTTGAATCGGGCGAGAAGATTGAGAGAGTGCTCCTTGATGGGTGCCCGCAAATGAGATCCTCCGTACTTGTCGGGAGCCATCGCAAACCCGGCAATGTTTCCGTGTGTCACCGCGACCAACACTTTCTTGGCGGGATCGGTTCGATGATGGAAAAACCGGTGATACGTGTTGTTGGCAAAAACTTGCTCCGAAGGCGAAGTCAATGTGCCTATGAGCCGGGTCAAATCTTCGCGAGGGTCAGGCGTGGGCATGTAATACAACGGCAGGGCAGGGGATTTGACATAGGAAAGGAATCCTTCCTGATCAAATGTTTTTTGGGCGGTCGTGACCTGCACCGGATAGGTGCCATCCATCCAGCTGGGCTCCCAATCATTCAAGCCCGGGAGAGGGGACCTGGAGGCCAGCGCCGTCGCATATTCCGCTAGCGTGAATGGCTTGAAGCCGACTGCTTCAGCAAATTCGGCGGCAATTCCACTCTGATTCTGCACGGTAAATTCCGGCGGCGGCCCGATGACAATCACAGCCACGTTCGCCCGGACGATCTCCATCACGCGCCGGAAATAGATTTCTGGCAGAACATGGATGTAAGGCAGCACCAGCACGCGGTACTTCAGGCCATCGATAGAGAACTCGCCGTCCCCGATTTCTGCGCGCAGCAGGCTCTCTCCGCTCATGATGGAGGCGAACTGCGCCGCATCGGTCAGATGGATTGCCGTGTTGGTTATAAACGTATAAAACAGGCGGGTCAGCCACTTGGGAGTGGCCGCCAGGGTTTCCCAGGAATATAAAAGCGCCACGTCGGTGTGAGGTGCAAACTGGTCGCCCACCAACGCATCGAATCGATCCAGATTCTCGACATCTTCCATCATCGCGCTGCGGGAAGGCTCCTGGGTGAAATTGATTAGACCTTCGCTGAAGCTGGACATCACATGGCTGAACCAGTTGACATGAAACAGCATTTTCAAACGATTAGCGTGCTTCATATTCCCAACGGCTGGATAGCTAAATGCCCAGTCGTTGTAGAAGGCGTCCCGCATGCCCAGCTCCTTCTTAAGGCCCTCGGCAAGCATGAAGTTCTCGAGGGGGTACTTGTTCTCGACCTCGCTTCCCCCATCGGTCCACGCCCCAGTCAACACTTTTCCAAGCTTGAAGTAATCAATGACCCCAGCTGCCAGATCGCATGGAAAACCGCTCCAGGTTTGGTGCGATCCAAAAATCAGGTCCGAGCCTGTCTCCTTTTGGAAAATCGTTTTCGCATAGTCGTTGTGGCTTCTCTGAGCCTCATAATTCATCTCCACCAGGCTGCGGTAATAATCGCACCTAACCTGTATTGTCTTGGCGGCACCTTCCAGATGGTTCAAATAGATGAGGTTCTGGCGCAGGTCGTAACCATTGAGCTTTTTAAAGAGCGAGAGAAACCCCTGTCCTGCCTTAAAATAGTCCATGCGGCCCATGCCCTTGCCCGGCTCATCCCAGCCGAACCCATCGAGAGGAATGTCGGCATAACTATCCAGCAGCCCATTCTGGGCTTCGAGGTAGCCTGGGTGCGCCACATCCACCAGTCCTGTTGCTTGCACCGCCACATAAAATGCCGCTGGCCCGGAATACCCGCCCCCCATCGTGCCCTTGATCACCATCCCTGCCTGCGGCACAAGATAGTGCATTGGCGTAGCACGAATCCTGGAGGGATCGAGCATCTGGTAGCCTTCCTTGTCTGGAATGAAAACTGCCGATATTTCTTGGAAATTCGTTTGTCCTCTCAGCGATGGGAGATTAAAACGGAATTCAAAGTTTCCCTCGTGAACCAGCGTATCAACCGGACAAATCACCCAGAGAGCAGCCTCGAGGCAGCTCTCAACAAAATCCTCCCCCCAGTGGGCGTGATCGGTGTCGAGGAGCATCTTGAGATTGCACTGATGACCAAATGCCACGATTTCCTTGACTGCGTCGTGGACTTCAGGGTTCAAAACGGTGCTTCTTTGGTGGCGCACGAACATCAGAGCCGACGTGTAATTCCAGCGTGCGATTTCCTCAAGATAGGGAAAGGCCAACTGCGGATTCTTGACTTCGTGGGGGGAGATAAAAAAACCGCCGACTTGTTTTTGACCTGTTGAAACAGGGGGAGTATGGGTTGTCATGGTTATTATTGTTGTTAAAATAAATAGCTGATGTTGATATAGAAACCGCGATAGGTTAACTTTCTTTTATTAGTTCGATTTCAAATGAATTCACGCTTTCGGCAAGCTCAGGGGCAAGAAATGCCGCCGTCGTATTCCTCTCGCCGGTAAAAGCCCACTGCCAGTCATGCTTTAAAAGGTTTTCAGCGTCGGTAACCTTTCCTGTCACATCGTGAACGCTCAATGGAATGAATTCTCCGCTGCGGTTCACGGCCTCAAAATAGGTAAATCCCTGGCCGCCGTAGAGAGAGGTCTCAATTTTTATTGTTGAAGGCTCCTCGTCGGGGCGAATCAGGAACATTCTGCTGTAGAAGCACTCGGTCGGCGCATTTCCTTTGAAAACGCCTTCCCCAACTATCTCCCACGCCCCCTCGCCTGCATATTTGATGGAAACTCTCGTTCTCTGCGCTGAGTATTGGTCAGGCAACATGAAGTGCACTTTCAAAAACCCGTGGTTTGCGGCAATTTCTGGGATTTCCCGCATGTTCTTCAGATAATCGGCGTAAACTACCTCCATGACACATGGGCTAATGCCGGGGCGGACCCTCTGCCACATTTTCACACGGGAACGGCCCACGCATTCGATCCTGGTAATGTGGGATTCCAACTTCTGGGTCAATTCCGTATGGTCGGCCGAACAGTGGAAGAATTTCGGTAGAAGTTCATGCAAGTCGTTGCTGATCTGCTCGCTGCTCAGCGAAAGCATAATCTCTTCGACTACCTCGCGGGAAGATCCCTTCACTTTGTCGATATAGCCTGGCAGCATCGCCAATAGCAGATCTGCCAGGCGCCGCCTGCTAAAGTCACTGTCGGTTTCGTTCTTGGTCAGATAAGCAGATAGAGTCGTGCGGCGCTCCTGATAAAGACCGCTGCTGCAAACCGCTTTGATGGCCTGATAAAACACCTTGTCATCGATCCCGAATAGGGCGGTTACAACATCCTTAAGGATTCGATCGTAATCGCCGCTGACCCCGGATGCCCACAATCTCCCAGCGTAGGCGATCATGGGCATGCTTTGGAGCATAAATAGCCGCCCCTTTGACCAGGTGGTCATCCATCCGCCGAGGGGATGGTGCCCTGCCCCGTAGCCAGTAAAACTCTCCACATTGTGGATCGTATATTCGTCGGCCGGGCATATTAAATATTCAAACCCGAGCTGCTCGTAGTGCTCCAGCGAGTCCGCGACCAACCTATTGTTAAAGTGCCCCTTGGTCTTATCCACATCGGCCTGATACTGCCAGCAGGCAAGGATCACGTCACGAGGGAGCGCGTCAAGCGCCTCGGGATAATATTCAAACATATCGTCCCAGACAATCATCCGTTTCCCCAGTTTCTCGGTGACGATGCTCCGAATGGCCAAAAGGTGTTTGGCGAAAATATCCGATTGGGTTTCGCCTTTCTGTAGCCGGTCACGGCAAAATTCGCAGCACCCGATATCCCAACTCTCATCACATCCTACGTGAAAATAGCGCGACGGAAACAGTTCACAGATTTCTGAGAAATAGGCATCAAGAAACTCATAAGTTCCACTCTGAGACGGGCAGAAGACGTGTTTCAAGCCCGAACCGAATCGCCCTTGGAATCCCTCCCTGTTTTCCGCGAGGGATTCCAGGCTGGAATGTTTGAGGAATAATTCGGCATGTCCCAATGCCGAGATGACAGGGATCACCTCGATGCCCTTCCGTTGAGCATAGCTGACGAGATCCCGCATTTTCTCCTGCGTATAGCTCTCCTCGGGGCCAGGAAAAGGAAAGGATAGAGTTTTAATCCGTCCTTCCAAATAGAGCGAGAGGGTGTTATATCCGTTGGTAGCGATGAAATCGATAAACCCTTTGATGAAGTCGATCGTTTCCATTTGCCGGGCCAGATCAAGCTGAACCGCGCGGATTTTAAAATTGAAGGTTTTCATTTTGTCTTTAGATGAGTCCAGAAATCATGCGGCTCGTTGGTCAGATGCGGACCAGTGCAAGTTCCATCGGTTTTAATTTCAGGTGCGAGTCGATGAACACGTTTTCGCCGAGCATATTTTCTGCGCTGGAGAACAGATGCAAGTCGATTGGCAAGGCCCGGGCTTCCTCTGCAAGATTTGAAATGAGCATGGTGTCGGGCCCGACAAAGTCCTCCAGGCTGACGCCCCTCCAGTCAATATTCTGCAGGAACGGAATGACTTTAGGATTACTTTTTAGAAGGCCTTGCCCCCAGGCTCTGGACAGCTGAAAGACGTCTTTGCTCGCAAAAACGATCCCCATGCGCCGGCGGAAGACAGATTCTCCAAAAACATGAAACAGCCATCGGACCGTGCCGTTCTCGCGATCGATGTCGTAAAGCGGACAGCCTTCATTCATTAGGCTGAAGCTGGAACAGTCGGCCAACTCCGTCGCTAAATAATAGGGGCTCACCGTACGACGCTCGCTCGTCAACGCCCGGACGTTCGGATTGAAGCGCCAGACCTTTGCTAGACCCGAATCGCACTGGACTTCGAGCGCCAGATAATCATCCCATTTATTCACGACTTGAAAATCACTGCGCGGGGAATAGCAAAGGTTGATCTCCGCGTATCCCCCTTGATCCGCAAAGACGAGGTCAAGGATAACTGTCTGAATCTCCTGCCCAACAAGCTGATAGTGGAGCTTCAAGAAATTCAGCCCCCCCGCGCTTTCCATCTCAGAACTCAAAAGCTTGAAAGCCCCTTTCTGATTATCCACGGGGATACATGTCAGCCTTTGGCCATTGAAGATGATCGCGATCTTCCCTTGGTCTCCCGCTTCAACCCTCCAGAGCCCGATCTCGAATGGCAGAGTCTTTTCGCAAGCGGGCGCTCCTCCGCCCACGGGTTCGCATGAGGCGAACGCGGGAAATGGACCAGCCGCATAGGTATCGCCTCCGTGCGAAACCGTATTTTTTCCGCAGTAGGATTCCGGGGAACGGATTTTTCCAAAAACAAGCGGCACCTCGGCGGCATTGAAAAGATTTTCTGACAAGTGATTCGAATGCAGCAATTCTTCGGCCCTATCCATTTCGCTCGTGGTTTCTGAAATGATCTCCCTGATTTTTTGCGCCAGCGTCTCTTTGGAATATGGCGGGACTTCTTCGTTACGGTTTGAGTAAAACTCGCCGCGGCGCTGGCCCTGACAATACGAGCAGTCATGAGCCTCAAGGAGACAGATCTGGCCGACACATTTGTCGAGAATCCGATACATCTCGGCCTGTTGTCCGCTGGAAAAACCAGCTATTCGCAACTGCCGAAGGCGGGCCGACAGGGCATAGATGGCTTCATAATGGCTGAAGGGCTTCCGGTTGGTTTCGCTCGAATAAAAGAATTTCTCGGAGAACTTGTAGGAATCGGCCGAGTATCCTTTTGCTGGAATATTTATAGGAGCGGATGGAAAGAATTCCTTATCCAGCCCAAAGCGGCCCCAAACTGAAGCATATTTATGCGCCCGGATCATGTGGATTCGGAACGGAACATATCCAATATCCTGGAAGTTGACATAGTTGAGCGCTTGCTCGCTGGCTCCATATTCGGCATGGATGAGCGGCAGATCCAGGAAATAATTAAGCCCTTTTCTGGCGATGGCGGGATGGCGCGTCGCCATGGAAAGGATCCTGTGCCCAGCCGGGCTCGCCCAGTTGATGAAATCTGTCTCTTCGGCCGGTGCCTCTCCGTGGTTCTGGGCGATATGAAGCGCGCGCTCATACCCGAAATGGTTCAGAAGTTCCGGCATCTGTGGCGTGAGGGAGTTCTCTTGGCACTGATAGACGGTCGGCGTTTTTCCAAAGGTCGATTGGAAGGCGGCATGCCCTTTTTGGAACTGCCAATATTGGAGCGACAGCGGCGACATCAATGCATAGGGAAGCGAGAACGTCCCATTCGTCAGTTCGATCGCCCCCTCATTCCAAAGCTTAGCCATGGTTTCTCCGAGGCGCGGATAGCGTGTTGCAAGGTTCTGCCAGCAGGATCCGCCTGCCTCCAGGCTGACCTTGTAGCCGTTCTTTTCAACCTGAGCGAAATATGAAAGAAGCGTGTCCTTGGAATAGTGCGGCCACTCCAGTTCGAAGAACCCCTTGTCCTCAAAGAGAATCCCGAGATGGGGATATTCCAGGAAATGAAGGTCGATGGCGGAATGCGCTTCCCTGGCTTTAGCCAGATGCCCAAACGCTTCGCCCAAGTGACATCCCGCAGCCTCTCCTTTGCCTGATCGAATCGCGGCCATCGCCTGAAGAAACGATGCGTCGGCGATTTTGACAGTGTCGCGGGTCTCCCCTTTTATGTCCAAGAACCACTGCAACAATAGTCGGTTAAGGCCATAGGCCTGACAGTCCATGCGCAGGTCTGCGGAGAAGATATTGCCTGACGGCGTCGATGCGCCGCATTCTTCCATAAGACTTGCAACCATATCGGCCCCTTTCAGTGCAAAAACCTCAGGCATCTCATCTCTGAAATATCCAAGCATGGCAAACATCTCAAAGCTGACTGCGATCGAGGGGCCAATCCTTTTCACCGCCGGATCCTCCCCAAGCATCCATGGTCCTGTCGCTCCCTCGTATTTGTCGTAGGGCAGAGCCATTGGATAGAATAGCTTGCCAGTCGGCGCGGAGAGCTTTTCCTTTTCGGATTTCCGCGAGCGGGCGATGTTCCCTGGAATCATGGACGGTCGCACATAGATTCCAGGGATATCCAGATTCTCAAATAGCTCCGACGCCTGCGCGCAGGACGTGATGATAAAATCGCCTGCCTCGGTTTCCTGGTTCCAGCCGTTTTCCCACTCTGGAATGAGACCCGTAAAGGCAGCGGGATCAAATAGCATCCCATAGCCTTCCATCCAGCCGTACATATGCTCCCAACAGATCGTTGGCCGGGTTTCTCGAAAGTTTTCCGTCTGCGGAAAAATGTAGCGGATTTTCTTCATCATAAAGTCTTACGTTTTTGATCTGCCAGCGCGAGGCGACAGTGTGCTTTTCAAGAATGCCAAGGCATTTCCCAACATGGGCATTGTGATTTCATGACCTTTCTCGGGTTCCTCATGGAGGGAGAGGCAGGCATCGGCCGGCTTTTTCCCCTGCCGTTTCTTGATGGCTCGGAGGAAACTCCGATACATGACTTCCGGCGTCCCCTCGTCAAGAGCTCCCCATCCTAAGAATATTTTTCTTGGAGGAATAAGAGAGACGATCTGATCCCAATCGATCCCCGCCTTCATCATCCCCGGGATATAGTGGTAAAGACAATGGCAGCACCGATACCGGCTGAATTGGTGCCGTAGCGTCATGAAGCTGAAGAGGCAGGCCGAGGACTGGACCTTTTTATTCACAGAGGCCAAAATATACGCCTGCGTGCTGCCCCCGGACCAGCCGATGGTGCCTAGGGATGTGCAACCGAGCCGCTCCAGCACTTCCAAGGCGCGGGAGTTATCCCAGACAGATTTCCAAGCCAGGCTTTTGCCCTGGCTCACCAGCTCCTCATGCGTGGCGATCTCATCGAAAAAGTTTTTTGAATGTCCCCATTGAGCCTGGCGCTCTCCGAAGCACATGGCATCTGGAGCCAAAACCCGGAACCCGGCGAGCGCGGCATGGTAGCTGTACTGGAGCGGATCCTCTTCCGCCGGATTGCAGTGGAATGCCTTGCCGACTGGGAAGATGTTTCCCCCTCCATGCCCGTGGATGGACAACACCCCCGGCGCATTTTGTGGAAGATCTTTCCTGAAGAGATGATAGGCGGCTACGCGTTCGCCCTTGGCCACGTCATATTCCATCCGCTGCCGGATAATCCCGCCCTTCAGTTCCACTTCCTCTGTAGCTTTCAGCCGTAAAGGAACCGACGGAACCGCAAACTCTCCCAGCAACTTGCGGAACCGGCGGTCCACTTCATTCGCCGGGATATCGTGAGGATATCCAGGAAACCTCTTCATTAGTTTGTAAGGGATGGAATTCATTTCTGACGCGTTAGACAGAATAATGTTTGTTGGTTTTCCAGAAGTTATTAGCCAGTTCATTCCGATGGTTGATGGCGCCGCAGGCAAAACATTTCTTCTTCTTCGCGGTCTTCTGTTCAAGACTCTTTACTCTGCTTAATGTCCTTTTTACATATCGCTTATTTTGACGATGCGGTGCTCCCTTTCAGATACTTCTGCGGCAAACCCGACTCTCATTGTTTCAAAGGAATCCGCCGCCGGAGTCTCAGGAGGGAGCCCATTGGCCACCAGTTCGGCAATACGGATATTCTGGCCATGCGTGTTGTGGATCCATTCCATGTCTTCGCTTTTCGGGTAAGTAATTGTCTCTGCGATTTTGCTGACCAGACGCTCCGGGCTATCAGTGAATTCCCAGCGGCGGATCCGGCGGCGGAAGACATCGGTCTCGATCGCTCCTTTGGTGCCGAAAATATGATATTGCAGATAATGCCCGTCGTCCGACTGCTTCTCCAACATTTCAAGGAGGGGATCCTGGTGATCGGATTCGGCGATATACATGGCAAAATTCAGGTTTGAAATGGCTCCATTTTCAAAGCGCATGCTGATCTGGTGATTGTCTGGATGATTGAAATAGCCAACGACATTTGGCGCCGCCATTGAAAAAACCTCCTCGACCGGACTGCCGGTAAACCAGCGTTGCAAATCCAGATAATGCGAAAGCTTCTCTCCAATGAGGGTGCCGCTGCTATTGCTGCGCCAAGTGTTTTTGGAATGGAACTCGCTGCAGTAATAGCGGCATTGGCTGTTTACCACGGTTCCGATGAGCCCTTGGTCAATCCAATTTTTGGCGGTCATATAGATTTTCGAGTAATGAAGCTCAAACCCGATCTGCAGGAAGCTGCCGGTCTCCTTTTCGACCTGGATCATCTCTCTCGCGTCCTCTATCGTTTCGGCCATCGGCTTTTCGCCCATGACAGCCTTGCCTGCCCGCAGGGCCTTGATCGTCAGCTCGGAGTGAACGGGATTGATGGCGGCGATCGTGACGAGCTTGATCTCAGGGTTATTTAGGAGCGAATCCAGATTGGAAGTGGCTTGAATCCCGAGCTCCTCGCCGCGCTGGGCGGCCCGCGCCGGATCCGGCTCGTAACCGTATATGTTCCTCACATTCGTGGAGGCCTTCGCCGCGCCAACATGGGTTGCCCCCATGCCGCCAAGGCCCAATACCGCAACGTCAATCTTTTTGGTCATAAATTTTTCTGGTCATGCAACTCGCCGCCATATCAGAGGTTTCGTATTATTATTTGAGAGCAGGCCGATGCGCCTCAACGTGTTAGCCAGCGAAATCGCCTCAGCCTTTTGGTGTTCTTTCATCTCGGATCAACCTCTAGCCCTTGGCTCTCAATATGTGCTGAGAAAAGAAAGGCGTTTGCATTGTTTCCGAAAAAAAGAACAGAAACAAGAAAAACGTCAAGTTTTTTAAAAACGCGAACAAGAAGAGCAAAGAGATAGACCACGTCAGGCCCGGCGTCGTGGCGGGGTGACGAAGTCGTCCGCTTCGATGCAGCGCTTGCGTTCTCGAATGGCTTCGAGCAGCCAAATCTCCCCGATGGGAATCTGGTGCAGTGCCGCGACAATTCCGGTGGCGCCGGCCTGGCGGATATCGGCGAGCGTGACCGGATCATCCGGCCCATACCAACGCCAAGTTTGTTCCATTCCTTCCATAGTGCGTTTAGCTCATAGATCCCCGTTTTCTCTGAATCCGACAGGCTGGATATTTTTCATCGTCATTTTAAGGCCGGAAGGCCAAAGGCATCGGCAATGGAGGTCGAGAACAGCCGTCGCGCCTCGTCTTCGTCCAGTCCCAGCCAGCGGCGGATATTCCTGACTCCCTCGTCAGGGGACAGCGCAGATCCCGCAAAGCCCGATGTGCCGGGGGCACGAACCACCCTGTCCTCGCCAACCACAAGTTCATGGTGAGCCAACCGGTAAACTCCCGATGGCGCTCCAGCAGCCGCCATGCAGTCGGTCGTAAAAAGCGCTTTGCCCGCAGGCTTAGCTCGGGAAAAGTTTTTCAGCACGAATGGGGGCAGGTGGATTCCGTCGGGGATGAAAAAGGCGGTCAGTTCGTCGCGTGCCAGGAGCCGCTGGGTCACGTTGTCGTGCCGGGGCATTTCGGCAGGAACACCGTTTCCGAGGTGCGTGCAAAACCTCGCTCCCGCATCGATGGCTTTGTCGATATCGGCATCGGATGCGTTGGTGTGCCCGAGGGAAACCTGCACGCCCGAACTCACGATATGTCGAATGACCTCAGCGCTGCCCGGCAGCTCCGGGGCCAGAGTCAGCAGTTTGATGTGGCCGCCGGCGGCCTCCTGCAGGCGGTCGAAATCCGCGATGCTCGGCGCCCCCATGTGCCGGGGGTCATGGGCGCCACGGTATCCGGGCTCCGGGGAAAGCCACGGCCCCTCGATGTGGTATCCGCAGGCAGCCTCGCCGACGACCGGATCGGCGGAGCGGATCCTTTCGATGTTTTTCAGCTTCGCGCAAAGCGGGCCGATCCCGTCGGTAATGAGCGTCAGAAAAAACCTCCGGGTCTCGTGCGCGGCGAGCCCGTCCACCGCACGCCTGAGATCGGCGGCGGCCAAATCGGGCTGCTGGAAATCCACTCCGGCAAACCCGTTGACCTGGATATCAAAGAGGCTCATGCAAGAAAGTGTGAATGGGCTTAATTCAGGTAGGGTTCGAGGAGCTGGCTTAAGATCGGCGGCTTCTTCCCGAATTTCGCCTCAAATTGGTGAGCGGTCGGCACAAGACGGACCTTCACCTTATCCGCATGGTTCAAGGCAATCGAGCTGAGCTTGTGTTCGATCGCAGGGTTGCGGAAGCGGTCCAGCACGTCTTTGGCGAACCCGGCGGGGTTCTCGACGCAACCCTCGAGCGTCGGCACGATTTCCTCGAAAAGCAGCCGTTCCAGCCAAGGGCCGACCTCCGGATGCTCCATGCATCCCCTCACTGTCTCGATGCCCATCGGCAGGGCATGACAGACCAAGGCGGAATGCGCCCCGTTCAGAATCTGGACCTTGCGGTTGCGGTAGGGCAGGTAGTCTGAGGTGAACACCACGTTGAGGCCGGCGGCCTCGAATGGAAGCTCCCGTCCGATCCACTCCGGGCCTTCGATCACCCAGCTGTGAAACCACTCTCCCGCGTCAAGCAACCGGTCCTCGTAGCCCAGCTGCTCCCAAAGCGCCGCCGCTTCCGTGCCGGGGAACCCTGTCACGATCCGGTCAACCAGGGTGTTGCAAAAGACGTTCTCCTCCTCCAACCAGCGGACGAATCCGGCTTCCAACTGCCACTTGGAGGCAGTTTCGAGAACGCATTTCTTGAGCTTCGTCCCGTTGCTTTCGATCAGCTCGCAGGGCAAAACGACAACCCCCTTTCCCGCGCCGGAACCGAAAACCCGGAACCGTTCGTAGAGGAAGCGCGTGAGCTTGGCGGGAAACGATACCGGCGGAGTGTCTTCGAAGCGGTCGTCGGGACTGCAGGCGATCCCGGACTCGGTCGTGTTGGAAACGATGAAGCGAAGGTCGGGGTTGGCGGCGCAGCGG
>Ga0194053_10000108_pt1 | contig 61602 bp, 55 predicted proteins | sample SepL228m_MetaG_FD_161684 | JGI IMG/M metagenome (GOLD analysis project Ga0194053, IMG submission 161684) | Anoxic zone freshwater microbial communities from boreal shield lake in IISD Experimental Lakes Area, Ontario, Canada - Sep2016-L227-8m | ecosystem: Environmental > Aquatic > Freshwater >...
ATAGCATACACGCCACGTATTTCCTGGTCCCGGTCATTTTTTACAAGATATTCCTTACATGGTATGAACGAACTTTCATTTTTGTAAGCCGGCATATAAAAGTGCATCGATATTTTTTACCTCCAAAACCGAAGCCATGAAAACAGCAATTTTTCTTTTCCTTGCCTTTGTCATCCTCCCGTTCTGGTCCCTGGCGCAGTGCGACGCATTCGTCATTTACCTTGCCAAAGGGGAAGTGAAAGTGCATTATGGAGCTACTGTTAAACCGGCTCAGAAAAATATGAGACTCAATGTCAGTTCAAGTCTTTCACTTGGCAAAGATGCCGGTGTGATACTGCTTAGCGGGAAAGACAAAGCCCTGCGCCTCACATCAAAGGGAAACTTCACGTATGCCCAGATCCGGTCGACCTGTATGAATAACCAGACATCCCTTACAACCGAGTACCTGAAGTATGTTGCAAAGTCTATCATAGACAATGGGGAGCCACTTACAGCCATGGTGATTAAAGGCGCAGTATACCGTAGCCGCACCGAATACGAGAAAACCTCAATGATCCTCCCCGCCGATTCCTCCGTACTGACTTCCGGCCAGGTGACATTTGCCTGGCATCCTGGAAATCCTGGCGAGGAACGCTACCTGCTCATTTATGAGAACGGGGTAACACAGGTTTATTCAAAACTGGTTTCCGATACAAGCATTGTCATGGATGCCGCTTTGTTTAAACCCCAGGTAATCTATTTCTGGCTCGTCAGCAATACTCCCCAACCTTCAGACAAGGAACCCCGTTTTACATTTATTCATGCAGAGGAAGACTGGCAAAACAAAGTCCTTGACGATTGGGCTGCCACCATGAAAGAACTTGAAGGCCAGCTTGACGGACTGAAGCAGAAGATGAATGATAAAAAGAATGACGCAAAAGTGCCACAGTGAAAAATCCTGACCGGTTTTGTGATCAGGCTGACAGCAACGACCTGAATATCCTGGTCGTGTTGGCGGTAACCCTGAACTTCTGGTCAATACGATGGCCTATAACCCAGGCGATCTTCCCCCTGCTGCATAAAACATAAGTGTTTTCCTTGTCGGGGAGCGGAACCTTTTCATCAATAAGCAGGTCGCTGACCTTTTTCTTTCCTTTCATGCCATAAGGATGAAAGCTGTCGCCGGCCTGCCACCTCCTGATCTCAAGGGGAAAGCTGAGCTTGTCAAAATCAAGGCTGGCAAATTCCTTCCCGGCCGGTATCATCTTATCTTTGGCGGGATCAACTACAGAGAATTTCAGTTTCAAAGGGGTTGAAATCCTTTTGGTGCCGGCCGATATCATCCTGCCGGGTTTTAAAGAATTCTGAACCAGGGGCTGGATGATAACAGTTTCCCTGTCCCTGACAGCCCGGTGGGTCGGCGAAAGGAAAATTCTGCCGCTGGTCCCTTCCGATACTGAAAGAATACCCGATATCACATCCTGGTTAAAGCCGTATGGCGAGAGGGCCTCCCATGCATACAGATCAGGCTGTGCCAGACTTTGCAATGCCTTCAGGTCAATTACAACCTTACCCGGCCGGGCGGTCACCAGGCGGGCAAGATTATTCCCTATTTCTTTTTTTCCTATCTCTTCCCATCCCCGAAGGATCCTTATCTCTGAAGTAAGTGTTCCCCTGAAATCGGGATTAATTTCTTCCAGCATGGGGATTATTTTCAGGCGGATCTTATTCCGCATATATTTCTCCTCCCTGTTGGAGCTGTCTTCCATGTATTCAATATGATTTTTACAGGCATAACCTGCAATATCCTTTCTGCAGGCAAACAACATGGGCCTGATGATTAAGCCCTGTTTCGGCAGGATGCCATGCATGCCCGATATGCCTGTCCCGCGGACCATATTGATCAGAAAAGTTTCCACCTGGTCGTCGAGATGATGAGCAGTTGCGATAAATGTAAATTTTTGGGTTTCTCTGATCTCCTCAAACCATTTGTACCGCAACTCCCGTGCAGCCATCTGGACCGAGATCCTGTTCGCTTTTGCATATTCAGAGGTTTCAAACCGCCTGGAGAAAAAAGGGACCTTATATATCCGGGCCAATTGACGTGTAAAATCCTCTTCAGCATCGCTTTCCTGACCCCTCAGGCTGAAATTGCAGTGCGCTATCCCGAAAAAAAATCCCGACCTGTGGAACAGCTCCGCCATTACAACCGAATCGATCCCTCCTGAAACGGCAAGAAGGATACGGTCTGCCGGTAAAAACAGCCTGTTCAGGGAAATAAAGGATTTAAGCAGGCCGATCATTGCCTATCCTGATTTAAATTATCGATGAGAATAAGGCAAAATTAAGGTAATAATCACTTATTCCTTAATGAATTTTCCCGAGCCGCCGGTTCCGTTCAGAATGATCTTCACCATATAGAGGCCCGGCCCAAGGGAGCTGATGTTGATATCGGTTTTGTTATTGTTTACCACTTGCTTCAAAACCGGTTGTCCTATCAGGTTATACACGGTGCATGATCCGGGTTGCGAAGAAAGGGGAGTTGCCGTTGGGATTTCCAGTACAATATGATCTTTTGCAGGATCCGGGCAAATGCGGAAACTGATTCCCGGCTGCTGTTCTGCGATGCCGACACCTCCGTTTATAGTTTTCAGAACTGTCCCGTTTTCACCGGCAGCATAACCGGTTTGAGTATCGCTGAAATAAATAAAATGCAAGTCGGCGCTGGTCACCGGCATGATGTTGAACCAGTTTTCCCCTCCGTCGGTTGTCTTAAGGATAGTACCGCCTGATCCGGCAGCAAAACCAATTGTTTTACCGGGGAAGTATATCGAGAACAGGTTGTTGGTTGTATTGGAGTTGACCTGGGTCCAGGTTACCCCGGCATCGTCGGTGAAAAGAATCATTCCTGAGAATCCTGCCACGAACCCGCTATCGGCATTCATAAAGAATACCGACATGAGTGGCAAGGATGTTCCTGAGGTAAGGAGTTCCCAGTTGGCACCACCGTCAATGGTTTGCACTATGGTGCCATCATCTCCTACAGCATATCCCGTATTGGCATCTGTAAAACAGCAGGAATAGAAGGAATCGGTCAGGCCTGTATATTCAGCTACCCAGGTCGCACCTGCGTTAGTTGTTTTCAGGATTGTTCCTTCCTTACCCAGTGCAAATCCGTTATTGGCATCCAGGAAGTACACGTAATTCAGGTCATAGGTTATTCCCGAGCTGAGTGTGTCCCAGGAACTGCCCCCATTGTATGTTTTTAAGATTTTTCCTTCAAGCCCGACGGCATAGCCGACATCCCCGCTGGTAAAGAAAATAGATGCCAGGTCCCTGTCGGTGCCCGTATTCATAGCAGACCAGGTGGTTCCGGCATCAACCGATTTGATTAAAGTGCCGTTGGCCCCGGCAAGTATGATGGTATTGGTGACAAGGTATTCTCCTGCTAAAAGATCCCGGCCGGTCACGGAAGCCAGGTTTGTCCAGGTATCGCCTGCGTCGGGAGTCCGGATAATTGTTCCAAGGTTCCCAACTGAGAACCCCGTATCGGGACCTGTGAAACATGTGGATGTTAAAAGTTTTGATGACCCGGTATTCAGCAGGGTCCAGATGTTACCTGCATTGGTAGTTTTAAGGATGCCGCCGAACCCGGTGATGTAGCCTGAGTTTTCATCAGTAAAACTGATGGACATCGGGAGGAAACTCTGATCCCAGCTCTGAAGTTTCCAGTCAGCCCCCCCGTTCAAGGTTTTCATTATAATGCCGTCGGCAGCGAGGGGATAACTACCGCCTGCAGCATAACCTGTATTGGCATCGGTAAAATAAACCGTTTTCAGGTTAGCCACATTCCCGCTGATCTGGGTGGCCCAGCTCTGGCCCCCGTCAATGGTTTTAAGGATCACTCCCTTGTCGCCGGCAGCGAAGGCTGTGTTTCCATCGAGGATAAAAAGCGATTTCAGGTTCACATCGGTACCTGAAGGAAGTACCTGCCAGTGGGCACCGCCGTCGGTCGTTTTAATGATCAGGCCAAGATCCCCGGCTGCAAAACCGGTATCCGCATTAAGAAAGCAAACTGAATACAGGCTTTTATAGATGCCGGTGGAAAGGGCTGTCCAACTGGCTCCTTCATTTGAAGTTTTTAACATTGTTCCGTATAATCCTACCGCGAACCCTTCCATTGCATCGGGAAAGGAAACAGACAGAAGGTTATTGGCTGTAACTACGGGCAGGCTGGTCCATGTGACCCCTCCGTTGACGGTTTTTACAATCGCCCCTCCGTTCCCGACAGCAAAACCCGTCTCCGGGCTGGTGAACGTGACGGAATTCAGGGTGTTTGACTGGGGTTTTGGATTAAGCCATTGCCAGTCCTGGGCTTCTGCCTGGTGCAAAACAAAGAGCAGTGACAGCAGAATTAAAACTTTTTTCATTGTTCTGTGTTTTTCATGGCAGGGGGATGCCATTTATTTAATATCCCAAACATCCCCGCTGTTCAGCAGGTCGTCAACATTTTTAATCGGGCTGGTTTCCTTTGCATATTTGATCTGCTCTTCCACCATATCGTCATAAGTTGGGAACATGGCTGAACGGATCACTCCAAAAACCATCGGGAAGTGGGGAGGGGCAAGTTTCGCCAGCATCAGGTGGATGCCGGGATCCTGGTTGTATGCATCGTGAATTAGGATGTCATCAGCAGTCACACCGTTTTTACCTATTTCAACAACTTCAAGCATGGTGTCCTTCAGGATCAGACCCTTCTCGTTATTTTTGCCCCATGTCATCGGCTGCCCGTTCTTCACGTTCAGCATATTCTCATCCTTGCTTTCCTTGCCGATTACATCATTGTGCGCCTTATCGGCGAAGATGATGCAGTTCTGCATGATCTCGATGATGGAAGTGCCGTCATGTTTTGCAGCTTCGAACATGGCTTCGGTCATCATGGTGATATTGTTGTCAGGAACGCGGGCATAGAATGTGCCCTGTGCTCCCATGACAAGTTCGCCAACGTTGAACGGATGTTCAATGGTTCCCTGGGGAGAGGTCTTGGTGACCTTGCCCATGGGGGTGGTGGGGGAATACTGTCCCTTGGTCAGCCCGTAGATCTGGTTATTGAACAGAAGGATATTGATATCTACGTTACGGCGGATGACGTGAATGAAATGGTTCCCGCCGATTGCCAGCGAGTCCCCGTCGCCCGTAGCCATCCAGACGCTGAGCCTGGGGTTTGCAATTTTAACGCCGGTAGAAATGGCCGCAGCCCGGCCATGGATACCATGGATACCATATGTGTTGACATAGTATGGGAATCGCGATGAGCAGCCGATACCTGACACCATGCAAAAGTTCTCTTTACGGTAACCAATTTTCGGGAATACTCTTTCCACTGCGGCAAGAATGGCATGAGCGCCGCAACCTGCGCACCATTTTACCATCTGGTCGCTTTCAAAATCGGTTTTGGACAACTGAACGGTGGAACGTTCGATGGTTGTATTTACGAAATCCATATTATTTTTCCTCCAGGATTTGGTTGAATTTTTCAGTTAACTCATTGATCATGAATGGTAATCCCTGAACCTTATTGAACTGTGAAATGTTCGGCATCGGGAATTTCATCCTCAGGTAGTTCACGAATTGTCCGCTGTTGAGCTCGCAAACAACGATCTTTTTAAAGCCTTTCAGGACTTTTTCGGTGTTTTTCGGGAGCGGGCTTATATATTTGAAATGGGCATGGCTGATGCTTTTGCCTTCAGCCTGTGCAAGCTTGACTGCAGAATGAACAGCTCCGAAGGTGCCGCCCCAGCTGATTACGAGGAGGTCGCCTTTTTTATTGCCGTCGATTTCCTGTTCCGGGATAAAATCTGCGATTTTTTCAACTTTGGCGGCACGAAGGTCGACCATAAGCTGGTGGTTCATGGGGTCCATTGAGACCACGCCGGTGATATTTTCTTTTTCAAGTCCGCCTATCCGGTGGCGCAGACCTTCGGTTCCCGGAAGGGCCCACTGGCGCACCAGTGTTTCTGCATCCCGTTTGTAGGGCTTGTAATTTTTATCATTAGCCTCGGCGATGGGAGGTTTGATGGGAGGCAGGTCTTTTACTTTTGGAATGCGGAAAAGCGCAGATCCGAAGCCAAGGTAACCATCGGTAAGAAGTATTGCCGGGGTCATATGTTCCATCGAAAGTTTGGCTGCAGTATAAGCCATATAAAAACAATCATCGGGTGTTGATGCCGCAATAATTATAATAGGGCCTTCGCCGTTTCTTCCAAAAAGGGCCTGCATAAGGTCAGATTGTTCAGATTTTGTGGGAAGCCCTGTTGATGGGCCTCCACGCTGAACGTCGACGATGACCAGGGGAAGTTCGGTGATAAGGGCGAGGCCGATAGCTTCACTTTTCAGGGAGAGGCCGGGGCCAGAAGTGGTGGTGCAGGCCAGGGAACCTGTATATGAAGCCCCAATGGCTGAACAGATACCGGCTATTTCATCCTCTGCCTGGAAAACTTTTGCCCCGAGTGATTTATGTTTTGAAAGTTCCATCAGGATCTCGGTAGCGGGGGTGATGGGGTAAGAGCCAAGGAAAAGCGGGCGGCCCGATCTCTCGGAAGCTGCAAGCAGGCCCCATGCCGTAGCAATGTTCCCGGTGATGTTGCGGTAACGGCCTTTAGCCATTTTGGCCGGGCCGACCTGGATTACCGATTCGAGAGCTTCAATGGTTTCGGCATAATTGTACCCGGCCTGGATTACAATTTTATTGATCTCGACGATTTTAGGATTCTTTTTAAACCTTTCCTCGAAATATTTATAAGCCAGTGTGATTTCGCGGTTGAAAATGAAATACAGGATACCAAGTGCGAACATGTTTTTTGAACGTTCAGCCGTTTTGGTATCGATACCCGAGTCCTTCAGGCTCTCTTTGGTCATGGCGGTGATTGGAGCCTTGATCATGCGGTAAGCATCGAGGCTGTGGTCTTCCAGTGGGTTTATTTTATACCCTGCCTTTTCTATGCTTTTTTCATCAAAAGCATCGGTGTCGACCAGGATGGTTGCACCTTTTTTGGCCCATTTGAGGTTCGACTTTAGTGAAGCCGGGTTCATGGAGACAAGGACGTCGACCATATCGCCGGTTGTAAAGATCTTTTCGGAGCCCATATGGACCTGGAAGCCGGAAACCCCTGCGACGGTATTATGCGGGGCCCGTATTTCTGCTGGAAAATCAGGGAAGGTGGCGAGGTCATTCCCGGCCATGGCGGCCGAATCGGAAAATACGGAACCTGAAAGCTGCATGCCATCGCCGGAATCGCCGACGAACTTCACAACTACGCTTTCCTTCTCAACAATTTGTCTTTTAGTGTTAGGCATCGTTATGTGTTTTAAGAGTGTGCGAAGTTACAAAAATATCTCGCCCATCCCCCTGTTAAAAAATTCACATCCGGCGTTTTTCCGGTTTATCAAAAATGTTTATCTTTGCAGCGGAAAAAGAAATTACTAACCAGGCCTGCCCTCCGGCAGGCATAAATTTAACATGTCATGGCTTACAAGATTAATGAAGATTGCACTGCTTGTGGAACCTGCATCGATGAGTGCCCAGTTGAAGCGATTTCCGAAGGTGATATCTATAAGATTAACCCCGAAACCTGCACCGATTGCGGAGCATGCGCTGATGTATGCCCTGTAGAAGCGATTCATCCTGAATAAGACACACAGGATTTAAAAAGTACGGGCGGCTCATGCAATGAGCCGCCCGTATTGTTTATACATAATATTAATGTTCAGGCACCTTCCACTTTCAGTGCCAGGGTTTCCCCGTCGAAGACGGCATATGTGAAATGGGTTAGCCAGTCACCCAGGACTACCTGGACTGCTTTTTCAGATATTTGGGTTTCCACCGGGTAATGGTAATGTCCGTATACCAGGTAATCGAGTTCAGGATGCTGTTTGATCAGCCCTTCAGAATGGAAGCGGATTCTTTCGTTGATCAGCCTCAGGTTTCTTTCTTCCTCTGTTTTTTCTTTCTGCATTGCTGCATTCCGGCTTTTTCTTGACCAGAACAAAGCCATACTGATACCCAGGTCAGGATGGATCAGGCTGAAAAGCCATTGGTTGATCCTGCTGGCAAAGACTTTTTTGATGAACTTATAACCATGGTCGCCGGGGCCCAGGCCATCTCCATGAGCCAGGTAAAAGTTCTTCCCGTTAAAGGTCCGGAACTCCGGTTCCCTGTGAAGCAATATCCCAACCTCTTCCTGGAGGTACGAAAACGCCCACATATCATGGTTCCCCCTGAAGAGGTGAACCGGGATCCCCGAATCGGTTATCCCTGCAAGCATACCCAGCAGACGGGTGTAACCCCGGGGAACAGTCGTCTTGTATTCAAACCAGAAATCGAAAAGATCGCCCATCAGGTATATTTCACTTGCATCCTTACGGGCCATATCAAGCCAGCGTACAAGCTTTTTCTCCCTCTCGAGGCTTTGCAGGCGATCGGGGATGCCCAGGTGAAAATCCGATGCGAAGTATATCTTACCGTTCATATTCAGTACAAATATCGGAAAATTTATCTGGTTTGTTTTTTCACGGCTTCCATTTCCCTTTCCCTGATTATCCTGTTATGATGGAAAACTGCATGCTTGTTTCCCGGAAATGACCTTCCCAGGGAGCTGTCAATCTTCAGAAAGTAAACAGAATCATTGTGAAACGTAAGCACAGGACTTGTCCCGATGCCCTGGTTAAGGATCAGAAGGGAGGTTAAGCTGTTAAGATGCCTGTTGACATATTCAGTTTCAAGTGTATGCTGATTTTCCCAGACTGGCTTGAAGGACTCATCCAGTTTTTTCGAGAATCCGGCAAAATCAGGATCGCCCTGATGTGATAACAGGCTGCTTTGAAGGGAGTCGTATACTCTGCGGTTCCTGAAAGTCGCATTAAAAAATTTTTTCATGTCGCTGCTGGATGGCGATCCTGTGATGATCACATCCTCAAGATGTGATATCCCCCCTGACTTAATCCCAACCGTATCGCCAGGCCTGAGTTCGAAGATCAATATGTTGTTCGGCGGAAGGCTTAGCAGGTATAGCCCGGGTTCTTTTAAATTTAAATGAAAAGAGAAATCTCCGGATTTGCCGATGATCACAGAGTCAATCACGACAGAATTTGAAGGCCCCACTTCCACCAGTTTCATAAGTTCACCAGGGACTCCCCTGATGTTTCCGGCGACCTTCGTATTGCCTTCCCTTGCCGTCTGGCAGGAGACGATGATCAGCAGGATTAGCATGGAAAATATCAGCCTTTTCATTTTAATTCAAGTTTGATCTTAGAAACCAGAAACCTGTCGATAGGAAACGTAAAATCCTCCTCTTTTAGTTCGCTAATTTTCAGCCACCTGAAACTTTGAGCCCCGTCAACTGCGGGTATGTCATTTTTAATTTCAGTTGTTTTGAACCTATAAGGTTTATCGATTTGCAGGGTATAATACACGTTAAACAACTGCATATCTGTCGGCAGCAGGGTAGTGGGCTGGTAAAAATCGGTCGTATAGAAATGTGAGATATCACGGATCCCCGAGTCCAGTTCTTCCCTGAATTCCCTTTTCAGGCAATCTATGGTCCCTTCGCCGAATTCAAGTGCACCTCCGGGGAATTTGGTCATGAACATGCCCAGACGGAACTCGTCGGTAACCAGGATCATGCCATCCGCAGTGAACAGGCCATAGACCCTGATATTAAAGCGTTTTTCATTCATCTGCATTTCTTTCTTTCAGGTATGTTTCACAGCTCTTGTGATCTGCCTTTTTCCCGGGGGGCCGGGGATCTTTTCCACGATGAATCCGGAGGCTCTCAATGCCCTTATCACATCGCCCTTCACGGAATAGGTTGTGAGAATGGCCCCGGGTTTCATTGAGAGGAACAACTTCAGGAAGATCTCTTTTGTCCATAATTCCGGCTGGGTCGAAGGGGAAAATGCATCAAAGTAAACAAGATCGAAGGTTTCAACGGGAGGAGAGTATTCCTCGAGTCTATTATGAATTTTATGAAGGCGGAAGAGGTTTGTGATCTCCTCCGGCTTTCCCCATGGGGCAAGGTGCAACTTTTCATAGATGTCTTTGTGACCTGGTGTACAAAGCATATCAGGATAATTCAGCTGTCGCCACAGACCCCTTTCAAGGGGATAAGCTTCGATTGCAGTATATTCGAACTTTTTCCCCTGTCGTTCTGCCTCAAGCAAGGTGAGCAGGGCGTTCAGGCCTGTGCCGAAACCGACCTCGAGAACGTTGATAGTGCCTGTTGCCGGGTCAAGATGGGAGAGCCCGGCTTCGATGAACACATGCATTGACTCCTGCACAGCTCCATGAGAAGAATGGTAACTTTCGTTCAGTGCGGGAACAAATATCGTATCAGACTGGTCACCGGTGGATACAATCCTCAGGTTCAAAGGATGGATGATTTACTTGGTATCACTGAGTTTTTTAATTGTTACTCTCCGGTTTTGCTTTCGCCCGTCGCTTGTTTTATTTTCGGCGATCGGCTGTGTGTCGCCCAGACCTTTGCACTGGATACGTGTATCTTCAATCCCTCTTTCAACCAGGGCGTCCCTTATGGCTTCCGCCCTTTTCATTGAAAGTTTCAAATTCCCGTCGGCAGTGCCTGTATTATCGGTATGCCCTTCAATGACTATACTCACCTTTATTTCTTCATTGAGGAATTCGGTAAGTTCATGGATTACCGGAGTGCTTTCGGCCTTTACTTTTGCTGATCCCGGGTCGAAATATATACCATAAATATTGATGAAACCTTTGGAATCAAGTTCTTTTTTCATGGCCGATTCGTCTTTGACCGGGGCGGTAACCTTAGGGGCAGGCGTTTCGGTACGGGCAAGCCTGAACCCGAAATCAGCCTGGGAAGAATTGGGAAAATCATTGTTGCGGTATGTTGTCCTCAGTGATGTCTCAGCGCTGCCCCAGGAGCCGCCCCTGACTACTTTTCTGCGGCCCTGGTCGGGTCCCCGGGGATTTTCTTTCGGGCTGTCGGTGTAATAATAGGCATTGTACCAGTCATAGCACCACTCCTGCATATTCCCGCTCATATCATAGATCCCCAGCTCATTAGCCCGTTTCGTTCCGATGTTGTGGCTCTTGAACCCGGCATTTTTACTGAACCAGGCGACTTCCTCGGCAATATTGCTGCCGCTGTAAATAAAATGCCCCGATTTTGTTCCGCCTCTAGCAGCAAACTCCCATTCGGCAGCGGTTGGGATGCGGTAAGTTTTACTGGTTTGTTTTGATAACCAGTCACAATATGCGTTTGCATCATTCCAGCTGATAAAAGAGACCGGGAGCATTGAATCCTTTTCCGGAATTTCCACCCCGATGGAGATGGAATGCCAGTTCTTTCCGGGTCTTGCTTTTGTCTGGCTGAGATCGGTTTTATACAATTCAGCCAGTTTTTCAGCATCGGTGACATATTTTGTATCCTTGACAAACCTCCGGAATTCGCTTATCGTCACTTCATATTTACCAATAGAATAATTATCAACAAATACCTCGTGCATGGGCTTTTCATCACTCCCACCGGTATTTGAGCCCATGTTAAACGTTCCCCCTTCAACGAAGACCATTTCTGGCTGATTTGAAGATTTCTGCTGTGCAATGGCAATTGGCTGGTAAAGGGCCATTATAACTGAAGCGAGTAATAAGGATTTCCTGTACATAGGCTTTTTATTTAATACGAATTTAATAAATTATCTATGTAAACCTGATCCGGGATTCGGGATGCAGGATATTACCATAACCTTACATATTTATTGGGGTTATATTCGTGCATTAAAGCATATATCGTCTCAAACACATTTTCGGCATTAGGATTTGAGAAATAGTCGCCGTCGTTGCTGTATGCCGGGCGGTGGTCTTTCGAAGTGAGTGTTCTCGGTTCTATATCAAGATACCTGTATCCTTTCTGATCCTCCAGCACTTTTTGCATCATATAAGCGGTGGCGCCACCGGGGACGTCCTCGTCGAAGAACACTATCTTGCTTGTTTTCTTCAGCGACTGTACAATCGTTCCCGGTATATCAAACGGTACCAGTGACTGTACGTCGATGAGTTCAACCGAGATGTTGAAATCTTTAAGCTGGTTAACGGCTTCCTGGGCAATTCTCACACATGAACCATAGGTAACAAGGGTAAGGTCGCTTCCTTCGTTAAGTATTTCGGGCACGCCGAGGGGGATGCGGAACCTTCCTATATTAGCCGGCAACCTCTCTTTAAGGCGGTAACCGTTCAGGGGTTCGATGATGAGGGCCGGGTCATCCGAGGCGATCATGGTATTATAGAAGCCTGCAGCCTGTGTCATATTCCTTGGGACGAGTACATGAACACCCCTGATCGAGTTGATCACCATGCTGAGAGGCGAGCCCGAATGCCATATCCCGACCAGCCTGTGGCCACGGGTAGAAATGATCATCGGTACTTTCTGACCTCCTTTGGTACGGTACTGGGTTGTGGCAATATCGTCGCTCAGGACCTGTAACCCATACAAGAGGTAATCAAAATACTGAATTTCTGTAACCGGCCTCAATCCGCGTAAAGCGAGCCCAAGGCCCTGGCCGAGGATGGTCAATTCCCTGATGCCGGTATCGAAGACCCGGTTTTCGCCATACTTTGCCTGCAGGCCTTCAAGGGTTTGATTTACACCGCCAATTTTACCGACATCCTCCCCGAAGTACATCATAAGAGGATTGTTCTTCAAAAGATAATCATTGTTGGCGACAAGGACTTCACGTCCGGTGACCACAGGTGAATCTTCATTGAATACCGGGGGAACGCTTTCCACTTTCAGGGCAGCCTGGGCCGATTCACTGTAAAGATGCGAACTGTAACGGTCAAAATTAAGTCTCTTCTGCTCATCCATCCATTGTTCCAGGTCGGCTTTCATGGGCTTTTTCATGCTGCACGTCGTACATACATCCCTCAGTATTTTCTTTGCTGAGGATATGATGTCCTTGCGGATAGGCTCAGCAACCATTTGAAGGTCGGCAACGATCTTATCGATACGGTCCTGCTTTTTGCAGGGACAATGGCTTGTTTTTACAACTGAAACCAGGTGCTCCCTTTCGGCTTTGATAGGTGCCTGGTATGCTTTCCATGCATTATCCCGGGCCGATCGGGCGGCTCTCACCGACTCGGCTTCTATGGCGTCGAGTTCAGCGGCAGTGGCCATGCCGCTGCCAACGGCCCATTCACGCATTTTAACAATGCAATCGAATTCTTTCTCCCAGGCAAGGCGTTCGGCCGACTTGTACCTTTCATGCGATCCGGATGTGGAATGCCCCTGTGGCTGAGTAAGCTCGGTAACATGAAAAACCACGGGTACATGATCTTTACGGCAAATCGCTATCCCCTCCTCAAACATATCGAGCAGGGCCGGGTAATCCCATCCTTTGCAGGTATAAAGCAAGATGCCGCCCGGCTTGTCCTTGTCCTTAACAAAGCCTTTAAGCACTTCAGAAATACTTTCCTTCGTTGTCTGGTATTTCTTGGGTACGCTGATCCCGTATCCGTCGTCCCATACAGCAAGTGCCATAGGAACCTGCTGCACCCCGGCAGCATTGATCGTTTCCCAGAAATGACCTTCTGAAGTTGAGGCATCGCCAATCATCCCGAAGGCAACTTCATTACCGTTCACAGTGAATTTTTTCCCGGCCTCCTGCATCTCCCTGCTGTTCCTGAATGTTTTCGAAGCCAGCGCAAGCCCGAGCAAACGCGGCATCTGGGCTGCAGTGGGAGAGATGTCACCCGAAGAATTCTTTTGTTTTGTAAGGTCTTTCCATTCCCCGTTTTCATCCAGGCTCCGGGTTGCGAAATGATTGTTCATAAGCCTGCCTGCATTGTCGGGGTTCCTGGTAAGGTCGGTATCGCCGTATAGATGTGCAAAGAACCTTTCCTTATCCGACAAACCCGCGGCCATCATAAAAGTTTGTTCACGGTAGTACCCTGCCCTCCAGTCACCAGGCTTGAAAAATTTGGCCATGGCAATCTGCGGAACTTCTTTCCCGTCGCCGAAGATCCCGAAATTGGCTCTTCCGCCAAGGGCTTCACGGCGACCCAGAAGGCTGATCTGCCTCGATTCACAAGCCAGCCTGTAATCGGCCAGAACTTCTTCTTTATTGAATTTCCTGTTATGTTTCATTATTCTTGATTGTTAAAGCCAAATTGATACAAGATGACTGGATATCTGGATATCCGGATATCCGGATATCCGGATATTAAGAATTCCAGTTTCAAGTGTAACCAGCCATCGGTATTTAATAATTCTCTCCAAGAACTTCGAAGTATGCCTGGGGATGCTGACATGCCGGACAGTTTTGAAGGGCTTTAACCCCAAAATGGATGTATCCGCATTTCCTGCAGACCCAGTATACCTTTTCTTCTTTTTCGAAAACCCTGTTCTTTTCCATGTTGTTCAGGAGTTTCCGGTAGCGTTTTTCATGATGCTGCTCTACCTGCGTGATTAGTTTATAGGCCGTTGCAATTTTCGGAAAACCTTCTTCTGCTGCAATCCGGGCAAATTCAGGATAGAGTTCAGTCCATTCCTCTTTTTCACCATCGGCTGCGGCTTTCAGGTTTTCAGCCGTGGTCCCTATGCTTCCGGCGGGATAGGTGGCCGTTATTTCAACCGGCCCGCCTTCCAGGAACCTGAAGAATATTTTTGCATGGGATTCTTCATTCAGGGCTGTTTCCATAAACAGGGCGGAAATCTGCTCGTATCCCTCTTTTTTAGCCTGCTTTGAGAAGAAAGTATAACGGTTCTTGGCCTGTGATTCACCTGCGAAGGATTTCAGCAGGTTCTTTTCGGTACGGGTTCCTTTGATCGATGTTTCCATTTTAACTGAGTTTATAACAAAGGTAATTTAAGTAACGACTTACTCAGCAATCATGAGTACACAATTTAAATTTACGCAGGGCGGGAAAACACAGCAAACAGCAAAGCAGGATTTCCTGCATCCTTTTTGTTCAATCCATCGGGATGTAATCTTCCTTGCCGACACTGCAAATCGGGCAAACCCAGCCGGAGGGAATGTCTTCAAAAGCTGTTCCGGGGGCTATTCCCGAATCGGGATCCCCGCTTGCGGGGTCATACACATGGCCGCAAACCGTGCATTTGTACTTTTTCATTTTTTGTTTTCTATCCAGTTAATGATTTTTTCGCAGTCGGGAAGATCTCCGGGAGGAACCATGCCTGCCAGTTTCCCGTTTTCATCGATCATGAATTTCTGAAAATTCCATTTCACAGGTGCATCCATTACCCCATTCTCTTCTTTGCTGGTAAGCCACTGGTAAAGAGGATCAATATCCTTCCCTTTAACTGAGATCTTTGCCATCATCGGAAAAGTAACTCCGTAATTTTTAGTGCAGAATTCCCTGATCTGGTCGTTGCTGCCCGGTTCCTGCGACAAAAAGTTGTTAGCAGGGAACCCTATGATTACAAAGTTTTTATCGGCATACTTCTTGTAAATCTCTTCAAGCTGGGCATACTGGGGCGTATGTCCGCACTTAGAGGCAGTGTTAACAACCAGCACTTTCTTCCCTTTGAGAGATGCGAGATCAAAGGGTTGTCCTTCGAGGGTTGTAACCTTGAAATCATAAAATGATTTACCGGTTTGCGCATTAGATATAGTTGTCATTGCTAGAAATGCTATAATCAGGTTAAGTAACTTCATAAGATTAAATTTATCGGTTTATTCAGGCTGCAAAGGTAAATAAATTATTTCTATTTATAATTATTCTAAATTATTCGTAAATTTGCAGGGTGAAACTATTGCTCAAAATACGAAAACATTACCTCGTCACTACCATTACAATCGTAGCGATCCTGGCAATTTTAACGGTCATCACGATCAATCAGCATTTAAACATGACATCAATGGAAAACAAAGTAATCAAAGAAGGATCAAAGGCTCCTGATTTCACCCTCCCTTCGCCTGACGGCAGCATGGTAAGCCTGTCGCAGTTTATCGGCAAGAAAAAAATCGTTCTTTTCTTTTATCCGAAAGATGAGTCTTACGGATGTACAAAGGAGGCATGCAGTTTCAGGGATAATTACGAGGTCTTCAAGGAAGCCGGAGCCGAAGTGATCGGTATCAGCGCCGATGACCAGGCTTCTCACAAATCTTTTGCCGACAATCACAAACTCCCGTTTATTTTGCTTTCCGACAAGGACCATAAGGTTGCAAAATTGTATAACGTTGGAAAAACCCTGGGTTTGATCCCGGGCAGGGCAACATATGTGATAGACAGCCAGGGGATCATTAAAAAGATATTCTCTTCGCAATTCAGTTTTGAGAAACATATTGATGAAGCCCTGAATATCCTGAAAAAGTAAGGGGCCTTCCCTCTTTTTCTAAATGGGATTTCAAGTCAGTAAGGGAAGGCCTTGAGAAACAGATCAGAACATTTTTTAAAATTTTACTATTAACGCCAGCATACCAAGGGCAATCAATACCATACCGGTAACAGCTTTTTCATGGTGCTCCATGAAACCTGACCTGAATGTTCTGCTTCCTTTCATGCCCAGGTATACCAGGGACACCATGAGAACTATGGTTGTAATCATATAGACAGCCGATACAATGAGTATCCCTGCCCAGCCGATTGTCCCGGCCTGGAAGTAGTATGCCTCGATTTCCACACAAGGCGTCAAAAACATTGCAATACTTAGCGGAGTGAGTATTGTGAACCATCTTGTTCTGTTAAAACCAGCTTCAGGGATAACCGGGTTCGTTTCATGCCGGTGGCGAAGGTGAAGAAAATCGATGATTATATAGACTATGCCTAAGGCGATCAGTATTGCAGGAGCAATGGTTTCTGATATTGCAGAATAGCTGGCCGAGAGCTTATACCCAATAACCCCAACGATAATTCCGACAATGACTGTACTGAGTGTATGGGCGAACCCGGTAATGATGGTTGCCAGCAAGGTCTGATACGGCGTCCATTTCTCTGTTTTACCAACCGCGATCAGAGGCAGCCAGTGATTCGGGATTAAAGCGTGGATTGTGCTTAAAATAAAACTTCCAATGAATATCTGGTACATGCTTTATGAGTTGAAAGATGTAAAATGCGTCTGGATCATTTTTCAAGAAGGAAATAGGTTCCCCCGTTAATTTCAGCTTCTTCTATCAGTTTTAGATTTGCCTTCACGAATAGTTTCTTCCATTGTTGTTTTGAAGTCAGCATAAGCGACAGTACATTAAGGATAGCGAAGGATGAGAGGGTTGGAGTCAGAACAATCATCAGCATCCTCCCGTTCGGTTTGAGGATGCGGTTGATTTCCATCAGCGCATTGAGTTTCTGGTCCCCGAGATGATCGATCATATAGGAACTGATAACCGCATCATATGTTCCTTGCGGAAATCCGGTACCGGTGATATCACCCTGAATTATTTCTACCCTGTCACTGATGCCTGCCAGTTTCAGGTTTTTCTCAAGAAGCGTATTCCCTCCCCCGGCAATATAATCGGAGTTAAAAAGGTCGAATGCGGTGATCTTCCCGGAACAGACTTTGCTTAAAGCAATTGTTGAACGCCCGGCGCCGCAGCCTGCGTCGAGGATGCGGCTATTCTCACCTTTTACTGATAAGCTGACCCATGGAAGTGTAATGTAGCTTGTATTCTTGGCCGAACGAACCACCAGGTTGCCGATGAAGAAGTTTATTGACATAAGGACCAGGAAAAAAGCCAGGAGCTGAAGACCGGGGAAAGTCAGGTACATATGAACCGCTGCGGCAAGGAATACAACTGAAACAACCCAGAACCCGTTTAACCAGCCGATGCTCCATCCAGCATTAAACTTTTTGCTCTCATTTTCTTTATGAAACATCACCTTAAGCCGGTCTTTAAGCTTTGAGGGCAATACTACTGCAAGTGACAGTGATAGCACGAGTAAAATTGCTATATGAATAAGGACAACTCCGAACGTTATCCCTGCCAGCCATTTCATTTGCGGCATCATTGCCAGGATCATAACTGAAGCAATGATGCCAATAACTGCAACAATTTTTCCATGACCCATCATCGAAAACCAATGTCGATTTTTCATTTTGCTATCCTCCGATAATAATAAATATTAATGTTCCCCAATGAGAAGTTCAAAGGGTGAATAGAACCCGGGTGAGCTCAGGCAGGTTTAACAGGGATGAATATCTGGCGTTGTATGCTTTCGTATGGTTTCAATGCCGGGTTCTCTGAATATAATTCAAACCCGGTAATCTCGGCGATCTGGTAACCCGACTGGTCCAGCCAGCCATGCCTGAAGGCAGCCAGGCTCCTGAAAACACCCTGAATCGTTCCTTTCATAGAATAGCTGGCATATCTGCCATCAGGAATTATAACCGAACCGATTTCTTTTGACAAAGAAACCCCTTCGGGTACCGAGATGCAGGCCCTGAACCTGCATTTCCCGAATTCGGTAAAGAACGGCAAATCCAGGAAAACACCTATGAATTGTGTTTCTTCGGTGATCAGGCCCCTGGGCTCAGACCAAAGGGTTAATGCTTTAAATGTTTTCGCAATTGCATCTTCGTCGCCAAGATGAGAATCCAAAAAAGCTACTTTCAAAGAACGGAGTGGTTTAATCTCAATATTCATCCCCGGAACCGAAACCGCATCTTCTTTCCAGGCTAAATTCAGGCTCCAAAAGTCGGAAGGATTGAGGTCGGGAAATTTGCTTTTGTTGGGTTTCAATGTGCCAATCTTGCTGATTTCATCAAATGAAAGCGAACGGAACCCTTCCGGGGTTGTGCCATAATAATTCTTAAAGGCCCTGATAAAGGTAGAAGGGGATGAAAATCCGCTTTGAAATGATGCATCACTTACACTCAGGCCGGGGTATAGCTTAAGATAATGGGCAATACGCTCCATCCGGAGACGCATGATATATTGTTTCGGGGATTCCCCTACGACCAGTGAAAATATCTTTTGAAAATGAAAAGGTGAGAAGAATGCTACGGCAGAAAGTTTTTCAAGGGAAAGATCCTCCGCCAGGTTCTCCTGAATAAATGCGAGTACCTTCCTGATCCTTGCGTAATATTCTTTTTCTTTATGATTTTCAGGGGGGTGATGCATCTTTTAATACGAAAGTTTAAAATTTTTCAAAGATACCTAATCCAAATAATGCAAAATCATATTTTACGGGGTCTGCACTATCGAGTGCCCTTAACCTGGTATCCAATTCATGTAAAGCTCTTGAATCATTCTGTTTTCTCTGAAGCAGTCCCAGCTTTCGGGCCACATTCCCTGAATGGAGATCAAGGGGGCAGGAAAGCTTTGATGGGGAAACGGATCTCCATAAACCAAAATCGACCCCGGCTCTATCATTTCTGATCATCCACCTCAGAAACAGGTTTATTTTTTTTGCCGCCGAGCCTTTGTCAGGGTCTGCAATATGTTTTACTGTTCTTTTTACATGCGGGATCTCAAAAAAGACCTCATGAAGCCGGTGGATGGCAGGTTGCAATGAATCGCCGGTTTGAAATCTGGTAAAAATGCCTTCCAGCCCTTCCTTCTCAGTATAAATATATTTTAAGGCTTTGATGAAATGTATAAAATCTGCTGAATTAAACGTCCGGTGGACAAAACTCTCTGCTTTCTCCAAATGGCGATCCTTATGATTAATGACAAAATCATAAGGTGAATCGCTCATCAGGGCCATCATTCGGAGAGAGTTCAGAATAATCATTTTCCGGTTCCCCCATGCAATGGAAGAGGCAAGGAAACCTGAAATTTCAATGTCTTCCTTTAAAGTATACCGGTGCGGAATTGAAACCGGGTCGGTTTCAATGAACGAAGGAGTATTGTACTGACGATATTTGGCTTCAAGAAACTCCCGGAGCTCTGTAAAAGAAAGGTTGTTCAACAGAGGGAAATTAATTCAGGACCTGAACTGCCTGGATCAGTCCTTTCCCTATGTCGATTGCTTTTTCGTTATCGGGGATAAGTTTGTGATGGCGTGCTGGAAGTGATTTCTCCAGCCCTTTATGAATGAATTCAGGTTGAACCAAAGGTTTCAGTTTAAGGAAACCCCCGAGGACGATCATGTTGAATATTTTGGAAAGGCCAAGTTTCCCGGCCTCATCAGCTGCGGCGATGGTATAAATGTTGATATCCTTGCGCACCGGGATCCTGGTGATGCCGTTGGGGTCGTAAATCAGCAATCCTCCTGGTTTTACAGCTTTCTCGAATTTGTCGAGGGACTGCTGGTTGAGGATGATGGCTGTGTCAAATGAATTAAGGATAGGGGAGCTGATGCGTTCATCGCTGATGATAACGGTGACGTTGGCTGTGCCGCCGCGCATTTCAGGCCCGTAGGATGGCATCCAGCTGACTTCCTTGTTCTGCATAACCCCTGAATAAGCGAGGATTTTTCCCATCGAGAGGACTCCTTGTCCGCCGAAACCGGCGATGATAATCTCTTCTGTCATAATTTAAATCGTAAATCGTAAACCGTAAACCGTAAATTGTCCTTTTATTCTTTAACGACAGTTTCTTTCTTTTCAACTAATTTTCCGTCAACCTTGATATCGCCAAGGGGGTAGAAAGGGAACATATTCTCTTCCATCCATTTATTTGACTGCACCGGTGTCATTTTCCAACCTGAGTTGCAGTTTGAAACAACTTCGATAAAAGCGATGCCTTTGTTTTCTTTTTGTTGTTCTAATGCTTTGCGGATGGCTTTTTTGGTTTTGCGTACGTGGCTGGGTGTATGCACTGCCTGGCGGGTTACATAATAGACCCCCGGCAGGTTTGATATCAGTTCAGTGATCCTGAGTGGGTGGCCCATGGTTGGCACATCACGTCCGTAGGGAGAAGTTGAAGACCTCATGCCGGGGAGGGTAGTGGGGGCCATTTGTCCTCCGGTCATACCGTAAATGCCGTTATTAATGAAGATAATAGTGAAATTTTCACCGCGGTTGCAGGCATGGATTGTTTCAGCTGTGCCGATAGCTGCAAGGTCACCGTCTCCCTGGTAAGTAAATACGAATTTATCAGGCCAGAGGCGTTTGATGGCGGTGGCCAGGGCAGGGGCACGTCCGTGGGCTGCGCCCAGCATATCGATATTCATGAAATCATAAGCCAGAACTGAACATCCAACCGGGGATACTCCAATGGTTTTATCCTGGATGTCCATTTCTTCAAGGGTTTCCATAAGCATACGGTGCACGACGCCGTGTCCGCAGCCGGGACAATAGCTCAATGGCCTGTCAACAAGGAGATTGGTGCGTTTATAAACGATATTTTCATCCTTGCGTATCTCGGTTTTTACAAATGGTTCCTCCATAATCAGCCTCCGATAATTTGGGTTTCGAGCGCATACACGACTTCGTCCGGTGTCGGGATGATGCCGCCAAAACGCCCGTAATGTTCTATTTTAATGCTGCATCCTACACTCAGCTTTACATCTTCTATCATCTGACCGGCATTCATTTCAACAACCAGTATGCCTTTGACTTTTTTACCAAGGTCATTGATTGCCTTTACCGGGAAGGGGAAGAGGGTAATGGGCCTGAAAAGTCCTACTTTAATACCTTTTGCCCGTGCAAGGTCCATCGATTTCTGGCAGATGCGGGCTGAGAGCCCGAAAGCAACGAATAGGAATTCGGCATCTTCGCATCCCAGGGTTTCGTATAACACCTCATTTTTCTCTATTTCCCTGTATTTGGCCTGGAGTTTCAGGTTCACTCTTTCCTGCCCGGCGGGGTCAAGATCGAGGGAGGTGATGATAATATGATTCCGGTCTTTCGGTTTGCCTGTGGCGGCCCATGGGTTTTGTTTGATCAGTTCCGCTTCGGTACGCCGGGGGATGGGATCGAAAAGAACGACTTTCTCCATCATCTGGCCGATAGCGCCATCTGAAAGTATCATCACCGGGGTGCGGTATTTGAAAGCAAGATCGAACCCGAGTTTTACATGGTCGCACATTTCCTGAACCGAGGCAGGAGCGAGAACGATCATTTTATAATCTCCGTGCCCGCCTCCTTTTACTGCCTGGAAATAATCGGCCTGGGAAGGTTGAATTGTCCCGAGGCCGGGGCCACCGCGAACGACATTCACTATGACGGCAGGGAGCTCAGCTCCGGCCATATATGAAAGTCCTTCCTGCATCAGGCTGATGCCAGGGCTTGACGACGAAGTCATCACCATTTTACCTGTACCTGCACCGCCGTACAGCATATTAATGGAAGCCGTTTCACTTTCGGCCTGAAGGACTACCATTCCGGTGCGTTCATGCGGTTTTTCAGCCATGAGGTATTCCATCACTTCAGACTGAGGTGTTATAGGATATCCGAAATACCCGTCGCAGCCTGCCCTGATGGCAGCCTCGGCAACAGCTTCGTTACCCTTCATCAATCGTAATTCACCCATGAGATATGTAGTTTAAGATTGTTATTCAGAAACTTTTCCGCGGTATACGGTAATCACGCCGTCGGGACAAACAATTGCGCAGTTCATGCATCCGGTGCAGTCGTTATTGACCTTCATGGCAAAATGGTAGCCTTTGCCATTTACTTCTTTCGACATCGCAATAGTGGCAGAGGGACATGCAGCTATGCATACCTCGCATCCCTTGCAGCGTTCCACGTTTACCAGGATATCACCTTTGATCTTAGCCATACTTAGAAAAATTAAGCGTCAGGTATTAAATACCAGGGCGAAATTAGGAAATTTCTCCGAACCCGGGGAGGGTATTGTTAAATTTAGAACAAGTATAATTAGGGGAGAGATCAGTGGAGGGTGACTGGTGAACAGTGATCAGTGAATAGTGAATAGTGAATAATTAACAGTCACCAGTCACCGTTCCCCAGTCACTATCTCTGGGCCGTGCTGTTGTAATAGAAGCTCCTGAAATAGGATTCGGTAAAGACCGGGTTGATCTTATGGTAAAATGTTATGAGGATGCTTGTCTTCTGCCTGATCGTTTCATTCAGGTCGACAAGCCTCCAGAATTCGCGTCCGCCGGTGAACAGGTTCTGGGCGAACACATTGATATCTTCTTCAAGGGAGGCTGCGGAATATTCCGAAAGGAAACCCTGGTCGATCATTGCGGGATCCAGGGCCATGCTGGCCAGGCCTTTTGAAATCGCATCCGCCCCGCCGTTGCCGTATCTGAAAGAGGAAGGATTGAGCGACAGCCATTTGGTCTTGTCGAAACAGGAAGGGAAATTCCGGATCAGTATGCTGGAGAATTCATGATGAAACACCTGTTCAATATAATCGTCGGTGAACCAGGGATTGTCGGTGTCGTCACAAAGGTAAATTGAATGCTGGTAATTAGTACCGCCATAAGGAAGCCCGTAGAACTTCATTGACTTTAACACATATACCTTGTCGAGATTGCTGTTAAGCAGGTCAAGGGGGTATTTTGAGAACGCATGCGAAAGAAGGTCTTCCAACCTCCCGATCTCTTCTGTGCTGACCGGGCGGATATCGGGATTGACCTTTTTGCCCGACCATTGATGGGGGAAAATGCTCAGCTTGGAAGGAAAGAGTACTTCTACTCCGCTCCTTTGGTCATAATATACAGGCTGTGCATCCGCCTCCCGGAAAAGGCAGAAAATAAGGAGTAACCAAAGACAATACCTATAAAGGAAAGCCATTCATGCGGTTTTCGACGCACAAAGAAAAGTATGGAGCTGCCCGGTATGGAAGCAGAAATCAGAAAAATATCAACGTGGCATTGTTAATAACTCTGCTAATTTTGTTGATAAGTTTGCTTTCCAGGTAGTTAGTCTGGCACGGCCAAGGGTGAACAGTGACTAGTGAATAGTGATGAGCCATGAGCCATGTGGAAGGAGTCACCAGTCGCCATTCACCAGTCACTAGCTTACAGGGTGATTTTCGTGGAAAGTTTTGAGCCTTTCTTCGAGCACAGGGAATTGCTCTCTTTTGACCAGTGAGACGCAGGCCCGCAGTCCTTCATGGCGTTCACTTCCGCAGATACTTAATGAAATGGCGCTTATGCCGTAATAGAGAAGTTCTTCAAGCAGTTTTTCACTTGAAAAGCCCGGGTATGAGACTGTAAAATAGAAGCCATCGGCGATAGGGTTGCCTTCATCCATGTCATACACGATCCGGAACCCGTTATCGATGAACAATTTCTTCATGATTTTTGCTTTTTCCCCGTATTCCATAACAACTTCCCTGAAGTTATAAGTCCCGTCATTTGCAGCTTTCAGCATAGCGGCCATGGCATACTGGGTGGAATGGGCGGTGCCGGCGCTCAGCGCATATAGTGTGCCATAGATGAGGGCCCTGCCAAAGATATTGGAAGAATAAGACCAGAGAAGGTTTTCAGAAACAAGGTTGAAAAGCTGGTTGGAGACAAGCATCAGACCTATCCTTTGTCCGGCGTAACTGAAAGCTTTGGAGCTGGAAATGAGAAGGATGTAGTTCTCTGTATACTTGGCAACGGTAGGCTGGTAAGGAGGATGCCCGGGATGCCCGTAATCCTTCCTGAAGTCCATTCCGAAATAGGCAAGGTCTTCGATGATAACAACATTATATTTAGTCGCCAGTTCACCTATTATCCTGAGTTCATGTTCTGTAAAGCAGATCCATGACGGATTGTTCGGGTTTGAATAGAGTACCGAATGAATTTTACCAGTTGCGAAATAGGATTCAATTTTTTCCCTGAGTTTTTCCCCCCTGTACTCATAGACATCGAAACTTGCATATTTCATGCCCAATACGATCTGCTGCTGGTGGTGAACAGGAAAACCCGGATCGATAAAAAGCGTTGTATCCCGTTCCTTCGAAAGTTTTGAAAGGGTCAGGAAAGCGGCGAAGCCGCCTTGCATGGATCCAACAGTAGGAACGCAGTTGGCTTCATCCACATCAATATCGAGGAATAATTTGGCGAAACGTGAAGCTTCTTTCTTGAGAAGAGGGGTCCCTTCAATATCGGGGTAAATTGCTGCCACACCCCTCTTCAGAGCTTCGATCTCTGCCTGAACGCCTATTTCGGAAGGAGGCAGTCCGGGAACTCCCATTTCCATGCGGATGAACTTCTCACCGGTTTCCTTTTCGATATTGTTGATAAGCCTTTTTATCTCACGAATCGTTGCGGTGCCAATATTAAGGATCTTGCTTTCGCTTATCTGCCGTCTTACAACCTCTGCATTTATCGGAGTCTCTTTCATGTTTTCCCTCTTGTCAAGATTTGTTAATTGCTGAACAACAGCAAAAGTCATAAATAATTTCCAATCCGGCAATGATATAGATCATGCGGATATAACAATTATAAGAAATTATCAACAGTTTTAAAAAGGAGTTTCACTTCCCAGGTAACATGTTATACCCAGTGATGTAAACCGGTTTTGGATTTCAACCAGCTTCTCCCGGGGTGTCATTTCAAAGCCGGGGAGCTTATACACGATTCCTGCGAGCTGGTATTTTTCACGCCCAAGGTGGTGAACGGGAAGTATATTCAGCTCATTCCGGCCTGTCGAAAGAATAAAACCTGCTGTTGCCCTGATATTTTCATCCGAGTCATTCAGTCCCGGCACAAGTGGCAGCCTGAACACCAGCCTGCCTTCGAACTTCCCTGCAAGCTGCCGGGCATTCTCAAGGATCAGGGAGTTTGTTGAGGATGTAAGCTCCTTATGTGAAGCCGCGTCGATATGTTTCAGGTCAAAAAAGATCCATTCAAGCCAGGGAAGGGCTGGTTCTATATTTTTCCAGGGGATGTCACCGCAGGTTTCAACCGCAGTATGGATAAAGGCATCATAGCAGCGTTTAAGCAAAGCTGAGGCGAACTCAGGTTGTGCAAAAGGTTCTCCTCCGGTGAGGGTGATCCCGCCTTTTTCACCCCAATATTGCCTGTCGCGTTTTATCCTGTCATAAAGATCTTCTGTCGTGATATAGTAACCTCCTTTTGCCAGGGCTCCCGTCAGGCAGGCGCTTACGCAGTCATAAGTAACGCATCTGCTGCATTTCTCCCTGTCAAACTGAAGCCGGGGGGTGTCCTTATCGCCGATCAACGTTATAGCCTTGTGTGGGCAGGCCTGCAGGCAATACAGGTCGAAAAGGCATTTTGTTTCTTTATACAGGGGCTCGGGAAATGGTCTTATCCCTTCCGGGTTTGAGCACCAGAGGCACCTGAGCGGACAGCCTTTCAGAAATATCAGTGTGCGGCAGCCGGGGCCGTCGTGTACCGAGAACCCCTGGATGTCGAAAATATATCCCCCGTTTAATTTTGACTGATCCATTCGAAATCGGCACATTTTGCCGCTATCATATCGGGGTAGGCCAGGGTGGCTGACATACATTTGCCCAGAAAATCTTTTTCAGCAGTGTATTTACTGCAAAACTTGCATTTTGCAATCTTTTCAGCCTTGCCGCAGAATGGATCGTCGGGGAGGATGTCCTGCTTTGAGAGTTTGCACATCCCCTTGAAAACATCAACCGGAAGGTAAAATTTGCAGTCGGTGCAATTGTTCATGTTTATTTCGGTTAAATCGTATCCTTTTTTTAATAGTGACTAGTGACCGGTGACTGGTGACTGGTGACTGGTGACTGGTGACTGGTGACTGGTGACTGGTGATCGTTCACTGTTCACTATTTACCGTTTACTAGAGTTCTTCGTACTCCGTTCTTGCAATGACTTCATCCTGTATCTGTTTGCCGAGTTCGACCCAGTACTGGGTAAAGCCGGCAACACGCACCAGCAGGCTGCGGAACTTATCGGGATCGGCCTGGGCCTGTTTCAGCATCCTTGAATCAACGATGTTGAATTGCACATGGAACCCGCCTTTCCGCATATATGAGCGGATCAGCTCGAGGAATTTACGGGAGCCTTCCCGTCCTCTCACGACCGAGGGATGGATCTTCATATTCAGCTGGGAATTCTGGGATTGCGAATGGTTCCAGCAGGTTGCCGAGTTGAACAAAGCATATGGGCCATGTTTATCGGTACCAGGGTAAGCCGAAACCGATCCGTCGGAGAATGTTGTTCCCGATAAGCGCCCGTCAGGGGAAGCCAGGGTTACTGCTCCCATAGGGCCATGGGTCGAAACACTGATCTGGCAGGCGTACATGGGCTGGTCATACAGTGAACGGTAATTATGGGTCATCTCGCAGAACCAGTCCTCCCACTGTCTGAAAATAGCATCCACATACTGATCGTCATTGCCGAATTTGGGAGCATCCAGGCTCTGGCGGTGTATCTTACGGTATTCGCTGAAATGTTCGGCGGGCTTCTGGTCTACCAGTGAATAGGACCCTGTTTCCTGAGCCGTATGGTATCCGAAGTTGTCGAGAATGGCTTTACGGTAATCTTCCAGGCTGAAATTCTTATCGTCGTAAATATTTTTTTTCAGTGAAGCCAGGGAGTTCACAAGGGTGGTGTTTCCGCAGGATTCAATGTTAAAGGTAGTATTGAACCTTGCGCCCATCTGCCCCAGGTCCCTGCCCTTCTCAAGGCAGTCGGGTTTGAGCATGGAGTTTACCAGCGAAGGGCTGATCTTCCGCCAGGCGTCATGCTGGATGTTGTTTGTAAGGGTAAGTACATGCACCGCCCTGCTGAAATAATCCTTAAAACCCTGCCAGAGTTCATCAAAGGTTTCCAGTTTGTAACCATGGCTGGGGAATATCCTTTCCCCTGTACGCATATCCACCCCATCGAAGATCACCGTTTCCAGCACTTTGGGAAGCGAGATGAAATGAACTCCGACGCTTGTTGCCGGGGCCGATCCGCCCGGTATCCAGTGGATCTCGCCGTCGAGGTTCAGGGGCATCCAGCTCCCCGGGCTTGATTCAAGACAGCCCCCTATTGCCCATGCACGGGCTTCTTCAAGCTGCATCCCCTCATGGCCGTAATTGTTCAGGAGAAACTCCATCGCTACCTGGTTGCTGACCCAGGCAGGGTAGCCGGCTCCGGCCTTGGTGCATTCTATGCCTTTCAGGAGGAATTCTTCCGGCAGTTTTTCGTCGTAAAGCACCGATAAGGTAGGCTGGGGGGTTTCGCAGCTGATGCCGGTCTCGAGGATCAGCATTTCAAGTTCATTTGCCGCCGAGATCCCGTCTTTTGTAAGCCCGCCAAGAGCGAGATTGTTAAAGGTATTTCCTGATAACACACCTCCTACGACACCCATGGAGGCAAAACAGTCTATCTCGGTGAATTTAATACGCATACATTCCAATAACTCTATGCTTTTCGCACGGTCGATGATACCCCGGTCCATATCCCTTTTCCAGAAAGGAAACAATACCTGGCCTACGCGGCCGGGGGAAAGCCCCGAGATGGCATCCTCATTAAGAACTCCAACATGGAAAGTCCAGAGCATCTGCAGAGCTTCATGGAAATTGCGGGGGGGATCCGAAGAAATATGCTCAAGCATGCCTGCCATTTCGAGGTATTCAGCCTTCTGTTTTTCTTCCTTTTCAACAGAAGCCAGGAACCTCGCTTCTTCAGCGTAATTCCTGATCCACGATTTGATGCCCCGGAGCATGATGATCACGGCTTTATAAAAATACAGGCGGTCCATCTCAGGATAACCTGCCACTTCGTTAATTTCCTCCTCACATATCCTGATTATCCCGTCAATACCGTATTGAAGGGGATAGTAATAATTCATCACCTCCCGCCCCTGGGGCAGGGTGTAACCTGAATCGAACATGCAGATGACCGAACGCATGATAGCTTCCTTCTCCTTGTAGCCCGGCACCATTTGCTCGTATTTATGGCCGATGTCATCCACCGAACGGTCCTTCCACTTCTTGGCAACTTCCAGCATCACCGGCATCTCCTCAAGCCTTAAGCCGAATTTTCCGGCAATGGAGATCACCTTGCCCACCGATTTGGTTACGTTACCGCCTCCCTTGCCCACCGTTGTAAACGTATCGGCAGTCAGCTTTCCCGATTCAAGGGCTTCCTTGTACAACTTGTCCTCAGAAGCCATGAAAAACGCTTCAGAAAGCCAGGGCATAGGGTATGAACTGCGCAGGTACGAGGCCTTTCCCATAGTAAGAAGTTCACCCGGGTATATTACAGGGGTTAAATGCTCGAAGCCCGCCTTCAGGCTTTCGGCCCTCCTGATTACAGGTATCTCCCCGTCAAGTTCTTCCCAGCGGCGGGTGTACCAGTATGGGAATTCCATAGAGGTCGACGACTTGGCGCTGAAATACAGTTCACGGGCCTGGTTCGCCCTTGGGGTCGGTTTACGGCCTTTCTCGCGGTCTTCAACCTGCTGTGAAGGCTTATCCCCGTAATAATTTATCGATTCAGCCGGACAGTCAGAAAAATCCGCCGGTTTTACACCCGTGTTGCTCATATGCTTATAATTAGATATGCAAAAGTAAGTAAAATTGTATCAGAATTCACTAGTCACCAGTCACTGGTCACTGGTCACCTTATTTTAATTCAAATTGGGGTCTGCGGGATAATTTGACCAGATAGCATAGTCCTGCCCCATATGCTTAAGGTAATTGCTCCAAAGCGACCCGGGAGTCTGTGAAATCACTTCATCAGCCGTTGTATGGGACAATACCCATGAATTCTCTTTGATCTCCCGTTCCAGCTGGTCGGGATGCCATCCTGAATAGCCTACGAAGAAACGTATATTGTTCTCGCCGATCTGCCCTTTGCGTATGGATGATTTTATCTTCTCAATATCGCCACCCCAATACAATCCTTTCATGATCTTCAGGCTGCCTTCAAGATGGTCGAGGGTGTGAATGAAAAATACAGAGTCGGTCTTCACCGGCCCCCCCAGGTAAACCTGGAAATCAAACTCCCTGAGATCTTCAAAAACCTCGGGCAGCCTCATTTCAAGAGGCTTGTTTATTATGACACCGAATGTGCCTTCCCTGCTGTGTTCGGCAAGCAAAACAACGCTTTGCCTGAAGTAATAATCCTGCAAGGAAGGCTCGGAAATCAATATGATCCCCTGCTTAGGTTCTATGATCTGTTTATTCATCCTTTCCCCGGGCTGTTTTCATCGCAAACGTACACGAATTTGATTACTTTTGCAAGTGGCAAAAAATTTAGTCAGCCTAATAACGTAACTCCTGCAAAATAATTTTCAGGGTAAAGATAATATCATTTAATGCCAAAGTCCAGCAACCAGGATAAACTTGATAAATTATCAGCTGAATTCCCCTTTTTTATCTATGAGGAATTCAGGTTCTCACTTGACCGGGGGGGACTGAATATACACTTTCATTTTAACCTCGGCGGCCGTTACCATTTTCATCCATCCCTGTTTATCCCGAGAGACAACTGGGCATATGACGACGAAATTCTCAAACCCCTTCTTCCGTCGCTTGTTTTCCATATCGGCATGATCGAACTCATCAGCTACTGGAAAACCGCCTGTCCGCCCAAACTCATCATTAAACCTGCCCGGCTTGCCCAGGAGCAGGTTGAATGGTGGAAAAAACTGTATTTCATGGGGCTGGGGGAGTTTTTCTACCTGAATTCAATCAGCACCAACGCAAATTCATTTATGGAGATTACCGCCGAAGGTGAGTTTTTTCCTTCCCTGGCTACGCCGGATATGGGAGCGGGGGTGATCATCCCGGTTGGGGGGGGCAAGGATTCGGCCGTCACACTGGACCTGCTTAAACCCGCTTTCGATACACTGCCTCTCGTACTGAATGGGCGCGGCGCCACATCCGCAGTAATAAACGCTTCGGGAATACCAGCAGGCAGGGCCCTTCTTATAACTCGATGTATAGACCCCCTTCTGCTTGAATTGAATGCAAAGGGATTCCTCAACGGGCATACGCCTTTCTCGGCCTTGCTCGCATTTGTCTCCCTTACCGCCGCCCTTCTTACAGGCAGGAAATTTATTGTGCTTTCCAACGAATCCAGCGCAAACGAAGCCACCATCCCGGGAACAGCAATAAACCACCAGTATTCGAAATCACTGGAGTTTGAGGACGATTTCAGGTCTTACGTGAGTAAATATATTACTCGTGACATTGAATATTTCAGCTTCCTGAGACCGCTGAACGAGCTCCAGATAGCTTTGCTGTTCTCGCGCTTGCCGGCTTACCACGGGGTTTTCCGTTCCTGCAATGCAGGAAGCAAAACCGATACCTGGTGCTGCAGCTGCCCCAAGTGTTTGTTTACATTCATTATCCTGTCGCCTTTTTTGGGTTTGGACAGGCTAAGTGCGATATTCGGGAAGAACCTTCTCGACCAGCCTTCCATGTCGGAAATACTGAGGCAGTTCACAGGTGCCGCCGATGAAAAGCCATTCGATTGCATTGGAACCATATCGGAGGTCAATCTTGCCTTATGCGAGGCGGTGAGGATGCAAGGGGAAAAACCGCTTCCGGCCCTTTTACAGTTATACAGGGACTCTGCCGAATTTGAGATTTACAGCAAGGAGAAATTTTATTCAGCCCTGGAATCCTGGATTCCGAATAACCTTCAGGAACCGTTTGAGGACATTTTAAAAGAGGCTTTGTATGCTTGAGTTCCTGAAACAGAAGCTGGACGGCAGGCTCACTGCCATTCTCGGTTTCGGCAGGGAAGGGCAGTCGTCGTATTCCCTTATCAGGCAGGTGTTTCCCTACGAGCTCCTGCTGATAGCCGACCTGGATGAAAATATCCGCAGCCATCCCTTGCTTGTTAATGACAGCAATATTGAATTTTACACAGGCGAAACATACCTCGGTGTGATACCCCGTTGCGACCTGTTAATGAAAAGCCCGGGAGTCAGGATCAACCACCTGGAGCCACCGGTCCCGCCGGGAAAAGTCATATCCCAGACTTCGCTTTTTCTGGAAAGATACGGCAGGCAGGTGATTGGGGTTACCGGGACAAAAGGCAAGAGCACGACTTCGAGCCTGATACATCACATCCTTCAGCAGGCGGGGAAAGATTCCTGCCTTGTGGGAAATATAGGCTCACCTGCATTTCATTTCAGCGCCAGGGTGCATGAGGCCACTATCATTGTTTTCGAGCTTTCCTCTCACCAGCTTGAATACATAAATGCATCCCCTCATATTGCCGTTTTGCTGAATCTTTTCCAGGAGCACCTCGACGCCTATGTTTCCTATGAGGCTTATCAGCAGGCTAAACTTAACATCAGCCGTTTCCAGGGCAGCGGCGACTTTCTTATTTACAATTCTTCAGATGACCTGCTTTCCGGCCATTTAACCGGCCACGGAAGCAAAGCCCATTGTTTCCCGTTTTCGTTGTCGGCTATGAACCGGCCGGGCATATGGCGAAATCCCAATACCATTTTTTTCTCCGACGGAATTCACGACCGTGCTGTTTGGGAGCTTGAGCAGAAGCGCTATCTCAGGGGAGAGCATAATCTTAAGAATATAATGGCGGCCATTGGTGCATGCTGTGTAGCCGGGATTGAGGATGAGGCGATCAGGGAAGGCATATTAACATTCAAAGGACTTGAACACCGCCTCGAATATGTTGGTGAAAAAGAACTTATCCATTTCTACAACGACAGCATAGCAACCATACCCGAAGCAACCATTGAAGCTGTGAAATCGGTCCCAAAGGTGGATACATTGATACTTGGAGGCTTCGACCGCGGGATTGATTATAACGGGCTTGCTGAATTTCTTGCAGGGTCAGGTGTTCGCACCCTTGTGCTGGTGGGCGCTGCAGGCAGGCGTATAGGTGAATGCATGGAAGCCCGTAAACCTCATCAGCAGTCTTTATTTTATATCAACCGCTTCGATTTGTTAAAGGAAATCGTGTTCCGCGAAACACGGCCGGGATATTCCTGCCTGCTCTCGCCGGCAGCTGCAAGCTATGATGAGTTCAGGAATTTCGAGGAGAGGGGAAAACGTTTCAGGGAACTGGTGAAGGCATGAATAAGAGAGGATGCATCCTGTTACTCGTTCCCTGGTTCCTGGCGTTTGGCTCCCTCGCCCAATCCTCATCCTACGACGCTGTCATAGCCATATACGTTAAAACATACAGTTCAGTAGCTGTAACAGAGATGAACCAGTTCCATATTCCCGCCAGCATTACCCTGGCCCAGGGGATCATAGAATCGGGTGCGGGGCTGAGCAAGCTGGCCGCGGAGGCTAATAATCATTTTGGCATCAAATGCCATAAGGACTGGACCGGCAAAACATATCACCGTACCGATGACCACATCGACGAATGTTTCAGGAAATATGAGCATCCCGAAGATTCCTTCCGCGACCATTCGGTTTTTCTGGCCCAGAGGGACCGCTATAAAAGCCTTTTCCTGTTGCCGGTGACCGATTACAATGCATGGGCCCAAGGGCTTCAGAAGGCCGGGTATGCCACCAATCCTCAATATGCAGAGAGGCTGATCCACACCATAGAACAATACCAGTTATACCTGTTTGACAAACCCGATTACCTTCCTGAAACTTTAGCCGATGCTAACCCTGATTTCATAAGATATCCCTGGGTTGCAACATTTATTGCGGTTGGTTTTGCTGCCGACGGCAGGATTATTTATGATAACCACTCACTGAAATGCGTTGTGGCCCGGAATACCGACACCTTGTCAAAATTGGCGGCTCTTCTGGATGTTTCCGAAAAGAGGCTGATGAAATACAATGACCTGAAATTTCCCGGATCGCTCGAAACAGGTCAGGTGATATATTTTGAACCCAAAAAGCGTAAAGCTTCCGCCGCCCTTCATGTTGTAAAGGCAGGTGAGACCCTTTACGAGATATCCCAGCGCTACGGTATAAAGATGAAGTTGTTGTTAAAGCGCAGCGGGATGTCGGCAGGTATTGAACCATACCCGGGACAGGCATTGCCCCTGAGGTAAGTTGTTCAGGCAGGGTGACATTTTACCACCACTATCTTGAAGGGATATGGTAATTGCGCAGGTAGCTGCCCGATCCCACCACCAGGTTAAGCGATTCTTCGCTGTCCATATGGCCGATGTCGAAAGCTGTGTTCCCGTAAACACCGGGTTCCATAGGATAATAGCCTTTTGAGTCGAACAGGAACAGTTCCCCTGTCTCAGGTATGGTAACGCCGATCATAGAAACATGGTTCAGGCGGTCATAAAGTACAAATGGTGCGCGGCTGATCTCCCTGCGGAACACATAAGAATATATGAGCTTGTTGGAACGGCTGTAATAGGATATCCTGTTCTTATCGACGAATATATATTCGGGGACGATATTGCCCATCACATTCTCATTAAAGAACCAGTGGTGGGGCGAAAACTGTCCGAGGCTGATCTCGACAGTTTTCCCGTTTTCCTGGATAAATATAAGTTTCCCCCCGGGGCCCGTAGTCACAAAGATCCCTTTCTGGGCCATGTTTACAGGGTAGAAGGTAGAGTGGTCAGCCGGGCGGAACATAGGGCCCACCCTTATCCTTTGCCGGCCCTGGCGGTCAGTGATCATCAGGTTGTTCTCAAGGTCGCGTATAAAAAAGAAATCCTTGTGGTTAGAAACAATATATTCTACCGGGTTGCGGATAGTCGCTTTCATCAGGGGCCTTTCCCAGTTCGTGATCGAATGCCCTTTAAGGTCGAACTGGTAAATACGTTTATCGTTAAAGGCGACAAAGACCCTGTAATCGGCTTTACGGTCAAAATTAACGATGGTAAGCGCACTGGTAGCCGGAATCGGGAAGCGCATGGGATAGTCCCGGGCAGGCTGTCCGTCTGATCTAAGGAGGTAGAGATGCGAGTCGGTGTTAAAGAAATAAAACACGGTATCGCAATCAGGCATGGTCACAGGTTTGACTTTCGACAGTATCTTCCCCATAACATGCAGCCTCCATCGAAGCAGTCCGTCGGCCCCATACTGGTAGATATTATTCAATGTATCGCGAACAAGTATCACAGGGTCGCCCTTTACCATTGTATTCAGTATCTGGGGGCTGCCGGTTAAGGTCGTATCAAGTTTCGCCTGCCAGTTCAAGGGACCCTCTTTATGGAGATTGGGGGTATACCCGATAAAAATGCTTGTATAAAAGAATTCTTCCAGGGCCGAATACTGTATCCCGACAGGCTGAAATTTTTTCAGGCTGTCGAGCATGGGATGAAGTGTTGAAAGCAGGGGATCGGCTATCATCCGGCTTAAGGCTTTGGATGCATACGGGGTGTTGAAATAGATGAAAATGTTGGACTTTGCCGCCATTTTACCGTTGAAATCAAGATAGTCTTTGTTCCTTCCGAGGGTATAACCGGTGATATTCTCGTCGATAAGGAATTTCAATGCCGACGGGTCCTGCCCGAAGACAAGGCAGTGGTTGATAAAGGTATACCAGCCATGGCCTGCAGGTTCAAAGAGAGAGCCGAAGAGATTCTGGAGAACATGATTGAAATGGAGACCGGTGATCCTGTATCCTTTATACCTTAAAGAGTCCTTTTTCAGGCCTATCCTTACCCTGAGGCTGTCGAGCAGTGACACGGCCAGGATGGAATCCCTGACCTGGAAAGCAGCGTAGACCTTGTCGATGCCCTGGCCCGAATCGGCTTCCATTGTAAAAGCCATAGCCTGTTTCCCCATCCATGGCAGAAAAAAATCGGAAAGGTTGATACGGTATCTCTGGTTCATCAGGCTGAGCGCATTCTGGTTCCCAGCTTCCAGCTCATCCTGGTGATTCCTCAGCTCCAGGCGTTCGAAGTAAGCAGTAAGATCCCCCCATCCGAAGAAAGCAAAAAAAGCAGTCTTCTCAGGTGCCACTGAAATCAGTTCATTGGGCTGTGGCTCCTGGCCTGTAAACAGGTTGAGGTAATGAAAGGTGGTATCGTCGGCAAGGGTAAACCCGTTCAGGAAAAGCTCGTCCTTTTTTATGATCACATCCAGCCCGCTCCATGATGCAAGACGCGCCAGCTGGATCAGGGCCATATGATTTTCGGTCCTCGAGATCCTCGATAAAGCCAGTGCCAACATGCGATAGTTCACATAGATGTTCGCATCGGCTTTTTTTCCCGAAGGGGCTTCCACTTTGTGAAATCCCGAAGCCTGGAAAGCGGGGGTGTTGAAAGTGAGGCGGTCGATGGATTTTTTCACCAGGTCGGCAAGAAAACTTCCGATGAATACACCTTTGACCGTAGAATAATAGAACGGAGACGATTTATCGCTGCTCTGCAGCCGGTGGATAGTGGTTGAGGCATACGGAGTTTCGCTGATCTTCGCCGAATCCCCGAAAAGCTCTTTTGCAAATTCGTCGGCATACTTCCCGGGATCCAGGCCGGGGGCGGAAGTAAGAAAAACCACGCCGAACCTGGTATGGCCGCTGAGAGTGAGCGTGAGCACAAGATTATACCGCTGCAGCACAGCGCTGATATTCTTATTCTTACGGCTTATGGAATCAAACAAATGAAGCTCGTTCTTGATTGACCGTATCACAGGATAACGAGATAGTGAGTTCCAGATAAGGTTTGAACGGTTAAGCTCTTCCCATAGATTGCCGGGTTTGTTGATTTTAATAATAAGCGCCGTATTGTCGGGCACTGCATTCAAAGGCGATTCATCAGGCTGGACTGAATATTCGGCAAGCCGGTAAATGCCCCAGCCCAGGACTGCCAGTATTAACACCGCCCCGATGGAGAGTAGCCATGCTTTGGGTCTCTTCATAAAGCCAGTTTTAGTTGTTGGTACAACCTGAAACTCATACGGTGGTGGTGGCAGGGTCCGTATAAACAGATTGCCTCACGGTGCCTTTGGCTGGGGTAGCCCTTATTGTTTGCCCAGTCATACCGGGGAAAATCTTTCGCAATGCTGCACATATACTCATCCCTCTGTGTTTTTGCCAGGATGGAGGCTGCCGCCACCGACATGAATTTTGCATCTCCTTTTATAATGCACTGATGGCGGATGTTGTTAATGGGTTTGAAACGGTTCCCGTCGACAAGCAGGAGTTCAGGCTTTATTGAAAGTTTTTCGACGGCATGGTGCATGGCAAGGATGGAAGCATTGAGTATGTTGATCTCATCGATAGTGCCGGCTGAGACAGTGGCAACGGCCCATGCAAGGGCCTCCTGTTCAATCCTTTTCCTGAGCTGTTCCCGTTTACGGGCCGTGAGCTGCTTCGAATCATTCAGCTCCAAATCCTTATAGCCTTGAGGGAAAATGACTGCAGCGGCAAAAACCGGACCGGCCAAACAGCCTCTTCCTGCTTCGTCAAGTCCTGCTTCCAGTAAACCCTCGGTATAAGAGGCCTGTAACATAAGCCTTTTTTTTATTCAGGGTTATAAAAGTACGAATTGATAAGGATCAGGAGGAAATAAATCAGGAAAATGATCTCGGCCCACCTCTTTTTCTTAATCCCGAGAAATGCTGAAGTCAGCAGCAGGGTTAGGGAGGGGAAGAGCAGGATCAGATGGTAAACAACCATCGTCGTTGAATAGGCCACGCTCAGCATCGAGATCAGAACAAGCCATACAACGAGATATGTTTTAGCCCTGATATCGGCTGTTTTTTCCATAGGGCCGCTTAACATATGAGAAAATCCCCAGGCGGCAAGCACCAGGGTGAATATCCCTATGACCCAGTCGTCGGTATGCAGGTGAATGGGATAGAAGAAAAACGACGCAAGCATCTTCTCATAAACTACGATCTGGCCCGGGAGCTGATCGGTGAGGAAATAAAATACTGCGAGAAAGAAGTAGGGCGTTAAGACCCCGATGACACCGGCGGCCCATTCCCTCCACTTAACCGAACGGAAAAGCACAAAACAAACCGGCAATATCCCCAGCATCAGCAGGTAAGGGAAATAGAAGAGGGAGCCCAGTGCGGCAAGGAAACCCGCTCCATAAACAAGGTCAAGGTCTTCGCTCCTGTTGTAGGACTTCATCAGGTTATTCAGGATGAGAAGCGTAATGACAATGCTGATATTGAGCGGGTGAATCGTAAGGTACAGAGGGGAAGAACTCATCATGATAAGGAAGACCAGTGATGCCAGTGAAGAGTTCTTGAGTACCAGCTCATGCCGGTTAAAGAGTATGTTAATCCACCACGTCTCAAGCAAAACGAGCAGAAAACCAAGGATTACGGAAAGATGGGGCAGGTTTCCAAGCAGTGAGTAAAGCAAACTATAAAGGGGGACGGGGCCTTCGGGAGGGGGGATATGTGTGGGCAATACGAATGCTTTGCCCCAGAGGATAAACCCAATCAGACCAATAACAAGGTACTGGGCAGGGAAGCTGGAGCGGAAAAAGCGGATGAACATGTCTTACAATGTGATAAGTGACTGGTTGCCAGTTACTAGAGATACAATTTATAAATCAAACCCTATATCCTTTCGGTAGTACCTGCCTTCAAATTCAATTTTTTCAGCATTGCGGTAAGTGAGGGCAAGGGCTTCATGCATGCTTTTCCCGAAAGAGGTTACGGCAATGACCCTTCCCCCGTTGGTGACGAGTTCGCCTTGTTTCATGGCTGTTCCCGCATGAAACACCAGTGAACCTTCAACATTCTTTTCACCATTTATCGTTTTGCCTTTTTCATAGGCATCGGGATAACCCCTGGAAACCAGCATGATGGTTGCACAAACACGGGGATCAATTTGAATGGTTTGTTTTTCCAGTTTCCGTTCAGCGACGGCCACCAGTAATTCTATAAGATCGTTTTTGATCCTCGGGATCACCGACTCGGTTTCGGGATCCCCCAAACGGCAGTTATATTCAATTACGAAAGGATCCCCCTTAACATTCATCAGCCCTGCGAAAATAAAGCCGGTATAATCCAGTCCGTCGTTTTTCAATCCTTCAACGGTCGGCTTCAGGATGCGTTCTTCTACTTTATGCAGGAAAGCCTCATCGGCAAAAGATACGGGGGACACAGAGCCCATGCCCCCGGTATTGGGGCCGGTATCGCCTTCGCCTATTTTTTTATAATCCTTTGCTTCAGGAAGGACCAGGTAGGAATTCCCGTCGGTGATCACGAAACAGGAGCACTCGATTCCTGAAAGGAACTCCTCGACCACCACCCGGGCTGAAGCCTGTCCGAACTTAGCATCCTTCAGCATAGCGGTTAACTCATCCAGGGCTTCTTCTTCCGACTGGCATATCACAACGCCCTTGCCTGCCGCTAGCCCGTCGGCCTTCAACACATAGGGAGGTTCCAGGGATCGTATAAATTCAAGCCCTTCCTCCAGGGTTGAAGGATCGAAGGTTTTATATGCCGCTGTAGGGATGCCATGGCGGACCATAAACTGTTTTGCGAAGTCCTTGCTGCCTTCAAGCCGGGCTGCAGCTGCTGACGGTCCTATGACGGGGATTTTTTTCAGTTCATTATCGGCGAGGAAGAAATCGTGTATGCCTTTTACCAGCGGGTCCTCGGGTCCGACAACAAGCATGTCAATGCCTGTTTCCAAAACGAACTTCCTGATCCCGGCAAAGTCATTCACCGAAAGAGGCACATTGTCGCCGAATTGGGATGTCCCTGCATTTCCAGGGGCAATAAACAGGTTCCCTAAGAGGGGGCTTTGTGATATTTTCCAGGCCAGGGCATGTTCCCTGCCTCCTGAGCCAAGCAAAAGTATTTTCATATACGATCAGGATTTAAGAGCCTTTTCAATGGATTCCCAGAGGCGGTCGGCAGTCTTCTGCCAGTTAAACAGGTCTTTCCTCTTCCTGCCGCGAATAATAAGGTCCTGGCGGATGCTCTCATAATTCGCAATCTTGTATAGGGCGTCAGAAATACTCTCAGGGCTGAAAGGATCGACGAAAAGTGCCGCATCCCCGGCCACTTCAGGCATAGAGGTCACCTTGGAGGTGATCACCGGCACATCGCAGCGGAACGCTTCAACAATGGGGATGCCGAATCCTTCAAAATAAGAAACATAGGTGAGGGCCAGGGCAGAACCAAGCACGCTTACGAGCTCTTCTATCTCCAGGCGGCCGATAAATACGACATCATCAGAAAAAACCATTTCCTGGAATGCTATGTCAATGTCGCTGGTCCACCATTTTTTGGCGCCAACGATCAGCAGTTTCACTTCCGAAGGATTTGATTTTTTAAAGAGATCAAATGCCCGGAAAAGGTTTGCCAGGTTTTTCCGGGGATGAAGCGAACCTATAAAAACAAAGTACCGGCATCCGTCGGAATACTCCTCCCTGGTTTTTTTTCGTTCTTCCTCGCTCAGCGGATGATAAGCTTCGTTGTACCCGTCATACACCACATCGATCTTGGAAGGGTCAACATGGTATTGCCTCACAATGTCTTCTTTCGAAAATTCCGATACTGTGGCAATCCTTGCCGCCCGCTCGGCATATTTGGGGAAATAGTAACGGTAAAACCTCCTGGTCCAGAACGGCAGGTCCTGGGGGTAATGTTCAAAATTAAGGTCATGGAAAACTGCCATGGACTTCACATCTGTTTTGAGCGAGAGGTAGCCGTCGGGGGAAAGGAAGAGATCAGGCTTCAGTTTCTTAAAAAGACCAGGGAGGGTAAGTTCAAACCACCAGTAATAAAGGAATGGGTGGCGGGCGTGGGGATACTGAATTACAGGGGTGACATTGTCGGAAAATAAAAATTCCGTGTCATATTCGCGGTCAAATATAAAATAGAAACGATGCTCCGGATGCTGGCTGGTAATGCGTTTGAGGGATTCATAAGTAAACCATCCTATCCCTTCGAGTCTGTTACGGATCAGCAGGCGGGTATTGACAGCAATATTCATCGAATTGTTTAACTTTGTCACAAATATCATAATATTTTTTAATGATTGTCGGGGAAAATATTCCCGAAGGATCAGGAAAATTGAAATCAGATGCAACGGAAATTCCTGACAAACCTTAGTTTGCTGCTATTTCTCAATCTGCTTATCAAGCCTTTCTGGGTATTTGGCATTGACAGGACAGTGCAAAACCTTGTGGGAGTAGAGGCTTTCGGGTTCTACTTTGTCGTATTCAATTTTTCATTTCTTTTCAACATTCTGCTTGACCTGGGCATAACCAACTTTAATAACAGGAATATAGCCCAGAATCATCATTTGCTGAGCAAGCACTTTTCAGGCATATTGCTGATGAAACTGCTGCTTGCGTTCCTTTACCTGGGGGTCACTTTTTTCGTCGCCATCTGGAAATACAATCCCGATCAGCTTAAGCTCCTCGGCGTACTCGCATTTAACCAGTTCCTGATTTCATTTATCCTTTACCTCAGGTCAAATATTTCGGGCTTGTTGATGTTCAAGACCGACAGTTTCCTTTCGGTACTCGACCGCATGCTGATGATACTTTTCTGCGGTGTGCTGTTATGGGGGCATGTCACCTCAACCCCTTTCAGGATTGAATGGTTTGTTTATTCCCAAACCGCTGCCTATATTTTTACAGCCCTTACAGCCCTGATGATAGTCGTTAAAAAAGCCAGGTTTAAAAGGCTTAACTGGAACTGGCCGTTTTTCCTGATGATCATGAAGCAAAGCGCTCCTTTTGCTTTGCTTGTGCTTTTCATGACCTTTTATAACAGGCTTGACCCGGTCATGCTTGGATTACTGCTTGATAAGGCAAAAGGAAATGAACAGGCCGGTATTTATGCATCAGGCTTCCGCATTTTCGACGCAGTGAATATGATCGCCTATCTTTTCTCGGTATTGCTGATCCCTGTCTTTTCCAAGATGATCAAGCATAAGGAGAGCATTGAGCATATGGTGAAGCTGTCATTTACAATGATCATCACACCGGCCATCCTGATTGCCCTGGGTTCGTTTTTTTACAGCAATGAACTGATGGCCTTACTTTACAATGCACATCTTCACGACTCGGCCCATGTATTCCAGATACTGATGGGCGGATTTATCGCGGTTTCAACAACCTATATTTTCGGTACCCTGCTCACGGCCAACGGCAACCTCAAGGAGCTTAACATCATTGCCTGCTGCGGATTGCTGATCAGCTTTTCATGCAACATGTTCTTTATCCCGAAATACCTGGCTATCGGATCGGCATATGCCAGCCTTATCACCCAGTTCACAACAGCCTTTGTCCAGGTAATCGTTGCTGTTAAGGTTTTTAAAATGAGACCTAACTATCGCTACCTTCTCACATTGGTTTTATATATTGCCGGTGTTATCATTATAAATGTCATTTCACGGATGTACCCTGTGCATCTTTCGTTCATCCCCGGCCATCTAAGCTGGATAGGAGGCTTCCTGCTGATGGTCGTTGCCTCCGTCCTCCTGTCGGTCCTCTTAAAACTGTGGAGTGTAGGGTCCCTGCTCAGGATCCTCCGGAGCGAGCGTTGATATTGACCCTCTTCTCTCCGGCCTATTGTTCTATTAGTAAATTTCCCTACCTTTGAAACAAATTTCATCCCCCATCCCTATGGACGGTAACGAAAAAAAGACGGAAGAATTTAATTCTTCCAACCTGGTGATTTTTCTCTATAAGTGGAGAAAGCCACTATTCATTGTTATGCTTTGCGCGCTATTTGGTTCCTGGTTCTTCTCATTGCCATGGTTCATCACACCCAAATACAAATCCACCGTCATCATGTTCCCTGCCAGCACAAGTTCCATCTCAAAAGCTCTTCTGAGTGCGCAGTATTCCAAAGGGCAGGACCTTGTGGAAATAGGCGAGCAGGAACAGGCTGAACAGCTTCTTCAGATCCTCAATTCGAGCCGCATCCGTGAACGCATTATAAATAAATTCCACCTGATGGATCATTACGGGATAGACACATCCTCAAACTACAAGTATTCAAAACTTTATAAGGAATACGAAGATAACATCAGTTTCCGCCGCACCGAGTTCATGGCGGTTCAGATCACTGTTTATGATGAAAACCCCCAGCTTGCAGCCGATATAGCAAACGGGATCTCATGCCTGCTCGATACCGTTAAAAATGAGATGCAAAGGCAGCGTTCGGTAAAAGGGCTCCATATTGTTGAAACTGAATATAACGACCTGCAGAAAGAGTTGAGCAATATCGTTGATTCACTGGTCAGATTAGGGGAATTGGGTATCAACGATGTGGAATACCAGTCGGAAGTACTTAACCAGGAATTGGCGAAAAACATAACATCAGGAAACCGCTCGGCCCAGGCTGCAATCCAGAAGAAACTGGATGTACTTGGAAAGTATGGCGGTGTTTACATGTCGCTGAAAAATGCACTTGAATTCAAGACTGAGCAGCTTACCGTTCTGCAGGCCAAATACAAGCAGGCCAAAGTGGATGCAGAGGAAAGCCTTCCGGTCAAGTTTGTCGTCAGCGATGCGTATAAGGCTGAAAAGAAATCATATCCCATCCGCTGGCTGATCATGCTGGTTTCTACGGTCTCTGCCTTGTTCCTCGCAGTGATTGTGATCATGGTCATGGAAAAGATAAATGCCTACAATACCCAGAAGAATTTCCAGCTGGGACAGTCATAAAAAATCAGAACTATAGAAAAAATCTCAGTTTATGGATAACTTCTTCAATAATGTTAAGCTGCTTGATCTCGTTATCAAATGGAAGTACCACCTGCTTGCCGTCATTGTTGCGGCAATTCTGCTTTCGGTATTGTTCTCAAGCCCGATCTTCATTACACCCCTGTATAAATCATATGCTGTAGTTTATCCTTCAAATATCTCCCCTTATTCAACTGAGAATGAGACAGAGCAGATGATACAGATGCTGGGTTCAAGGGATATACGCGATAGTGTGATCCATAAATTCAATCTTGCAAAACACTGGCGTATCGATTCCACATATGAATACTTCATGAGCACTATGGTGTTTTTCTGGGAACAAAGGGTGAAGATCGGGAAGACCCCGAACGAAGCCGTTGAGATTGAAGTCCTGGATCCGGATCCCCAGGTTGCATGTGATATGGCTTCAGCCATTGTTAATTACTACAATATAAAAGTAAGGTCGCTGCATAAGGAAAAATTCGGCGAAGTTGTTGAAAATTACAATTTCATCATGTCTAAAAAGCAGCAATACATTGATTCACTTGGCAAGGAAGCAGTAGCGCTGGGAACAAAGTATGGCATCCTGGAATACGAAGGACAAACCCGTGAAGTGATGCGTGCCTATTTTCAGAACAAGGGCAGCAGCGAGGTGCAAAAATACAGGCGCAACCTTGAAGAGCATGGCGGTGAGATCATGAAACTTGACGAAATGATACGTTCTGAATCGGGAACGTTTGCCCAGTTAAAACTTGATGCCGACAGGGCTTTGATGGATTATAACCGGAAGTATACCCATGCAAACATACTCAGCAAGCCTTTCCCGGCCGATAAAAAATCTTTTCCCGTTCGCTGGCTTATCGTAGTGATGTCGACCCTCGCGGCCTTATTCCTTGCCCTCATCGTTGCCGGTTTAATTGAAAACAGGAAGCAAACTTCCAGGAATGCAGCTCAGCAGGGATAAAATAGAAGAAGTAAAAAGCTACCTGACAGGGGAGAATGCCAGGTATACCTTGTTTTACGCAATCAGCGGCCTGTTCATTTTGCTGAATGCCTACATGGTATACCGCAATTTTTATTATACCCTGCTGCTGCCGTTGGGCCTTGTCATCCTTTATATTTTCTTTTACCGTGTTGATTATGTTTTATTACTGATAACATTTTGCACGCCCCTCGCTGTCAACCTCACCCAATTTGAATTCAATGTGGGTATCTCGTTGCCCACCGAACCCCTGATGATGGGGGTCCTGCTGTTGTTTGTTTTAAAGTTGTTTTACGAAAATAATTTCGATCCCAGGGTCTGGAAACATCCCATGACCATGATCATAGGCTTCCAGTTTCTATGGATACTGATAACCAGCATAACAAGCCAATACCCTCTTGTTTCTTTTAAATTCATGCTTGCAAGGCTGTGGTTCGTCATTCCGTTTTACATTTTCGCCATTCACCTGTTCAGAAAAAGGCAAAATATCAGGCTGTTTGTATGGCTTTATGCAATTCCCCTTGTAATTGTTATCATTTATACCACATACCAGCATTCCCTCTGGGCTTTCGAGGAGAACGCAGGCCATTGGGTAATGACCCCGTTCTATAACGACCACACTGCATACGGTGCCATTCTTGCGCTTTTCGTACCCGTGTTTGTAGGCATTACCTTCACAAAGTCTTATTCACGCATAGTCAGGTTCTTCTCCATCATTGCATTATTGTTCCTCCTGATGGCTCTGTACCTCTCATACTGCCGGGCAGCATGGATCAGCCTGGTGATTGCGCTGATGTTCTATCTCATCATACTGTTCAGGATCAAATTCAAATACATAGTGTTTACTCTTTTACTGGGCGGACTTATATTCTATGTTTTTCAATTCGAGATCCTCGACTCACTGTCAAAGAACAAGCAGGGCACTTCCGGAAATTTCATGGAGCATGTACAGTCGATGTCAAATATCAGCACCGATGCAAGTAACCTTGAACGCTTAAACCGCTGGTCCTCGGCCCTCAGGATGTTCAGGGAAAGGCCCGTATTCGGATTCGGACCCGGGACATACCAGTTTGAATATGCACCTTTCCAGAGTTCTGAAGAGAAAACGCTGATCAGCACCAACGCCGGTGACCGCGGGAATGCACACAGTGAATATATCGGCCCCCTTGCCGAAGAGGGGCTGCCGGGAACTCTTATTGTTATCGCGCTGTTTCTCTATTCCATCGTTGTTGCGATGCGGGTATACAGGAGGACTACCGACAAGGAAATACGGATGTTAACCCTTGCCATCATGCTTGGATTGATCACTTATTATTTCCACGGACTGATGAACAATTTCCTGGATTCCGACAAAGCTTCGGTACCGGTATGGGGCTTTATTGCAATACTGATCGCTTTTGACCTGTATTACGTACCGGGGAAGAAATTACAAGAATAAATCAGGGAGTTTTTACCTGAGTTTCCTCAGGAGATCGGGCAGCATTTTTACAGCGGCAATTTCTTTCCATTTTTTACGCGGATCATCGGCCGGAACGCCCCAGTATGTTTTTCCGCCTTCAAGGGATTTGTCGACCCCCGACATGGCCAGCACAACAGCTTTCTTTCCTATCACCAGGTCTTTGTTGACCGAGACCCTGGCCCAGAGGATGACGTCATCTTCGATACGCGACACTCCTGCAATGGCACAATGTGCGCCGATGAGGCAGTGGCGGCCAACAAAGGTGTCGTGGCCGATCTGGACATGGTTGTCGATCTTGGTGCCGTAAGAGATCACAGTATCACCTGAAACGCCTTTGTCAATCGATGTAAGGGCGCCAATCTCCACTTTGTCTTCGATCACAACTTTACCGCAGGATTCGAGTTTCTTCCAGCCTTCGGGCCGGCGCTGGAAATAATAAGCATCTGCTCCCAAAACGGCGCCGGAATGGATGATGGCATCATCGCCTATTTCGGTATAGTCATAGATGCTGGCATTTGCATGGATGATGCAGTTCCTGCCTATCTTAACATGGTTCCCGATGAAAGCCCCGGGCTGGATAACGCTTCCTTCGCCTATTAATGCCGACGGGCTGATCATGCCGGAAGCTTTTTCGAAAGGGCGGAAACGGGTTGCCAGTGAAACGTAGGCATCAAATGGCTTATCATGGATCAGCAGGACTTTGCCTTCAGGGCATTCCACTTCCTTATTGATAAGAACCGTGGTGGCAGCTGAATTCAAGGCCTTGCTGTAATACTTCGGATGGTCAACGAAGGTTAGGTCACCTGCTTCGACCATATGGATCTCGTTGATGCCGCTGACGATGAATGAAGGGTCGCCGATCATGCGGGCGCCGGTCATTTCAGCGACCTGGGAAAGTGTTAATGGCTGGGGGAATTTCATATTCTTGGCTTATTTCGTCTTGCTTATGCTCGCATCCTCGCAACGCTGCTGCGCCTTCTTCGTCGCTCACACCGGCATTCACTAAATCATAATCATTTCAGCAGTTCGCTTCTTGAAGCCAAGGCAGCTTGTGCGAGATGCTTCGCTTAAAACACCCAAGGCAGCTTGTGCGACATGCCTCGCTTTCGCTGTTTAACCTTTCACCCGTTCGGCGTATTCACCTATCCTGGTATCAACCTTGATCACCTCGTCGTTTTCGATGAAAAGAGGCACGCGCACCTTGGCGCCTGTTTCAACTGTAGCATCCTTTAAGGTGTTGGTTGCGGTGTTTCCGCGCAGTCCGGGTTCTGTGTAGATGATCTTCAGGATCACGAACGGCGGAAGTTCGCATGAAAGAGGGGTCTCGGTATCGGCATGGAATACGATCTCAACTTCCTGTCCTTCTTTCAGGTACTGAGGGGCGTTGATAAGCTCTTCGTTGATAAAGGTCTGCTCGTATGTCTCGGTATGCATGAAATGGTATCCCGAATGATCCTTGAAGAGATACTGGTATTTACGGCGTTCAACACGTGCAATGTCAATCTTAACCCCTGAATCGAAGGTGTTTGAAATAACGCGCCCATTCTTCAGGCTCTTGAGTTTTGTACGAATAAATGCCGGGCCCTTGCCGGGTTTCACATGCTGAAATTCAACAATGGTATAAAGATCGTTGTTATAATCGATGACCAGGCCGTTCCTGATATCTGCAGTTGTTGCCATAAATTGTAATGAGTTGATTGATCATTAAAAAGGGCTGCAAAGGTAGCAATATTTTTCGAGATTGCGAGCTAACTATGACTTATAATCTTCTATCTGCAGCGATTTTACCGCGAACGCCGATTCCTGCGCCTGCTGGTTTGAACAAATGACCAGGGTGCGGCTGCCGGCATATTCGCCCACCAGCTGCAAATACCATTCCATCCCTGCTTTATCGAGGTTCATTACAGGCTCGTCAAACAGGAGCAGGGGCACATCGCTGAACATCGCCAGGGCCAGTTTCACCCTTTGTTTCATTCCCGAGGAATACTGCCGTATAACCTTTGACTTTCTTACTTTCAGGTCGAGGATATCCCTGACCTTCCCGGCATCCATTCCCGGTAAATAGGGCTTGAATGAAAAGTGAAAATCGATCATCTCGTCAAGGGTGAAATCCTCTATGATCTCAAGGTAAGGTGCAACCATGGCAAGCTGACGGAAAACCAGGTTGTCAGGGATCTCTTTGCCGCCGAATTCATACCTGATTTTTCCCAAAGAGGGATGTATATTACCGGCTATGACCTGGAGAAGAGTTGATTTGCCCGAGCCGTTGCGGCCGAGAATGGCGCAGGTTTCACCTGAATGAAGGTCCAGGGAAATATTACGGAATATCCACTCCGTATTGAACTTTTTCCCAATGCCATCCAGATAAATATTCATGAAAAGATCCCCGCTCAGTCTGAAGATTTGCGTTTTGTCAGGCCTTTCATAATACCCCTCGAGGAATTGGCGATGAACGAAAGGATCTCATCCCGCTCAGGAGTGGCGGGCATCTCGGTCTCGATCATCCGCACGGCCTTTGAAACATTGTATCCCCTTACGAAGATGATGCGGTAGATATCCTGGATATAATTGATCATTTCGGAACTGAAACCCCGGCGGCGAAGTCCGATAGAATTAACCCCCACATACGACAGGGGTTCCCTTGCAGCCTTGGTATATGGAGGAACATCCTTGCTTACACCGGAACCTCCCCCGATAAAGGCATGGGCCCCGATATGTACGAACTGGTGAACGGCTACAACACCTCCGAGTATAGCCCAGTCGTCAAGATAGATGTGGCCGGCAAGCGCGGAATAACCGCCCATGATCACATTATTGCCAACCACGCAGTCATGGGCGATATGGACGTAGCCCATCAGCAGGCAGTTGTCGCCGATAACAGTTTCGTAACTGGCTTTCGTGCCCCGGTTTATCGTGACATATTCGCGGATGGTGGTATTGTTGCCGATCCTGACTATGGTATCCTCTCCTCCGAATTTCAAATCCTGGGGAATAGCCGAGATCACCGCACCGGGAAAGATCTTGCAGTTCTTGCCTATCCTGGCGCCTTCCATAATGGTCACATTGGGACCTATCCAGGTGCCTTCTTCAATGATCACATTCTTATCAATGGTCACAAACGGCTCGATCACCACGTTTGGGGCAATCTTTGCCTGGGGGTTTACATATGCAAGAGGTTGATTCATAGGATTTTATTTTCGGGTTACCTGTGCCATCATTTCAGCTTCCATCACAATTTTATTGCCAACATAGGCCACGCCTTTCATGGAGATCAATCCGCGGCGGATGGGGGCCGACAGCTGGTTGAAAAATACGAGGGTATCGCCAGGCACTACTTTACTCCTGAACTTGACATTCTCAATTTTAACAAACAAGGTGGTATAATTATGCGGGTCGTCTACTGTGCTTAATGAAAGGATCCCCCCGGTCTGCGCCATGGCTTCGATCTGAAGCACCCCAGGCATCACGGGTTCCTGGGGAAAATGGCCAACGAAGAAAGCCTCGTTAATGGTCACATTCTTAAGGCCCACCACGTAATCGCTTCCCATTTCAATAATACGGTCGATCAGCAGGAACGGGAAACGGTGGGGGAGCATCTTCTGGATCTGGTTGATATCGTAAAGCGTCTTGGTAAGGTCGAACTTATGGCCTTCCTGGTGCTTCTTCTCCTTTTTAATATGTTTTTTGATCAGCTTTGCAAACTGGACATTCGAATAATGCCCCGGCCTGGTGGCAATGATATGGGCCTTGATGGGCATGCCAACCAGGGTGAGGTCGCCGATGATATCAAGAAGCTTATGCCTTGCAGGTTCATTGGGGAACTGCAGGTCGAGGTTGTTCAGTATGCCTTCGCTGGGCAGCACTTCCACTTTGGGCTTATGAAAGATCCCTGCAAGATGGTCGAGCTCTTCCTTTGAAACGGCGCGGTTTACGAATACGATGGCATTGCTCAGGTCGCCGCCTTTAATGAGGTTGTTGTTGAGGAGGTATTCCATCTCGTGAAGGAAGACGAAGGTCCTGCAGTTTGCAATTTCATCTTTAAACCTGCGGATGTCGTTAAGGGTTGCATTTTGCGAGTGAAGCACCCTCGATTCGTAGTCGATCATGACCGAGAGGCGGTAATCCTTTGAAGGCATGGCGATCATTTCAACCTTCTTCTCGGGATTGGTATAGGTGATGATCTGGTTCAGCTCGAAATATTTCCTGGGTGCATTTTGTTCAACCGTACCCACGCCGCTGAGGGCCTCCACGTAGAAACGCGAACTGCCGTCGAGGATAGGGGTTTCCGATTGGTTCATCTCGATCAGCACGTTGTCGATCTCCAGCCCGGTGAGGGCCGCCATCACATGTTCAATGGTGTCGAACCTCGATCCCTCGTATTCAATGCTGGTCCCGCGGGAAGTGTCAACCACGAGGTCGACATCGGCGTCCACAATGACATTATTCCCGAGATCGGTACGCTTAAATTTGATGCCGTGGTTAGGCGGGGCAGGGTTGAAGGTCAGGGTCACGTCAAGGCCCGTATGGAGGCCCACGCCTGAAACGCTGACGGATGATTTTATCGTTCTTTGCTTCTCACTCATGAATTCTGGTTCGGTTTTACTCTTTATGGTCTTTTAAGACCTTCTCTAAATGGTTGATCCTCCTCACGATCTCGTCGAGATTAGCGAGATGGATATAATTTCTCCTTGTTTTTCTTACGTCTATGGCCGGGGAACCAAGGACCATGGCGCCTTCCCCGGTGATGGATCCTCCAATGCCTGACTGTGCGCCGATCTTCACGCCATCGGCAATGGTAATATGGCCTATGATGCCAACCTGGCCTGCGATCATGCAGTTCTTCCCGATCTTAGTCGACCCTGAAATGCCTGATTGTGCCGCGATGACGGTATTTTCGCCAATTTCGACATTGTGGGCGACCTGGATAAGGTTATCCAGTTTCACACCCTTTCTTATGATGGTCGATCCGAGGGTTGCGCGGTCAATGGTGGTGTTTGAGCCTATCTCAACATGATCTTCGAGGATAACGTTCCCGATCTGGGGAACCTTCTGATAATTATTGTCGCTTTGGGGCGCAAATCCGAAACCATCGCTGCCTATGATCACTCCCGAATGAAGTGTGCAGTCATTTCCTATCACGCAATCACGGTAGATCTTCACACCTGGATATATGGTGCAGTTATTCCCGACCTTCACATTGTCGCCAATGTATACCTGCGGATAAATACTCACATTATCTCCCAGCAAGGCATTCTCTCCGACAAAACTGAAAGCCCCGATCGACAGGTCTTTGCCTGTTTTTGCGGAAGCTGCAATGAATGCCAGGGATGACACTTCCTTTTTGCCTGCCGTCATGCTGTTGAACATTTCCAGCAGTTTGGCAAAGCTCTGGTAGGGATCGTCAACACGGATGAGGGTGGGGGCAATGGCCTGGGAAGGAGTAAAATCTTTACTCACCACGACTATGGATGCCTCGGTGGTATAGATAAACTGTGTGTATTTCGGATTAGCCAGGAAAGTCATTGTTCCCGGTTTGCCTTCTTCGATCTTTGACAGGTTTGATACCCTGGTTTCGGGTTTACCCTCAACTATGCCGTTGAGGAATCCGGCTATCTGTTGAGCGCTGAACTCCATTGTTTTTGGTTAACGGGGTGCAAATTTATCGATTTTTTTTGAAACAGCTCTTTTGAATTTTATAATATTCAGTAAATCAAATCTTTATATCCTTCGGATAGCTTAGCAGGTGTTTGCTTACGGTAGTCGAGAGAACAGCAATGTCGAGTTGTTCAGAAGCCGCTGCAACATCGGTGAGTTTGCCGTCGCCGGTGCGGATCAGGATTTTATCGTGGCGGGGGTTGTATGCATGATTCGTGACTACTTCGGTATTTACGAAAAATGAGGTTTCTTCGCTTGTAAGCCCGTACTGCTTCATTGTGGACCCGGTGATCCGCAGTATATAATCAGGATTAAAAGCTTCATTCTGCATTTCCATCCTGAAAAGGTTCCTGTTGATAAGGCAGCGGCAAAGGGTTGAGAGCACCTTATCGGGATGGTCCATCCAGAGTTTTATGGAAGTGACGACATCATAATCATCGAGAAGGGCAAAGCGTTTAAGACAGCCAGGATCGTTTATAAATGCTTCATTGCCTATATCATGGGTAAGGAAATATTTAAGGGCAGGGGTGGCAGCCGGGATATCCTTATCGGTCTCACCAAGGAATTTGGCCCTTTTCAGGATATTCACCAGCATCTGGTCGGCGGCAAGCACTGCCTTGTGAAGGTATACCTGCCAGTACATCAGCCTGCGGGCGATAATGAACTTTTCGATGGAATAAATACCCTTTGATTCTACCACCAGCTCATCATCGCAAACCGTGAGCATGTTAATGATACGGTCGGTATTGATAGTGCCCTCGGCGACCCCGGTGAAAAAACTGTCGCGTGAAAGGTAGTCGAGGCGGTCCATGTCGAGCTGGCTGGAGACCAGCTGGTGAAGGAATTTTTTCCCATGGTTCCCCCTGAAAATTTTCCTGGCTAGTTCCAGTTTGCCTTCAAACAGCTTGTTGAGCCCGGCAATGAACATGTCGGAGATATCTTCATGGGAAAGCCCTTTCACGATGGATTGTTCAAGGGTATGCGAAAACGGACCGTGGCCGATGTCATGAAGGAGGATGGCGATGCTGAGCCCCTCCGATTCCTCGTGGCTTATCTGGATCCCTTTCGACCTGAGCACCCCAACCGCCTGCCTCATGAGGTGCATGGCGCCCAGTGCATGCTGGAAGCGGGTATGGTGGGCCGAAGGATAGACATAATTGGTCAGGCCCAGTTGTTTGATCCTGCGGAGGCGCTGGAACCAGGGGTGGTCCATGATGTCGTAAACCAGCTCGGAAGGGATCTTGATAAAGCCGTAGACAGGGTCGTTGATCGTTTTTATCTTATTGATTGCCCGGAAATTCATTTAAATTTGTTAAAAGAATGCTAAATTACGGCCAGGGCCACAATAAAAGCAAACTTACGACATTTATACTTAACATGGAAATCAGTCCCCTGATAAAAACCCGGGAGAATGCCATCCGCAGTCAATAAAAATAAACATGGATAAAGTAAGTATATTGTGGGTTGATGATGAAATTGACCTTTTAAAACCGCATATCATTTTTCTCAGGGATAAGGGCTATGAAGTGGAAACAGCCAACAGCGGCTATGATGCGCTGGACCTGATCAAGGCCAGGCAGTTTAATATCGTTTTCCTCGATGAACAGATGCCTGGCTTATCGGGTATTGAGACCCTGATGAAGATCAAGGCCGACCTGCCGGGTTTACCGGTGGTAATGATCACCAAGAGCGAGGAAGAGGCTATCATGGAGGATGCCATCGGGTCAAACATAGCCGATTACCTTATCAAGCCTGTAAAACCAAACCAGATACTCCTTTGCCTAAAGAAAAACCTGGAAAATAAAAAACTGATCAGCGAGAAGACCAATTTCCAGTACCAGCAGGAATTCAGGAATATAGGGATGGAGATCAGCAACCGCCTGAATTTCGAGGAATGGGTCGAGGTATATAAGAAGATCGTTTTCTGGGAGCTGAAGCTTGAGCAGTCGATGGACGACGGTATGCAGCAGGTGCTGCAACTCCAGAAAAACGAAGCGAACCAGGTTTTCAGCAAGTTTGTTGAAAGGAACTATATCGACTGGCTGCATGGAAAAGTAAACCCCAGGCCTGTCCAGTCTCATAATGTCGTCAAGGAGAAAGTGTTCCCGGTAATGGACGAAAACAAGCCGGTATTTGTAATTCTTGTCGACAACCTCAGGTATGACCAGTGGAAGATATTACAGCCTTTCTTTGAAGAGAATTTCAGGGTCGAGAAAGAGGATATCTATTACAGTATCCTGCCATCGGTGACCCAGTATGCGAGGAATGCCTTGTTTGCCGGACTGCTTCCCACCGAGATAGAGCGGAAGTACCCGAAGTACTGGGTGAATGAAGATGAAGAAGGGACAAAGAATAATTTCGAGTCGGAACTTCTCGGGGAACTGCTCAAGCGGTACGGAAGGGATGTGAAATACTCTTACTATAAGGTCCTGAACCAGACCTATGGGCGCAAACTCGTCGAATTGCTTCCGAACCTGATGGTGAACAAGCTGAACTTCATCGTTTACAATTTCGTGGATATGCTCTCGCATGCCCGCACCGAGATGGAGATCATCAGGGAGCTGGCCGACGATGAAAAGGCTTACCGTTCGATCACCGTGAGCTGGTTCCAGCATTCACCCCTGTATGAGATCATCCGCTGGCTGGGGGAGAAGGATGTGAACCTCATAATCACAACCGATCACGGTTCCATTCGCGTGAACAACCCGGTGAAAGTGCTGGGCGACCGCAATACAAACACCAACCTCAGGTATAAGACCGGCAAAGCGTTGAAATTTGAGAAGAACGAAGCTTTTGAGGTGAGGAATCCTGCGGATGCTTTCCTTCCAAGGGGCAATGTGAGCTCTTCGTTTGTGTTTTGCCGCAACTACGATTTTTTCGCTTATCCCAATAATTTCAATTATTACGTTAATTATTACCGCGATACGTTCCAGCACGGTGGGATTTCGATGGAGGAGATGCTGGTGCCCTGCGTGTATTTGAAGAGAAAATGACCCTGACCTCTACCCTTGAGTCCTTGCCGGAAGTCGCAAAGAAAATCCTGGAAACCTTCCCCCATTCGAGGGTGTTTGCTTTATATGGAAAGATGGGGGCAGGCAAGACGACTCTGATCAGGGAACTCTGCCGTCAGCTCGGAGTGTCCGACGAGGTCCAGAGCCCTACCTTTGCAATTATCAACGAGTACAAAACTTTATCCGGAGGATCTGTCTTTCACTTCGATTTCTACCGTATCAACAAGATAGAAGAGGTCTTTGATATCGGGTATGAAGATTATGTTTACTCCGGTTCATACTGTTTTATCGAGTGGCCGGAGCTTGCCGGGGATCTCCTGCCCGAGGGTACGGTAAGGATGGAGATATCAGGGGAAAAAGAAAGGGTGATCAGATTCTGACCACCCTTTCTTTTTCACCGGGAAGAAACCCGTGGAATTTCTTAAATTATTTTTGAATATTAACCAGGTTCTTGAACAAAGCCTTGTCGGCATTGATCTTGTCGGAGTTTCCATAAACACAGAACTCATTCTTGTCGAGGACATCCTGTATCATCTTGGCAAATGATTTAATATCGGCGGCTTTGGTGTTTATCACAGCCGTACGGTCATCCTGTATTGCCTTTTCAGTTCTCTTGTTGAAGTAGTAACTGAATGCCTGGTCGCCTTTCTGGGAGGCGGTAAGCGGACGGTCGATGCTTGAAACGGTGCCTAAGATATAGCGCGTCATAGACTTGTCGTCGGCTTCAAACGTCTTCAGGTATTCGGGGATCCCCTTAAAATTATCGAGAGTCTGTTTAAGGTTAGGGTCGCGGTATGAGTTGAATGTAATGCTTCCGAGTGGAGAGATTGTGCTCCATCCTCCATAAGCGCCTCCCATTACACGGATCCTTGTCTGCAGGTAATCGGTTGAAAGGATCTGGCTCAGTACCCTCATCTTTCCATCCCACTTATATCCCAACTGCTTGTAGTCAAAACCTGCGACTACATACTGCACTTTTGAAGGTGTAAGGAAGCCTTCATTCTTAGCCTGGGGATCCAGGGCCCATGTTTTCATTGCTACCGGAACGTTTGGCAATTCCTTCACAAGCTTCTCAAGCGCAGGTGTGAATTTCGCAAAAGCTTCTTTATTCGTTGTCACTCCGGCAATCAGGTTGTTCTTCGTAAATAAAAGTGAAGCGACTTTCTTCAGGTTGGCAATAAGCTCACCCGAGCGGCTGTCGAAATTCTTCATCAGGTCAGCAACAAACCAGTAGTAAGTAAGACCGGTGGTCATTTCGCCGTATACACCCGACTTGCTGAAGTATGACGGGAAACGTCCGCTTGCTATGGTATAGCCGTCCTGTTTTGTTGTGGCTTCCAATTGTGACAAATGCCTTGTCAGTACATTTTTCAGTCTTTCCACATCGTCATATTTTGTTTTCAGCAGGATCTCCGAAGTGAGTTCGGCCATCTTATCAACTTTCCCGGTCATGGATTTTGATGTGACTGCCAGTTTAGGGATCATTGTATTATCGTCGAGGTTTTCCTGGTAGGTTTTAAGTGAGGTGTAAAAACCCCCGGTATTGATGTTCAATGCCTTGTTCAGGTCTCCAAAACTGTATTTCTCGGTATTCAACATCGAAAGCACATTCGACAGCAGGGAAGCATAAGGGATCATGTCCTGGGGAAGCGCCCTCAGGTCAAAGAAAAGGTTCATGTAAACCACACCGTTTGTAAATTCGTTGCGGTAAAGCATTGGTACGCCTGCAACTTTGCTTTCTTCAACACTGTAGAATGTGGCTTTGGGGTTGATGTCTTTGATCTCAAGCAAAGGGATCTTTGCAAGGGCCTCAGGACTGTCTTCCGATTTCTGGTAATCCAGCAGGTCTTTGGTATCCTTCACAAGAGCGTCGATCTGGGCAGGTGTCAGGATTGCCTTGTATGATTTAAGTTCGGCTGCAACAGCTGCATTCTTCTCATCATCAGCTCCGACTTTCGGGGCCAGGGTATAAAGCAGGGTATGCGGATTGTCGAGGAAACTGGTTTTGATGATATTTTCCAGGTATTTCGTCGTAAGGGCTTTCTTTACTTCTGCCAGGGGTTTTTCATATTCAAGCCCTGTAAAAGGATCATCGGCAAAGAAGCTTGTAGGCAATGCGCGGAATACGCAGTACATTCCTTTCTGTGCATCGTTGCCTTCGCGGAGCTGGAATTCCATACGGTTGATGACTCCTTCAACGACCTGTTTGTCGAGGCCCTTGTCAACAGCATCCTGCATGCATTTTTTAACAATGTCGTTAAATTTATCCTTGTCGGCCGCATTGGCATTCTGGACCATGATCTGGAACACGTTCTGCTTGTAATTGCTGGAGGATGCGTTGACATCCTGTCCGATCCCTGCTGCCTGAAGGGCAAGACGGATCGGGGCTGATTCCTGGTTTACGAGAACCTCGCTGAGAACGTCAAGAGCCATTACCAGCGCCTGGTCGGTATTGTGGCCTGTCACGTAATTCAGTGAAAGGTAAGTCTGGTTGTTGGCGTCGTCGCCCGGCATGATAGGATAATAGCCGGTGAGGTCCATCATCTTGGCAAACGGCTTCTGGTCGGTGATGCTGGCCTTATTGTTTGCTTTGGTATAATGGGAAAGATATTCCTTGTCGATAAAAGCCAGTTCCTGTGCCAGGGGGGCGTCACCGTAAAGATAAATGTAAGAGTTTTCGGGATGGTAGAACTTCTTGTGGAAATTCAGGAACTGTTCGTAGGTAAGATGGGGAATAGTGAAGGGATATCCGCCTGATTCCTTTCCATAAGCATTATCGGGGAAGAGGTTCCTGTATACCTGGTAGCTAAGTTCCTCCCTTGGATCAGAAAAAGCGCCTTTCATTTCATTGTAAACAACGCCTTTATAAGTAAGCGCGCTGTCTTTGTCGAGCAGTTCATAATGCCAGCCTTCCTGCTTGAAAATCCTGGGATCGCTGTAGGTAAGCGGATTGAATACAGCGTCAAGATACACGTGCATGAGGTTGAAATAATCCTTGTCATTCATACTGGCTACAGGATAAGCCGTAAAATCCTTCGAGGTGAAAGCGTTCATGAAGGTATGAAGCGAACCTTTGATAAGAACGTCAAACGGGCTCTTTACCGGATAGTTTTTACTTCCGTTCAAAACCGAATGCTCTGTGATATGCGGAGCACCGAAATCGTTGTCGGGAAATGTCTTAAAGGCGATGGTAAAGGTCTTGTTGGCATCATCGGTGGCGAATTTCACGATCTTCGCCCCGCTTTTCAGATGTTCCAGGAAGAATACATTTGCATTCAGCTCTTTGACAAACCTTTTTTCGATCAGTTTGTAGCCCGGATAATTTACTTCAGGGGTTGCACTCATAAGTAAGGTCATTAAGAATCCTAATGAGAGAAGGTTTAGCGTTGTGACGAGAAACCTTTTCATGGTTAATTTTTTCAACTGCATAACGAAAAGTTTTGAATTTTATGCAAGATTACGGGATTTTTCCATGATTTAAAAGGATTTTCGGTATCATCGGCATTCCAAAGGGCGAAACAGTCAGATCCGATGACAACCGGCTGATTTTTCCTCCCCTGGCATAATATTCCTGATTCTTTTGTAACTTCGTTTAAAATTTAACGCATGGAAGATTCCCGTCCTGATTTCAGCAAACTAACCCTTGGCGAGAGGCTGATGCCCCAGGAAGAAATGCTTGAAGTGGCGAGCAGGAAAAGCGAACTTTCTATTGGAGTCCCAAAGGAAGTCTCCAGCATGGAAAACAGGGTTTCACTGGTTCCCGACGGTGTAGGGCTGCTGGTGCGCAACGGCCACCACGTTCTTGTCGAGGCAGGGGCAGGGCTTACGGCCCATTTCCCCGATCATGAGTTCAGCGAGGCCGGGGCAAGCATCGTTTACTCTTCCAACGAGGTGTACAAGGCCGATATTATTCTGAAGGTCGGGCCTGTCACACAGGACGAGATTGAGCTTCTTCATCCAAAGCAGACTCTTATTTCCACCCTTCAGATCGCAATGCAGTGCGGGGAGTATTTCCGGGGTCTCAGCCAGAAAAAAGTAACGGCCCTTGCATTTGAATTTATCCGTGACAAGACCAACCAGATGGCGGTGATCAGGACCATGAGCGAGATTGCAGGGAATACAGCCATATTTATTGCCGCCGAGTACCTCAGCGATCCGGAATTCGGCAGGGGTAAGATGTTTGGAGGGTTTACCGGGATTGCGCCATCGGAAGTCGTGATTATCGGCGCAGGAACGGTCGGCGAATTTGCCGCAAGATCGGCAATCGGGCTCGGGGCTTTTGTAAAAGTGTTTGATAATTCGGTTTACAGGCTCAGGCGTATACAGGATAACCTCGGGAGAAGGATATATACTTCCCTTTTGCATCCGAAAGCTGTTCTTGATGCCATGATGACTGCGGATGTCATGATAGGAGCGGTGCATTCACCCGAAGGCAAGTCTCCATGCCTGATCTCGGAAGAAATGATCAGGCAGATGAAAGAAGGTTCGGTGATCATTGATGTAAGCATAGACCAGGGGGGGTGTTTCGAAACTTCCAGGCCCACTACCCTTAAAGACCCTGTTTATAAAGTCCATGGAGTGACCCATTATTGCGTCCCCAATATCCCCTCAAAAGTGCCTCATTCGGCTTCCCAGGCCCTGAACAATATCATGGTCCCGATAATACTTGATATAGGTAACGCAGGCGGGGTCGAAAACCTTTTAAAACGGGATTACGGTGTAAGGCAGGGCGTTTACCTGTATAACGGACTCATCACAAGCCTTCCTATCAGCCGCCACTTCAACCTGCCTTTCCAGGATCTTGACCTGTTGATGGCTGCATTTCATTAAAACCGGGGGTATATGATCCTTTCAGCCAGGGTGGCCACTGTTTCAGGAACACGTATCCATTGCGGTTCAAATGCCTTACAGGGTTTCAGGAAGCTTCTGCTTTCGCATGAATACAGGAAAAGCAGGGTTTTTATTCTCGTCGACGCCAATACAGGAAAGCACTGCCTTCCGCTTCTTGTCGAAGCATGCCCTGAACTTGATGCGGCATTGGTTTTTGAGATTGAAGGAGGCGAGGCTTCCAAATCCTTGTCATCAGCTGAAAAAATCTGGATTGAACTCTTAGCCTCCGGCGCCGACCGCCGCAGCCTCCTGGTCAACCTGGGAGGAGGGGTGGTTTCAGACCTTGGCGGGTTTATTGCTGCCGGACTTAAAAGGGGGATCCCTTATATAAATATTCCGACCAGTCTTACAGGCATGGTGGATGCGGCTATAGGCGGAAAAACAGGGGTAAATATGGGGGAACTCAAAAACCAGCTGGGTTTTTTCTATTCCCCCCTGGCTGTTTTCGTTGACGCAAGGTTTCTTAAAACACTGCCTTCAGATCATATTCGCTCGGGGTTTGCCGAGATTGTAAAGTCGGCCCTCATAGGTGACCCTGTTTTATGGCGCAAACTTCTCAGGAAGGGAGCCGAAAATATCCTGGCCCTCGACATACTCGAAAAACCCTGGCAGGATTTGATCATGAAAACCATGACATTTAAAAACCGCATTACCTGCCAGGATTTCAGGGAGCAGAAACTCAGGAAAATACTGAACTTCGGCCATACCATTGGCCATGCCCTCGAATCGTTTGTTCTTGCAAGGGATGAAAAAGGTCTTTTACACGGAGATGCTGTAGCATTGGGAATGATAGCAGAAACCTGGCTTTCACATCTGAAGGCGGGCTTAAGCGGGGAGGAGGCAATGGAGATCATTTCCTTCCTGAAAGCCGGGTATAAGATACAGGCTGAAACACTTGGTGACCTGGTACAAAAAACCCCTTCTTCCTACGACAATATTTATACTCTTTTATTATATGATAAAAAGAACAGTGAAGGACAGGTAAGATATACCCTGATACAGGCGGCGGGCAAACCAAGGATAAACAGGCAGGCAGGGCGGGATGAAACAGCAGCTTCCCTGGATAAGATTTTTGACTGACAACGGGAATAGAAGTGGGTAAGGATTATGAAAAGCATTAAAATAATAAAACCCGAAAAACTACTGAAAGGAACAATTCAGCTTCCTTCCTCAAAAAGCATCAGCAACCGCATGCTGATCATGCAGGCCTTGTCGGGTACGAAATTCGAAATAGAAAACCTCTCAAAGTCTACTGATACCCTGATACTTCAGAAACTGCTGAATAAGATCCAGGCCTCTTCAGGCAAACAGGATGCGGTGGAGCTGGATTGTTCCGATGCCGGGACCGACCTGAGGTTCCTTACCGCACTTCTTGCTGTAAAGCCTGGGCGCTGGGTACTCACCGGAACCGACCGTATGAGGCAGAGGCCGGTAGGAGAGCTTGTTGAGGACCTGAAACTCCTTGGCGCTTCAATTGAATACCTCGGGAATGTGGGGTTCCCGCCCCTTCTTATCAAAGGACGCAAGCTTGTATCGGATAACCTGAACGTCAATGCGGGGGTCAGCAGCCAGTTTGTGAGCGCCCTGCTGATGATAGGTCCGTACCTCTCGGAAGGGCTTACCCTGAATCTCAGGGGGGATGTGGTTTCAGAACCCTATATCGACATGACGGTTGCGCTGATGAAGGAATGCGGGATAAAGGCAAGGAAGTGGAAACATAAAATCAGTGTTGAACCAGGCGTATATTCCGTGAGTGAATTCACAGTTGAGTCAGACTGGTCGGCAGCCTCATTCTGGTACCAGGCTGCCGCCCTATCCGATAAAACGGATCTGCAGCTGCCCGGCCTTGAAGAAAAAAGCCTGCAGGGCGATTCTGTTGTGGCATCGGCCTTTTCGGTGTTCGGGGTTACTTCGGAATTTCTTAAAGGAAAAGGCGGAAATGCAATTTCCGGGAAGGGAAAAGCCCCCAGTCCCCAGTCCCCAGTCCCCAGTCACGGCTCCCGGATCGCGCTTCACCTCTCCAGGCACCCTTCCCGCCTCGAAGGTTTCTTTTATGATTTTACCAACCATCCCGACCTGGCCCTGCCTGTGATCGCTACCTGTGCAGCCCTTGGTCTCAGGGGAAGGTTTGAGGGATTGAAAAGCCTTGCGATCAAGGAATCTGACCGGGTTCATTCACTTACTACTGAACTAAAAAAATTAGGATGCAGGCTTACGATCACAACCGGAGACTTCCCTGCAATCGAAATACAGCCTTCGAAGCTGACGGCCAAACCCGATGTTATTATCGATACATACAGGGACCATCGAATGGCCATGACCTTT